>OBAB01000329.1_pt1 | contig 37043 bp, 33 predicted proteins | sample 1516501 | NCBI WGS metagenome assembly OBAB01 (sample SAMEA2579906, study PRJEB22360) | human gut metagenome
TCGGCAAAATCGACTGACCTTTCTTTTTTACCCAACAATATCTTTAATTAAGGGAGACGGGACTCTGCTTTCCTGATATGAGCAACCTGGAGCCGCTGGCCGACGCTCTGGGTATGAAAATGACAGAGCTTTTTATAGACAGCTCTGTAAACGAATCCGAAGAAGAAAAGGCGGAAACCTCTTTAAAAGAGGCGGTACAGCTTGTAAAGGCAAGGCAGAAGAAACAGCGCCGTGACATTATTCTGGCATTTGCTGGCATGTTCCTGTTTGAGCTGCTGGCCTTCATGGCCATATGCTTTTTTTTAGTTACCGATCTTTTTGTGGAAAAAGACAAGGCGGAACGGATTGAAGATTATGAAACCTATATGGCAGTTCCCGACGCCCGCCATAATCCCTTTGCACCACATGGAAAGGTGGAATGGATTTTCCCCCGGTCGATCCCGGAAGGCGCCCATGTAAATGATTTCTATTATGAATATTATAATCCCTGGGATCCCAATTACGTCATCTATCTGGATATCACCTATGACGAAGACTCCTATGAGAAGGAACGGGACCGAATTTCCACAAAATGCGGCACGCCTCTGGATCAGACACGGTATCTGGTATACGGGGCCGAGGGCTTCTACTACCCTGTTTTATCCGCTTCAGGAGGTTCCTCAGGCATCCTGTATGCGCTGACTGATGAAAAGGCCCGCCGTATTATGTATGTGGAAATCGCTTTCTGCAACTATTTCTCCGATATTGATTATGAACCGATTATCCCTCCGGAAATTCTTCCCGCGGGCTTTGACGCCGGTAAAAATAACCCGACAAGGCGGAAATTCGTGGTGGAACAGGAAGGGCTGCGCATTTACAGCGCAGCCCTTCCTGACTTTTCCTATTTTACCAGTTCCCTTATCACCTCAGGCGCAATCTCCTGCTCCGGCAGAAATTCATCCGAATCTATATACCTGTAAACAGCAGCCTGCAGCGCCTTTAAAAAGCATATGAGGATGACTCCCACACAGTACAGGGCTGAGTGTGAGGGTTAAGCGGTGGGAGGCCGCAGCCCTTCGCGCGGCCCGGCAGCAAAGTGCCGCAGCATTTCACTCCGGTCTGGCCTCTCCGTGCTTTTTGGCACAGCCCGGCCGCCCGGAAAATTATATTCATCCTTCCCGTGCCGCCGATACCGCCAGCAGCAGCGCCGTTGTGGTCTGGTTCATGCTTCCGTCATAAATCTCCCCGTCCAGCGTAACCGCATCCTTATAGGGCGTCACATTCTGCAGCACATTTCCGTCCGCATCCAGCAGCTGTATCCGGTAAGAATACCCGATTCTTTGCTGCAACGCTTCCTCAGGCCGTATGTCCAGCGCCGCGTAGGCTTCCAGAATCTGCTCCTTCTCTTCCTGAGTGCCCACCATAAAAACCGTGCCGGTATTTCCGTTTGTCACCCGGATATCGGCCACCTCTTCCACCGGCACCAAAACCTCCCGCACATCAAATCCGGCTGCTTCTTCCCCATTTGCTTCCGCATTCACACCATAAACGCCTTCCGCAGGATCTGCAAGCCTGAAGCAATCCTTCCCCGCAATTTCCGGGTCCTCGTAAATGACCCGGAATGCCACATCCTTTCCCGGATAACCCGGTTCGGGAAAAACACTGTTCATAATACCAACACCGGCATAGAGATAAATCTGATCTCCTAACGCATATCTTATATGGCTGCCGTAGCTGACTCCTCCAAATCCTGCATCTTCATTATCCTCCAGCTTATATGATAATCCGCCAACGATAACCCTTCCGGTTTCCCGCTCCGTAATGTCCACGGTCTTCTTTGCCGTATCCACACGATAATCCAGCAGCCTGCCGATTTCCTCCTCCAGCTTTTCACCGCTCAGCTCATAAGGATCCATATGCGCGGTATCATAAGTTTCAAATACCAGGAGCTTTTCCAGATACAGCCCCGTTCCGCTTCCTACCAAAAAAGCAAGCGCCGCCTCGTCCCTTCCATCTCCGTCATAATCCCCGGCAGAAAGCTTCGGGCCGTCATACAAATTCACCCACTCCGCATCCACTTCATTAATGTTGTCCATTCCATCCAGACGGAAATTCATGTAAATGCCCCGATAACCGTATTCCGGGCTGACACAGCCGTATGCCTCATAAAGCCCGTCCTCTGTTGCGGCCAGCCGTACCATATAATCCCCATCCTCCGGAACCACATCACCAAAGGAAAGCATCCTCCGGCTCTTCCAGCAATTTTCAAATACCCTGCCCATCACCTCATGAATATCGGGCAGTACCGCATCTTCCCGGCTCCCCTCCTGTGACATGGAAGACTCTGGCTGACCATCCTCAGTACGATTCACAGTTCCGGCCGTTTCAGGGGTTCCGGCCGTTTCCTCCGTTCCGTTTATTCCTGCGCTGTTTATTTCTGTGCCATTTATTTCTGCTTTGTCTGTCCCCGCTCCATCCGCGCCGCCCGTCCCATTGGTCAGGCATACGGCGGCGATAACAAGAATCATAAGCGTTCCTCCAACGGCAGCCCATACGCCTGGCTTACGGAAACCAAGGATATTTTTTACGCGGCTTTTTGCATCCTTTTCCCCAAAAGAAAGGGGACCGGCGGGATGCAGCCGTCTGTTGGATGCAAAGGAAAGCAGCGAAAGGCTGTATTCCTTTTTGATTCCGCTTCCCATCTCCACCAGAACGTGCTCATCACAGCTCATCTCCATATCCCGCCCCATGCAGAAAAAAGCAAGCCACACAAACGGATGGAACCAGTATACGGCGGCCAGGAAGAATGCCAGTGCCTTGACATAAACATCTTTTCTTCTGATATGAAACTCTTCATGGCGGATAATATACTCCCGTTCCCGTTCACTCAGGCGGAAAGGAAGGTAAATCCTTGGCCCAAACAGCCCCAGGACAAAGGGTGAACTGATATTGCCGCATTCATAAACATTGTCCTGAAGGCGGACCGCCATATGTACCGTCCTTCTGAGCCGCAGCCAGCAAAACAGGCTGTATAAAAGAATCGCCGCCAGCCCGGCCAGCCAAACCCACGACGCTATATGCAGCAAATCTGCCGCGCTCACACTTCCTCCTGTGATGCCGTCCAGAACCTTCTGTATCATACCTTCGGCCATACCAGCCGGTATATTTCCGGCGGCATTTCCTGCCGCGCCGGCTATATCCGCACCGGCTGTACCCGCAGCCACAGTTCCACCTGCGTTTAATGCGTTTGCGGCAGTTCCTGCCCCCTGCGCCATTCCCTGCGCCCCGGAAGCCAGGCCGGCACCGGCTCTCTTTGCAACCCCCGCAGCACTTCCTCCCGCGGCAAGCCATTCCACCGCCGCTGCAATTCCCGCAGCCTTCTGCCCGATAAAATCAACATTAAACAGGCTGAATGCGGAAGAAACCGAAACCGGGCATATCAGCCGGAGCGCCGGAACCGCCCACAGATAATAGGAGTATTTCTTCGGAAGCCGCAGCCTTTGAAACAACAGCCGGACGGCCAGTACCACAAGGATCACCCAGGATGCCGTCATTCCCATGGAGATCAGCTGTGAAAACAATCCGCTTGCCATAAACAATCCCTCCTATTCCTCTTTATGTGCATCGATTAATGCCTTAATGCTTTCCGCTTCTTTTTCCGAAAGCGTTTTCCCCCCAAGGAAAGCGGCCACAAACTGGGGCAGGGAGCCTCCAAAGGTACGCTCCACAAAATATTCCGTTTCCTCCTTCTGCACCCGCTCCCTTGGGATCACAACGGAAACCACCGCATTTTCATTGGTAATATAGCCCTTATCACAAAGCTTTTTTATTGCCGTATAAGTGGTTGATTTTTTCCATCCCAGCTGACCTGCGCACAGTTTTACCAATTCTCCTGAATTCACCGGCGCATGCTCCCATACAATCAGCATAAAACGATAATCACTGTCACATAATTTCAGATACTCCATAAAAAATCCTCCCTGATGTAATAAGTCGGTGGTTATAGACCTTCTTTCCTTTAGTCTATAACCACCGACCTGTTTTGTCAATCAGTTTCTGAAGTATTTACCTGAAGAAACTGACGGCCTTTAAGAATTCATTATATAACAACAAAGAGGATATCGTTTAGGATATCCCCCTTGCCCTGTTACATATTCATTGTTCCCATCCAAAGCCTTTTCACCGAAATCTGCAAAGGTTTCAATGCGTTTACTCATACTGCCAAAATCAATACGTTCCTGTACTGTCAGCGGAAGGCGAAAGGATTGCCCTGGGGCTGTAGCAATTCCGGAATTCCTCTTTTGCGGCCTTCGAATACTTTTCAACAAACTTCAGTTTCGCTTCCGAATAGCCGTTGGGCCTTCCGTCTACAATGCGCCGTATTTTCCCACTTTCAATATCGCTCAGTATATTTTCCTTCAGCTTCCCGTATTCCGCCGCCACATCAGGATGCGCAATCAGGTAATCCCTAAAATATAACTCATCCCAGTTCCCCAGGTATCTCACATGGAGATGGAAAACCTTTTCTTCATACCCATCAATGGAATAGCCTTTCCCAAGCAGTAATTTCATCGGGTCATCCCACCGGATAAAAATTGCCTCCCCATATCCAATCGCCTTTAAAGCATCAACCAGCCTGGTTACGTTACAGCAGCCATCAATCTCAAGCAGCATATCTATTGTAGGTTTCGCTATGACACCTTCGACAGCGCTGCTCCCAATATGGTTCATCCGCACAACATCCTCGGCATTTACAGCATCTAAAATAATTTTCTTCTCGCTTTCATACCAGTCCTTATAACTTGTATTGTACTCCTTTAAAATGATTGGGAACGTTTTCTTAAATTCATCCGCCGACAGTTCGGATACTTTCTTAGCCATAGCTGACACTCCTTGTCTGTTATAAAAAATCGCGCTGTTGTTCTGATGGTTAAATCATAACATAACCGTTCCGAAGTTTCCACTTCGGTTTTCGGTTATTTCTGAAGGAAATTATCATTCCGTAACTTTCCCAAGAATGATAAAGGGAAAAAATTTATATCATCACGCATTCTGCAGAACCTCAATTGCATATTGTCATAATCCCGCACAATTCTAATTTAAAATAAAATGCACCACTCCGCAGTCATACTGCGCCCAGATCCCATGTCTCGCCTCATCCCCGGACCTCACTCTGTCCACCACAAAACGGCCCTCCTCAAAATGCCCTTCCTCCAGGCAAAGGAACTCCATATTGTGAGCCAGATGCTGTCCGTTCAGCCAGTTAACCGGTATCGATCCGTCCTCCGGCTCCGCACCGGTAAAAAACAGTCTTACCTTATGCCCAACCAGATAAAATTCATTCTCCGACATACAAAACAGCATTCCTCTTGCCATCTCCTCAGCCAGGCTGGCCGGAAGACGGTTCAGCCCCTCCAAATCCCGGTTATGATGGTAATCAAGCGGCACCCAGCCGGCATAATCCGTTCCCACACCCGCAAAGGAAACCCGGCATCTGCGGCCAGCGATTTCCATGTACTGTGAGTCCTGCCCCAGGCTCTGGCAGAAAACAGCAGTCTGTCGCACCCTGCCATCATACAACAGCTCCGATGCCGCCTTCAGCATGGCAAAGGAATGCATGATCGGGACAGCGGAAGCCTTCAGCTCCCCACTCTCATCCAGACAGCTTTCTATGCCGAACACATGATATCCAACGGCCTTGTGCTCACCCACCGCGCTGAACATACACGCAGCATTCACGCTTGTCAGCCCCGATTCCGGCACATAAAGCGGCCAGCCTTTTTCCTTCCCGTCATAAATGTCATAGGCTTTGCGTACCGTGTCAGGGTTCATCTCGTAAATATCCGGGCACAGGGCATCCAGATGGCCGCATACACACTGCCACAGCGGCAGGCACTTGGAAACCGCCCCTCCGCAGGGATATTCCAGCCCGGCCAGATTCCAGCCGTGCATGCTGTTCCTGTCCATCCACACATTGGTATACATGAAAATATCCCTGACCGCTTTCCCTCTGGCCGCGATTTCATCGATATAGGAAGCAATCGCCCATGCCGTACAAAGCTCTGCGCCGAAGGCGCCAAACATTTCCTTCCAGCTTCCCGTGCTGACACCGCCGTTTTTCAGCCAGCTTTCATGTATGGCGCCCGCATCCTGCGACTGCGCCAGCAGCCTGATATCCTCCGGCACCTCCCTGGAAAAAGCAGCCGTCCCCTGCTCACTGAAATCCCTCCTGGTCGCTGCAAAAATACCCGGTTCATTTTCCACCTGAACCGCTATAATGGTTTCTCTTTTTTCATCATAATCTTTCAGAATCTTCAGCAGCTCACAGAAAGCTTCCGCATCTTTTTCCAGGTTATTCCTGCTGTGAGGGGAAAGCACCGTGGTTTCCGTGCCGTCCTTACACCTCACCCTCGGAAAACGTTCCCGATCCTTCTTCACCCAGGCCGGCGTGTATTCCATCTGCCCGTTTTTCCAGGTGCCGAACCATAACAGGATTCCATGCAGTCCATGGCTGCGGACAGCATCAATAATCGCATGGACGTAGCTGGTATTATACACGCCCTCCTCCGGCTCAAACGCATCCCAGCAGACAGGGACTGCTATCGTATTTCCCCCGATTGCCCTGACGCTTTGGAACGACCTTTCCGCATCCTCCCCTGCTTTTCCTTCCCCGATCCCTCCAATCGGATAGGAAGAAGAATTATGTACCTGTCCTCCCAATGAAAAAAATGGTTTCCCCGAAACCGTAAAACATGAATGTCTCATATTGCCCCTCCTTTTTCTGCCGCTCTTTCAGCGGCCCCCAATCTTCGTTACAATCTCTTTAAATCATCTTAACCAAACTCCACTTCCCATTATTACAGTGCTCTCCGCAGTTCCTCCCATCCCGGCGCAAAGACCTTTTCACTCCCCTCCGGCAAAACAGGACACCCAAGCGCCGCCAGCATTGCATAGCCCTCCCCTGCGGCATCCATCATAAAGATCCAGCTGTTTCCCCCTTATTTTCGTCAGATCACCGTCCAGCGCATCGCAGACATAGCATATTGGCAGGATAAACGCCAGGTGGCTTTTATACCAGCCATCCATATCTGAAACATAAACCGGCTGATATTTTCCCGTAAAAATGCTGAAAACACAGCTTTCGTCCCTTCATCCGGCATGCTGGGCAGAAAACCGCAGGATAAATGTGAGATACCAAAACGCACGCAGATTACCTCGCCCTCTTCCTTACGCCGCGTGCCAACACCGTTACCTCATGACCATTTTCACATAATACATGGCACAGATAACTGCCGATAACCCCTACACCGATAACCATAATTTTCATGCGGGATACGCCCCCTTTCTCCTGACAGCAGCCTGTGAATCTCTTTTCCCGGCTATAACGTTAGCTACTTCTAACTAAGAGTAACACACTGGCAGGAACAATACAATGCAGTACAAGGGATGGGACAGTTTACAAGCATAATAATAAGCGAATACCATGTATCAATGACACGCGCCTTGACAAGGCCTGATACATCTTCTATAGTACAAATATTATCGGCCGTGGGGACAGGCTGCTGAATACACGGAGCAACTATCAACCTCCAAAACAGCCGGCCCTAAGCCCGGCATTCTGCTCCGATACCGCCACTTAGCAGCATTCGCCCTTTTTCAATGACATTGCCGCCCGCTAAACTCACAATCACAGGAGGAATCCGCCATGAAACACATGATAAGACTTACCGACCACACAGCAACGGACATTATGGATATCTTTCACATCGCCGATGAAATCCAGCAGGGAAAATACGCAGATATCCTGAAGGGAAAAAGTATTGTCATGTTTTTCCCCGAAACAAGCATCCGCACAAGAGTTACCTTTGAAAAAGGCATCTCCCTGTTGGGCGGCCAGCCCATCCTGTTCCCGCCTGAAGCCCTGGATAAAAAAGAGGCGCTGCAGGATGTCTGCGGCTATCTCAGTCTTTGGGCCGACGCCCTTATCGTCCGGCACAAGGATATCCGCCTCCTTGAAAAACTGGCGCAGCATTCCGATATCCCCGTGATCAACGCCATGACCGACAGCAACCATCCCTGCGAGATCATCGCAGATATGTATGCCCTTTCCAAACGGAGAAAGGATTTCCTAAAAGACAGCTACCTGTTCTGCGGTGAAAACGGCAACATCGGCCTGGCATGGAAGGAAGCCTCACTTGTCATGGGCTTTGATTTATCGCAATGCTGTCCAAAGGGCTGGGAAATGGAGCACATTACAGCCTTTGATACTATTACGGAGGCCACCCGGGGAAAAGACATCATATGTACGGATTCCCTGCCCCCGGATGCTCCCGCGGCCTTCAAAAACTGCCAGGTAACCAGGGCAGTTATGGAAATGGCCAACAAAGGCGCCCTGCTCAATCCCTGTCCTCCCTTTTCCCGGGGCAGGGAAGTCTCCGCCGACGCCCTGGACTCCGAATACTTCGTGGGCTATGAATTTAAGAAACACCTGCTTGAGGTACAGCAGGCCATCCTCATTTACTGCCTCACAAGGTAATCCTCTCCCCGCGCCAAAACAGCCTGTACTTTCCGGATTACGGCTGCCCTCCCGACAAAATAAGCTCTATCAGCCGGGAAGCCTCGCTTTTCGTCAGCGTTTCCGGATTCCAGTTGATTTTTATCTTTTTCTGTGCCGCCAGCCTCGCCAGGAATGCCACCTGCTTCGGGCTGGCGGGGAACTCTGTCCTCCCCTTCCCGCTGCAGTTCAGGGGCGCCGGTTTAAAAACCTGAGGTTCTCTTTCTTCAAAATAATGGGCAAGCGTCTGATACAGCTTTGCCGTTGCCAAAGCATCATGATATGCCCGGTGTGCCGCCTTATTGTCTATCTCATAATGGGCGCACAGGGCCTCCAGGCTTTTCGATTCCATATTTTTATGGACGCGCCGGGCAATTTTCAGGGTATCAATCCCCTGCTTCTCAAAAGACAGCCCCAAAAGCTCCGCCTGGTTTTTCATAAAGCTGTAATCAAAAATTATATTATGCCCCACCAGCACTTCATTCCCACAGAAATCCAGAAACGCAGGAATCACCTCCTCCCGTCTGCGGGCATCGGCCACCATCTCATTGGTAATTCCGGTAATCTCCGTGATTCTTGCAGAAATAGGCTCGCTCGGCATTATGAATTCCATAAATCGTTCCTGCACCTTCCCATCCTGCACTTTCAGCGCGCCGATTTCAATAATTTCATTGGTCTCCGGGCTCAGACCTGTGGTTTCCAGGTCAAAAGCAATATATGATTTTAACATGTCCTCTGCCGTATTCCTTTCCTTTTCGGCACCGCAGCCGCTGCGGCCACAGGCCGGATAAGCTTTATCTTCGAAAATTTCCATCCGCATTCATTATAAAATATTTTTGTTAATTATTCTACCTCAAGCGGTTCTGGTACGGCTTATTTTTTCTCAAAAAGAGCTTTCACCATAGCTGCTGTATTTTTCCCTGCTTTTTGATACAATGAAAAGAAAACAGGAAAGCGGCTTTTGTCCGGCAAGGTGGAATTATGGTTGATATAGGCATGCCAACGCTCATCGAGTTACCCGAAATTGAAGACTGTGCCGCACTATGTTCTAAGCTTGGGCTGCAGTTTGTGGAGCTGAATATGAATCTCCCCCAATACCAGACCGTCAGCTTAGATACTGACAGACTGGAAGCAGCTGCGAAGAGATACGGTATTTATTTTACCATACATTTGGACGAAAACCTGAATGTCAGCGATTTCAACCCGTTTGTCGCTCAAGCCTATACCCGCACGGTGTTGGAAACAATCCGTATTGCACGCAGGCTGAATATCCCAGTGCTTAATATGCATCTGTCCGAAGGCGTGTATTTTACGCTTCCCGACAGGAAAATATTTCTGTACGAGCAATACAGGGAGCAATATTTACAGAGCATCCGGCTTTTCCGGGAAACCTGCGAGAATAATATCGGAGCGTCCAACCTTAAAATCTGCATTGAAAACAGCAGCGGCTACACGGATTTTCAGCTTCTGGCGCTGGATCTGCTGCTGGAAAGCACCGTATTCGCGCTGACCTTTGATATCGGACATGATTACTGCATCAATCATAAGGATGAGCCGATAATAATCAGCCGCAGAGACAGGCTGCACCATTTTCATTTCCACGACGCCACTGCGGGAAAAAAATCATCTTCCCCTTGGCACCGGAGAAATCGATCTGCAAAAGTATCTGCATCTTGCCCTCCAATGCCGTGCCCGCCTGGTTCTGGAAACGAAAACCGTTGAGGGGATGGAAAGGTCGGTGGGATGGATGAAAGCACACCTTACAGATGTTTAATGAAATAATTGATACAATATATTTTATTTACTGCCTTTAGTAGAATTAGTTCACTCCTGTTTAAACGGCTACAATTTGGATTATCTTCATCAGATAGTACGGCGACCATTTCAGCTATTTTCTTCGACGTTTCCCTTGCACCGGAGGAAATCTATTTTAGCAGCATAAAACAGAAGCCGCCTGTTACAAAGGCCGCACGGTATTCAAACAGTTCTGGCTGTGATTCATGAAACTCACTATAATTTCCCGGGATAAAACGATTCGCCGTATTGAGCAACAAACCTGCAAACAGATTATTCCTCTGCAGTGTACGAAGAAAATCCAGATATTTTTCCAGAACAGGAATTATACCTCTGCCATACTGTATATGGTTTGCAACGAAACTTGACTCGGCCTATTCCGCCATTTATGTTATTACCAAGCCAAATATATTGTCATTTACAGAAAGTATCAGATATGAATACAGAAATATAGGTATTCGTATACTAGTTGATTGTCCCAATGCGACAAAGGCACATTTCTTTGATAATTTCAGCCTAGCTACACAAAAAATGCGTGCGCCTAAAGATGTGGTATCTACAACATTTAAGGTTTTGCAAGAAGAGAGAAAATTGTCTGCTGTGATAGGACATCCTACCGACTACAGTTCGCAATGTCACAACTGTTTCCATAGGAGGCGGCTTTGTGGGTTAAGGAGAAGGGTGGGGAAAGGGTATGGGAAAAGTACAAAAAAATACTTTCATCAAAAAAAGACGTAAATTAATATATTTTTCTCTTATGGTAAATAAAGCAATACTTTTTTGATGAAATAAATAAATATATTAAAAGGGAATACCCAGATATAATCATCCTTTAGTATTCCCAAATAAGAATTCACTTTAAATTTTTTTTAATTATATACAATAGAATCAGTATAATTATATAACGTATATTCAATATCATCAATAATTGCATAATGTGTACAATATACTCTATATGTTTTTCCTGCTTGTGCTTTTAAATATACTACGGAACCAGTATAATAATCAGAATCATATTCGTAATGATCTCTTACCGATAAATCTTTCCACCCCAATAAGGTTTTCTCTTGCAATACGATATCCTTTACCCCTATTTCCGATGCTATAACTGTTGCTCGGGTAGTAAATTCAATTCCTAAACCATTAGAACATATTCCTATTCCTAGATCACAAGCATCTAATGATGGTTCTGCCAATGTATTAATTGATCCACTTGATGATGATTTTATGTCAATCTGACCACTAGGTACTTCTATAAAATCGTCATTTATTTCAGCTGCAATAATACTAATTGGTCTTAAAAATACAGAAAACAGTATGACCATTAATAGGATCCTTTTTAATAAATTTTTCATATCCTTTTCCCCTTTTTTTAAGTGAATTCATATATAACTATTCTTCCTTACTACTTAATAGTTACATAAAAAAAGTACAAAATTGACTTAATTTTTTAAGTCAGTTTTGTACCCTTTTATAAACAATAATTATAAATTCTCAACGATTTTTTCTAATTCTTCAATTGTAATGTCGCCTCGTATTAAGTATAATCCTTTACCATAAGAAAATAATACTTCTGCCTGATTATCATTAGTAAAAAATTGAATATCCTCATATTTACTTTTATAATCTAAATTTGCTGGTTTCCAACCATCACTATACTGAACAAATCTCTCTAAATAATTATCCGTATAAACATTAATCTCAAATCTTATTAGCCCTGTACCATTTCCATATTTAGCAATAACCGTTTTTTTTGATATGGTTTCCCTAACTGATATTTCATCCAAAATAAAATCTTTCGGTATATAATTTGGGACTAATATCTTAGTCTGCATAATATCCTGTAATTCTTTCCAAGAATTATATGTATTAATGTATACTTCCCCATCATCAATCCCATCCACATTCCCAGTAACCGTAACCTTCGTCCGCCCAACCTCGTCCCTAACCACCTCAAAGAACGACTTCTTCTTCAAAGCATAACTCCCGAAATTCACCGACAGCATCAAAACCAGGCAGGCCGCCGCACCGGTAGCGATCCGAACCAGCCTCCTCCTCCACTTCACTCCGTTCTTCTTACCATTTTCCCTGGATTCCATAACATCGCCATTATCCGGCTCCCTGTCAGCTCCAGGCTCCACATCCAACACAATACTGTCCGTCCCGCCAAAACGAACCGCAGCTTCCTCCTCACTGCCGCCCGCAGCTTCTGCATTTACATCTGCATCTGCGGCCGCCGCCATACCCATGCCGCTACCGGACGCCGCCTCTTCGTCTTCCGCGTCCGCCTCCGCAAACTCCTCCTCCAGCCCATACCGGCTCTTAAACCTCTCAAACGCCACCTCCGGATCCGAGGGAAACTTCGGATCATCCTCCTTCGGATCAAGCACATCAAGAAGCCTTACGATAGCGTCCACCTCTTTATCGTCAAATTCCTCCTCGCTGGCCTCATAGGTGTACCAGTACAGCTTTTCATACAGTTCCTCAATTAACTTTTCATCACGTTTCCCTTTTTCCTGTGTCATAACTTGTCTCCTATGGAAGTAATCAGCTGAAATGTAAGATTGCAGACACTGAATAAAAACGGCAGAAGCATACTGCCGCGTATTTTCTGCTTCATTCTCAAAATCCTGACCTTAAAACAGTTCTCGGTAATCCCCAGCTTCTTCGCCATTTCCTGCGATGTATACCCATATTCATAATAGCACCGGAGAAGCTCCAGCTCTTCCTCCGACAGGATCTCACCGACAGTGGAATAGGCCTCCACCATCTTGAAATCATCCACCCTGCTCCCGTTTCCCAACGTAGCATTATCCAGAAGGAAATCAAAATCAAGACTGTACTTTCTCTGTTTTTCCTCCCACTTCATCACCTTGTTTTTGGCGGTGATGCGGAGCCAACCGCGGATATTCGGATGATTCACCAGTTCCTTCCGCTTTCTGTAGAATTCATAGAAGGTCTCCTGCGCAACATCCTCAACCGCGTTGCTGTCGGTGAGCATTCGGCGGACATACCTTACTATCTCATCGAACTCTTCATTATACAGTTCTTCGAAAAACTTTTTGCTATCCTCCATTGGCCCTCTATCCTCTTTCGTCATATTACCTTCTTTCAGGTCAAATGGTCTTCTTTCCTGAAGCGCCATACATATGGCCATCCCCCCGCCTCTGCCTGTCCCGTTTTTCCTGGAAGGCACAGAACACCCTGTCCGCAGCCGCATGTAAGTGCCTGCACTATTTATACAATTTTGTCAGATTTTCAAGAATCTGCTCCAGGACCTGTGTCTTATCCTTGGGACAATCCTTGAAAATCTCTACCACTGTTTTATCAGAAGTCAGTTCTCCTGTTAAAAGATACGTAGGATCCAGTCCCATTCTTTCATAAACCAGCAAAATTTTTTCTATGGAAAGCCTTTTATTTCCACGTTCAATCTCTCCATAAAAAGTCGTGGACATTTCCAGAAGCTCCGCTGTATCTTCCTGCGTCATCTTCAGTTTCTTTCTCTGCCTGCGCAGACGTTCTCCGATTTCAACCAATACAAGTGTTGCCGCCATTCCGATTCTCCATTTCCAGTTTTTTCCTAAGGTACGTTATTATGATACTGTGATTAAGAATGGCTTTTTAGCAACTATATATTTGTATTTGTCATGAAAAAACTACTATAAATTATGATTTCTCCTTTAATTGTATTAAAAAAAGAGAAGGGAGCGTTATCCTCTCCCTTCCCGAAAAACTCTGCCGCAGTCCGGATTGTCAGAAGTTCTTTAAATCCTCTATCAGCTCATCTACGTTTTCTTCCAGAGTAGCCCAACTGGTACAGAATCTTACCGCGCTGTGAGTTTCATCCACACGCTCCTGATAGCAATATCCATATTTTTCTCCCAGCTTTTCCAGAACCGCATCCGGAATTATGGGGAAAATCTGATTTGTCCTGTTCTCCACCAGCATAGGATAGCCTTTTTCTAGAAACGCGCTGCGCAGCTTTTCGGCCAGGCGAATCGCATGCTTTGAAATTTCCATATAAAGATTATCCTCAAACAGCGTCTCAAACTGGATTCCCAGCAGACGGCCCTTTGCCAGCATTCCACCCTTCTGTTTAATAAAATAGCGGAAATCCTTTTTCAGTTCTTCATTGGCTATCACCACCGCTTCCCCGAACAGGGCGCCCACCTTGGTGCCTCCAATGTAAAAAACATCGCAATGCTGCGAAACGAAAGGAAGATCCAGCTCATTGTCCGGCGCCGCCAGACCGTAGCCCAGCCTTGCTCCGTCCATAAACAGATACAGTCCGTATTTTCTGCAGACGCTGCTTAAATCCTCAATTTCCTTCCTGCTATAAAGTGTCCCATATTCCGTAGGATTGGATATGTAAACCATTTTCGGCTGCACCGTATGCTCAAAGGAATCATCATTGATATGGGCAAGATACAGCTGCTCCACCTGGCCGGCATCCAGCTTGCCATCCTTGTGCGGGACAGAAAGCACCTTATGTCCCAGTGATTCCACCGCCCCGGTTTCATGTACATTGATATGTCCGCTCTGTGCGGAAACCACCCCCTGATGGGAACGAAGAGCCGCATCTATAACCGTCATATTCGCCTGTGTGCCGCCTACCAGGAAATGTACCGCCAGAGTATCGTCACCGCAGGCCTTTCTGATCAGCTCCGCCGCATGCCGGCAATGGGCATCCTCACCGTAGCCGGGAGTCTGCTCCATATTGGTTTCCAGCATTTTTTCCATTACCTTCGGATGAGCGCCTTCATTGTAATCGCATTGAAATAAAATCATTTGTATTGTAACTCCTTAATTGTCTTTTTTCTTCAGGACTGCCAGCACATAATCCCATACCCGTTTGGTGGAAGAAATGCTCAGCCTTTCCTCAGGCGTATGGATATCCTTCATATCCGGGCCGATGGACACACAATCCAGGCCAGGCAGCTTGCCCGCCAGGATGCCGCATTCCAGTCCGGCATGAATAGCTTCGATTCTGGGCTTTTTCCCATACATCTCTTCATAGATTTCCACCATTTTATCACGAAGGGCGGAATCCTGACGGTATTCCCATGCCGGATAATCCCCGGAAATCTCATAGGTGCCGCCCTGGGATTCCAGAAGGAGGCATACCTTGTCTATAATCATCTGTTTTTCGCTCATGACGGAGCTGCGGACGGAATAATCCAGTTCCAGAACGCCATCCGCCATTTTCAGGATGCCCAGATTCAGCGAGGTCTGTACCAGCCCTTTAATGTCCGCGCTCATGGCCTGGATTCCATTGGGCATCATGAAAAGGAGCATTTCTGCTTTTTCAGTGCTTTCCTTTGTAAAAGCCTCCCATTCGCCCTGTTCTTTTCCTGCCACAGTAATTGAAATACCGGGATCCGTAACGGAAAATTCCCTGCGCAGAATCTCTTCAAAGGACTTCAGGCTTTCCTCCAGTGCCGCACACTCCTCCTCACGGGCAAAAATCTGTGCATGGGAAGCGGAAGGGATCGCATTGTCCGCACTGCCGCCGGCCATGTCCATAAAACGGAAATCTCCGTTTTTTCTGCAAAAATGGATCAGCCTTCCCAGCATGGCATTGGCATTAGCCCTTCCTTTGTCAATCTCCGCACCGGAATGGCCTCCCAGCAGGCCTTCCACGCCTACCTGGTACCGATAGCCCTGCAGCTTCTGTGTCTCCACTTTAACCCTGCCGTGGACCCTTGCGCCGCCTGCACAGCTGGTAAGCAGTACGCCTTCTTCTTCGTTGTCCAGGTTCAGCATCCTGCGGCCCCTGCACATGGAAAGATCAATTCCATTCGCCCCTTCCATGCCTGTTTCCTCGTCCACGGTTATGATAACCTCCAGACGGGGATGCTCGCAGCTGTCGGAATCCAGAATGGCCAGCGCATAAGCCACCGCGATTCCGTCATCGCCTCCCAGCGTGGTATCCCGCGCCAGAAGATAATCTCCGTCCACCTCCAGATCCAGCCCTTCCTTTGTCATATCCCTGGTACAGCCGGGCTTTTTCACCGCAACCATATCCATATGCCCCTGGAGAAGGATCGGCTCCTGCGATTCATAGCCTGCCGAAGCTTCCTTAATGATGACCACATTTTTCAGTTCATCCTGTACATACTCAAGATTCCTTGCCTTCGCAAAATCCACAAGATAATCGCTTATTTGCTCCACATTTCCCGAACCGTGAGGTATCTGACAGATTTCCTCAAAAAAATGAAAGACTTCCTTTGGCTCAAGCTGACTAATTTTGCCCATACTCTCTTTACTCCTTTTATATGTTTCCTTGTGTAATACCTCAAACCTATAAAGCGGCCTGATAGAAGTCTATCAAACCGCTTAACAACTCCCCGAGTAGGGCTCGAACCTACAACAACTCGGTTAACAGCCGAGTGCTCTACCATTGAGCTATCGAGGACTATGAAATTAATCAGTGATTTCTCTCACTAGATATGATTATAGTTTCCAGTATTCCCCTTGTCAATAGAAGATATTCACTTTTTCCCGGTTTTCTTTGAAATCATTTGCAGCCCTCACCCCATCAGGGCTTCGGCCGCCGCATCCCTGCTTCCCGGCCTCTTTTTCCGCCGTCCCGTCCGGACAGGCTCTACATGGTTTCGCCGCGTCCATCCTCCCGCCAAACCCGTTCCCTGTTGCTCTCACGGATACGCTCCTGAAAGGTCAGGCAGGGCTTTCTCCGTTTTCCCTGCTCTGTAAATTTTGCGGAAAAGGCGATGAAAATCATATAAATATAGGGCATTCCCAGATTGGTTTCCAGCAGGGAATTCACCACAAGCGTAGCCAGCTTTGCCTCCAGCGTCTCAAATCCCGCGCTGCGTACGCCGCCGATTAAAAGTCCCGCTTCCCAACCGAACTGTGCCAGGATTCCGATGCCCAGCAACCAGAGGACAGGCGCTTTTAACGCAGCTTCCTTTCTTGTGATGTTCCATATGACAAGCCCCAGATAGCCCACGATGAGAATGGCAGCCATATAGCCGTGGTAGGCTCCCGTTGTCCGCTGGATGATCACCGGCTGCTGCGCCCCGCCGAACGCCGTGGAAATCAAAGGGCAGCAGATCCACCAGCCAATCAGCAGCACGGACCATTCCAGAAGATTTTTATCCTTGGAAAGCCACAGCCATATCCATGTAAAATTGGTAAAACCAAAGCTCATTGACATCCACAGCAGAACCCAGAAAAGGCTGTAGCCGTTTTCAATGGAACGCGCATGGCACAGCAGGTGGAAAATCCCATAATCCACCGCCATATAAACCAGTCCGAAAATCAGCCCCACCACTACCGTCGTAAACTTCTTTTTATAAAGCAGAAGCCCCATGAAAATCAACAGGAAAATAATATCCAGCCAGATATAAAGAGGATCGAACTGCCGCCTCGCTATAATTTCTCCCATGCCGTATCCCTCCGTTTTTGTTATCATACCTGCCATTATACCATAGCCTGACGGAATAGGTTACCTGATATTATATAATGCTTCTTTTTTCAAAGAACAATGCGTGAGCAGCCATGGCTGTAATTAACAGAGCGGCGGCATGATTTTTTCATACCGCCGCCGTTTCCCTTCAACAATTCTTTTTTCACACTTTTACAAATACGGAGGCCGGCTGATTACAGCGTGGGCAGGTAAAGCCCTCCGGCAAAGGCCCTTCGTGAATATATCCGCATACAGTACAACGCCATTTTTCTATTTTTTCTTCCTTTTCCTCCTGTTTCTCCCTGTCATTATCAGGCAGCAGTTCAAGCAACCTTTCGGCAGCTTCCTTCGGGAACGCCTCCCCAGGAGGGTTATTAAGAAGCGACTGCAGCAGGCTATGGGTATTGCCGCTCTGTGGCAGCATATAGCCGGCTTCCCGCAAAATATCCTCGGCCATGAGCCGGTTCGATTTTGCTATGGCTTCCGCCAGCTGTTTTAATACCGGTGAGTCCCCATTTTCCGCAAGCTGCCGGGCAATCCTCTCCTGGACGGTCTTGCTTTTCAACAGCGCATACAGGGCATCAGCCACATTTTTTTCCTTGGGCTGCTGGGGCGGGTATTCCGTGGGAACCATGGAAATCGCGCCGGACGGGCAGCTTTGTGCACAGACGCCGCACCCGATACATTTATTCACATCAATAATACTGTTCTCCGTATCCGCAGCCCCAGTGGGACACACATACAGACACAGACAGTCCTTCGTACATAAACGGATGTTTCTTACCGCAATCTTCTTCATCCTGCCTGCCCCCTTTCCACCTTTGTCATTTTCCAGCCTGGCACCTTACATACGGGACAAAGCGCAGGAGGCGTATCGCCTATGTAAATAAAACCACAGATATCACAAACATAAATATTTGTGTGCTCCAGCAGCGCATCCCCTTCCTTTTCATACCTCTGTAAAATGGAATTTACGATCCTGCTGACCTTTTCTCCCCAGACCAGGGCACGCAGCGCGCCTCTGTCCGGTTTTACTCCCGCTGCTTCGTTCGCGGCAGGATACCCCGATTTCAAATCCTCCTGCAGCATGGAAAGCAGTCTGCTTACATCCGCCTCCGGTTCTTCCGGAGTGATATTTTTAAAATAATCGGCCAGCTGCATAAACAAGGCTGTTTCTTCTGATAAATATTGCTTCTCGCTCCCGCGGGCCAGATTGGAACAAAGAGCGGAAAGCTCTCCTGCTGTCAGCTCCCGAAGCTCTTCCCTTTCTTCCCCGTCATTCCCCATCTTCTCCGCATTCCCGGAGAAAATCGGGACTTTATACGCCTCCCCTGCAGCTATTTGATCCGTTTCCTTCTTTTCTGGTTCAGGCTTATTCACAGCGCCCGCCTGTTCCCTGAATTCTGACTTTCCGGCGCCGCACACAGGGCAGACCCAACCCTCCGGCACTGCCTCCCACGTAGTGCCGGGTGCGATTCCTCCGGCAGGATAGCCCGCCGCTTCGTCGTAAATGTAACCACAGACCGTACATACATACTTTTTCACGCCTTTACCTCCTTCTTTTTATCACCTATGCTTGTCCTTCTCGTCATGATAATAATATATCAGCTTCCGGCTTATTATTCTGTGACCAAGTTACAGTAATGATAATAATTACTATTTTATTTATAAAAAAAATAAAATGCCTTTCTGCAATTGGCCCCTGTTCCTTTTGAAAAGTATTTATCATTATTGGCCGTGTTTCTAATCTTACCGGCATTTTTTGGGTTTACTTAATCAAAATACACGCCTTTCAACCTTTTAAAGTCAAAAAGCGTGTATTTCATTTAAGCTCCATATATCCCGTCACCGATAGCTTTCATACAGATCCTTCATATGCTCATCCATCACTTTTCCGGCTTCTTCCGCATTCCCCGCTTCGAAAGCTGCCAGAATCTTTTCATGATAAAACAGCCCGGCCTGATTTCCCCGCTTCTGGACGATTTGGTCAAACGCACTTTTCATCACCTCATTTAAAATGCCATAAATGCGTATGATTACGGAATTCCCGGCCAGCTGGGCTATTTTCAGATGGAATTCGTAATCCAGCCGGGCAAACTCGGGAAGATAATCCCTGGCCTGGCGCATTCTCCGGAAAATATCCGCCAGCTCCGCTTTCCCTGCATCGTCCGCCCGTCTGCATGCCTCTTTACAGACCGGCCCTTCGATCATGCTGCGAAGCTGCAGTATTTCCTCCAGCCCCTTATCATTGATATAGGCCGCTGAAATCAGAGGGCTCAGCATGGCGGCCGCATCCGGGCTGCGCACGAAGGAGCCCTCTCCGAACCGGGTCTCTAAAAGCTCCAGCGCAGACAGCTTCTGCAGGGCATTGCGCACCGTCACGCGGCTGACCCCGAACTGCTGGGCCAGTTCATTTTCCGAGGGGATTTTTTCCCCCGGCTTCCATTCTCCTTCCAGAATCAGCTCCTTCATCTGGCCAAAAACCTGATCGCTTATGCTTTCCCTGCTGATTTTATAAATTGCCATAGCAGTCCCTTTCCTTACAGCAGCCCGGCTTTTTTAAGAATCCCGCGTATTTTTTCCGAATCCCCCGGATCCGCTGCCGGGAAAGGCAGGGAAGAGGCGGCGCTGCCGATGATTCCTTTGATTGCCATCGCTTCTTTAATATAGGGAATAAAAGGCGTCCCCACCTGGTAAATTTCCATAAGCAGATCAATTTTCTGCTGAATCGCTGCAGCCTCAACCAGATCCTCCCTGGCAAAAGCCTCCGTCCATGCGTGGCACAGTCCGGGAACCAGGTTGGACAGCCCTGCAATGCAGCCGTCGCCTCCCGCCAGCACATTATGGGCAAAATTGTCGTCAAACCCGGAATAAACTTCAAACGCGGGGAACTCCCCCTTCACCAGCTTTATCAGCTCTCTCGTATGATCCATTCCGGCCTGGGTGTCCTTATAGCCCACAATATTCCTGTACTTTCTCACCAGCCGTAGCGTGATTTCCGGCGTCAGGTCATAGCCGGTGCGATCCGGGAAATTATACAGGTAGATGGACTGCTCCGGAAGCGCCTCCGCAATCCTGGCATAATACGTTTCCAGCCCTTCAGGGCTCAGCGGGAAATAATAAGGCGGCAGGAGGATGATTGCATCCGCGCCTTCTTCCCCGGCAAAACGGGACAGCGCAAGCAGTTCCTCAAAAACCATGCTTGTCGTCCCCACAATCAGCTGTGTTCTGTGCGCTATTTTGTCCACTGCAAACCGTATCAGTTCCTTTTTCTGTTCCATAGTCAGCGCAAAAAATTCCCCGATGCTGCCCAGAAGCAGAATACCGTCCACGCCTCCTTCGATCAAATGTTCATAAACCTTTCCACAGCCCTCAAAATCGATGGTTCCATCCTTCCCCATAACTGTGACTGCCGGTGTGATATAACGTGCTTTCATCTTTACCTCCTTTATATCGCAGTTCTGCCTGCGATTTTCATTAATCCGTTGTTTGAAGAAAACCTCCGGGCTTCTCCTGTCTTTAAACAAGGCGCACAATCAGTTTCAGTAACCCGCGCCCTTCATTGCCGAGGCCGCAGCCTGGGTATATCTTTTCAGTACGCCCTTATAGCTTTTCTTTTTCAGCGGCCGGCTGTTCCTTCTTTCGTCCAGGATTGCCTGGACGGCGTCCGCCTCCATACGTTCTCCCGCGATCCCCACAATATCTATTGTCTTTTTCTCAATATCATAGGCCAGAAGATCCCCTGTTTCTATGTAGGCAATCGGCCCGCCGCAGGCCGCCTCGGGAGAAACATGGCCGATGGCCGCGCCTCTTGTGGCTCCGGAAAAACGGCCGTCCGTTATCAGGGAAACCCTGCCGTTCAGCCTGTGGTCACAGCAGATTGCCTCCGTGGTCATCAGCATTTCCGGCATGCCGCTGCCCCGCGGGCCTTCGTAGCGGATAACCAGGATCTCTCCCGGATTGATTTTTCCTTCCACCACTGCGTCGTGGGCATCCTCTTCACAGTCGAAAACCACGGCCTTTCCAACATGGGAGCGCATGCTTTTTTCACAGGCGGAATATTTGACTACCGCGCCCTCCGGCGCCAGGCTGCCCTTCAGCACAGCGATGGAGCCTGTCTCCTCCGCCTGCTCCAAAGGAAATATTACCTCCTCTGTATCAAGCCCGTAGTTATGCAGATAGCCTTCCCCTCTTTCCAGGAAATGCTCTTTTTGTATTTCCTCCAGATTTTCCCCTAGCGTCCTTCCGGTTACGGTCAGTACATCCAGATCCAGGTATTTTTCCAGAAGCAGCTGGACTCTGGGGATTCCTCCGGCAAACCAGAAGGCTTCAGTAAGGTGCCGGCCGCTGGGATTGATATTGCCTATGTGGGGAATCGTCCGGTTTATCTCATTAAACAGCTCGGGATCCAGTTCGATTCCCAGTTCCCCTGCGATGGCCGGCAAATGAAGCAGCGCATTGGTGGAGCCGCCTATGGCGCTGTGGATGACGATGGCGTTGCGGAATGCCGCGGGCGTCAGTATTTTATCCGGCCGGATATCTTTTTCCACAAGCTCCATGATTTTCCGCCCCGCCCTCCTTGCCATGGAAAGGATATCCCGCATGGTGGCCGGTGCCAGTGCGCTGCCGGGCAGCGCAAGCCCCAGCGCCTCCGCCATGCACTGCATGGTGCTCGCCGTCCCCATGAAGGTACATGCGCCGGCGGAAGGACAGCCTGTCAGCTTATAATCACGGATTTCATCCGGCGTAATCTCATTTTTCCTCTTCTGTCTCAAAGAAATATCGCCCGCCACAAGAGAGGTGGTCTGGTTCGGCCCGGGGCGCATGCTGCCGCCCGGAATAAAAATGGCGGGAATATTGACTCTGGCCGCCGCCTTCAGATGCGCCGGTATGGATTTGTCACAGGAAGAGGAAAGCAGCATCCCGTCCCAGGGCACAAACCCGGCATGCATCTCGATCATATCTGCGATCACTTCCCTTGACGCCAGCACCAGATTCATCCCGTCGTGTCCCTGCGCACAGCCGTCGCAAATATCCGTCACATGGAACTGCGCCGGATGCCCGCCCTTCTCATATACCCCATACACCGCCTGTGTGCTCAGGCCTGCCAGATGTACGCTCCCGGGATGGCTGTCCCCATAAGCGTCTTCCACCAGAATCTGCGGTTTTCCGATGTCCTCCTCATCCCAGCCGCTACCCAGCTGCAGCGCATCAAACTGCGCCCAGCCAAAACGTTCCTTTTCACTGCGTATTGCCATAGTAACCCCCTTTTTATCCTTGTATTCCGTATGTCTTGTATACCTGTATTACAGGTAACTTCAGATTAAGCCTGCCGGCGGAAAAAGTCAAGTACCATTATGCCCTGTATTCCTATTGACAATTCCCTCTGCAAAGTATATAGTGTGTATTAAGCTAATACACACTGATATTTCAGAAAGGTTCTCACGATGAAAATATTGATTTCCAACAGCTCCGACCTGCCGCTCTACCAGCAGATTAAGGATCAGCTGAAGGACGCCATCCTGCAGGGAGATCTGAAGGACGGGGACAGCATGCCCTCCATACGCCGCTTTGCCAATGACCTGGGAGTCAGCGTCCTCACGATCCGCCGCGTTTACGATGAACTGGAGCAGGAAGGCTTCCTTGTGCAGCAGGTAGGAGTCGGCACCTTTGTTTCCGCCGCCAATGCGGAGCTGCTCCGGGATGCCAGACGCCGTGTGGTGGAGCAGAAAATGCAGGACGCCCTTGAATCCGCACGCGGGCTACACATCCCCCGGGATGAGCTGCACGCCATGCTCGATATTCTTTATGATGATTTTAAAAACACCTGACAAACCATATTTTCCATCTCCGGCCGGCCCTGCCGGACGGCGCTTTACGTCCCTCCATCGCTTTACGTCCCTCCATCCTGTGAAAGGAGCTGTCTGCCATGAAAAATATCATAGAAGTTAATAATCTCACCAAGAAATATCCGTGCTTCACCCTGTCCCAGGCAAGCTTTACCGTACCCGAGGGCTGTATCACCGGTTTTGTGGGCGCCAACGGCGCAGGAAAAACCACAACGCTGCGTGCCATCCTCGGCCTTCTGCAGCCTGACGGCGGAGAAATCCGTCTTTTCGGCAAGCAGTGTCCTCTCCATCCCGGCACAGCTTCCGATTTCCAAAGGAACCTGCTTGCCGACCGTATCGGCGTGGTGCTCGGCGCCGGTGCTTTTTATGAAAACCTCACCATCCGGCAGATGAAGCAGGCAATAGCCCCCGCCTACAGCAGCTGGCAGGAGGACGAATTCCGGAAACTGTCAAAGCGCTTCGGCCTGGAGCCCTCCCGTAAAATCAAAACTCTGTCCTCCGGCACAAAAATGAAGCTGGCGCTTGCGCTGGCCCTCTCCCACAATGCGGAGCTCCTAATCATGGATGAACCCACCGGCGGCCTGGATCCGCTTGTCCGTGACACCTTTCTCACCCTTCTGAGGGAGTTTATGGAAAAAGGCGGCCGCGGCGTGCTTTTTTCCACACATATCACCTCCGATTTGGATAAATGCGCAGACAATATTATTTTTATCGATCATGGAAAAATTCTGCTGGAGGAGGATAAGGACGCGCTTCTGGACAGCTGGCGCCTGGTCAAAGGTGACCGTGCCTCACTGACACCGGAAAAGGAAACCTTTCTGCGCTATCTGCGGATTACCGATTTCGGCTTCACAGCAGTCACCGATCAGCCGGAGAAAGCAAGACAGCTTTTTCCGGAAGCACTGTTTGACCGTGCTTGCGTGGATGACATCATGATTGCCCTGTGCGAAGGCCGGCCGGATTCTTTTGAAAACCGGTGCGTCCTGTCACAGGAAATTACGGAAAGGAGGCTGTGAATTAGATGAAAGCACATATATCTCTGATAAAAAAAGACCTGTTCCTCATGGGTAACTATCTTTGCTTTATCCCTGTTTTTACACTGGTGCTCCCCTTTTTCTATTATTGGCGGCTGCCGGATTTTTCCCTGCAGAAGGGAACCGGCCTGCTCATTTTAATTGTGGCTTCCGTTTACAGCGAATTCCTCGCTTATGAACAGATTTTCCTGAAGGATGCGGAGTATCCAAAGGCGCTCTCACTTCTGTGCGCCTCACCCTACCGCAGGAGGGATATTGTACTGTGCCGGTATCTTCTGTTCTGCCTGGTTTTCATTGCAACCGCGGTTATTTACACCATACCCGCCATGCTGCTGCCCTCCTCCTTCCTCCCCACAATGCCGGAATATGGCGTCGCTTTTTTCCTGAATACACTGTTGTTCTGCATACTTACGCCTCTCCAGTATCAGTTCGGCTTTGAGAATTCCAAGTTTGTCCTGGTAATCATTATCATGGCCTCCTGCTTTCTTCTGCCCGTACTTTTGAAAAAGAACGCGCTCCAGCCGGCCTGGCTGTTTACCCTGCCCTCCGTCCCTTTGTTCCTGGCGCTGCTTTTTCTGTGTGCAGTCCTTCTGTCGGTGTCTGCCACCGTGACAATATGGATTTTCGGCAGAAAAGAACTTATGTGAAAGGAAGTATACCAATGAGATACCCACTCAACCAGCTTTGCTATATTGCAGGCATCCTGATGTTTTTTATGACACTGACGGAAATCCTCCGCCTGACAGTGGTTCTGCCCCGTTCCCGCCGCACTGCCGCCGTGGTGACCAAAGTACGTCCCACCAAACCGGAGGATCTATCCCGGCGGAAGGCTGCGGGCCCTGGAAAAAAGAAGGCCTTACCTCTCATGGCATTTGTCACCTATTCCGTGGAAGGCCGGAATTATTTTTCCGGAAATGAAATTCCGGTCCCTGCCGGAACTCAGGTGGGAGATCAGGTAAAAATCCGCTATGCCGTCCATTTTCCTGACATGATAGTGGAACGCTCCTTTTCCAGGCTCCTGCTTTTTGCCGTCTTTTCCCTGCTTTTTTTCCTGCTTGGTTTTCTGGTGTAGATGAGATGGACAAAAAAACAGAGGCTCCTTCCAGCTAAAATGAACGCTGATAAAGCTGAAAAAGGCTACTGTTCACTCCGTGACCAGTAACCTTTTTCATTCCATATTTTCTTATCCGGCAATACTTTTTCAGGCTCCGCCGTTTTCAGCGGACACTACTGTGCATCCCGGCTTTTGCATCACAGGAAGCTTATTTGGTCAATGCAACCATAATATCGTTGGAACGGTTAACGAACTTGGTCATAGCCTCCGCATCCAGCGGTCCCTGCTGCAGCTTGGCAAGATCGTAAAGCTGTTCGCAAATCAGTGCTTCATTCTTATTGTCCTTGTCGTCCTTATGCGCAATCACATACTCAACAAGGGGATGGCTTACGTTGAGCACCAGGGTTTCGCCCTCGCCGCCGAACATTCCCATATCCATGCCGTTCATGGCATACATTTTCATCATATCCTGCATTCTTCTGCTCTCTTCAGAAATGGTGAGGACGGAAGAAACCTTTTTATTTTTCAGCTTCTCAACCTTTACGGTCAGCTTGTCATTCTTAAGCGCCTTGCGGACCAGCTTCTGAAGCTCCTCGGACTGGGCGTTCAGCTCTTCCTGGGTCTTCTTGGAGGTCTTTGCCTTGAAGGTATCCGTCAAATCCGCATCGATTCTCTGGAATTTGATGCCTTCATTCTTCATTTCCAGCTGATTGATGAAGGGCTGGTCAATCTGGTCAGGCAGCACGACAGCATCCATCTTGGCCTGCTTGAACATGTTCACGTACTGGCTCTGCACCTTCAGGTCGGTTGCGTAGTAGATGGTCTTTTCCTTCTTTTCCTCTTCTGCGCCTTCTCCTGCTTCTTCCCCGGCAGCTGCTTCGTCAACAACCTCTGCCTCTACCTTTTCGCCGTTTTCATCAACAGCGCTGTCGCCTTCTTCCTTTTCATCCGGATCAACCTTGTTGACTTCCAGACAGTCAGGCAGCGTCATGTATTTGCCGTCCAGGTTCTTGAAAAGGATATAATCCGTCATCTTCTCGCAGAACTTGTCATCCTTCAGGCAGCCGAATTTAACGAAGGGACTGATGTCATCCCAGTATTTCTCATATTCTTCCCTGTCGGTCTTGCACATGCCGGACAGCTTGTCGGCAACCTTCTTGGTGATGTAATCGGAAATCTTCTTCACGAAGCCGTCGTTCTGCAGCGCGCTTCTGGAAACGTTCAGCGGCAGATCAGGACAGTCGATGACGCCCTTTAAGAGCATCAGGAATTCCGGGATTACCTCTTTGATATTATCGGCAATAAATACCTGGTTATTGTAAAGCTTGATGGTTCCCTCGATGGACTCATATTCCATATTGATCTTGGGGAAATACAGGATTCCCTTCAGATTAAACGGATAGTCCATGTTCAGATGGATCCAGAACAGCGGCTCCTTGTAATCCTGGAAAACCTTGCGGTAAAATTCAATATAATCATCCTTCGTACACTCGCTGGGATTCTTGGTCCAGAGAGGATGGATATCATTCATTACAACGGGACGCTTCTTGATTTTCAGCCTGACAGGCTTCTCTTCAGTTTCTTCGCCTTCCTTGGCATCCTCTTTCTTCTCAGGCTGGATAGTTTCCAGAACCTCATCCGTATCCAGCTTCTCAGCTTCATCGATGGTCTGGGTCTCCGGCGTGTTTTCCCTGGAAAGGAAAATCTCTACCGGCATGAAGGAGCAGTACTTCTTAACAACCTCCTGCGCCTTGTATTCGTTGCAGAACTGGAGGCAGTCCTCGTTCAGGAACAGCGTAATCTGTGTTCCCACCTTGTCCCAGGTGCCGTCCTCCATCTCAAATTCCGTACCGCCGTCGCATTCCCAGTGTACCGGAGCTGCTCCTTCCTTATAGGAAAGCGTATCAATGTGCACTTCATCGGCAACCATAAATGCGGAATAGAAGCCCAGTCCGAAATGGCCGATGATCTGATTGTCGTCAGATTTGTCCTTATACTTTTCAATAAAATCGGTTGCGCCGGAGAAGGCGATCTGGTTGATGTATTCCTCCACCTCATCCGCTGTCATACCAATACCATTATCAATAAATTTCAGGGTTTTCTCTTCCGGATTCACGATAACCTGGATTTCCGGCTTATAGCCGTCCGGTAAGGAATACTCTCCCATCACATCCAGCTTCTTTAATTTCGTAATAGCGTCGCAGCCGTTGGAAATCAGTTCCCTGTAAAAAATATCGTGGTCAGAATACAGCCATTTCTTAATAATAGGGAAAATGTTTTCGCTGTTAATGGACAAGCTGCCATGTTTTTCTGCCATAATTCATCACATTCCTTTCTTTTTTTCCACGGACTTTTTTCTTTTGTCCGGTTTTGCTCTAGGAATAAGTGTACTTCGATCTTTAAAAAAAGTCAATAGAAAATTAGCACTCAATTTAGTTGAGTGCTAACAAAAGTATGAAAAATATATAAATAAAAAATAAACTCCGCTCTTTTCTGCTTTCCCTTTGTCCGAACAAGCTGCAAATATTTGAATATCAGTTCTGATAAATTTGAACTGTTACTGTTATATTGTAAAACTGCAACTGTGAGTGTACTGAACAGTTTTCGTAAAACTAATATATTATACAAATTTAATTTAGTTGACAAAGTCAAATAAACAGTATATATTTGACTTTGTCAATAAAATTATACCAACTAAAAAGGAGTCCTGTCCATGCATCCTTCTTTACCTCACTATATTTCCCTCCTGCGGAAGGATTTTACTGAATACTGCGGACAGAAGCTGTCCGAGCAGGGACTTTCCCAGGGACTGTTGTATTTTATTCTGTATATAGGAAAGCATCCCGGCTGTTCCCCCGGAGAGCTGAGCCGTTCCCTCCAAATGGATGCCGGCCATTCCACCCGTTCCCTTACCCGTCTGGAGGAAACAGGCTTTATCCTCCGCCAGGCAAATCCTGCGGATAAGCGTTCCTGCATTTTAGAACTGACGGACAAGGGACAGGATGCCTTTGACTTAAGCCATGATTTGTTTGACCGCTGGGAGGCGGAGGCTGTCCGGGGCCTGACTCAGGAAGAGCACACACAGCTGCTTGCCCTGCTGCGCAGAATCCTGCCCGGGGAAAGGAAGGAACCACCATGTATGAAACCATAAACAGCCCTGTCACACTGGGCGGGCTGACCCTGAAAAACCGGATCATCTTCGCCCCTACCTCCATGGGGCTGAAAGAGGATGAACTTCTTGCAAAAATGGAAGCCATTGCCGCCGGCGGCTGTGCCATGATCATCATAGGAGATGTTCCCGTGGGAAAAAGGGGCTTCCATTCACTTTTTACCCGCAAAGGGGCCGCTTACTACCGCAGGCTGACAGCCGCCGCCCATGAACATGGCTGCCTGATCTGCGCCCAGCTGCATCAGTCGGACTCCGACTGGAAGGGCATGCTGCGTTTTCTTCCCGACATTCTTACAAAACGACTTTCCCACGAGGAACTGCGCCGTCTGTTGAATGATCAAACATCCCCTTACATTACCGCGCTCCCTCCGGAAAAAATCCGCAGAATCACCTCCTCCTTCGGTTCCGCCGCCCTGGAAGCCAAAAAGCTTGGCTTTGATATGGTCCAGGTCCATGGCGACAGGATGTGCGGCAGCTTCAGCTCCTCCCTCTACAACAAACGCCAGGATTCCTACGGCGGTTCACCTGAAAACCGGGCGCGCTTTGCAGTGGAATGCGTTTCCGCCATCCGCAGCGCACTCCCCCAATTTCCCATAGATTTTAAACTGGCCGTGCGCAGAGAAAACCCGCATTATGGAAACGCCGGCATCCTGCAGGAGGAGCTTCCCATATTCGTGCCTCTCCTGGAACAGGCAGGCGTAACCAGCTTCCATGTTACACTGGCCAACCACGGCGCTCTTACCGACACCATTCCGCCGGCCAGCCATCCTTTTTACAGCAAAGAAGGCTGCTTCCTGGATTTCTGTGATGCGCTGCGCGGGCTGACCGCACTACCCCTCTGCGGCGTGGGCGGCCTGGTCCATCCTTCTTTTATCGAAGAACAGCTTCAGAAGCACAGGATCGACTGCGCCGCCATGAGCCGCCAGCTCATCGCAGATCCGGATTGGGTGAAAAAGGTGAGGGAAGGCAGGGAGGATTCCATCCACTACTGTATCCGCTGTAATCAGGAATGCCTGGGCGGCATGCAGCAGCACCGGGGTGTTCACTGTATTTATGACGGTCAAATCCCCTGCTGCAAGTAACAGAGTATAAGCTTGCAGCGTCGCAGAGCTACAGACATTTGTCCCGCCGCAGTCACCGGATATCCATGCAGGCATGGCTGCCTTGCTCGTTACCCGCTGAAAAAAATGCCTGTAAAAACATTGCGTTTTAAACGTCAACGCATCACAATGCCGTATAAGAGCATATGGGAAACCGCTCCGGCAGAAAGGAAAGAATCATGAAATATTCCGTTGTATACAGCAGCCGCACAGGCAACACCGCACAGCTGGCACAGGCCGTCCTGGCAGCGCTTCCTCCGGAGGACTGTATTTATTCCGGCAGCCTTGATGAACTGATGCAGGCAGGAGAGGCTTCCGGCTGGCAGGAAACCCCATATCTGCTGGCAGGCTTCTGGACCGATAAAGGTAGCTGCGATGAAAAAATGACCGCATTCCTTCAGGGAATCCATCATAAAAAGGTCTTTCTTTTCGGAACCGCGGGCTTTGGAGGAAGTGATGCCTACTTTTCCCGGATCCTTGAAAATGTAAGCGCACAGCTTCCTGATGACAATACGTTCCTTGGAACCTACATGTGCCAGGGGAAAATGCCTGCAGCCGTAAAAGAGCGCTATGAAGCCATGCTGGAAAAAGCTCCTGACAATGAAAGGGCCGCCGCCTTCCTCGCTAATTTCAGCCAGGCGCTGTCCCATCCTGATGCGGACGACCTGGAAAAGCTTCAGATGCGTATCCGTGATATTTTTACAGAACAGAAGGCTTAGGCTTACAGGCGCAAATATCATAAAATAAAGTGTGCAGGCAATCAATCGCCTGCACACTTTATTTTACACTCTCCTTTATTTAACAATCCCAGGGACAGTCACAAGCCTCTGCAGCAGAGCTCCAATCACTGTCAGGCAATTATGGAGTACTGCAGAAATTCATATTTCAGCCTGGTCCCTTCATCCGTTTCCGGCGGCAGAAGCGCCCTGGCTACCAGCTTAATTTCATCAGATTCCTCGTCCGTCCTTTTCAGATTGGCATAATCGCCGTCCAGACTCACCACCACATATTCAAACGTATTCATCCCTGTCCTGCTTCCTTTCCTTATACAGCCGGAAACTACGGCTGCGAAAAATATTTTTTATAAACTTCAAAAAAACTGCTTGTAGTCACCGCATCGTCATGAATCATATTTACAGAATCCCACAACGGCTCGTTCAGATTCTTCGCCAGGGAGTTCACAAAGCTGTCGTATTCCTGCCCGAAAACCTCATCCTTGCGCTTTTCCACGATTTTCAGCTTGTTCCTATCCGTTTCCTCCCGGTTGAAGGTATTGATGCACTTGATGATCTCATACCCCTCCGCAGTCTCCACAATCCCGCTGATTTCATCCGTCCCCAGATTAAAAGCGGCGGTTTCAAAGGCCATTTCCCGTTCGCCCTTGCCGAAGGATATCGTTCCCTGGGGATCGTCACTGTACTTTTCAATGAGTGCTTCGAAGGCCTCTCCCTCCGACGCCGCGGCCAGCACCTCCTGGGCCCTGCGGTAGCATTTTGCTTTTTCCGCGTCCGAAAAAGCAGAAATTGTACCATCCGCATTTTCCGTAACCGTTTTGATCAGGATATGCTGCACCGTGATATTTCTGGCCTCGTCATCGCTGATTTCCGGATTAATATCGCTGATAATCTGACGGTACACCTTGTCCGCCAGGGCATAATCACGGTACATCCCCTCAATCAGCTGGTTCGTAACCCCCATGGCGCTGCGCTCCGTTTCATTCAGGGACTCATAATACTCGCCGGCGGCCTGCACAGCCAACTCCTCCTCTTCCGGAGAAAGCACAATTTCCCTGCGGGCAGCCAGAAGCGTCATGGCCTTGATCTGGGAAATCTCCGCCAGAACCTTGTCCTTCAGCCGCTCTTCCAGTCCTGCCCCCTCAGACTTTGTCTCCCATATTTCCCTGCCGTATACCGACTCATAGGTATTCTGCTCAGTGGTCAGATATACCATAAGCTCAGGAAGGGTACAGGAGGTGTCCTCCAGACGGAATATTTCATTTTTATTAAAACCGGTGGTAAGTACGATTTTTACCGGTTCCGCGCTGCTGCAGGCATTCAGCGGCAGCAGCAGGCAGGATGCCAGAAGGCAGCCCGCCAGCCTCATTGCTGTTTTTTTCATTCTCACTTTCCCATGCTTTTAATAATGCTTCTCGCCACACTCAGGCCGTTGGCGGAAGCCTGCTGAAGCCCTCTGGTCACCCCGGCGCCGTCTCCGATGGCGCGAAGCCCCTTGATGCTCGTTTCAAAATCCTTATTCACCACCACCTTGTTGGAGTAGAATTTCACCTCTACGCCGTAAAGCAGGGTTTCGTCACTGGCGATACCCGGAGTCACCTTATCCAGCGCCTCAATCATCTCCGCGATATCCACCATGATCCTATGAGGGAATACCAGAGACAGATCGCCGGGCACCGCATCCTTTAACGTGGGGATCAGGTTGTTCCGGCACAGTCTCTCCTCCGTCGTCCTTCTGCCCCTTTTAAAATCACCGAAGGTCTGCACAAGAATCTTACCACCGCAGAGCATGTTGGAAAGTTCTGCAATTTTACGTCCATACTCAATCGGTGTGCTGAACGGTTTGGTGAAATTTTTGGACACAAGCAATGCAAAATTCGTATTACTCGTTTTATAATCCTGGGATTTATAGGCATGACCGTTCACCACGGCAAGCCCGCCCTCATAATATTCCGTCGCCACCTCTCCCGAAGGATTCGTACAGAAGGTGCGCACCTTATCATCAAAGGTAGGCGTATAGAAAATCAGCTTCGCTTCATACAGATTCTCATTCAGGAACTGCATGACCTCGTCACGCACCTCCACACGCACGCCGATATCCACCGTACCCGGCGTTGTCTCTATTCCGATCTGCGCGCATTTATCCTTGAACCAGTCGGCACCCTCACGCCCTACCGCAGATACTACCTCATCCGCCAGGAAGGTATCCCCTTTGTCCGTGACCACGCCCCTTACATGGCCGTTTTCCACAAGAATCTCAGAAACCATGGTATTAAAAAGCATTTCCACGCCCTTTTCAGCCAGCGCCTCCTGCAGACGGGAGTAAATCTTATACCCCTCTTCCGTCCCCAGATGACGGATAGGGCACTCCACCAGCTTCAGGTTTGCATTGATAGCCTCCCTGCGGATTTCCCGGATCTCCTTTTCCTTATCTATACCATACACACGCGTATCCGCGCCAAACTTCAGATAAATATCATCCGACTCATGAATCAGAGCCTTTGTTTCCTCATATCCCAGAATCTCCGGCAGGTTCCCGCCAACATCAGGCGACAGGGAAAGCTTTCCGTCCGAAAAAGCCCCTGCTCCTGCAAATCCCGTAGTGATGGAACAGGGCTTACAGCCTACGCAGACCTTGGTCTTCCTCTTAGGACACGTCCTTTTTTCAATCGGCCGTCCCTTCTCCACCATCAGGACCTTCAAATCCTTATTCTTCTCCAGCAGCTCATAAGCGCAGAAAATACCTCCCGGCCCGGCTCCGATAATAATCACATCATAATTCTTCTCCATATAAACCCCTGTTCTGCCCGGTCATAAACTTTATTTTCAGCATTTCAAACACCTACGAACCTGTCGTAAATGCCGCACAGTACCCCTCTTTGACATTTCCTGCGCCTCTTACGGCCGGACACCGTAAACCTCCCCGCAGCCATGCTGTTTGCCGGCTTTATTATACCTATTTTACGGGATAAAGTCAATGAAACCTGCTTTTCCATCCAGGGGTGTCTTTCATGTATTTTAACTGTTCATTATCTTAATAGTTCCTGCAGTTCTGTTATATCCAGGGAAACGAAATGGCAAAAAGAAATAGCATCCCTCCCCGCAAATCATGCAGCGTCCGGATGCTACTCTTTATAGTTTTTTCAAGCGAGGATTATCGGTACGTGGTTTCTGTCTGCGCTCTTTTGAGTTTAACGCTACACAGTACTACAGCGGGAAACATCAGCTTCCACCACACACTGCGGCGGCTTATTTTACGGGTTCAGAACCGACTTTTCTTTCCAGTTCTTCTATCCGCTTCATGGCCTTATCAAGCGCGGCAGTCTGGGCAGCAATCAGATCCTGCATTTCTTCCTCGTACTTTTTCTTCTCTTCCTCGTACCTCTTCTTTTCTTCTTCCAACGCAGCGGACTGTGCATCTATCGTTGCCTGCATCTCGTCTATCATATACTGCACTGTGTTCCGATCCATCTCTCTTAGTTCTTCCGAAAACATTCCCATCACCTTCTCCATATTCCGGCAGACTTCATATACGTCCCCATACATCTGTCTGAACATCGGGTATTTATTTATCAGCTCGATTATCCGTTCCGGATCCTGCGTGCTGTAGAACATCAGCCACGCCTCCAGTTCGTTTTCTATACTTTTATTTTCCATGTTTTTTTGGAATATGTCAAGCGTAATAAAGATAAAATTCTGTAACAGATCCAACTCAAGCCCTGTATCAAAGCTCCAGTCAGATTTATGCAGATATTCCTTTTCCATAGAATGAAATTCCACAGGGCTTTTCTCAAAAAGCACTATGACATATACGTTTTTGATGTCTTTATAACTGAACTTCCCCTTTTCCCTGTTCCTCTTATCCCGTGCCCTTTTATACTGCCTCAGCAGCAGATCCGCAGCATAGCAGGCGCTGCGTTCTCCCGGAAAGGCATAGCCCAGCTTCTGAATCTCCACATCCGCCAGGCTTCCGTCCTCGAATTCCACCAGGATATCCGTGACTAATAAGGTATTTTCGTCCGCAATCCTGCCTCCTTCATTGGGAAGCACCTGACGGATCACTACCTTTTTCCCCAGCAGCAGCGACAGAAAATGGTTCAGCCTGCCGGGCGTATATTCAGGGCTCATGATTTCCTTGAAAAAGGAATCATAGAGGATCTTTACGCCCTTCATACCCGTGCAGAAATCCAGGAACTCTTCCTGCCGTTCAGGCGTCCAGCTCTGAAACAGCGCCTTCAGCCCGCTGCTTTCACCAATTTCTTTCAACACCTCCTTTCTTTCCCTGATAAGCGGAAAATAATTCCTGAGCCTGTTTTCCATAAATATTCCTCCTGTATTAAGTTTTTTGCCATTTACGGATTATTGCTTCGAAAAGGAAGCGCCGAAATGAAAGAACGGCCGGACGGCCGAATACTACAGCAGCATAGATACTGCCGTGTGACGAAATAATAATAACATACAAATTTAATAATATCAACCAAAATCTAAATGCTGTTGGATATCTTCAGTACATATAAGAGAATAAATCCACATGAATAATTAGCTATTTGTAACTGGCCAGTTCCTTCACGGTTACTGCCAAAATCCATCTTAAATCGCCTTCGGCGATGGAATTTTCGCACATTTGAAACATTTTCCTACGGTTGCCGCAGCAAATGACTGACCTGCTGAATTTACAGCTAATTAACCTTATTATCCGTAATTTTTACAGTTCTGTTATATCCAGATAATCATAATAACAAAAAGAAATAGCATCCCGCAGAATACATTAAGTTCCATCGCACACTATGACCACTTATTCTGCGGATTCAGAACTATTTTTTCTTTCCAGTTCTTCTATCCGCTTCATGGCCTTATCAAGTGCGGCAGCCTGGGCAGCAATCAGCTCCTGCATTTCTTCCTCGTGCTTTTTCTTCTCTTCCTCCAAGGCAGCAGCCTGTGCATCTATCGTTGCCTGCATCTCGTCTATCATATACTGCACTGTGTTCCGATCCATCTCTCTTAGTTCTTCCGAAAACATTCCCATCACCTTCTCCATATTCCGGCAGACTTCATATACGTCCCCATACATCTGTCTGAACATCGGGTATTTATTTATCAGCTCGATTATCCGTTCCGGATCCTGCGTGCTGTAGAACATCAGCCACGCCTCCAGTTCGTTTTCTATACTTTTATTTTCCATGTTTTTTTGGAATATGTCAAGCGTAATAAAGATAAAATTCTGTAACAGATCCAACTCAAGCCCTGTATCAAAGCTCCAGTCAGATTTATGCAGATATTCCTTTTCCATAGAATGAAATTCCACAGGGCTTTTCTCAAAAAGCACTATGACATATACGTTTTTGATGTCTTTATAACTGAACTTCCCCTTTTCCCTGTTCCTCTTATCCCGTGCCCTTTTATACTGCCTCAGCAGCAGATCCGCAGCATAGCAGGCGCTGCGTTCTCCCGGAAAGGCATAGCCCAGCTTCTGAATCTCCACATCCGCCAGGCTTCCGTCCTCGAATTCCACCAGGATATCCGTGACTAATAAGGTATTTTCGTCCGCAATCCTGCCTCCTTCATTGGGAAGCACCTGACGGATCACTACCTTTTTCCCCAGCAGCAGCGACAGAAAATGGTTCAGCCTGCCGGGCGTATATTCAGGGCTCATGATTTCCTTGAAAAAGGAATCATAGAGGATCTTTACGCCCTTCATACCCGTGCAGAAATCCAGGAACTCTTCCTGCCGTTCAGGCGTCCAGCTCTGAAACAGCGCCTTCAGCCCGCTGCTTTCACCAATTTCTTTCAACACCTCCTTTCTTTCCCTGATAAGCGGAAAATAATTCCTGAGCCTGTTTTCCATAAATATTCCTCCTGTATTAAGTTTTTTGCCATTTACGGATTATTGCTTCGAAAAGGAAGCGCCGAAATGAAAGAACGGCCGGACGGCCGGATACTACAGCAGCATAGATACTGCTGTGTGACGAAATAATAATAACATACTAATTCAATAATATCAACATCAAACTCAGTCAGATACAGAACTTTTTCACGAAGAAATATAGTTTCAGGCCAATTCAAACATAACGAATCCTTACTTTTCACCAGCTTTTTTCCTGTCATACCCGTAAGGCATTTCCACCTTCTGCCTGCCAAAGGTGATGTCCGGAGCCAGTGGCCTGTGCGGCGGGGCTGTCTGTTACCGGCGGTGCGGGGGGCCTGTCCTGGCGTATGGGGCCTTGGGGCAGAGGGCGGCGGGGAGGGGGAATTCACCGATACTTACGAAGTTTTGGAGCTGTTTCTTAAAGTAACCGAAGGAAGCTTTACCCGCAATACGGCAGCTGTCTGAGGAGCCTGCGACGAGT
>OBAB01000334.1_pt1 | contig 36366 bp, 25 predicted proteins | sample 1516501 | NCBI WGS metagenome assembly OBAB01 (sample SAMEA2579906, study PRJEB22360) | human gut metagenome
TACGCCGTGCCTTGTGGCTTGCCATGTAGCCGTCGGCCATGGCCTGCCAGTAGGGAGTGGACTCCTTATCCCACACTGACCACTGCAGGGTAACAGGGCCTGCGGCTGCGGAAGCAGCGGTGGAACCGGCAGTGGAGGAAGCAGCGGTGGAGCTTGCAGAAGAGCCGCCACAGGCGCTCAGGGCAGCAGCTGCGCCGCAGGCAGCGGCAGCGGTAAGGAACGAACGACGAGAGATCTTTTTCATAAGTGTGTCCTCCTTCAGGGCAGTGTGTTTGTTCTGTGCAGCAGCCTCCCCCGTGCCGGGGAGCCGCTCGCTTTTGTTGACACTAGGATACCGCACAAACGCAAAAACCGGAATGGAAAAATTCCGGGAAGAGTTGCAGTTTTTCTGTATCTTTTAAAAAAAGATGTACTTTCTTACACTGGAGTCTGCACTTTCTTGTTCTCTTGCACAGTTTGCATCCGTGACGAGAGAAAAAAGCATATAAAGTACACAATTCTCATGAAAAAAGCCGTTGACAAACCGCGCCGGAATCAGTACTGTATAAAGGAAAGAATGCAAACTGTCACCAGAAAGGAGGCACCGTTATGAAGAGCAGCCACCGTTTCCCGCTGCGGCGGCAGATCGTGTGGGGAATGCGCTTTTTTACCTTTCTTACCTCTCTGGCCGTGGGCGCGGCGCTGTTCATTCTCTCCAACCAATATGTGCGTGCCAACTCCCTGCAGGCGGCAGAGTTCAACCTGCGGCTGGTGGCTACCTCCATCGAGACCAGTCTGGAAAGCGCCGATGCTCTTTTGAACTGGGCTTCCATTGACAGCACCGTGCGGCGGTACATCTCGCAGGAAAATATCAACGGCACCCAGACCATTGCCGCCTACGAAGCCATGCAGGAAAAATACTATTCCAGCACCCTGTACAGCCATATCCTCCGCTTTTTTGTTACCAATGAGAACGACCGGCATTTGCAGTTCGGCCCGCTGAACTCCTCGGCGGCGCTCAACCGCACCAGCGTAAAGCAGTTTCTCACCAAGGGGTACGGGATGCAGTTCGCCACCGACCCGCTGCTGCCCGGCAGTCCGAGCTGCATCGCCATCAGCCAGCCTGTCCGCTGCGGCAAGGGCACCTTGCACCGGGGCAGCACCTACCTTGCGCTGGATACCGCCATTATCACCGACCCGGCAGCAGGTTACAGCCTGACCGACGGCAGCGCGTTGTACTGGGAGATGGGCAGCCGCCTGTGGCAGATCGAAAACGGCAGCCTGACCGAGATTGAAAATCCGCTGCGGGAGGTGGACTACACCCTGCGCACCGGCAGCAATAACGGCGTGACAGAGCAGACCGCATGGCAGGGCAAGGTGCAGCTGGACGGCCAGAAGTATTATGTAGTCAAGGTAACACTGAACGGCCGCAGCGCGGCACTGGTACAGCTTTTGCCCGCAAATACCTTTTTGCTGCACTACGGCGTGTACCTGTGGCTGGTCGCCCTTGGCACTGCCATCATCTGGGGACTGAGCTTTTTGATGCAGCACTGGCTGGAGCGGGTCATCACCCGCCCGGTGGAGGCGCTGCAAAAGCGCATCGAAACCGTGGGCAGCGGCAACTTTGCCCCCGACCGCACGGTGGAGTGGAACAACGAGCTGGGCGACATCGGCCGGGGCATCAACCAGCTGGCTGAAAACGTGGACAGCCTGATGACCCGCCGGGTGGAGGACGAACGTCGCAAGCAGGAGCTGGAATACCGGATGCTGCAAAACGAGGTGAACCCGCACTTTATCTACAACACCCTCAACAGCATCCGCTGGATGGCTACCATCCAGCACGCGCCCGGCATTGCCGAGATGGTCACCGCCTTTGCACGGCTGACCAAAAGCATCTCCAAAGGCACCCAGAAGCTGGTGCCTTTGCAGGAGGAGCTGGCATTGCTCAACGATTACTTTACCATCCAGCAGTACCGCTACGGCGGCGACCTGGAGATTGAGGTCTCCCGCATTGAAAGCGAGACCCTTTGCCGGGACTGCATGATTCCCCGGTTCACCTTGCAGCCGCTGGTGGAAAACGCCATCTTCCACGGGCTGGAACCCAAGGGCGGCCACGGCAGCGTGCTGCTGGATATCTCCACCGACCCGGATACCGGGGACGTATTGCTGCGCATTACCGATGACGGCGTGGGCATGCCGCCGGAGCAGGTAGCTCACCTTCTGGACGAGCCCGCCGAGGGTGCCGAAAAGGCTGAAAAGTTCCGTCATGTCGGCCTGTGGAACGTGAACCGCCGCATCCGGTATTCCTTTGGCGAGGGTTACGGCCTGACCATTGAAAGTGAAGAGGACGTGGGCACCGAGGTCACCATCCGGCTGCCCTATCAACAGAAAGGAGACACCCATGCTGCGGATATTACTGGTGGATGATGAGCCGCTGGTGCTCATCGGCCTGCAGGGGATGCTGGAATGGGAAAAGCTGGGCTATACCGTCTGCGGCACCGCCCGCAACGGAAAGCTGGCGCTGGAACTCATTGAGCGGGAGAAGCCGGATATCGTCATTGCCGACGTAAAAATGCCGGTGATGGACGGGCTTACCCTTGCCCGCACCTGCCGGGAGCGCAACGCCCTGCCCGCCTTTATCATGCTGACCAGCTTTGAAGAATTTGATTACATCAAGCAGGCCATGGGTGCCGGAGTGGTGGATTATCTGGTCAAGCTGGACCTGACCCCCGAAAACCTGCAAACCGCCCTTGCCAAGGCCGCCGAAAAGGTAAAAAAGGAGCGTGCTTTGCTGGGCGAATTGTCAGCACAGGAAAATCTTGCCGAGAGTGTGCGCAGCTATCAGGAGCGTTTTTTCGTGCGGTTGTACGCCGGGCTGTTCCCGGACGAAGCCGCATTGGAGCAGCCTTTGCAGCACATGGAGCTGAACCTTGCAAGCGACGCCTACCTTGTAGCCAGCTGCGAGATCATCGCCAACACCGCCCTTACCCCCGCCCAGCAGCTGAAGCTGAGTTTTTCCTGCGGGCGGATGCTGGAGACCACCCTGCAAAACTACCTGCCCTGCTATGTGACCGGGGCGGATGCCATGCGCTGCAATGTGCTTTTCTGCCTGACCGATGCCCAGTGCCAAAAATACCGGACGGTACTGCGCCCGCTGCTGGAACGCGCCAGCCAAATTCTATACAACTATTTCACGGTACGGCTGCTCTGGGCGGTAGGACGCCCCACCGGCTCCCTGCTGGGGCTGGCGCGCCGCTGCCGGGAAAACGCCCACCTACAGCCCCTGCTCACGGTGGAGCAGCCCATCCAGTTCGTGGAGGTCAACGAGGGCGACGCCACCGCCGGGAAGATGCAGGTGGTGGCACAGGTGCAGGAGTATGTTAAGAATCATCTTTCGGAAAAACTGACGCTGGCCGATGTGGCGGCTGTATTCAATTTTTCGCCCAACTACCTCAGCCAGCTGTTCGGCAAATACGGCGACAGCGGCTTTGTGGAGTACATCACCGAGACCCGCATCGCTGCGGCAAAAGAGATGCTGGAACAGGGCGATTTGAAAGTATACGAGATCGCTGAGAAACTGGGGTACGAGAGCGCTTTCTATTTTTCCAAGGTATTCAAAAAGGTCACGGGGCTCAGCCCGCGGGAATACCAGCAAAGTATTTAAAATCGGAGGCTTTTATGATACAGGAACAGCTTGCTCATCTGCCGGAATTTCTTCCCGATTACCGGCCCTTTCCCCCTGTCAAAGAGCACACCGCATGGCAGGGGCTGCCCCTGCGGGCAAAGCAGCGCTTTTTGCAGGCGGGGGAAGCCGCGCTGCAAACGCCCATTGCGCCCCTGCCGCTCTCGCTCTGGCTGGATTTCACCCACACTGGGCGGCGCACCCCATGGGAGACGGCTTACTTTTCCCGCCGGGCGCGGCTGTGCGCGCTGGTAAGTGCCGAGTGTGTGGAGCACAAAGGGCGCTTTCTGGATGAAATTGCCGATACCGTATGGGCGATCTGCGAGGAAAGTGCATGGCAGCTGCCCGCCCACAACAGTTATGTGCGGGACACCCCGCAGCTGCCCCTGCCGGACACCACCCGCCCCATCGTGGATTTATTTGCCGCCGAGACCGGCGCGCTTCTGGCGCTGACCCGGTACTTACTGCCCGATGAGCTGGATACTGCCGCGCCGGGCATCACGGCGAGGATGGAGCGGGAGCTGGACGCCCGCATCCTGACGCCTTATTTTACAAGCCACTTCTGGTGGATGGGCAACGGCGAAGAGCCTATGTGTAACTGGACGAGCTGGTGCACTCAGAATGTGCTGCTCACCGTTTTTCTGCTGCCCACCACCCAGCAGCAGCGAAAAGCTGCCGTCAAGCAGGCAGCCTACAGCCTCGACTGCTTTTTGAAGGACTACGGCGCGGACGGCTGCTGCAACGAGGGTGCGCAGTATTATCGCCACGCCGGACTGACCCTGTGGGGCTGTCTTGAAATTTTATCCAACGTTGCGCCGGAGGCCTTCCGCCCGCTATTCAGAGAAACAAAGATCAAAAATATCGCGGAGTACATCTGCAATGTCCATGTGGAAGGACCTTACTATCTGAACTTTGGCGATTGCAGCCCCCTGGCCGGGCGCTGCGGTGCACGGGAATACCGCTTTGGACAGGCCGTAGGCAGCGATGCTTTGCAGGCCCTTGCGGCGGCAGATTTCCGCGCCGATGCCGACCCCGACCATTTGCAGAACCCGGACGGCAGCACCCACATCAACCTGTGGTACCGGCTGACCACCGCCTTTGCCGAGCAGGAACTGATGGAATACGCCGCAGTTCCCCAGCATCGTTCTGCAGTATGGTACCCCAGTGTAGGCATTTATGCCGCACGGCAGGGCAGCTGGGTGCTGGGTGCAAAGTTTGGCTCCAACGGCGACAGCCACAACCACAACGATACCGGCAGCATTACCGTGTACAAGGACGGAAGACCGTTTCTCATCGATATCGGAGTGGAGAGCTACACCAAAAAGACCTTCAGCCCTCAGCGGTATGAGATCTGGACGATGCAGAGCGCATGGCACAACCTGCCCACCTTTGACGGCGTGCAGCAGCTGCCCGGCGCGGAATACGCTGCCCGGGAGGTGTGCACCGAGGAAAATAGCATCACCGGCGAACTGGCGGGCGCGTACCCGCCCATCCCGGGGCTTACCACCTACCGCCGCAGCGTATCTGTCAGCGAACAGGGCATCACCCTGCGGGACGAAACAGACTATCCCGGCACAGTAGACCTGACCCTGCTCACCGAGCAGCAACCCGTCCCCACTGCGGACGGCTTTGCGGTGGGCACACTGGGCGGCATCCGCTTTGACCCGGACGCCGCAACGGCTGCTGTTACGGCGGTGCCTATCACCGACCCGCGCCTGCGCACCGCATGGCCGGAAACGATCTATAAGATCACCCTGCATTTCCAAAAAATGCTGAAGCTCGAACTGTACTAAGGAGAACTGCCATGGAAACCATCAAGCTGAAAATTCTGGACGAAGCCGGCCACACCCTGATGACCTGTGACGCTGACACCGCCGTATCCCTTGTTTACACCAACTGCTACAAGCCCGGCGACCGGGTGGCGCTGGAGATCGACCATCCCGGGCAGTACTGCGTCATCCAGTTCGAGGACACCATGCCCGAAGCCCTTGTGTATGTGGTCAAGCGGGAGATCAACTTCCACATTCCCTTCGGGGAGCAGGCCATCACCTACTCGCCCAAGAGCTTTGCGGGCAGCCGTCACGTTATCCGGGCACGGCTGGCACTGCCGGAAGAGATTGCCGCCCGGCGGAATCTGGCCTTCAACTGCTATGACGAGCATGGCGACACCGGTTTTTATCCCCACGCCAGCGCCAACGTAGAAACGCGCGGCGAGGCGGTGTTTGCCGCCCGCAACGCCATCGACGGCATTTTTGAGAACAGCGCCCACGGCGAGTATCCCTACCAGAGCTGGGGCATCAACCGCGACCCGAACGCAGCCCTGACGCTGGATTTTGGCCGGGAAGTACTGCTGGATGAGCTGCGCATCACCGAGCGGGCAGATTTCCCCCACGACAACTACTGGGTAAAGGCCACGGTGGAATTTTCTGATGGCAGCCAGCTGGACATCCCGCTGGTGAAAAGCGCCAAACCCCAGAGCGTGGCCTTTGAGCCCAAGCGGGTGCGCAGCCTTGTGCTGAAGGATCTGATTCAGGCCGAGGGGACTTCCCCCTTCCCGGCGCTGACCCAAATCGAAGCCTTTGGCACCGAGGTGAAGTAAAATGAGCATCTACAATGCCCTTTATGGGCGGGACGGCCACGGCGTAGGCCCAAACGAGCCGGAGAAAAAAGGCTTTGCACGCTTTTGCCAGATGGTCGGCCGCGACCTCGGCCAGCTGCTGGGCACGAACCTGATGGTCTGCGTGCTCTGCCTGCCTGCCGCACTGGGGGTCTCGCTGGGCGTGACCCTGCTCTCCCTGCCGCTGACGGTGGTGTGCAGTGCGGTCACCGGTCTGCTGACCGGCCCTGCCATGGTGCTGCTGGCAGACTGCGCTCTGCGCAGCTTGCAGAACGACCCCTCCCAGTGGCTGCCCCGGGCAAAGCAGACCCTAGCCGCCCATTGGAAAGCCGCCTGCGGCTTTGGCTGCATTGGCACGCTGGTGCTGGGGCTGCTGTGCTTTGTATCGGCCTTTGTGTTTGAAGCCGCCGCGCAGCAGGGGTATTACCCCGGGCTTGCCATTCTCGTTTTTCTGGCGCTGGATTTTCTGGTGCTGGCGGTTCTGGCTACGCTTTGCGCTGCCGTTCTGCCGCTGCAACTGCCCGCCCCGGACAGCTTGCTGCGCCGGGCGGGCAGGCTGCTGGCTGTCGCCCCGGCGCGCTGCGTCCTGGCAGGCGTTCTCATGCTGGCGGGCATCGGCGGCATGATCTTGCTGTTCCCGGTCAGCGTGTTCTGGGCGGTGCTGTTCGGCTTCTGGCTGCCGGGGCTGGCAGCGATGCAGACCCTGTTCCCGGTTTTGCGGCAGGAATACGGCGTAGAGGTGCGCAGCATCCCGCGCCCGGCAGCGCCGGATAAGCCCCTGACCGCACAGGAGCAGAAAAAGCGCTCCCGCGCCAACTGGTGGTATTACAACTGGGGCATCGTGGCGGTGGCGGCAATGGTCATTGTGGGCGTAGCGTATGTGGCGCACGGCCTGCTGACTACCGTAGACCCGGACTACACCGTGGCGGTAGTCACGGCGGAGGCCCTGCCGGACGAGGCCGTGCAGCGCCTGCAGACTGCGCTGGCAGACTATGCGGAGGACGCCAACGGCGACGGGACTGTGGTGGTGCAGGTGAACAACTACACATGGAGCGCCGATGCCGCCCTGACCGACATGAACGGTCAGATGGCCGGTGCCACCCAGATGAACACCGACCTTGCCAACGGCGAGAGCAAAATCTGGATCTTGGATGACCCGGAGGGCTTCGAACAGGCCTATGGGGCACTGAGCGAAAAGCTGGGCGCGGAATGGCAGACAAAGCTTATCCCGTGGCGCAGCCAGCCCGCCCTTTCCGGGCTGGAACTGGGCAGCTACAACACTGCCGCCGATGGCAGCCAGACTGTTGATATCCAGAGCCGCTTTGCCGGGTACAGCGTGGCAGTGTTTGATGCTTCAGATGCGTTGTGGCAGGCGCTCAATTCGTAAACAGAAACGACCGTCCGTTCTCTTTTTGTTTATGTGGTATTCTATACACAGAAAAATAGACGGAGGCATACCGCCATGAATCCCCATACCACGCTGAATCTTGCCAAGATTGCTCTGTGCGCGGTGGAAACCGTACTGAGGAATACTTCGCCCGATGCAGAGGACTATCCCCCAGCCAGTTGAATAAAATAACAACGCTGCAAGTGCTTATCGTCAGGCTGTTACAGATGCAGCAGCATAAAACGGACATCTCTTCAATAAAAAAGTCAAGTAGACTTCAATTTGAGCCAAATAGTAAGACTTCTTATGCTTTACCGTCATAAATTTTTCAAAATTATCTTGACGCACCTTGCGAAACATGATATTCTCTGTCACAAATCTCACTGATTTTGTGGATTGGTTTGAAACCATCCACAAGATGTGGTCGTGTTCATTTTGAACACAGCCACAGAAAGTGGTTGGTTATCACCGTGAGACCCACCACTTCCGTGAGGAAAAGTCCACGAAGAATTTACCGCCCCGCAACACACCCGATTCATTTTGCCGCCGATTCACCCGACAAAATCCATCGCTGCGCTGCGTGGGCGGTATTTTTCTTTTTCACAAATAAAATCTTATGTAGTTGTTCAATCTTCCAAAATTTGTTTTTAGTTGTTGACTGTACAACTTCAAAGTGTTATTCTTGTGTTTGAAAGAAGTAGGACGTAGTGTCCGCACTGCGCCCGGCTTTCTTCATACTGTACCTTGAATCCTTCATAAGCCGTCTGAACGTGATACTGTGCCATGACCTCACACTTTCTGTGGGCGAGCCGGACAACGCCGCTGCACAAACAGGGGCAGGAACTTCGTTCGGAGCAAACGGTGATCAACATACACGAGCAGCGGAACTCTCTACTTATTTTTGCGTCTTAACAATTCGGAAACATTTGTTAAAAATACGTTTTGAGCGCAGCGGTAGAGGGCAAGAACCGTCCCGTGGACACAAATTTTCAATTCTTGAAAATTCTGTGTTCCTCCGGGACTACACTTCTGCAACGCTCGTGCGTTTCCGAAGTGCTTCTTGTTGGGGCGTGCCTGCCCCAAACCCTGCCGAGTAACAATAAAGTTCATAATTGTTCCATGGACTGAGTATAACACATCCTTCGACGATACACTACTCCTCTTTTTTGCAAAAATCCAATTATCTTCGGTGACCTGTCGTGAGATGCAATTATTTCATGTCGTTTCACCAATCACTTGACTTGGTTTGAAAAAACACAGAGCATATGATACAATAGAACAAATAATGTTGTCTACCGAGAAAGGAAGTGTCTTTCCATGAAAAAAATCCATAAGTTCTTTTCTAAAGATTTGCTCCATATTCTTGGTGCTGTTGGGATTTTTGTTGCTTTTCTGATTTCTATCGCCTATAAGCAAGTTGGAATCGGGGCACTCATAGCTGCGTGGCTTATTGCTATGGCAATTATCGGGGTAGCATGGATTACAGACATCCGCAAAGCAGACCTGCTGAAAAACGGAAAGATTGTTTCCGGAAAAGTTAATGCAGTAAAAAGGGTTCACATAAAATTCCACATGAGTACCTATCACCTTGCTGATGAAGATGTAATTTATCCTTGGGTGATTCGGTACCAATACAAGATTGGAAAAGACACTTATTATGGACAGTCCCATTGGTTTTGGTTCAACCCTCTCGTGAGCAAGGGAACACCTATAAAGGTGACTATTGACCCTCAAAACCCAGAAAGAAGCATTGTTGCTGCATGGGAAAGTTAATAGATTGTTTCTTTCCTCTATGATGACGGAAATTTCAAAGGAGCGTAATCTCCTTTGGCACACGACTTTGGAACAAAGTCTAGTGTGTTACACCTCGATAGAGGTGTGCCGCTCCCAGACACAAAAAGTCCCATGGCCAACACCTCGGCGGTGTGGTCATGGGACTTAATGCTTTTTAGGCCTAGCGGAGTGAACAGTAACCAATCCTGACATCCAGTTGCCGTGTCATTTGTTGAATACTGTTTTACGAACAGTCTGCGGACGTGAAGACCCACCATTATATCATCAGCTTCGACCCGAAGGACGCAGTAGAGAACGGCCTGACCATGGAGCGGGCGCAAGCCCTTGGCTTGCAGTTCTGCAAGGACAACTTCCCCGCTCATCCTGCCATCGTCTGCACTCACCCGGATGGGCACAACAGTACCGGGAAACATCCACGTCCACATCGTGATCGGCAGCGTCCGAACACGAGAGGTGGAGCGCAAGCCCTATATGCAGAAGCCCCGCGACTGGCTAGAGGGCATGAAGCACTCCAGCACAGCCCAGACCATGCGGCACCTCCGTGTCGAGGTAATGGAGCTGTGCGAAAGTGCCGGACTGTACCAGATCGATCTGCTCAACGGCTCGAAGGAGCGCGTGAGCGAAGCCGAGTATTGGGCGCGTAGTCGTGGTCAGTTGAAACTTGACCGTGAGAACGCAACTCTTACCGCAGCCGGACAGCCGCCCAAGCAGAAGAAGTTTGAAACCGTAAAAGATACCCTGCGGAAACAGATTTCTTCGGTGCTGTACCGTGCCACCAGCTTTGAAGATTTCTCTGACAAGCTCATGCAGCAGTACGGCATTGCCGTCAAGGAAAGTCGTGGACGGCTCAGCTATCTGCCTGCCGGAAGAACAAAGTTTATCCGAGCGAAACATCTCGGTGACAAGTTTGAGAAAGAGCAGGTGCTTGCCGCACTCGCTCAGAACATCCGGCTTGCTCCGACCATCCAGCCTATCGCAACAGACAAGCCCGATAAGATTCAGAAACTGGTGGACATCCAGTCGAAGATGACCGAGGGCAAGGGCATCGGCTATAAGCGTTGGCTCACGAAACACAATCTCAAAGTTATGGCACAGACCGTGAATCTTCTGCAGGAAAAGAACTTGACCGACGAGGACGCCCTGAACCAGCGCATCACCGAACTGGAAACCAAGTATCACGACTCGCTGGCGGTGGTGAAAGATCTCGAAGGTCGCATGAAAGCCAACAAAGAGCTGCGCTATCACATCGCAGCCTACACCAACACCAAGAACATCGCACAACAGTTAAAAGCCGCAAAACGACCCGCAGCCTTTGAAGAACAGCACCGTGCAGAACTGACAGCATACCGGACGGCAGCAGCCTATTTCAAGGCAAATGATATCACCAAGCTGCCCAGCCCGAAAAAGCTGGAAGCCGAGTATGCGCAGCTGGCATCCGAAAAGGCGAATTTCTACGAGCAGTACAAGGAAGCCAAAGAGGAACTGCTCAAACTGAAAGACGCGAAACAGAATGTTGCGCTGTTCTTCCGGGAGGACGAACGGACGCAGCATCACGAGAGATAAGGAGTTGCGCGTATGATCAATCTGAAAATCGACCCGGAGTTCCAGAATCAGATCCCTCCTCTGACCGATGATGAATTTAAGCAGCTTGAAGAAAATATCCTGAAAGAGGGCAAGCTGCTCTCTCCTTTGATCGTTTGGAATAACACCCTTGTTGACGGACACAACCGTTATGCAATCCTCCAAAATCACCCAGAGATTTATTTCTCCACCATGCCGCTCCGATTTGAGAACCGCGAAGAAGCCATTGCGTGGATTTGCCGGAATCAGTTGGGACGGCGCAATCTTTCCCCCGAACAAAAGCGTTACCTGCTGGGGAAGCAGTACGAAGCCGAGAAGAAAGCTGCAAAAATCTTTCGGGGCAATCAGTACACTTTAGCAAAGAAAAGTGGTGGTGATCACGGTGATAACCACCACTCCGGGAAGAAAACCTGCGACCGGATCGCAGAGGAAAACGGTGTCAGCCGTGCCTCCGTTCTTCGTGCCAGCCACTATACACGAGGCATCGACATTGCGGACAACCTCTCTCCCGGCATCAAGCAGAAAGTCTTTTCCGGTGAAGTGAAGTTCACCAACGAAGAAATGTCCAAGCTTGTGCAGGCAAGTGTCGAGCATCGTTCAGATGTCCTTGCTCAAATCCTGCATCCAGAGGCATTGGAAGTGTTGGAATCTGCCAGCGCTGAATTTGAGCCTGAAAAAGCGGAACCCGTTCCCATGCCCACACCACAAACAGAAGAATTTCGGTGCTATCATGTACCGGACGAGTTTATGAAGGTTTACAAATCTTTGAGCCGTGCGACCGAAATGATGAAAAACTCATGGAAGAAAACGCTCAAAAACAATCCCAGCTATTTCACTGACCCGGAAAAGCAGAAGGTTCTCCGCTTCGCAATGCAGAGGCCTGCTAACTACCTGACTGAAATCGAAACCTATCTGGAAAAGGCTCTTGCAGAAGCCCTTGAAGGAGAAAAGACCGCATAACGACAGGCACTTGTAAGCCATCAACAAGCCCCCAGCCGCAAGTGCAGGGCGGAAAGCATCCGCGCCCTTGCGCTTGATAAAAAATGGAACTTTGATTTTCTTGCCCGGCTTTGCTGCGGTGGGACGATCAAAGGAGCGTGCGTTTGAACAAAAAGAAAAAGTCCACAAATACTTCCCCTTATCCCGATGAAGTCATCGACCGTCTGGCACGGGCATTCTACCCGGCCATCCTTGCCTGCTGGAACAGTGAGGAAGGTCAGCGGGAGTTTGCCGCGTGGCAGGCAGAGCAGGCTCATCATGCAAACAACGAAAAACAGGAAGTTCCCACTGGGGAACTCCCTGCCTTACTTATCGTGTGTGGATCTTTGCAGGGTGCGTCCGGGTGGGCGCACCCTGTTTTTGTTTGTGCTTATTTCTTCAGAATCCGCATTGCGTTCAGAACAGCGATGATCGTGACACCCACATCACCGAACACGGCTTCCCACATACCGGCCATGCCGAGTGCGCCCAGAACAAGGAACACGCTCTTGATGCCAAGAGCAATCACGATGTTCTGCATCACAATCCGTTTCGTAGCCTTTGCAACATCAATGGCTTCTACAAGTTTCGATGGTTCATCTGTCATCAGAACAACATCCGCAGCTTCAATCGCGGCATCCGAGCCAAGACCTCCCATGGCAATGCCGACATCTGCACGGGCAAGAACAGGGGCATCGTTGATGCCATCGCCCACGAAGGCGAGTTTGCTGCCCTGCCGTTTCTGCTTATCCAGCATTTCCAGCTTTTCGACCTTCTGGTCGGGCAAGAGCTGTGCATAATACGCATCCAGACCAAGTTCGTCTGCCACCGACTTGCCGATTCGCTCATCATCGCCGGTAAGCATAACAGTTTTTTCCACGCCGATCTTTTTCAGCTCTGCGATTGCGCACTTGCTGTCCGGCTTCACTTCATCTGCGATCAGGATACAGCCTACATAGCTACCATCCGCTGCTACATAGAACTTTGTTCCGGCTGCATCGCAAGCGGCATAGGCAATCTTTTCAGATTCCATCAGCTTACTGTTGCCAGCCAGTACCTTCTTTCCCTGCACCATAACACTGATGCCGTGTCCTGAGATTTCCTCAAAGCCAGAGAACTGCTTCTGGTCGATTGGCTTTCCATAAGTCGCAAGAATCGACTTTGCGATCGGGTGGTTGGAATAACTCTCTGCCTGTACAGCATACTCCAATACCTGCTCTTTCTGGTATCCGGCTGCCGGAATGATATTTGCGACCTCAAAAACACCCTTTGTTAAGGTGCCGGTCTTATCAAAGACCACCACGCTCACTTTGTTCAGTGCTTCCAGATAGTTGCTGCCCTTTACCAGCACACCGCGCTTGGATGCGGCACCAATACCGCCGAAGAAGGTCAGGGGAATAGAGATGACCAATGCACACGGGCAGGAAACGATCAGGAACACAAAACCTCTGCGCAACCACTCAGACCAGCCGCCGCCAAGGACGAGCGGCGGAATGATCGCCAACACAGCCGCCATTCCAACAACGACCGGCGTATAGTATCGTGCAAAGGTCGTGATGAAGTTCTCGGTGGGAGCTTTTCTTGCAGAAGCATTCTCCACAAGGTCAGTGATCTTCGATACCGTGGATTCCCCGAAGCTCTTTGTGACTTTCAGCGTCAGCAAACCGCTCTGGTTGATGCAGCCGGACAGGGCTTCATCGCCTTTGCGGATGCTTCTCGGCACAGATTCGCCGGTCAGTGCCTTGGTGTCCAGCATGGATTCGCCATCCACAACGATGCCATCCAGCGGGATTTTTTCACCGGGTTTTACCACGATGATCTCGCCCACCGCAACGCTTTCCGGAGAAACGACCTGCAATACGCCATTCCGCTTAACGGTCGCCGAATCCGGACAGATGTCCATAAGGTCAGAGATGGACTTTCTGGAACGCTTTACCGCCAGCGACTGGAAGAACTCTCCGACCTGATAGAACAGCATAACTGCAACAGCTTCCGGGTATTCCCCGATGGCAAATGCGCCGATCGTGGAAACACTCATCAGGAAATGCTCGTCAAACACCTGTCCTCTGGTGATATTTTTCACTGCCTGCCATACGACATCCCAGCCAAGAATCACATACGCCACAATCAGAAACGCCAGTTCCGCCAGAGTCGGCAGCTTTGCGAATACGGTCAATGCCATACCGATTGCATAGACCACAGCACCCACGGCAAGCCGTATCGTGCGCTTCTTATCCTCATCGTTATAGACCGCCGCTTTTTCATCCTTTTTGACAGGTGCAGTCGCTTCCAGCTGCTTTTCCGACACTTCAACATCCGGTTCATGGCTGTGAACGATCGTTTCGACCTGTTCCGCCAGTGTTGCATCCGCAGACTTTTCTGACTGAACGGTCAGTGTCTGCTGCATTAAATTCACAACCGAGGATTCCACTCCCGGCAATGCTCCGACCTCTTTTTCTATCTTGGCGGAACAATTCGGGCAATCCAGACCTTTCAGGATGAATACTCTTTTCATTTTGACCTCCACTACGTTTTCTTAATTGTTCAATCGCTCAACTTAAAAGACAAAAAGATAATCGCTTGCGCGATCATCCTCTTAAATGCTCAAATCCCTTGTCGATGATCTCCTTTACATGATCATCCGCCAGCGAATAATACACGATCTGGGCCTCTCTGCGGAATTTGACCAGTCCGGCAAGCCGGAGTGCTTTCAGCTGGTGAGAGATCGCCGATTTGGTGACGCCCAGCAGAACCGCAAGGTCGCATACACACATCTCGCTCTGTTCCAGAGCATGAAGGATCTGCACTCTTGTGCCATCTCCGAACAGCTTGAAAAGCGATGCAAGCTGGATGTAGTCGTCTTTCGGCTGCATTTTGCCTTTTACATCGTTCACGATGTCCTCATGGATCACATCGCAATTACAGGTGTATAAAGAATTTGACATCAGACGTTCTCCTTGTTTTGTAGTTGAACAACCGTTCAATCATATTATATCTGCTCTTCCTCCGTTGTCAAGAGGAAAAGTTAGCATCTGCTTCCTGCGATTTGTCGTCTAACAGACCTTGACAGCCTCCTTATTTCGCATACAATATAGTTGAGCGTTTACTCAACTGCCGTATTTTGCGCAGAAGATTTTTCATTTGAACAACCATGCAATAAATAAAAGAGGTCTGCCTGTGAAAGGAAAATTCATCACTCTGGTTCTGACATTGGGATTTCTTGCCGCGTTTGGCGTATTTATGCACTCGCCGCCCTCTATTCTGGATGGGCTGACCGGTGCGACCCCGAAAGCGAAACGTGCCGCACAGATGGCCGCACCGCTGGAGGGCAACTATCTGTTCTGCATCAACCCTGCGCTGGAACCGTTTTCCGATGCGGATTTCCGGAATGATCTGAAAGCATTTGTTTCCGGTGAGACAGAAGTCCTTTCCGATGCCGGACTGCCGCACATGACGCTTTCGGTCTGCGAAACAGACTATCCCTTGCTTTGCTATGCAACGGCTCTTTGTGAACGCCTGACTGCTGCCGGAGCAGATGTCACGTTGAAGCAGTACAGCGAAACCATGCTGCGTTCCCGTGCAATCAATGGGCGGTATCAACTGCTGCTGGTTTCGGAAAATACGCTTGATGCAACAGCATTGCCGGATGCAGACATCCTTCTGCTCTCCGCAGAAGAAATGAAGGACCCCTCATGCGAAAACTGAACACCATTCTCTCCGTTCTGCTACTTTTCATCTGTCTGCTTCATGGGCTGATGGGCAGTTTTATGTTGCTGGGCATCAGTTCCGGGGCAGGAAAGTTTCTGGCATGGATCGGCGTTGGCATTCTGGCGGCGCACACCGTCCTTGGGCTTTTGCTGACCGCACAGACATTCCGGGCTTCCCGGTCCGGCGGAAAACTCTACGGAAAGCAGAATGCTCTGTTCTGGGCAAGGCGCACCAGTGGGCTTGCTATTTTGCTCATGCTCTTTTTCCATATTGGCGTGTTCGGCAGAGTGCAGGACGGCGTATACATTCTGTTTCCGTTCACAACGGTCCGGCTGCTGACGCAGCTTTTACTGGTTGCTTCGGTATTTGTGCATCTTCTGCTCAATCTCCGACCCCTTCTGGTATCGCTGGGCATCGTCCGGGATAAGGAGCAGCGCGGCGACCTCTATCTGATTCTTTCTATACTGGTGCTGTTTGCTGCCGGTTCGATCATTCTATATTATATCGGGTGGAACAATGTATGAAACACACTTTGGTGATCGTGGGTGCAGGGCTGGCAGGGCTTTCCGCTGCTTTGACTGCTGTGAAAAACGGCTGGACGGTAAAGCTGGTGTCCTCCCTTGCCTCCGAGCGGGCGCAGTCTGTTATGGCAGAGGGCGGAATCAATGCAGCCTTGAATACCAAGGGAGAGGAGGATAGCCCGGAGCAGCATTATACAGATACCCTGACCGCTGCCTGCGGACTTGCTGACCCGAATGCAGTCTGGGGGATGACGCAGGCTGCGTCCGAACTGGTGCGCAGCCTGCACCATCTGGGAGTACAATTCAACGTGACAGATGACGATGAACTCGACCTGCGGAATTTTGGCGGACAGAAGAAAAAGCGGACGGCCTTTGCACAAAGCGATACGGGAAAGCAGCTAATGACCGCTCTGATTGATGCTGTGCGCCGGGAAGAAAGCGCAGGAACGGTCGAACGCTTTCCACACCATAAGTTCCGCACCCTGCTGCTTTCCGGGAACATCTGCGGTGGCTGCACAGTGCAGGACACCTATACTGGCGAACTGCTGCGGTTTGTATGCGATGCCGTCCTGATTGCCACAGGCGGGCTGCATGGCTTATTCGGTGATACGACCGGCTCTCTTGCCAATACCGGAGAAGTCACCGCAGAACTGTTCCGTCTGGGCGTTCCGATGGCAAATCTTGAAATGATCCAGTACCACCCTACCACGGTCGAACTGGGCGAAAAACGGATGCTTCTGAGTGAGGCCGCCCGTGGTGAGGGCGGGCGGCTGTTTGCATTACGGAACGGGAAGCCGTGGTATTTCATGGAAGAAAAATATCCGGAACTCGGCAATCTGATGCCGCGTGACATCACCGCGCGGGAAGTCTGGACGGTCAGCCGTGACTATGAGGTGTTCCTTGATATGACAGAGCTTCCTAAAGAAGTCATGGAGCATAAACTTGCCGGACTGGTGGATGATTGTCAGACCTATCTGCACAAAGATATTCGCAAAGAACCCATTCCGATTTTGCCGGGTATCCACTACTTTATGGGAGGCATTCAGGTGGACGAGCGGCACCGCACTTCGATGCGGAATCTGTACGCTGCCGGTGAATGCTGCGCTCAGTACCATGGCGCAAACCGTCTGGGTGGAAATTCTCTTCTGGGTGCGATCTATGGAGGACAGATTGCTGCGGAAACTGCCTGCCGGGAAACAGTCAGTTCCCCCAATATGCCCTGTGCCGAAGAATCCCTTCTGCCCGAACTTTCCACGGACGCTCAAATGCAGATGAATCGTATTCTGCTGAACGCACTCGGTGTCGTGCGGGATGCACAGACATTGGAAGCGGGCATTCAGGAAATCCGCAAACTGTCTGGCACCCTTCCGCTTCTGGGCTGTGCCATGCTGGAAAGTGCCCTCGCCCGAAAAGAAAGCCGGGGTGCGCACTGGCGGGCAGATTATCCCCAACGCAACGATGCCGTTTACTGCAAAACCACCGTGGCACACTGGAACGGGCAGCATATCGCCATCAGCTTTGAATCCATCCCCGAAAGGCGGCATGATTTATGAACTACACCATCCGAATCAAACGGCAGGAAAACCCGCAGGCTTCACCCTGCTGGCAGGAGTTTTCCTTTGAGGGAAGTGCGGACACCTCGATTGCTTCGGTGTTGAACGAGCTGAATCACCGCAGCCCTCTGTGCGAAAAGAGCGGAACGGTCGTTTCCCCCATTGCGTGGGAATGCGGCTGCATGATACGCAAGTGCGGTGCCTGTGCCATGCGGATCAATGGTCTGCCTCGTCTTGCCTGTTCCGTTTTTCTGCGGGACTGTAAGGGAAGCGTTGTTACTCTGGAGCCTTTGAGCAAATTCCCACTGGTGAAAGATCTGGTCGTAGACCGTTCCGTGATCTTTGAAGCACTGAAGCGGACAAAGCTGTGGCTGGAAGGAGATGCGTTCCAGACCAGCTATACGCACAGCCAGCGGTATCGATCTGCTAAGTGTCTGCTCTGTGGCTGCTGCTTGGAGGTCTGCCCGAACTTTGACCCGAACAGTGAATTTGCTGGAGCTGTTCTGCCCGTCAACGCTTACCGTATTCTGAACGAAGAACAGGATATTGCCCATCAGACAGAACTCGCAAATGCGTATCGTCAGCTTTATTTTGAAGGCTGCGGAAAATCTCTTGCGTGCCAGGACATCTGCCCAGCCGGAATCCCGGTCGAAGAACTGATGTCACGTTCCAATGCCGCAGCGGTCTGGAAGCGATAAAGCATAAAAGGGTATGCGGTTTATAGCCGCATACCCTTTTATGCTTAATCTTCTAATCCGTGACTTCCCGCCACATTCTTCAGATACGCCTCTGGTTCGCCGTTCAGAATCAAGTCTGCATAGCCAAGCGGGTCATTGTAGATGAGATAATCTAACTCCGACCTCTGCGCCATGGTCACGTCCAATTCATCCTCGACCCCAGTGCAGTCAATGGAGATCATTCTCCCATCCCGGAGCAGCAGCTCCACGCAGCCGGTATCCATGTTGAAATGGCAGGCTCTTGCATCGTACTTCATGTTTGTGTCCTTTCTGCCTTACGGCACCTTTACAGTTGTGACTTTTGTTATACGGTTCTTCTGATAAGGTTTTGGACACACAGCCGTTTGGAAAGAGCCTTCGTTCTGCTTTCCGAAGAAAACAAAAAATCCGAACCCTTCTCCTATCGAGAAAAGGTTCGGATTTTCATTGTTTGGTGCGGATAAGAGGACTTGAACCTCCACCGAGTTGCCCCGATTAGAACCTGAATCTAACGCGTCTGCCAATTCCGCCATATCCGCATATTCTGTTTTGTTCGCCGCCGTTTGACTCGGAACGATGTTTATTATACCACAGGTGCAAAGAAAGTCAAGCGTTTTCTGCAAAAATAGTACGACAAATTTTTTTGCGAAAATTGTTGCATTCCGTATAGGCCGAATGGGGCGAAAAATCCGGCGGAGTATGATACAATAAATATTGCCCCTGCGGGGCAGCGGCCCGGCGGGACTATTTACGGAAGAGGGAAACTGCGAATGTTCAACATCATTATCTTTCTCATCGGTGCAGGCATCATGTTCTACATGGCATGGCGGAGCTGGTCGAGACGCCGCAAGCTCATGACCAGGGGCGAAAAGGTCGAGGCCGCTGTGGCCGGTACTGTCCAGAGCCGGGACGGCGAAGCCTACCTGCTGGAATTCTCCACTGCTGGCGGCACCCACTGCCTCCATTACCCCAAGTCTGCCAAGGGCAGAGAGCTTGCACAGGGAGCTGTCGTCACCCTTTATTATAACCCCGACGACCCCGCCGAGATGTACGTCGAGGGCGACAAGTCCGTTCTGGGGGCAGAGGTGCTGTACGTGGTGCTGGGCATCGTGCTGCTGGTGCTGATGGCCGGCATCGTCCGCTGAGAGGGGGAGAAGAAAATGAAACTCGAACATTTTGGCATGGCAGAACCCGGTGACTGCCGGGTGGTCTTTTCCGCCGCAGCAGAAGAGCTGGAAGCCGCGGTGCAGGCCGAAAAGGCGGCCCCGGACGCCCCGCAGGACGAGGATGAGCTGCTGACGGCGGCGGTCAACCGGGCGATTCTGGAGGGTTTCTCGCCCCTGTTCGCCCAGCTGATGAAAGAAAACGATTTGCAGCCCGTCACCGACCCGGATTTTGAGCTTCTGGCAGTCAACCGGGCCGAGGGCTTCCGGGCGGGGGCGCAGTTCTTCTGCCTGCCGCCGCTGGAACTGGGAGAGTACACCGGCTTTACCCAGCCCATCCAGCCCCGGCCCATCCGGGAGCTGACCATCGAGCTTGAAATAAACCGCCGCCACGGTGACGAAGACCGCGCCGCCGACGCCGAGGGCAAGCGCGCCCTCCGCGCCAAGGTGACGCAGGACATCTACGCCCAGCGCTGCCAGCAGGCCCGCGCCGTGGCCGAACAGGCCCTCATCGCCCAGCTGGGTACACACGTCACCGGCCCGCTGCCCAAGCAGCTGGTGGCCGGCAACTACTTTGCCGAGCAGCGCCAGTTCAACCTGCGGATGCAGGCCAACGGCGTCAATTTCGACCAGTACTTAAAGGTGCAGGGCCAGACGGTGGAAGAATTCCGAGCCTGGCTCCACGCCGAGGCCGAGCGCAAGCTGCGCAGCCGGATGGGTCTGCTGCTGGTGGCGCAGAAAGAAGAGCTCTGGCCGACGGAAGCCGAGGTGGACGACGAGCTTGCCCACTGGGACGCAAAGCGGGACGGGGAGCACACCTTCGCCTCCAACGACCGCCGCCGTGCCGCCCAGCGCATCGCATCCAGCCGCGCCGCTGCCTTTATTCTGGCCCACTCCACCCTCACGCCGCCGCCTGCTGAGGCAACGGTGCTGAAAGCCGAAAACAGGTAAAAAAAGAAACTATTGCCGACCCGCAAAAAATAAAACAGAGCAAACAAAAATGGGGCTGTTGCAAAATAGCCCCAACGAAAAAAATGAGATAGACTTTCCCGAAAGGGGCTGCCTATCTCATTTTTTGTTGTAAGCTGAAACTGCAATGGACCAACTACAACAGAAACGGTGATCTTCTGAGCGCCGCATAGGAAATAAGGAAGTTTACAAGCCAACCTGCCGGGACTGCAAGCCAAACAAAAGCAATGCCAAAACGCGGTGCACAAATCAAAGCAACAGACAAGCGGATCGCAAGGTTTACCATATTTGCAATAAGAAACGGCCGCATGATTCCGAGTCCGCGAAGAACGCCATCAGTTGCCATCTTGATGCCCATGAAGATGAAAAAGTAACCAAGCCATCTCATATAATCACCGGACACCTGATAGGCCAACGCGGTTCCGTCTTTTCCCAGGAACAACGAGGAGATCTGTGTGTGCAGTGCTTCAATGACCACGAAAGCAAGAACTGCAAAGCATAGATCTAACACCAGTGCAGCATGATAACCTTTTTTGATACGCTCAATTTTCTTTGCGCCAAGATTCTGGGATACAAACGGCGAAACTGCATTGCCGATGGATACGAAGATCAGCGAAAAAACATTTTCTACCCGCATCGTTGCCGCATACCCGGCAAGTGCCTGTGTGCCGAAGGGATTTACCACTGCCTGCACGATCATCATACCGATAGACACTGTGGACTGCTGCAAAACCGATGGCACCGCAATGCGAAGCATGGAATACAGCTCCTGCCGGTCGAACCTGCGAAAGGAGCTCTTGTATTGCCGCGTCCGAGACAGAAAGATCAAAAACGAAAACACGGCAGAAATTCCTTGTGCGATCAAGGTCGCAAGGGCTGCGCCAAACACCCCCAGACCAAGACCGGCCACCATCCAGAGATCCATAAAAATATTCAGGATAGAGGAGAATATCAGCAGTCCCAACGGAATTTTGGATTCACCGATGGAAGTGAACATGGTGGAAAGAATGTTGTACATGAATAGAAACGGGAAACCCACAAAGTAGACACGCAGATACAATACGGCTTCTTCCAATATATCGGCAGGGGTCTGTAATCCGCTCATCATGAAATGGGAAAAGCAGAAGCCAAAGACACCAAGGACAACGCTTAAGCTCAAAAAGCTGATCAGGGACGTTGACACAATGGTTTTCATTCTACCATAATTTTTTGCACCAAAACAGCGGCTTACAAGCACACCTGCGCCCACACCGGCACCAAGCGCCACACAAATAAAAACATTGGTCAGTGCGGCACAAGCACCAACAGCCGCAAGTGCCGAGGAGCCGACAAATTGACCGACGATTATGGAATCGGCCATATTGTATACTTGTTGAAAAAAGCTGCCAAGGATCATCGGCATCGCAAAAACAGTCAGCGCTTTAAGGGGTGGATCTGTAATCAAATATTCATCTTTCGACACGATTATATTCCTTCCAAAAATCGTTTATCGCAAATTTTATCGCAAGCCAAGAAATTAGTGCAGCATTCAAACGGCATCTTTGCGATATGCGATCCACCGCTGCTGCATTGAAAAGTTGAATTGCTATAAGCTGAAGCGTTAAGTCTCCACGCCCTCGAACTGGCTGTTGTAGAGCTTGGCGTAGAAGCCGCCCTGCGCCAGCAGGGCATCGTGGCCGCCCTGCTCCACGATGCGGCCGTCCTTCATCACGAGGATGACGTCGGCCTCCCGGATGGTGGAAAGGCGGTGTGCCACGATGAAGCTGGTGCGGCCCTGCATCATCCGGGCAAAGGCTGCCTGGATACGCACCTCGGTGCGGGTGTCGATGGAGGAGGTGGCCTCGTCCAGAATCAGCATCGGGGGCAGACAGAGCATCACGCGGGCGATGCAGAGCAGCTGCTTCTGGCCCTGGCTGATGTTGCCGCCGTCCTCGGCGATGACGGTATCGTAGCCCTCGGGCAGGCGGCGGATGAAGCTGTCGGCGTGGGCAGCCTTGGCCGCAGCCACCACCTCGTCGAGGGGGGCGTCCGGCTTGCCGTAGGCGATGTTCTCCCGCACGGTGCCGGCCCGGAGCCAGGTATCCTGCAACACCATGCCGTAGCTGCCGCGCAGCGAGGCGCGGGTCACGTCCCGGATGTCGGTGCCGGAGACTTTGATGGAGCCGTCGTTGACATCATAGAACCGCATGAGCAGGTTGATGAGGGTGGTCTTGCCGCAGCCGGTGGGGCCGACGATGGCGATGCGCTGGCCGGGCTTGACGTCCAGAGACAGGCCCTCGATGAGCGGGCGGTCGGGCAGATAGCGGAAGGAGACGTCCTCGATCTGGACGTGGCCGTCCGGCACGAGCCTTGCGGCGTTCTCCGCTTCGGGGGTCTGGTCTTCGGCGTCCAGCAGCTCGAACACGCGGGCTGCGCAGGCCAGAGCGTTCTGCAGCTCGGTCACGACGCCGGAAATTTCGTTGAAGGGCTTGGTGTACTGGTTGGCGTAGTTCAGGAAGATGCTCAGCTGGCCGATGGTGATGCCTCCGGCGACGGCATAGATCGCGCCCACGAGGCCGACGCCTGCGTAGACGATGTTGTTGACGAAGCGGGTGGCGGGGTTGGTCATGCTGGAGAAGAAGATGGCCTTCAGGCTCACGTTCTGCAGTCGGCCATTCACCTCGTCAAAAGCCTCGAGGCTCTGGGCCTCGTGGCCGAAGGCCTGCACGACCTTCTGACCCTCTATCATCTCGTTGACAAGGGCAGTTTGCTCGCCGCGCACGGTGCTCTGGCTCTGGAAATACTTGTAGCTGCGCTTTGCGAGAAAGCTGGCGACAACGAGGCTCAGCGGGGTGATGCAGACCACCACCAGCGTGATGGGGACATTCTGCTGCAGCATGAAGAGCAGGGTGCCGAGGATGGTCAGCACACCCGAGAACAGCTGGGTGAAGCCCATCAGCAGGCCGTCCGCGAAGGTATCTACATCGGCCACCATCCGGCTCACGATGTCGCCGGAAGGATGGCTGTCGAGGTAAGAGAGGGGAAGGGTCTGGATCTTCCGCATGGCGGCGTTGCGCAGGTCACGGCTGACTGCGAAGGTGATGCGGTTGTTGCAGACGCTCAGCAGCCACTGCGCAAAGGCGGCGACAACCGCCACCACGATGATCTCGTAGATGATGCGCAGCACGCCCGCGAAGTCCACGGCACCTTTGCCCAGCATCATGTCGATGGCGCTGCCGCAGAGGATGGGGATATACAGCTGGGCCGCCACGCTCACAGCGGCCACGATGAGGCTGCACACCACGAAGAAGCCGTAGGGCTTGATCTTCTGCAGCACCCGGGTCATGGTGGCCTTCTGCTGTTCAGGGGTCAGCTTGCTTTTTGCTTTTGCACTCATTTCTGCGCATCCCCTTTCTTGAACTGGCTCTCGTAGATCTCCTTGTAGACCGGGCAGCTTTCCAGCAGCTCGGCGTGACGGCCAAGGCCCACCATGCGGCCATCGTCCAGCACGATGATCTGGTCGGCATGCTGCAGGCTGGCGGCGCGCTGGCTGACGATGAAGACGGTCAGATCGCCCGGCAGAGCGGCCAGAGCCTTGCGCAGGGCCGCGTCGGTGGCGTAGTCCAGTGCGCTGGCGCTGTCGTCGAGGATGAGGATGTCCGGCTTGCCTACGAGGGCGCGGGCGATGGTCAGACGCTGTTTCTGACCGCCGGAGAGGTTACGGCCGCCCTGCTCCACCGGCTCGTCGAGGCCGAGGGGCTTGGCTTTCACGAACTCCGCAGCCTGTGCCGTTTCCAGCGCGGCCCAGAGGTCGGCGTCGGAGGCATTCTGGCTGCCCCAGAGCAGGTTCGAGCGGATGGTGCCGCCGAAGAGCTGGGCCTTCTGCATGACCACGGCTACCTTGCCGCGCAGGTCGGCGCGGGGGTACTGCCGGACCGGTCGGCCCATGATCTCCACACTGCCCTCGGTGGCGTCGTAGAAGCGGGGGATGAGGCTGATGAGGCTGGATTTGCCGCTGCCGGTGCCGCCGATGACGCCGATGGTCTGGCCGCGCTTGGCGGTGAAGCTGATGTCGGAGAGGCTGGGTGCGCCTGCGCCCTTGTAGGTCAGGCTCACATGGTCGAAGCGGACGGCGTCGCCGGCCTTTTCCGCCGGAACATTGCCGGTGAGCTCAGCCGGGAACTCCATGCCGGGCCTGGTGTCCAGAACCGCCTGCACACGGCCTGCACAGGCCAGAGCCTTGCTCACCTGAACGATGAGGTTGGCCAGCTTGACCAGCTCGACCAGGATCTGGTTCATATAGTTGACCAGCGCGATGACATCGCCGGAGGCCATGCCGCCGATGTTGATCTCGATGCTGCCTACATACAGCAGCGCCACGATGGCAAGGTTGATGATAACGTAGGTCAGCGGGTTCATCAGGGCGGAGATGTGGCCGACATGGAGCTGCATTTTGGTCAGCAGCTCGTTGGCGTCCTCGAAGCGGTCCACCTCGCTCTTTTCCTTGTCGAAGGCGCGGACGACGCGCACGCCGGTCAGGTTCTCGCGGGTGAGGCCAAGGACCCGGTCGAGGCGGGTCTGCACCGACTTATACAGCGGCCGGGTGATGACCATGACGCCGAAGACCACGACGCTCAGCAGCGGGATAGCCACCACGAAGATGAGGGCGGCGCGGAAGTTGACCGTAAAGGCCATGATCATGGCGCCGAGCACCACGAAGGGGCTGCGCAGGAACAGGCGGAGGAAGAGGTTCAATCCGCTCTGCACCTGATTGACGTCGCTGGTCATCCGGGTGATGAGGGTGCTGGTGCCCATGGTGTCCATCTCGGAAAAGCTCAGCGTCTGGATGTGCTCAAACAGCGCATGGCGCAGGCCGGTGGAATAACCCACGGCGGCTTTGGCCGAGAAGTACTGGGCCGTCAGGCTGCACGCGAGGCCGACGATGGCCAGAAGCAGCAGGATGCCGCACCGCACGAGGATGTAGTGGAAATCGTGGGCCGCGATACCCACGTTGACGATGTCGGCCATCACAAGCGGCACGAACAGGTCAAACGTAGCTTCCAGCATCTTGAAAAGCGGTGCAAGCACGCTCTCGCGCTTGTAATCGCTGAGATAGCGAAGCATTTTGTTCAAGGCTCGATACTCCCTTTCTTTAATACATTTAGTCGAGACGCTCCTTATTATAACGCACTCCCAGAAGGAATGCTATGTTTTTGCCGAAGAAAACCGGCTCTGGAAGCAGATTTCAGCTCCGGAGATTGAGAAAACCGGAAAATCCTGCTATACTGGAAGAGAATCTCAACGGAAAGAATGGTGGATGCAATGGCAAAAGATGGTGCGGCACGGCTGCGGCTGCGCCCGGTGGGCGCGGCAGACCGCAAAAAGCTGCCGGAATACGGGCCGCTGGGTACGGGCTGTCCGGCGATAGAGCGGGCTGTGGCAGCGCTCTATAAGGGCCAGAACGAGGAGAGCTTCTGGGCGCTGATGAACGCCATCAACTATGCCCTCGAGCTGGACACCAGGGTCCTGGTGCCGCTGGAAGCTGCGTCCGACCAGCCGGACGGAGCCGCCCCGTGGGCGGAGCATCCTGTCCCGGCGGAGAAAGCGAAGGACCTGCAGCCCTGGACCCTGCGCACCCAGAAGGGCCGGTGCTACCTGCCGGTGTTCACCTCCGTGAAGATGGCGGAGGCCGATAAAGGCACGGCCAGCCGCCCCATGGCGGAACGGCTTCTGGCTTCCGCCATGCAGATGGCGCTGGACTCGGACAGCATCGACGGCGTGGTCATCGACCCGTGGACCAGCTCTGCCACGCTGGACTGCTCGCTTTTGAACGGTCTGCTCCACGCAAGCCACGACACCGATGAGCCGGGCGAAGCGGAGCTGCGGGCCGGCAACCATGCCATGGCCGAGGAACGCTGGGACGACGCGATGCACTATTATCAGCTCTCTGCTGAAGAGGGCTGCGCCGAGGGCCTTGCCATGATGGGCGAGATGCTCTACGAGGGCCGGGGCTGCCGCAAGAGCCCTGCACAGGCCCGCAAGCTCTGGAAAAAAGCCGCCGACGCCGGCGATGTGGCCGCATGGGTGGCGCTGGGCGACGATGCCATGGCGCAGGGAAAAGGGGCCGGCGCGGCTCTGCGGGCCTACCGCAAGGCCCAGAAGCTCTGCGCCTCCACCCCCGACATCGCCTATATGCCGCAGGTCTGCCTGCGGGTGGCCCAGTATGAGACCCAGTATATCTCCCGCAAAAAGGCGCTGGCTCAGCTGGCTGAGGCGAAGCAGGGCTTCCTCGTCCGCAAAAAAGAGGGGGACGGGACGGCCCAGAGCTGGCTGGACGAGACGGAGGCCGTCATCCGCCAGCTGCTCGAGAGAGAATGAGCGGAAACACAAAATCTTTACAAATGCTCTAAGAAATCGTCATACGGAACCGATATGATATTGAAGGAAAAATATGCGCGTCGCAAAAACAGAGAGGACGACCAGAATGAGCAGAGTAATCGGTATTGACCTTGGCACCACGAACAGCTGCGTGGCAGTGGTGGAGGGCGGCAAGCCCGTCGTCATCACCAACGCAGAGGGAGAGCGCACCACCCCCAGCGTGGTGGCGTTCACCAAAGACGGCGAGCGTCTGGTGGGCGGCGCGGCAAAGCGCCAGCTTGCCACCAACTCCGGCCGGACGGTGTCCAGCATCAAGCGGCATATGGGTAGCGACTACCGCGTCCACATCGACGGCAGAGACCTGACTCCGCAGGAGATCAGCGCCATGATCCTGACCAAGATACGCCGCGACGCCGAGAGCTACCTGGGTGAGCCGGTGACGGAGGCCGTCATCACCGTCCCCGCGTACTTCGACGACAGCCAGCGCAAGGCCACCCAGGATGCGGGCCGCATCGCGGGCCTGAACGTCCTGCGCATCATCAATGAGCCTACCGCCGCCGCTGTGGCCTACGGCCTTGACAACGAAGCGCCCCAGAAGATCCTGGTCTACGACCTCGGCGGCGGCACCTTCGACGTCTCCATCATCGAGATCGAAGACGGCACCTTTACGGTGCTGGCCACCGGCGGCGATACCCGCCTCGGCGGCGACGACTTCGACCAGCGCATCGTGGAATACGCCGTGGCAGAGTTCAAGAAATCGGACCGCACCGACCTCTCCCGCGACCCCGCCGCCATGGGACGCCTGAAAGAAGAGGCCGAAAAGGCCAAGAAAGAGCTGTCCAGCGCCCTCTCGGCCCAGCTCAATCTGCCCTTCATCGCGGTGGGCAAGGACGGCCCCCACCATCTGGATCTGACCATCTCCCGCCCCCAGTTCGAGATGATGACCGGAGACCTGCTGGCACGGACGGTGGCCCCGGTGCAGAACGCACTGCGGGATGCCGGCATCTCGGCCTCGCAGCTGGGCAAAGTCCTTCTCGTCGGCGGCAGCACCCGGATGCCTGCCGTCGAGCGTCAGGTGAAGGAGCTGCTGGGCTGTGAGCCGAGCCACAGCCTCAACCCCGACGAATGCGTGGCCATGGGTGCTGCTGTGCAGGGCGGTCTGCTGCAGGGCGGCGGCAAGCTGGCTGGCGCTTCCGGTGCAGCGGCGCAGGGCCTTGTGCTGATGGACGTCACCCCGCTGACCCTCTCCATCGAGACACTGGGCGGCGTGGCGACCCCCCTCATCACCCGCAACAGCATGATACCCACCCGCAAGAGCCAGATATTCACCACGGCCCGCCCCATGCAGACCAGTGTGGAGATCAACGTCCTGCAGGGTGAGCGGCATTTCGCCCGCGACAATAAGAGCCTCGGCAAGTTCAAGCTGAACGGCATCCGGGCCAGCTTCTCGTCCAAGCCCCAAATCGAAGTCACCTTTGATATTGACGTCAACGGCGTCGTCAAGGTCTCGGCCAAAGACCTCGGCACCGGCCGGGAGCAGAACATCACCATCACCGGCAGCACGAACCTCTCGGAGAATGAGATCCAGCGCGCCATGGCCGATGCGGCCGCCTACGAGGCCGAGGACAGCCGCCGAAAAGAGCGGCTTGACCTCCACAATCAGGCCGAGGTGCTGGCCTACAAGGTGGACGAGGCCCTCTCCAAGTGCAAGAAGGAGCTGGATAAAGAGGAGAAGAACCGCATCAAGGCCGATGTGGCCAACCTCCGCCGCTGCCTGCGGAAGGATAAGCCCGAGAAGATGAACGAGACGGAGGAAGCGAACCTCCGTCAGGCCAAGAGCCAGCTCGAAGCATCCGCAAACCACCTGATGGTGCTCTATGCATCGGAGCAGAGCGAGAACGGCTCGGACGGGACCATTTGATAAACAGTAAGACCCCCGCTGTGTTTGCAGCGGGGGTCTTTTGCGTCTGAGGGAAAAGTATCGATGGAAAACAAAGAGGGGAGTGGGGAAAGCTTATCGGCCAACGATGAGGTCGCGGCGGCCGCGGAAGCCCACGGTGAGGTGAGCGCTGCTGCCGAGGTGGCGCAGAGTGACCCGGGTGCCGGGCTTCTGGCCCTGGCACAGCAGAGTCAGGTTCAGGGTGGTGGAGGTCTTGCCGGTCTTGAGCACCAGCGTGCTTACGCCCTGATTCATCAGGGTCTGCATGTCGAGGATGGTGGTGCGGAAGGTGGCGTTGTCATCGGGGGCGTCCAGCGTCAGCACGCGGCCCTCCTGACGGGCGGTGTAGAGCACCTGCTTGCCCAGCAGGCCCTTGACGGTGTAGCGGGCTTCGCTCTTCTCCACCGGCGTGTCAGAGGGCAGGGGAGTCTCGTCGGAGATCATCATCACGTTGCCCTGAATGGGGTTCTCCACCGGGGAAGCGTAGCCGCCGTAGTTGGGGTCTACCTCCCCCACCGGAACGTCAGAGTGGAGAGCGATGTCACCCTGAACCATGACCTCAGACGACTGAGGGGGCAGATAACCGGCAACGGTCGCGTCCTCGGCGTCGGCGGCAAAGGCACCCACGCTCATAGCGGCGGTCATGGTCAGCAGCGCGGCAGCAGCGGCGGCGCGGCGGGCAGTGTTCTTGTTCAGCAGTCTCATAGTAGTATCCTCCTGTAGGGGACAAGGCCCCAGATTTCTGTTTTATTCGCGGTACAGCGTATCAGAAAACCGCCGTATCTGTAATGAATACGGATACGGCGGCTGGATTATTGCAGAGATCCTATTTTAATTTTCGCTGGAATCTTTTTCCTCAAGGATAGCCATGAACTCGTCGCCGGTGATGGTCTCCTTTTCATAAAGGTACTTCGCCAGCTCGTCGAGCTTTGCACGGTTGTCGGTGAGGATCTTGATGGCCTTTTCGTGCTGGGCCTTTACCAAGTCCACGACCCGCTGGTCGATCTCCCGCTGGGTCTGGGCCGAGCAGGCCAGCGAGGTGTCGCCGCCCAGATACTGGTTGTTCACCGTCTCCAGGGCCACCATGTCGAACTCTTTGCTCATGCCGTAACGGGTGAGCATGGCGCGGGCAAGCTTGGTGGCCTGCTCGATGTCGTTGGACGCGCCGGTGGTGATGGAGCCGAACACCACTTCCTCGGCGGCACGTCCGCCGGTGAGGGTGGCGATCTTATTTTCCAGCTCTTCCTTGGTCATCAGGTAGTGGTTGCCCTCTTCGACCTGCATGGTGTAGCCCAGTGCGCCCGAGGTGCGGGGGATGATGGTGATCTTCTGCACGGGTGCGGAGTGATTCTGAAGCGCCGCCACCAGTGCGTGGCCGATCTCATGGTAGGCCACGATGCACTTTTCCTTGTCGGTGAGGATGGAGTTCTTCTTCTGGTAGCCTGCAATGACCACCTCGATGCTCTCCTCGAGGTCGGCCTCGGTCACGCTCTTGCGGCCGGCGCGCACAGCCCGCAGGGCGGCTTCGTTGACGATGTTGGCCAGCTCTGCGCCGGAGGCACCGGAGGCCATCCGGGCCACGGTGTTGAAGTCGATGCCGGGGGCAAGAGCGACTTTCCTGGCGTGGACCTTCAAAATCTCTTCGCGGCCCTTGAGGTCGGGCAGCTCCACAGGAACACGGCGGTCAAAGCGGCCGGGACGGGTCAGAGCCGGGTCAAGGGAATCCGGACGGTTGGTGGCCGCGAGGATGATGACGCCGCTGTTGCCCTCGAAGCCGTCCATCTCGGTGAGCAGCTGGTTCAGGGTCTGCTCACGCTCGTCGTTGCCGCCCAGCTGGCCGCTGTTGCGCTTCTGGCCGATGGCGTCTATCTCGTCGATGAAGACGATGCAGGGGGCCTTTTCCTTGGCCTGCTTGAACAAATCGCGGACTTTGGAGGCGCCCATGCCCACGAACATCTCCACGAACTCCGAGCCGGAGATGGAGAAGAACGGCACGTTGGATTCGCCCGCCACGGCCTTTGCCAGCATGGTCTTGCCGGTACCCGGAGGGCCGACGAGCAGGATGCCCTTGGGCATCGAGGCGCCGATCTCTTCGTATTTCTTGGGGTCGTGCAGATAATCTACGATCTCCTGTAAGTTCTCTTTGGCCTCATCTTCGCCGGCCACATCCGCAAAGCGGATGCCGTGGGTGGACTGGACGTAGACCTTGGCGTTGGACTTGCCCACGCCGCCGAACATCATCGAGTTCGCGCCGCCGGCCTTTTCTATGAGCTTTTTGTTCATGAGATTGCCCAGCCAGACGAAGAGGACGATGGGCAGCACAAAGCTCAGCAGAAAGCTCATCAGCGGCGAAGCCTGCTCCACGATCTCGCTGGAGAACTCGGCCCCTGCGTCGTAGAGGCGCTGGGTCAGGTCGGGGTCATTCATCAGGCCGGTCTTGTAGATTTGCTTTTCGTCCTTATCGGTAAAGATGATCTGGTTCGATTCCACATCCACCCGGCCGATGTCTTTGTCCTCGGTCATGGACATGAAGGTGCCGTAGTCCACTTCTTTTACCTGCCGTTCGCTCATCCACGGCACGAGCACGAAGTTGAGCAGCATCAGCACCAGTAATACAATGGCGTAGTAAATAGCCAATGGCTTTTTGGGGGTCTTGACTTCTTTCATGGGGGTCCCTCCTTACGTTGCAAACAGCATACCACGACGCCATTTCAGAAACCAGCGTTTCGAGGCGAACTTTGCAAAAACTTCGCAGATTCTTAACAAAACCGAGGAACAAGGAGGCTGTCCGCTTGACAAATCAAATCACTTTGACTATACTGAACATACAAGAAGGTGCTGTCCGCAATGGTCAGCTTCCCTCGGTTAAGTCAAACAATAAGAATGACCGCTTTGCTTGGTAGGCTGGGGCGGTCATTTTTTGTTGCAAATTTTGAAAATTTATGCTGCTATTTATGTGAAATCGTTTCATTTTCATTGTGAGCAAAACTGCTTGACAGGGGCGGCGGGTTTTGCTAAAATGAGACCACTTTGAACAAAGCGCAAATGCGTTGACGGGGAAAAAACGATTTTCTTCTGCGTGCAGAGAGCCGCCGGATGGTGCAAGGCGGTGCAGAGGGTCTCGGTTACTGGCCCCTGAGCGGCAGGACTGAAGCAGACAGTAGGTCCTGACGGAAGCCCACCGTTATAAGGGCAGCGATTCGCCCTAAAAAGCCGATCGTGCAGAGCGGCTGTGCTTATGGCACAGCAAAGAGAGTGGTACCACGGGTGCCCTGTAACAGAAATTACAGGCTCTCGTCTCTCAGGGGATTTCGTCCTTTGAGAGACGGGAGCCTTTTCGTTTGTGGGAAACGGCCTCGCCCTCTCCGTCATTGCTTCGCAATGCCACCTCTCCCAAAGGGAGAGGCTTTTGGCTCCCCCTTTGGGGGAGCTGGCGCGAAGCGCCTGAGAGGGCAAGGCTGTTTCCCCAGAAGTGCAAAACGTAAATCAATAGGAAACTGGAGGAAAACAAAATGATGGACGCTACCAAGTACGCACCGGGATATTACCCGGTCCCCGCCGGCTATGACAGCTGGGTCAAGAAGGACCACATCGAGAAAGCTCCCATCTGGTGCAGCGTGGACCTGCGCGACGGCAATCAGGCCCTTATCGTCCCCATGAGCCTCGAGGAAAAGCTGGAATTCTTCCAGATGCTGGTCAAAATTGGCTTCAAGGAGATCGAAGTCGGCTTCCCGGCCGCCAGCGAGACGGAGTACGAGTTCCTCCGCACCCTCATCGAGAAGAACATGATCCCCGACGATGTCACTGTGCAGGTGCTGACCCAGTGCCGCGACCACATCATCCGCCGCACCTTCGAGGCTGTCAAGGGCGCACCCCGTGCGGTCGTCCACTTCTATAATTCCACCTCCGTCGCCCAGCGTGAGCAGGTGTTCCACAAGTCTAAGGAGGAGATCAAGCAGATCGCCGTGGACGGCGCAAAGCTGGTCAAGCAGCTGAGCGAGGAGTATGAGGGCAACTTCCTCTTCGAGTACAGCCCCGAGAGCTTCACCGGCACCGAGGTGGACTACGCCGTTGAGGTCTGCAACGCGGTCCTGGACATCATGCAGCCCACCCCCGACCGCCCCATGATCATCAATCTGCCGGTCACGGTCGAGATGAGTATGCCCCACGTTTACGCAAACCAGATCGAGTACTGCGACAAGCACCTCAAGTACCGCGACAGCGTCATCATCTCCACCCACCCGCATAATGACCGCGGCACCGGCGTCGCCTGTGCAGAGCTGGCCGTTCTGGCCGGCGCTCAGCGGGTGGAGTGCTGCCTCTTCGGCAACGGCGAGCGCACCGGCAACGTGGACGCTGTGACCCTCGCCATGAATATGTACAGCCACGGCGTAGACCCGAAGCTGGACTTCTCCGATATGCCCGCCATCTGCGCCACCTATGAGCGGGTCACCCGGATGCACATCTACGAGCGCACCCCCTACGCCGGCCAGCTGGTGTTCGCCGCCTTCTCGGGCAGCCATCAGGACGCCATTGCAAAGGGCATGGCCTACCGCAAGGAGAAGGGCGACCACCGCTGGACCTGCCCCTATATCCCGGTGGACCCCCACGACATCGGCCGCACCTACGACGCCGACGTCATCCGCATCAACAGCCAGAGCGGCAAGGGCGGCATCGGCTTCGTGCTGGAGCAGAACTACGGCTACAACCTGCCCGCCAAGATGCGCGAGGCGCTGGGCTACAAGGTCAAGAGCGTGTCCGACCACAGCCACAAGGAGCTGAGCGCAGGCGAAGTGCTCCACATCTTCGAGGATACCTTCCTCAACAAGTCGAAGCCCCTGTCTGTCGTCGAGGCCCACTTCGCACAGGTCAACGGCATCACCGCCACCGTCACGCTGGATCTGAACGGCCAGCGCAAGGTGGTCACATCGGTGGGCAATGGCCGTCTGGATGCTGTGGCAAACGCTATCCAGAGCGCCACCGGCATGGGCTTCCACCTGGAAACTTACTCCGAGCACAGCCTGGACGAAGGCTCTACCTCCCGCGCCGCTTCCTACGTCGGCCTCGAGTGGGGCGACGGCATCGTCACCTGGGGTGCAGGCACCGATACCGATATTATCGTGGCCGGTATCCATGCACTGGTCAGCGCGATCAACAATAAATAAGAGAGTAAATAAAGGGCAGCTCTGCACAACCTCTCCGTCATTGCTTCGCAATGCCACCTCCCCTATCGAGGGGAGGCCTTGGCATTCCCCGCAAAGTAAACGGTTTCGCCAGAGGCTCCCCTACTAGGGGAGTTGACGCCGCAGGCGGCTGAGAGGTTGGACAGAGGAGAGACTGACCATAGAGAACAAGCTACGATAAAAAGGAGAGTACCATCATGGGAATGACCCAGACGCAGAAAATTCTGGCCGCACACGCGGGCCTCGCCGAGGTCAAGGCAGGCCAGCTCATCAACGCCAAGCTCGACATCGTGCTGGGCAATGACATCACCACCCCCGTCGCCATCAACGAGTTCGAAAAGGCGGGCTTCAACGGCGTGTTCGACAAAGAGCACATCGCCATCGTCCTCGACCACTTCGTTCCCAACAAGGACATCAAGAGCGCGACCCAGTCCAAGCAGTGCCGCGAGTTCGCCAACAAGTACGACATCCTCAACTTCTACGATGTGGGCCAGATGGGCATCGAACACGCTCTGCTGCCCGAAAAAGGCATCGTGACCGCCGGTGACTGCGTCATCGGCGCCGACAGCCACACCTGCACCTACGGCGCACTGGGCGCATTCTCCACCGGCGTCGGCTCCACCGATATGGCCGCCGGCATGGCTACCGGCATGGCATGGTTCAAGGTGCCTGCCGCCATCAAGTTCGTGCTGAACGGCAAGCTGCCGCCGAAGGTTTCCGGCAAAGACCTCATCCTCCACATCATCGGGATGATCGGCGTGGATGGCGCGCTGTATAAGTCGATGGAGTTCACCGGCCCGGGCGTCGCTTCCCTCTCCATGGACGACCGCCTGAGCATCTGCAACATGGCCATCGAGGCCGGTGCCAAGAACGGCATCTTCCCCGTGGACGACGTGACCAAGGCTTACCTCGAGGGCCGCAGCCAGCGCGAGCCGGTGTTCTATGAGGCCGACCCGGACGCCGAGTACGAGAAGACCATTGAAATCGACCTCTCTGCCCTCGAGCCCACCGTCAGCTACCCCCACCTGCCCGAGAACACCCACCCCGCCAGCGAGGGCAAGGAGATCAAGATCGACCAGGTGGTCATCGGCAGCTGCACCAATGGCCGCCTCGAGGATATGGAAGCCGCTTACAACATCCTGAAGGGCAAACACATCGCAAAGGGCGTGCGCGGCATCATCATCCCCGCCACCATGGCCGTGTACAAGGAGTGCATCCTCCGCGGCTGGACGACGGCCTTCATCGACGCGGGCTGCATCGTCTCCACCCCCACCTGCGGCCCCTGCCTCGGCGGCTACATGGGCATCCTCGCCGAGGGTGAGCGCTGCGTCTCCACCACCAACCGCAACTTCGTGGGCCGCATGGGCCACGTCAAGAGCGAGGTGTATCTGGCTTCGCCCGCTACCGCTGCCGCCAGCGCACTGACCGGCTGCATCACCGACCCCCGCACGGTCTGAGAAAAGGAGAGTCACCCATGAACAACGCAAACGGTTCTGTTTTCAAATACCCGGATAACGTGGATACCGACGTCATCATCCCGGCCCGCCACCTGAACACGCAGGATGCCAAGGAGCTTGCCGCCCACTGCATGGAGGACATTGACAAGGATTTCATCCACAACGTCAAGGAGGGCGACATCATGGTGGGCGGCTGGAACTTCGGCTGCGGCTCCTCCCGTGAGCACGCACCGCTGGCCATCAAGACCGCCGGAATCTCCGTCGTCATCGCCAAGAGCTTCGCGCGCATCTTCTATCGCAACAGCATCAACATCGGCCTGCCCATCATGGAATGCCCTGAGGCCGTGGACGCCATCAGCGCGGGCGATACGGTCAGCGTGAACTTTGATACCGGCGTCATCACCGATGAGACCACCGGCAAGACCTTCCAGGCCGAACCCTTCCCGCCGTTCATCCAGAAGATCATCGCCGACGGCGGTCTGATGAAGTCGCTGACGAAAAAGTAAAGTTTTTGCTGTGAGTTCGCGCGCCGGTGGCGCGGGGGCAGAGCGCGGTTACGCTGGGCTAAGTTCTCTTTTGCGTGCCAAAAGAGAACCAGAAAACCACCAGCGATTTCGACGCGCTGGACCCACGAGAAAGGGGCTGCTCGCCCCTTTCAGACCCCAAAGGGGTTGTCGAAACGGAAAAAAGCTAGTCGCTGCGCTTAACGCTTTTTTCTCGTTTCTCCGATTTGCTGCTTCGCAGCTGGTGTTACCTCTCTGCTGACGGTAACGTCCAGCAGA
>OBAB01000342.1_pt1 | contig 36006 bp, 30 predicted proteins | sample 1516501 | NCBI WGS metagenome assembly OBAB01 (sample SAMEA2579906, study PRJEB22360) | human gut metagenome
GTTGTATTTCCGCTCCCGGCTCCAGTTCCGCTTCCGTCCGTACTTCCGCCTCCGGTTGTATTTCCGCTTCCAGCTCCAGTTCCGCTTCCGTCCGTGCTTCCGCCTCCGTCCGCATTTCCGCTCCCGCTCCCAGTTCCGCTGGTGCTTCCGTTTCCGTCTGTGCTTCCGCTTCCTCCGGCACTTCCATCCAGGTTATCTTTCCCCTCCGTACTGCCGCCGGAATTTCCGCTTCCCTGGTCATTCCCCTGATTATTATTCTGGGTGTTTTCCTGGCTGCTGCCTCCGCCGGATGACGAATGGCTCCCGCCATTCGATGCCCCGTAATCCACATCCTCCATGTTTTCCAGTTCTTCCTCATCCAGCTCCTCGTCATAGAGCCTTCTGGCCTTGGTACTGGAACTCTTATACAGACTGAGATACGTCAGCAGTGTGTCCTGGGATGCCTGAAGCTGGGTATCCAGCGCAATGATGGATTCCATGGTCTTCTGGAGTTCCGGCAAATCGCTGCTGATACCGCCTGCGCTGTTTTCTATGTTCTTAAGTCTGGTCTGCAGCTTTCTCAAAGGGTCCTGCATGTCTCCCAGCGTGTTGACAATGTCATTCATGCTGCTGTGAACCACCTCGGCACAGTCCTTGGCCGTCTGCAAATGGGGAATCATGGTATCCATCTGCTGTGACACCGATGTAAGCGCTGCCAGCGTCTGGTCATTTCCGGCCAGTATGCTGTCCTTGGAATTACTCCACTTCTGTCTGGCGCTCTCCGCTGAGTCCATACCCTGGCGGACCTGGTTCACGCCCTGCCGCATGTTCTCCACAGACTTTGCCATCTGCTCCAGGCTGTCGTAAAGCTCATCCCCTGCATCCTGCCACGTATCCTTGGCTTCCTTCAGGTCCTTGATATGTTCCAGATCCTCCACCGTACCCGGTACCATGGCCATAATCACGCCAATGGTCTCAAAGCTGTCCGTGCCGATGCGCACCGTGTAATCCCCGTCCTCCCCGGGGAGGGCGGTAAATACCACCGCTGTGGTTTCACCCAGGTTCTGGGTCTGGGACCCTTCAGCCTCCACGCTGTAGCATTTGCTCATATCCACGGGCACAGCCACCATAAGCATCATGTTGTTGCGGTAATACTCCCCGGCATTGTCATTGGGCTCTGCCTTCACATTGATCTCAATCAGCCCGGAAGCTCCTGCCAGCTTATCGCCGTCCATGGGTACACCGTTCAGCTTGTAAGATACGTCAAAGTCCCAGGGCAGTACCATCATGCCTTTATCCACAGCGCATTTAAAATAAAATCTTCCCCTCTGGTCCTCCGGAAGCTGCCACGTCACCATTCCGTCCCCCAGCACAGGTTCGATGCTGTTAGACATGTTAATCACATTTTCATAGGTTCCGTAATCCGTAAATTCCGTCTGGCCGTTGAGGCCCACCCCCTTTACCACATTAATCTTATCCACCCTGCCGTAATAGTCCAGGTTCACATACATGGTTTCATCCACGTCCACAGAAGGCTGTGCTCCGTATACAGGCGCGCTGCCAGTGCCGGTGCAAAGCATGACAAAGACCATTCCCGCTGCCATGATTCTCTTATATTTCATTTTCATCGCTTTCCACCTCCGCTGGTTCTAAATCAGTCCGTTTCAATGCGGACGCCTTGTTGACAATGGTACCTATCCCTGCCTTTATCAGGGCTTTGCGCTTTTCATGGCGCCGTTTCAGATACTTCTGCAGGCGGTCCCATTCATTACTGGTAATGATACGGTCAAAGAGCACCAGAAGGGCCGGCAGCACAGTCAGCACCAGAATCACGCTGAACAGCGCCCCCCGTCCTATCAAATGGCCCAGGTCCCCTATAGCCGCTGTGGTTGATATGAAATGAATGATATATCCAGCCAATATGATAATGGTTCCCGAAGTAAAAATAGAGGGACAGGACAGCATCAGCGCCTGGATACACGCTTCCTTCTTCTCCAGGGACTTTCTACAGGACACATAATTGTTGGTGAGCAGAATGGAATAATCCACCGTGGCTCCCAGCTGGATGCTGCTCACTATGATGTACCCCATAAACACCATGGTATCCCCTGCCAGGTAAGGCATGGCCATATTGAGGAAAATCGCAGCCTCAATGGGCACCATGACAATCATAGGTATGGCAAAGGACCGGAAGCTGAACATGACCACCAGGAACACGCCCAGCATGGATAACAAGTTTACCCTGGAATTATCCGCCGTAATCGTAGTCTTGATATCCTGTGTGGAAGGTGTTTCCCCCACCAGATAGGAATTCTCCGGATAATACCGCTCCAGAATATCCCGTATTTCATCCGCGCCCTTAAATGCCTGGTCGCTCTCTGTCTTGGTCCGTATGTAAATAAGCATCCTGCAGTAATCCTTTGTGTGGAGCTCACTGGTAACGGAATATGGCAGGAACTCCTCGGGTATTCCCTCCGGAAGGGTATTGGACATGGACGTCACACTTTTCACATAGGGAAGATCCTCTATCTCATCTGACATCTCTTTCTCCGTTACAGCCGAAGTATTGGGATACATGGCCAGCATCATATTGCTTCTTCCAAATTCCCGGGAGATTACCTGGTCATCCGCATAGACCTGGGTTCCCTCGCTGGCTCCCACCGCGCTGTTGCCGTACAGGAAATCATTCATTCCCTGGGCCACATAAGCGGGCGGCGCCAGAATCAGCATAATGATAAGGGATGCGTAACGCACCCTGTAGACCCATTCGCTGAATTTCCGGAAGGAGGGCAGGAAGGGACGGTGCCTGGTCTTATCATTCCACCTGGAAAATTTGAGAATCATAGCCGGCATGAAGAACAGCACGGTTATAAGGCTGAACACAATTCCCTTTGCCAGCACCAGTCCCATATCAAATCCAATGGTAAACTTCATGGATACCAATGCCAGAAAGCCCACCACCGTGGTCAGGCTGCTGGCAAATATGGAGTTGATGGCAGCGTCAATGGCATTGATCATGGCCTGTTCTTCTGAGAGCCCCTTCTGCTTTTCCCTGGAAAATGCATCCAGCAGGAAAATAGAGTAGTCCATGGAGGTGGCCAGCTGCAGCACCATAGCCACATTATTGGTGAGGAACGAGACTGTCCCGATAAAAATATTCGTGCCCCGGTTCAGCAAAATAGCCACACCCATAACCAGCAGAAAAAGGAATGGTTCCGACCAGGCGGTGGTACTGATGCACAGCACCGCAAATATCATAATGACGGCAACCGTAAGAATGAGGTTCATCTCGCTCTCCACATTTTCCGTCAGGGATTTGTTCTGTACAGCCATTCCCACATAATATCCCTTATCGCCTGTAATAGCTTTCATCTCATCAATGGCCTGGGATGTCTTCTTTGCCGTATCCCCCTGGTCAAAGGTGATGTCCATAACAGCACATCCGTCCTTGTAGTAGTCCTCAATATCCTTCTGGCGTATAAAATCCTCGCCTGAATAGATATTTACCGTACTGTCGCACCAGAGAATCTGGTCCACCCCGTCCACTGCTTCCAGTTTATCCTTGTACTGCTTTGCCTCATACAGGCTCACATCCTTAATCATCAGCCTGGCAGTGCCCGGATAGCCGAATTCATCCTCCATCAGGTCCAGTCCGATACAGGATCTGGCCGATGCAGGCAGGTACTCCGTCAGGTCATAATTCACATTTACAAAAAGCATCGCTATCAGGGAGAAAACACACCCTGCCACAAATACGCTCTCAATCCAGCCTTTTTTATGTATGATAAACCGGGCCATACGGAAGGAAAACTTATCCCCCTCCTGCGGCTCCCGGCCTTTTACCCTGTGCATTCTGTCCTTGATTCTGCCAAACAGCTTCTGTCCCATATTTCCATGCTCCTTATGCTGCCGCCCATTGCGGCTGTGCCCTGCAGGCCTTATACCCTGTGCCGCGCAATTCTGCTGCGGTATTTCTGCTGCGGTATTTCTGCTGCGGCGTTTCTGCTCCGGCATTACCGCTGCGAAATTTCCGCTCCGGCGTTTCTGCTTCGGCATTACCGCTGGGATATTTGCGCTCCGGCAATTTGCTTCAATATTCCTCCACAAAATCCTTACGCTCACCGCATCAGAATCACCACAAAATATTGCTTCCCGTCCTTTTCCCTGTGGGCCATCCCCAGGCTGCGGTAATATTCCAGGGAATACTTCCGGTCGGTCTTTGACTGGAAACGTTTATCCAGCTTTTCCTTTATTTTATCAAATGCCTCTGACGCGTCCTCACAGTCCCTCACGTACAGCTCCAGACAGGAAGCACTCCTTCTGTAGTTGATAACGGAGAGGTAATCGTTAATGGTACCTTCTCCGGGAATCCTGTCATCTGCATAGCCCCCTGCCATGGCTCCCTCCAGCCTGTGGTCCGCCGCCTTGTTGAGGGTCATATCCATCTGAAAGCCCGCGTACCGGTCATAGACACGGTGCATATCACCGTCATATTCATCCTCACGGTCCGGGTATTCCTCAAAGAATAAATCCTTCTTTTCCTCATTCAGCTGGTCAAACAAATCCTGGGCCATATGGTCGTAGCATCCTGCGTCGTAAGCCCCTCCGCCTGTATTTTCCACCCAGCCGGCCGAAACCAGGGCTCCCTGTGCTGAAAACTCATATTTCCCGTTATCCAGTATCAGCTCTCCCAGGTTCATGCCCCCATCTTCGTGGAAGTAATACCACTCCCCGTCCACTTCCCGCCAGCCTGTAACCATGGCCCCATTTTCATCCATGTAATAGGACCTTCCGTCTGCCTGCAGCCATCCCCTGTGTAAAGTTCCATCCGGTTCCAGCCAATACCATATTCCCTCTGTCTGGTTCCAGCCCGGTACAAATGAAAGGCTTATCTCCTGCGCCTGTTCATCTGCCAGAGCCGTCACGGGTCCGGTCCCCTCAAAGGCCCACAGAGCTCCCGCAGCAGCCAGAATGACTGCACATATTCTATATCTCATGCCATTTGCCCCCGTTCCTTATATATATATCCATTATACACCTTTTATACTGTTAAACAACGTCCATTTTGTTAATTGACTTTTGTTTATTTATTGACTATAATGGATTATAATAAATTATGGCAAAAATACAATGATTAATTTCCTTCATTTTGATGGTTAATCAACATTTTTTCCATTTTTGTGCAAAATACAATTGTTAAATCTTTGTAAATACACGCAAACCCACATAAACAAAAGGAGGAACAGATAATGGGCATTGAACCTGTGGACCGCCGGGTGCGTAAGACCCGAAGACAGCTTCGTGAATGTCTTATAACATTGCTCAAGGAGAAAAAGGTCCAGGATATCACGGTTCGGGAGCTGACCGACATGGCGGACTTAAACCGGGGCACCTTTTATCTCCACTATAAGGATGTGTTTGACCTTCTGGAAAAAACAGAAGCCGAGCTCCAGGAAGATTTCAACCAATTGGTCTGTAAACATGACGCCGTGGATCTAAAACAGCGCCCTTCTGTCATATTCAATGAAATATATTCCTTAGTATATGATAACGCGGACCTGATTGAGATTCTTCTGGGGGAAAACGGGGATTTGAATTTTGTAAACCGTCTGAAACAGCTCATACGTGAAAAATGCCTGAAGGACTGGATGGAGGTATTCCGCTCCGGCAATGCAGCTGCCTTTGACGCATTCTTCTCCTTCATCGTGTCAGGATGCATCGGCCTGGTACAGTACTGGCTCCAGACAGGCCTCAAGGAAACACCGGAACAAATGGCAAAGCTGACAGAACACATCATCACCAAGGGAATCGGTGTCCTGGAAATTGATCCCTACGTATAATGACACCTGAACTGTTTCCATTTCCTAAAAATAGAGTCATGTGTGCGCAGTGGCATGTATATCCACAAACCGGATGAATTTTTCTCCATGTTATGATATGATGGGAAATAAACCACAACAGAAAACAGGAGAATACAATGGAAACACGAATTGAATACAGCCCCAAAGCAATGGTCCGCATCCGCAAAGGACAGGGACGTTCCCTGAAAGCCGGAGGCGCCTGGATTTACGACAATGAGATAGAGAGTGTCAATGGAGCCTTTGAAAACGGCGATATGGTAACCGTGGAGGACTTTGACGGATATCCCCTTGGTACCGGCTTCATCAATACCAAATCCAAGCTGACGGTCCGCATGATGTCCCGCAGAAAGGATACGGTCATTGACAGCGATTTTCTGGAAATGCGGGTGCGCAGTGCCTGGGACTACAGGAAGGCTGTGACAGATACCTCCAGCTGCCGCGTCATATTCGGGGAAGCCGACTTTCTGCCCGGTATTGTCATAGACAAATTTTCAGATGTGCTGGTAGTGGAATCCCTGGCCCTGGGAATCGACCGACTGAAGCCGGTCATTGTGGACAAGCTCAGAAAGGTCATGGCGGAGGACGGGATTACCATCCGTGGTGTCTACGAGCGCAGCGATGCCAAGGTCCGTCTGCAGGAGGGAATGGAGCGCCATAAGGGATTCATGGGAGATGCATTTGACACCAAGGTGGAAATTCTTGAAAATGGAGTCCGGTATATGGTGGATGTGGAGGACGGCCAGAAAACCGGCTTCTTCCTGGACCAGAAATACAACAGGCTGGCTGTCCAGAATCTCTGCCGCCGCATCCAGCCAAAGCAGGTGCTGGACTGCTTTACCCACACCGGGTCCTTTGCCCTCAACGCCGGTCTGGCAGGGTCCGCACATGTGCTGGGCGTGGACGCCTCGGAGCTGGCAGTAAACCAGGCCAGGGAAAACGCTGCCCTCAACGGCCTGACAGAACAGGTTCAGTTTGAGTGTGCCGATGTCTTCGACCTTCTTCCCAGGCTGGAGCAGGAAGGCCGCAAATACGACGTGGTTATCCTGGATCCGCCTGCATTTACAAAGTCCAGAAATTCCATTAAAAATGCAGTTAAGGGCTACCGCGAAATAAACCTGAGAGGCATGAAGCTGGTAAAGGACGGCGGCTATCTGGCCACCTGTTCCTGCTCCCATTTCATGGACCCGGAACTCTTTACCAAAACCATACGTGAAGCAGCGGGCAATGTACACAAACGGCTCAGGCAGGTGGAGTACAGGACCCAGGCAGCAGACCATCCCATTTTGTGGGCGGCGGACGAGTCTTATTACTTGAAATTCTATATTTTTCAGGTTTGTGACGAGAAATAGGTTTAAAAATAAAAAATCCCTGAATACCGGTATGAGATGCAATGTACGCCATTGCCGGTATTTTGGGGATTTTTCTTTTATTTTCCATGAACAAAAGGCAGGATAAACGGATAAACTATAAGTAGATAATATGATAAATAGATGCATCATTACATGTATATGGCTGTAAGTTTATAACAACAGATTCATCGCTGCGCAATGATAGTGCACACTTGCAGCAGTACACTTATAAATGTACATTTATGACTGTATATTTACGGCTGTACATTCATGACTGTACAATGATAGCTGTGTATATATATAGAAAGGACCGGACATGATTATACTCATTATATTCCTGATACTGACTGTTCTATCCATCCTGGTCTGCTGTTTTGTGGCAGGCTCAACGCCCTATGACAGGGAGGCCGACGATGAGGCGCAGCTGGAATTTCTCCGCAAATACAGGGAATCCAGGAACAGGTAAACCTGCCTTAATACCGCGAAATTCCATACTTCTTTTTCCTCAGCCGTCTGCCCTGCTTTTTTATCTTACCAATGATACATTTCCATCAAAATGGATACTAATTTGTCTGTGCGGGTTTTTATATCTTCTATCTTCCATTCATTCTTCATAATCACATCCTGATTTAAGTACAGACCGTTTTTATAGCCTATATTCTTTGTTTTGTCTTTCGATGTTCTGTCTCTTTTCTGCTTAAAAGACATATTGTAAAGATTTGGATTATAGCCGGTAATGGTCAGGTTGCCGATGGTATGTACGTAGCTTGCGCGGTACTGCCTTGCCAGCACTGCATCCCCATTTGCGATCATCTGCACCCATGGAGCTGGTATATTTTCACCTTCGGGAAAAATATGCTCAATCGTCCACACGTACTTCTTACTGGTATCACGAGACCAAAGATCAACATAGATTTCTCTGGTCTGATGCTTTGCTTCGATGCTGCATAAGATAAATCTGGCAGCTTCCGGATTCTCGTCGTATATGGGACCGCGCAATTTTTCTTCAAACAAGGAATCCGGCGCAGATACAGATTGCAGCTTTTTACAGATTTCCGTAACAACAGCAGCGCCGCTTAACGTTTTAATCACTGTGATAATATCCATGAACATCTGCGTAAGCTTTCTGGTATTCGGAACATCCGTTACGTTACGGCGAACAAAAAATGTAATCAATGTTTTGATAATTCCGTTTAAATCGGATTCTGAAATTTGAAGTTTCTCCTGATTAGACATCAGGTACAGCAGCAGAATATACGACGGCGCGCCGGAAATTCTGCTCAAATCTTGCAGCGCATCTGTAAATTCATGTATCTCATCACTGTTGTTTACGATCACAGAATACTTTTCCGCTTTTGCTGACAGGTCCTCCAGAAAAAAGCTGTAGTCATATTTTATCATCTTTTCGTAAATATCAAGAAGTGTTGTTCTGGTTGCAAGGTAGCCCAGATAATAACGCTTATCCGTTTTAGGATATGGCTCATTCAATTCTTCCCGAAACGCATTGTAATACTGTCTGAAAAATCGCTCCTGTACAGCGTAGTCATCCTGACCTATACAATTTAGTATATACTTCCATTTTTCGTAACTATTCTCCGCGTCTGAAGCATCCTCTGCCTGGGCAATCAATGTATTCTTGATGAGATCCAGCGCGGACAAAGGAACGCCTCTGTGGTTCAGCGATTCAAAAAGCATATATGCATCCTTATTTGTATCCACCTCAATCCCCACCAGAACAGCGGTCTCAAATCTGCGCACAATGCCGAACAAAGCGCCCACCTCAGTTATATTAGGATTTTTGCTCCTGATTTCTACAATCTCATCATCAATGAGTTTTCCGAAATGTCTGTATGCTTTTGCTATACGGCGATTACCGAAATTAAGCGGCTTGGATTTCTGATCCGTGATAATCCCATTATCAAACAAGATAAAAGAAAAATCTTCGTCATTCATATTCTGTTTCTGCAGAAAAAGCCGCTGCCTATATTCTGTTATCTTTTTACCGTTTGCGGCAAAGGTCTGCTTTTTGTTTGCCAATTCACTTCGCAGATTTGCCAGATCATTTCTATCGTCATCATCCATTTCATTTTTGCGTTCAGACAGCTTCTCATATAGCGCAGTCAGAAGAAGCATAAGCGTTGAGAAGCGCTGCTGCCCATCAATAACTTCAAGGACAGTTCCGTTAAGAGAACCGCCATTTACACAAATGTAAGACCCGAGGAAATAACCATGCTCATTGTCTGTAACATCCTCAAACAACGCATTCCAGTCGTTAATTCCCCAGGTATATTCCCTCTGGTATTTTGGTATTCTATAAATTTTATCACTGTTGATGGAGAAAATGTCTGCAACCGTAGTCTGATCTACTGTCTTTATCATAAGCAAATCCCTTTCACATGGTAATAAATCATCCATCCGCGCGGACAACCGTATCGCTGCTTTCAGACCCTCTGTATCGGCAAAACATGATATACGCCTTCCTTGCTGATATTCCTGCTGGTAATTATTATAAGTAATAACTAGTATGATATCAATAGAAACTTACAGCAATAGGCATTACATCAGGGGCAGATTTTACGGCTTTTTGCAAATCCTCTCTGCTTAATAAAAGAACCAGACCCCACAAAAAAGTGAAATCCGGCTCTTGTCCTCTATTATTTTTGGCACATTAAGACTTCCTGATACCTTTAAACCACTTTCCCATTTCCCAGCCAGCCGTATATCTTCCCGCGGATTCTCCGGTGAAACATGTCGATTACCGGACCTAATCCAAAGGTACATACGATGGTTCCTATGCCAATCTCTCCGCCTAACAACACTGCCAGAATCACACACACCGCGTCCAGTGACACCTTGGCGGTTCCCAGCCTTATCCCCCTTTCATGGAGGGCCACCACCAGGTCATCGGTGGGATTGGTGGGAAATACGCTGATGATATAACAGGCCACTGCAAATGCCACCACCACCACGCCTGCTGCCATGATGAGCAGGGAGGCTGCCAGCCCGGTTCCCTGTACAGGCGCCAGAGCAGTCTTCCACATATCTGTAAATATCCCCAGAAAAAAGGACGAAATGAATGTCTCCAGTCTGGGATATCCCTTTCTGATAAACGCAGTCAGAATCACCACCAGAACGGCTGTGGCATAAATGCCAAGGGATGTATTGATCCGGAGCCGCTCAGCCAGAGCAAAATTCAGGGCATCGTATCCCCCGGCGCCCAGGTGGGCGTTGATGGTCAGTACCACACCCATAGGCATAATCCCCACACCGATGCCGTAAAGTGCCAGGTTACAGGCCCATGCTCCGGGCGTCATAGACTTCCATTTCCTCAGAGTCATAGTTCATCCTGCCTTATCACAACATCCTCCAGACTGCTGCGGGCTGCCTTTCCCCTGAAATTCTCCAGCATCATATCCCGGCACTCCTGTGCAAATAAGGCATGGCTGAAATCATTTCTCTCCTCCCCTTCAAATTTCACCTGGCAATTCCGGAGGACTACGTCATCAGCCCTGCGCATATAAAATCCGGAGGTCTTAATCTCCTCTATCTTCTGTCCGTATCCCGGGCGCAGATCATACATGCCCTTGGGCCATTTGCTCTTAGATCTGACCATCACGCGCACATTCTCAAATAGAATGTCTTCAATATGGTTTCCCGGGCTCCCTGACAAAAATACGCCGTTTTCAGAGTCGCAGGTTATATTGGAAAACCGCACATTAGATATGTGACCGGATTTGGTGTGTTCATCCCTGTCATGGGTGGATATGGTAATGGGTTCCGCGCATCCCCACCAGCAATCCGCAAACCGCCTTGTCTCTATGATGATATTGGAAAACGAAACATTCCTCACATTTCCCCCATCCCGAATCTGGATGGATATTCCACGGTTGCTGTCACTGATGATGCAGTTGTCCACAACCACATTTTCAAAATCCCCCGTCCCCTCTGTTCCGATTTTTAAAGCAGCTGAGGTAGATGTAAGGGTGCATCCCGAAATAATAACATTTTTAAGAGGTCCATACTCCATATTGCCGGAAGAGCTCTTCAGACAGATACAGTCATCCGCGCATGTAACGTGGCAGCCGATGATCCGCACATTAGTGGAATGATCCGGGTCAATTCCGTCAGAATTAGCCACATTCAAATCATTTAAAATCCGCAGGCCTGATATGAGCACATCGTCACAGCCGGCCGGATGCAGCGTCCAGAAGGGGGCATTCCTCATAATTACATCCCTAAACGTGATGTGACTGCAATGCTCCACATAGACCAGGGTTGGGCGCGGATAAAAGTCGCCTGTCACATAGTATGGGCTCACCTGCTTCACAAAGGCATAGGCATTTCCGTCGATGGCGCCTTCTCCGGAAATGGCTATATTATCCGCATCCTTCGCATAGATGAACACATAGGAAGGCTTCAGTGTCACCGGAGTTCCCACCCGCTCCACACCGTCGTCTCTTTGTCCGGCGTTAGGATGAAAGTAATGCTCCAAATCATTATGGGCCTGTAATACCGCCCCGCGTTCCAGGTGCAGATCCACGTTTTCCTTCAAGACAATAGAACCGGAATAAAAATGCTTTCCGCCCTCCAGAATCACCCTGCCGCCTCCGGCCTCGCTGCAGGCGTCAATAGCAGCCTGGATGGCAGGCGCATCATCTGTGATGCGGTCCGCCTTTGCGCCAAAATCAAGCACATTAAAAATCATAATCAAACACTCCTTTCCCCTGTCCTACACAGCACCGACCAGTGTCGGAATCACCATGGAGAACCAGGGCACATAGGCCACCAGCATCAGTGCGGCAAAGATAGCCCCATAAAATGGTAAAATAGGCTTTATCATATCCTCCATATCTATACCTGCCACAGAGCACCCGGAAAACAGGGCAGACCCCACAGGCGGGGTGATATTGCCGATACCCAGGTTCATGATCATCATGATACCGAAATGGATGGGATGCATGCCAAAACTTTTCACCACCGGGAGGAAAATAGGCGCAAAAATCAGTACAGCCGGAGTAATATCCATAAAGGTGCCCACAACCAGGAAGATAAGATTAATCATCAGAAGCACCACGTACGGATTAGAGGAAATGCTGAGCATGGCCTTGCCGATGGCAGCCGGCAGTCCTGTAAAGGACATAACAAAGGACATGGTGGAGGAAGCGGCAATGAGGAACATGATAATAGCCGTTGTCTCACAGGCATCGCACAATATAGCTGGCAGGTCCTTTATCTTAATGGTGCGATAACACACAATAGACAGGAACAGGGTATAGGCCACTGCCACTGCGGCTGATTCCGTGGCTGTAAATATACCGGAGCATACACCGCCTACTATAATGACAATCAGCAGAAGGCTGGGCACCGCGTCAATAAATGTATGTATGAATTCCCTGGCCGGAACAGCCTTGGTGGTTGGATACTTATTTTTCTTTGCAATGACAAAGGCCACCAGCATACAGGCAACACACCACATGAATCCGGGTATGTATCCGCTCATTATCATTCCCACCACGGAACACCCTGAAAGCACTGCGTAAATAATGAGGATTCCCGAAGGAGGAATGATAAGTCCGGTTGGAGCAGACGCAATATTGGCTGCCGCTGCGAACTTGCGGTCATATCCTTCTTTTTCCTCCAGGGGAATCATCACGCCTCCCACGGCAATGGATGCTGCCACGGATGAGCCGGATATGGAGCCGAACAGGGTGCTGCCCAGGATATTGGTGTGGGCAAGGCCGCCTGGAATAAAGCCCACGAACAGCTTGGCGAAATTAATCAGCTTTTGGGCAATCCCTCCTGAATTCATCAGAACACCGCATAAAATGAAGAAGGGAACCGCAATCAATGAAAAACTGTCCACACCCGTAATCATTTTCTGGCTCGCCACAAAGGTAGCCAAATCCAGGTCCATAACGCAGGCCGTTGTCAGGACAGACGAAACAATAAGACTTATGGATACGGGAACACTGAGGGCCAGCAGCAGGAAAAACGTCCCGATTAAAATTAAACCAACTTGTACCACAGACATTGTCATGATATGTCGTTCCTCCCATTCTCATTTTTTGAAGCATCCGCCGGGTGTGCTGAGGGGTTTTGTTTTTCCCGGGGGCATCCCGCAGCACATTGCACCCGGTATATCCTCAATTCCTTTACATCCTCCCAGATAAAAATAAGGGCGTAGAAGATAAAGAGGACCGCACCTACCAGCAGACAGCTGTAGATATAGGGCATGGGAATTCCCAGGGCCGCAGAAGACTGGTCCGCAGCGGTAGCGCATAGTCTGAGACCGCCCATTATCATAACCACGATGCAGAATACAATGACAAGGCACTGCACGCCTATGTCCACGATTTTCTGCACAGGCGCACTGACCTTTTTCAAAAGTATATTGATAGACAGGTGCTTCCTCTTTCCGTAAGCATAGGCTGCTCCCACCATGGTGGTCCAGACCAGAAGATAGCGAAGGGCCTCCTCTGTCACCGTACTTGGATTATTCAAAACATACCGGGTGATGACCTGCCAGCATACAGCCACAACCATGATGCCCATGATAGCAGTACACAGTACCCGGATGATACTGTCGATTATATTTCTCATTTCCTTATCCCCTCCTATTCAGCATAACTCAGAAAATCTGCCAGATATCTGGCGTTATCCCCGCTCTCAGCGCAGAACGCATCATGTTGGGACTTTACCGCCTGGATAAAGGGCGTCTTATCAATTTCATAAAATTGGACACCGGCTTCCTTTGCCCCCTGTATATTGCGTTCCACAATTTCCTGCCACTTCTCTTCATGTTTCCAAAAGCTTTCATCCATGGCCTTGAGCAACGCATCCCGGTCCTGCTCTGACATGGATTCCCAGGTCTTAGTGGAAATGATTACGATATCCGGGGTGTACTGATGCTGGGTGTAGGTATAGGATTTTGCCACTTCCCCATGTCCGTCATCCACCAATACCGTCTCATTATTCTCCGCACCATCAATAATTCCCTGCTGGAGGGAGGTATAAACTTCCCCGGATGACATGGGCGTGGCCGCGCCCCCCATATTACGTATCATTTCAATGGAGGTAGGGCTGTCCTGGGTCCTGATTTTAAGCCCCTTCAAATCTGCCGGACTTTCCACCGGTCCCTCTTTGGTGGTATAAATGGAACGCGCTCCCGAATCATACCAGCCAATGGCAAAAAATCCCTGGTCATATGTGGATTTGAAAATATCCTGTACTGCCCGGCTCTCCTCCATCACCTTAAAATAATGCTCCGTGGACTGAAATACATAAGGCAGTGAAAATATGGAATAGGCTGGGTTAAACTGTTCCAGCGAACTGGCGCTTACCTTGGCAATATCCAGTACGCCGGCTTTCACCATCTGAATCATATCACTGTTGCCGCCCAGCTGACCGTTGGGATATATGGAAAACGAATACCCCGTATTCTTTTCCATCTCATCCTTCATATAAGTCAGCCCCACATGGACCGGATGGTTTTCGTTGTGGGAATGGGCCACCAGCAAATGCGTTCCGCTGCCCCCTTTACTGCAGCCGGTCAACGAGACCAGCATGGATGTTGCCAAAAGACAGCATAGAATTCCTCTCCTCTTTTTCATGTTCCTCTCTCCTGTTATCTACTGAAATTAACATAGAGCCTGCTCTGATGCGCGTCTGGGACGCGCTCTGGTACGGTACCGTATGAAGTGTTTACATTTTCCACTTCTCATGTTATAGTTCTATTATAATTGCAAACTCTTTCAATGAAAATTGAGTTATTTGGTAAAAACATTGCAAATCTTGGAAGATTGAGATTAAAAACAGAAGGGCTTTGTGCGGATGTGCCAAATTAGGCAGGTACATTTTATGCAAAGCGCCCAAGGATAAATGGAATAAGATATTAAACAGATAGGCAGGAGACTTATGGTTACATCATCCAACCGTGAAAAAATGCTGAAGCATTATATGCACACCAATGATTTTGAGCTGGACCACCACAGGGATATTACTTACCCTGCAGTAGAACCCCATTATCATGAATTTTATGAACTGCTGTACTTTATAAGCGGCCATGTGGATTATATTATAGGAGATGAGATTTATCATCTGCAAAACGATGACCTTCTGATCATACCGCCCAATGTCATGCATAATCCCATATTCGCAGATTTCCGCGTGCCATATGAGCGGTACGTCCTGTGGATATCGCTGCCGACCCTGCAGCAGCTGGCTTCCATTGATGAGGACCTGAATTACTTTCTTACCGCAAAGGGGATGAAAAACTACCTGCTTCGACGCCATACCACTGCCTGGGGCAATTTCCGCACCATCTTCACCTCCTTAGAAGAAGCCCTTGGAGAACAGAAGCCCCTAAGGCATGCCCAGGTCAAGGCCTTCATTCTGCATCTGCTGGTGGAATATAACCTTGCCCTCATGGAAGATTCCGGCACGGCCCAGAGCGGGGTACGTGATAATCCGCTGACAGATATCCTGCACTATATACAGAACCATCTCACGGAGGATTTGTCCATGGACACCATTTCAGGTGCCTTCATCATGGATAAATACAATCTGGCACATATGTTTAAGGATAAAATGGGAATCTCTTACTATCAGTATGTGCTTCAGCAGCGTCTTTTGACTGGGAAAAATCTGATACTGGAAGGCATCCCCGCCAATAAGGCATGTTTTGCCTGCGGTTTTAATGACTATTCCAGTTTTTTCAGGGCGTTTAAAAAGGAGTATGAGGTGTCGCCGGCGGCGTTTCGGAGGATTCATGAGGGGATGATTGGGTGATGTGTTCTTGAATCGTTATCAAATCATTATTAACGATGCATAAACAATAATCCGCTAATAATATTGAAGCCCCTTTTTAACATATCATCTTTAATGAGTGCTAAAACACTAAAGTAGAGCAGCATACCAATACACGACTGTACTATTATCCCTACAACTCCTGATGGAGTTATAATTCCAACACAAAATATGATCACAAACATAAACATACCAACACACAAATAACGAATCGCCTCTTTAAGATATGAAAATATTGGTATATCTTTACGTACAAACCATATCTGAATTATTGTAACACTAAGTTCCGCTGTCACTGTGGCAATACTTGCACCCAGAGCGTTAAATATTGGTATAAGCAGTAAATTCAATATACAATTTACAATAGCGCCCAAGATTACAGATATAGTATATGTCTTTTGATGTCTGGTTGGCAGCAGGTACTGTTTTCCAATTACATTACTAATGCCGATAATAACAATGATAGGTGATATAGCCGATATCAGTAATATAACCGGAGTATACCCTTCTCCATAAAACCACGGAACAAAGTTAGCAGCTATCCCAATAATTCCAAACATAAGAGGGAAACCAAGGAAAAAGATGAATTGAAAAGACTGTTTAATATTTTTCTGTATCTCAGCCGTTCTTCCTTCAACAAAGAGTTTTGACATCTGTGGTAACATCACAATACCAAGAGCAGTTATAAAATAAACGAGAACTTTAATCATCTTAGATGATTGTTCATAGTAGCCAACTTGATTAATATCAGATGCTAATATTCCCAGCATTGTCTTATCAAGTACTGTATAAACTTCTGTGGCAATTTGAGGGATAAATAAAGTTATTAGCGGTATCATATGTTTAAGAGTAATGAATTTATTACGTTCTACGTGTATCAAGTATTTAGGAAGATATGCCCATAAAGAAAGGTTACTAATTAAAACAGGTAGGACATAACATAAAGCATATATATTCACATCTTGATTTGATTTGACAAATAGAAATACAAAACAAATACTTAGTGACTTGATTATAATATTTCTCATGACAGCCTTTTTAAAATCCTGTATTCCTTGAAAAAACCAGGAGACATCAAATGCAGATGCAAAAACTTCTAAAGCTAAAATCAGAAACACATGTTTGTATCTACCCGTACGGCAAAATGTTGCCATATATACGATTCCTACAATAAATACTGTCAGGAATCTAAACGTAATAATTTCTTTGAATACAATTGTACGTTTTTTGATATCATCTTGAACGTAAGCTATTTCTCGCTGCCCATACAAATTACTGCCCAGAGTTCCAAATAGAATAAAATATTTTGCTATTGAATCTGTATAACCAAATATCCCAATACCCGTTGCTCCTAGAACGCGTGATATATATGGTGTTGTTATTAGAGGAGCAATGACTGCAAATATCTGGTATACTGCATTGTAAATGTAGTTTTTTATTAAATGATTCTTTAAACCTGTTGATTCAGACATAAATTACAGAACTCCCTTCAAACTGTTTAAAATAAGCACTGCCTATAGATATATATCTCTATTTAAAAATCAGTGCAGCCTGAATCTTTGACGAAAACAAAGCTCATTATTATCCATTGTAAAACGGAAGTCAATACAACATTTGTACACAAAAAAATCCAAATAAAGGTCAATACAAAAGCTACATTTTTCCATTTTTTTCTTTTAACAGCGCTGATTAAATAGGATGTACAGGGAACAAAAAAAATCAACAAGGCACTTAAGCCTCCCATTGCAATAAAATATGGGAGGCCAACTGATAACCCCTGCTGATAACGTAATTGTTCAATAATTAAATCCCTGTTACCAAAACCTACACCCCAGGGAAAACTCTTTATAAATAAATTTAAGCAACCAACAAGATGATCTGTTCTGACATTGTATGAACCTGTGGTGGTTTTATCCATAATTATAAACGAAATTATACCCATCATTATAGCAAAAGCAAATGGAAGCAAGAGCGGTTTCACCGAATTTAATAGTCTGTTGCTATTTTTTCTCATAATTAAATCCAGCCCTTCAAATAGGAGGACAGCTATTATAGCAGTTGTTGAAAATGTTGTTATGATTGATATGAATAAAACTGTTGAAATAAACCTGTTTTCAACAAGATAACATCTTTGAATAATATAGGCTGTGCTTAATAAAAAGGCATACATCGGTGCTTCCGTAAAAAAGGCACAATTTCGTATACCTCTAAAAAATAGAAAATTAATAGTCTGAGGTTCATAATATAAATTGTGATACGAAGTGGCTGTTCTTATCCAATCCCATTCAAATGTAACACTTCCTGTTGGAGTAATAATTTTCAAGACACTACCAAAAAACCAAAAAAATAAAGATAAACATGCAATCCCTACCATAATCCTTATATATTTATTCCAGAATTCAATCGTTGCATTCCTGGTTAAAACACCACTTAAAACAAGAAAAACCATAAGCGGTAAATAAAACCATATAAAAGCATAAAAGAAGGTATTCCAACAACCAATCATATAAACAGACATGCATACTGTATAAAAGACACTATAATGAATGAACTTCCTGCCTAATTTAGGGGCAGATAAAACGGACTTTAAATATATAATTAATATCCCAATTAACAACAAGCATAATTTAATGTATGTAAAAACAGACCACAAGAGACCATATCTGAACCAGATTGCCCCAGTTGTAGTAATCACTAGAAAAATCAAAATGTACTCCAATGCATCAACAAGGCTGAATTTTGCTTTAGTATTGTACACTAATCTCGGAAATATCATTTGTTATGGACTCTCCCTTTTTATTTATAATCCCATCCATGCTCTAATCATTCTCCTCACCTTAAAAGTAAACCATATACCTATTGGCCAATTTAATCTGGCAGTCCAGCAGGTTAATTTTTGTTGTTTCATCAATTTACCAGACTCTACATTTTTAATTGCAGTATAGTATGGTTCTTTATGAATCATAGCTTTCAACTCTCTCAAGTTCTCACTTAACATTTTTCCATTGTTCCTGGAAAAATAATACACACCAAGTTCCGTACTAAGTCTTCTGACAATATACATATAAAACGGTTTTTCAAAGACTTCTTTGTTATCCTGTGCATTAATAAAATCTTCAATGCGTTCAAAGATTCTGCGACTAATATCTAACGTATCTGCCTTATAAGACTGTGTCAACGATCCATGTACAATCCTATAATTATAAACTGGCGCAGAAACATATGCGACCTTCCTAACTCTATTCAAATAGTAAAGTGTGAAAAGGTTATCATCATATATACCTCTCACATAAGAGTCATAGCATAATCCATTCTCAACAATAATCTTTTTGCTATATAGTTTATTCCAAGGGCTTCCCAGTCCTGTGACATTTCCTTTATCCGCTGGAAGCGGATTATATCCGTATCCAATACAGGCTGCCTGATACTGTTTTATAAAGTCAACATCCTCCGTCACAAATTCTTCTTTAAAAACTCTCTTCCGGTGTTTTGCCCCATTTATAACTGTATAAGCATCAGCAACCACTAAATCAGCCCCGCTTTTTTCATATGCCTTATACAATATCTCACATCCATCTTTCTCCATCCAGTCATCAGAGTCAATAAACATCAAACATTCACCAGTTGCATGTTCAATACCAGTGTTCCGTGCCTCAGCCACTCCTTCGTTTCTTTTTTTAATTATTTTAATCCGACTATCCATCTCCATGTATTTTTGATATATTTCTGCGCTGTTATCCTGAGTCCCATCATCAATAACAATAACTTCAATATCCCTAAAAGTTTGCTTGATAATGCTATCTAAACATTGTGCTATATATTTTTCAACATTATATACAGGCACAATAATGCTAATCTTAGGCATTGCTCTTCTCCTTATCTTTCTTTTTTTCTCCGATTTTGTATCTTACGTAATCCATTACACTTGAGTGAAACGAATATTGAGGCAACCAATCTAACTCTCTATAAATTCTCTCACAATTCATGCCTGAATTAAGTTGTATTTCTGAAGGACTTAAAATAATTTCCGCACTGTCTAAACCCAAACTTTCCAGGCAGCAGTTTACCTCTTGTGCAATATCCATATCTGATAATTATTTCCAAGGTTGTATTCTCTTTTCCACATCATATTCTCTTTTTGTACCAATCTGCAGACAGCATCTGCAGCATCTTTTATATCTAAGAAAGAAAATTTCTGCTTCCCTCCAATTATGTGGATTGTTTTATTATATATAGCATCCTCAATAAATTTACTTATTATATCATCTGGGATTATGTTGTTGACTCCAATCAAAGATGCCAGTCGTATATTGGTATATAGACTATTATCAACCGCCCCTATATTGGCTTCCATTATTCCTTCTATTAAAACTTCGTTAGCTGCTTTTGCTAACGAATAAAGATATCTTGGATTCACAGACATAGTTTCATCAGGTAACTTCTCATTAGCCTGTCCATATACAGATTGCGAAGATAAATTAATAATTCTTTTTACGCCATTCTTCATCGCTTTCAAAAACAGAACTTTTGAAAACTTCAGACTCTCCACTAGATTCTGTCCATCAGACTTTCTGCAAAAAGCTGTATGAATCAGGATATCTGTATGATTTAAATATTTCGGATTACTGAATACTTCTTTATTTGATACACAAATTATATTTAATCCCGCATATTTATCTACTGTAGTTTTCTGGTCCGATGTCATAGCTATGATATGATAATCTGTTTTTTCTTTTAATTCATGGATTAACGTCCATGCAAAATATCCACCTGCACCTGTTATCATTACTGTTTTTTTATCACTCATGCCCATTTCCTCTTAATGTGCCTAGATAAATGCGTTAACAAAATCGGTTTCTTCAATTCCTGGCAAAATCATGTTTTCACCTTTGTCCGATTCAATATGTATCAACTTTTGGATTTCCAGCATAGTTTTCTGCATTGTTTCAACACTATCAGAAACTCCCAATACGCGAAGCGATATCTGCGCCAATAGTCCTTTCATGGTATCTGTAATCTCTTCTCCCGGATAATGGGCCAAAACCGCATCTATTACCTGCGGCAAATTAAGAATATCTTCTATCCCGGAAATTTTCCCAATTCTGCCTGGCTTGGTTAAAACAGATACATTGAACGCGTATTTTCCGAGTCTCGGATTTATCCTATCCGCAATACTATCCTTTTCCATATGACCAGTCAATGCAAACCTAATCATCATCTCCATAGGATCATATCCGCATACCTCTTTTAATAACTTATACTCCAAAGATCCCGTCAGACGATAACCTATATCATAAACTACGCATTTCTCATTTTCCACTTTACACTGCATAAACATCATTCCATTTTGAATCCCCACAGAACCCAGCATATTCTTAACATTTTTCTCAATCTCGGAACAATATTTCTGTGTCACAGCGGCAGGGAATGTATAGCCTACAGGAAGCGGAATTACTCCATCCTGATTTTGTTTAACATGCCTGTTTCCAATTGCAGTCAAATAATATTTTCCATCTATAAACAGCCAAAAAACAGTAACCTCTTTCCCCTCCACATATCTTTCCACCAAAACTTGGCCAGAATGAGAAAATACTTCCGCTTTTTTTAATGCCGCCATTAGTGTTTCCTTAGATTGACATACAGTTATTCCTTTCGCCCCGCTGCTATCGGTTGGCTTTACCAATACCGGAAAACTTAACTCATCATCTAATTTTCCATTCAAAATTTGATTAATACTATATTCTTCAACTGTAGGGACATTATATTTACGGCATAATTTTTTATATATGCCTTTATTCGTAAAAATATCAAACTGCTCCTTCGTTCCATAGGATGGTAATCCCGATTTCTTGCAGATTTCTGCATAATAAGGCAACATAAAATCATTGAAGCCAACCATCACACCATTAATTTCTTGTTCTTTTATAAGTTTCACAATCTCATCCACATCTATGGTACTTACCAGAAAATGTTCATCCGCAATTTTCTTACCTGGTGAATCCTCAATTTTATTATAGTCTGCAACAATCGTGTATATCCCCATCGACTTGGCTTTATGTATAATTTCACATGAAATTCTCATTCCCCCAAGGATAAGCAGCTTCATGCCTTGAAACTCATTAACCATTACAACACTCCTCCCCTATTCCATACTACCTTGCAGATAAGCTCAGCCATATACTCCATGTCCTCTATCCTATATCGTTGATCAACAGGTAACGGTAAGATACTATTTGCCAGTTGATACTCATACGATTCCTCATTCACTTCATTTATTACATTTGGCCATAATACAGGAATGTATACTTTATTCCGTATTAAATGACACCTTACTTCTTGTGCTTCTTTCAGCATAAGAGGATAGGCAAACGCGCCTTCCACTTTCTGAATATTTAAAAGGTTATAATCATGAAAACGTGAAGCAAGATATGTATAATTTTCTGTCCTAATCATTCTCACCTGATCATAATCAATGCTTCGGAGCAAATTCTGTGTCAATTTCGACATATACTTAATTGGCTGAGAAGTAAAAATTTGGTTATTCGCAACATACTCATTATAAAATTCAGAGGCAGAACGCTCATAACGACCTAATAAGAAATGCATTCGTTCAAATGACTCATCCCTTTCAATCGGTTCTGGTAAATCGCTATCGGTATACAAAAAGGCCCCGTCAGGGACTCCAAAAAACTTGCGGCATGTGTATATGGAATCAACCCCATCTATTGGCTTGTCAAAGTATGCTTGAGCATAATCAACAATTATATGCTCATAGCGCAGCGAAAGCCCTTTAACTTGCATCGAATCAATCTGCCCATAATAATTCACAACATATAACCACTCATCTTTCTTGAGAACCAGGTCCTCTGGCATCAAATTGTCCTTCAAACTATAATAGCGTATATTGACATTATATTTTTTACAGATATTTTTTACAGATTCACATAGAAAATATGGAAGTGCAATACTGGTAATACCTCTCATCTTAATAAGATAGGCCAGGCAATTTCTTCCGCAATTTAATTTTATTGCACTTTCGTGCAACATCTCCTTATGGAATTGCTCGAATTCAATATAGCCACCAATTTCTCTCATCTTGTCACTCCAATTTAAATTATTATGTGATTGAGCGAATCAGATTATGACTCTCTGCAGTTCGGTATTTTCCTCGTCAAGGCACCAATCCGGATACACTAAGCTTTCTTTACTATTTACGTTGTCATAAACATCCGCATATTCCTGTGGTACATCTTCCATATTTATAGCTCTGCCATCCATGCTATAGCCCATAAAGGTTCCCCGAATTGAAACACTTGCACGGGCATCTGCGCATTTCTTATTAAATGCAAATTGAAATAATCTAATTACCTGCCGGCAATCCGTAAGAAAGCTAACATGTTCTACATACCATATGTCATTTTCAAATTGCTCTTGCCACGTCCATACGTGGTCCGTTAATTCTCTAGGCGGACACTCTAAACCTGGCCGTACAGAAAGGCGCTGTTTATGCCGTATATTATATCTTTCCAGATATTCAGGAACTAAAGGTCTTGGACCGATGAAACTCATGTCGCCTTTTAGAATATTCCAAAAATTCATCAACTCATCCAATGATGTTTTTCTGACGAAATGACCAAACTTCGTCACTCGGTACATAGGAGGCAATAACTCTCCCTGTTCGTCAACTGTGTTACGCATATTTCTAAATTTAATGATGCTAAATATCTTACCATTCTTTCCTACTCGTTCCTGTTTAAAAAAAATCGGTGAACCAACATCAAAATATGTACCTATACCAATTAACAAATTAATTGGTAATGTAATGACTAACGCAATTATAGATATCACAATATCCAGTAACCTTTTCACATATCGCGTATAAATACCATCTCTTGGCACTACCTTTTTACATAACATATTGACTTGGTTTAATCTCTCTTCAGCCAGACGTTCTGCTATTTCCCATCGCATCTGCTTTGTTAACTTTGACTTTTCCATGCCTTTGTCCCTCTCATATTAAACAAGGAATCATAAACTTATCACCTAAACTATTTCAACTTTTATTTTCGCCTTACTTTTATCCATTTGTTGCTGTTATCCATCATCTCAAGCATCTGATTCATACTCTCAAATTTCATTATTAAACATCCCAACGTATCACCGGCTCCTGTAAATGCGTTCATCTCATCTCCTTTCTTCTTTTTTATATAGTTATCTACAATATTATTTTGTCTAACACTATCCCCTAAAACCACCTGTTCCAAAATCCCTCCATAATTACTGTGAACAGCATAGTATGACCAAAATCCTTTTTGAATGCCTGATGTTATATAACTCAGGTCCTCACCCATTGCTGCCTTAATAGCACATTCTACCAAATCCACCCCTGTGGCATATTGTATAACCTGAGGTATATAGTTCCCTCCATTTCTTGGGGCAACTTCCATAAGATATACATTGTAATCTTTGTCAATGCGTAAATCAAAATTATAAGTGCATGTTTTCATCCCCAGTAATGTCAGTAACCTTTGTATCTCCAAATGAATCTTTTCCTGAACTATATCTGGCATATTGTAAGGAAAGCTGGCCGCTACAGGCACAAAGGGGTTTGGAGCATGTATATCAAAATGGTCGTTACCAAAACACCGGAATACCAAACGTCCATTTACAGATAAACCATCTCCCGCTATCTGATAACCATACTTTTCAACAAATTCTTCAACAATAATACATTTTCTTCTTGAATAGTCCATTGCGTTTTCTAATTTTTGGACAATGGCATTTTGGCTTTCCCCCTTCTTAATACGGCTCACGCCCTTACTTCCTGATGAGTCAACTGGCTTTACAATAACAGAACTCTGAAAAATATCTCCATTAATGTCATCGAATGCAGCTTCTACCGCCCCATAGCTTCGAGCTTTTGGTGTGAAAAATCCATGAATTGTAAGGAATTCACGAAACTTATCTTTATTACAAAGAATTTCTACGGACTTATATGGATTCCCAGGTAAACCTAAATTTTCTGACACATATGCAGATGTAAGCGCAGCAGGTTCCGAAGCATAGGCTACTACACCATCTACCCTTTCCTCTTTTGCAATGTTCAATATTGTTTCTTTATCAGTTGTACTTCTTAAATAGAATTTATCAGCGAGATATCTTCCGGGATTATCTGTCAAGTAATCACAAAGAACTGTATAATACCCCAATCTCTTTGCCGCCTCAATAGCTATAATTTGTTGTGCCGATCCACCTAAAAGTAAAATTTTTTTCATTATTAATGCACTCCATCACCTTATAATAATGTCGCATATATAATCAACATCCTGTAGGGTTAATTCTGCATACATAGGCAATGTTAACACGCATTCAGAAGCATGAGCAGCCACCGGTACATCCGCAGTTCCATAATCTTCATTATAGCAACCCGCTTTATTTACAATAGGATAGAAGTATTTTCTGGCAAATATATTTTCTTTCTCTAATTTTAATCTAATTTCATCCCGCGTTTCTTTATACCCGTCAAAAAAAACAGGAAAATATGAATAATTCCATTTCAAATTTGAATTGGGAATTATAAGCCTTAACCCCTTTATTCCAGACAGACGTTCCACATATCTATCCCATACCATCTTACGTTTTGCTATTTCTCCATCAATATATTCAAGATTACAAATACCCATCACAGCTTCAAATTCATTCATTCTTGCATTCGTTCCTACATATTCAATATCATCTTGACTTGTAAATCCAAAATTCACCAAATGTCTTAATTCCTTAAAAAGTTCTCGATCTTTATAAGCAACAATACCACCTTCAATAGTATGAAATACTTTTGTTGCATGTGTACTGAACATGGATGCATCTCCAAAATTAGCAGATCCGATACCTTTATATGTAACACCAAATGCATGGGCTGCATCATATATCACTTTCAGTCCATATTTATGCCCAATCTTCTCGATTGCTTCTACATCACATATAAAACCATACACATGTGTGGCAACAATTGCAGCCGTATTTTCTGTAATGGCGGCCTCTATATATTCGGGATTTATCGTACAATCAGATTCTCTAATATCCACAAAGACAGGTTTCAATCCATTACGTACTATGGCATGAATTGTAGAACAATGTGTAAATGGTGTAGTTATCACTTCGCCTTTCATATGCAAAGCATTTAAAGCTACTTCTAAAGCCAGATGACCGTTAGCAAATAGATATAAATTGTCTGTCTCAAGATACTGTTTCAATTTTTCTTCAAATTCGACAGAAGCACTCCCCCTATTGGATAACCATCGACTATCCCACACCGTTTTTAGCTTTTCCATATACTCATCAAATCCAGGCATTGATGACCGTGTTACGTTAATTCTTTCGTGTACCATTTTTTTCCTCCAAATAATAATAAGTTTTTCTATGCTTACATAGAGCAGTACTATTCATCTCTATACAACCCTGTGTAAATCCAGAATATTTTCACCACCTACCATTCTTAATGCAGACCGGGGGCCCGGCCTACGCCATCTATCACCCCCGGCCAGCACTTCTCAATGCTGCTGCTACTTATACACTACCGATAACGTCCCCGATCCCGGAACATTCACAGCCACTGTCTTAGTCACCGGATCCACCTTAACAGCCGGAATCAGCTGCCACTGGCCTGTGGCATTGTCATAGAACAATAACTGTACGTTATTGACATTCGCAACCAGGTTGGGCACATACAGAGAAACCTCTACGGGACCTGTCTTAACAGTGCCTGTATTAGCATCCTTTGTGATGATTGCATGGGTTCCTGTCAGGGCATTAAAGCCTGTCAAGTCCACGCCCTGAACAACCTCGTTTAACGGTTTTCCCGCATTGATATCATTAATAGCCGATACCACATCCGATGGAAGTCCTGCAGTTGCTGCTGTGCTGTCTGCAAATGCAACAGCGGTGTCACCGATAACAGCCTCTCCCTTGGAATTGGTTGTTACCTGCTGCCCTGTGGTTGTTACAGTGTCCACCGCAACGCCAATCGTGCTGCCGGTCTGGCTGGCACTGGTTGTGGCGCCTGTCGTTTTGACACCTGTAGCTGACACAGTTACCGTGGTGTTGGAATTTGTGCTTGTAGTGCCTTTGTTGCTGCTGGACGATCCTATAGAACCGCTGCCATCACTGCTGCTGGATGAACCAATGGAGCCATTGCTGGTAGGACTGTTGGCTGCAAATGCCCATACAGGCTGTGATGCCAGAGCAACCGTCAGCACTAAAGCTGCTATGCATTTCTTTTTCATATCCTTCACCTCTCCTTTCTCTCCTAAGAGTAGTTATATTCAATAAACAGCATGGTTTCATGCTGGATATTGCATGTTTGCACACATTCACCGCCAGATACCGTTCTTCTTCCTTCCAACGGCAAATACTGTGGTCCTTCATCCCTGTCTATTCAATTTCCCGGTAGAACAACTCCAGTAAAATAGGGATCAGTGCTTCCCTGTCCGCATAAAATTCGTCAAAGCGGAGTGTCACCACACCTTCCCCGGGTACTGTATAAAAATCCTCATCGCCCAGTTTTCCGCCTGTGACAGCGTCCATAGCAACTTTAAGATACTGGTCCTTGGTCATGTTAGTGACCATGTAATCCTGAATCCTCTCAAACAGCCTGACCACAAGGCCGCTGTCCTTGGCCGAATGCCTCTGGACCGCCTGGAAAAACCCCTTTATATATTGTTGCTGCTGGTCCATACGATACAAAGCCGAATGGTCCACATTCACATCCCGGTAACGGACAAATACTTCTGCCTGTTTCCCTTTCAACGTCACTGTTTCACCCTTTACCAGAGCAGGGTCCCGATTCCCCATTCCATCTGTCTCAATCGTTACCGTAACTCCCCCTACTTCATCATTCAGCACAGGGATAACACTTGTATCGGCTGCCAGATACCACTCTATCTTCAGGCCCCCCAATAGTTCTGATACTGCATCCACCATATATTGACAGCTCTTCTCTCTCCCATCACCATAGGCGTAAGCCAGCGTCAGGTGCTGCATGTCCTTCCCCAGTTCATTCCCGCTCAAATCAGTAAGCGTGATATCTGTCATCGTGTCACGCGGTATCATCAATATCTTTATGGTATTCCTGGCCGTATCCTGGGCAATCAGAAATACCCCGTCCGCCTGCCCACCAAAACCGGTGGTGGTTTTCTCTGTCATTTCTCCCGACCGGTCCACTCCAATACACAGGATAGCCTTCACATAACTGCTGCGCCTGTACCGTTTTCCACTATATTCAACCACATCCCCGCCAAAGAGGTATGTGTCCCACTGCCCGCAGTCCCGGCTGCTTCCCTGGCTGCTTCCCTGGCTGTTCCCTCGGCTGCCTCCCTGGTTGTTCCCCTGGCTGTTCCCTTGGCTTCCTCCCCGCCCCACATAATCCCTGGCCGCAATCTCAGCTTCTAGGAGTTTCCTATTGCGGTACAGATTCACCCCGGCCCATATGAAGCAGATCAGCGAAATTGCCGCTGCCCCCACAGCCGCCCGGTATACTGTGTGTTTATGGTTACGAAGCCAGCTCATGCCTCTGCCTTCTCATATCTGCCATACTTGCTGTAATGGCCATATTTGGAATACTTTCCGTATTTGCCGTAACGTCCATAATACCTGCTGTAATAACCGTTTCGCTCCATGCTCACCTTATTGAGGACAACCCCGAGAATACGGCATCCGCTTTTTTCCAGCTGTCCCTTGACCCGCTGCTCCAGACGGTAGCTTATGGAGCCGCTCTCCACCACCATCACAGCCCCGTCGCACTGACGGGCCACGATTGCTCCGTCTATCAGATTAGCCATGGGAGGCGTGTCAATAATAACGTAATCGTACAATTGCCTTAATTTACAAATCATATCTCCAAACAGGCTTTCCTCTAAAAGCTCTGCCGGATTTGGCGAATACGGTCCTGCGAATATGATACTGAGATTTTCTATATTCGTGTCATAAAGGACATGCTCCATTGACCTCTGTCCGCTTAAGTATTGGGACAGTCCCGCCACCTCCCGTTCCAGCTGATAACGGGAAACCAGTACGGATTTTCGTATATCGGCGTCAATCATCACTACCTTCTTACCGATTTGAGCTAGAGACGACGCCATGGCAAATGTTATGTCGCTTTTTCCCTCGTCAGGCAGGGAACTTGTCAGCATGATTGTCTTGATGCCGCTTCCGCAGAACTGTATATTGGTCCTCAATGTTTTAATGGCTTCATTGTAATGGTAGTCATCCTTCATCTCCCTGTTTAGTGCAACAAATTGTCTCATGACGCCTGGCCTCCCCTTTTCTTTTTTCTGGATTTCCCTGATGCCGTCTTATTCCTTGATTTTGAGGATATCATGGCCTCCTTATCCTCTGGCTTTTCTCCTTCACGCTCCGGCACCGATGCCAGGACAGATAATCCAAGGTATTTTGCAACATCTTCCTCTGTCCGGATGGTGTCATTCATAACCACATTCACGGTGATGGCTCCGCAGACCAGTACGGCTCCCAGCAGACTGCCTATCAGTGCATTTTTCACATTGCTTGGACTTGACCTGAGTATGGGAATTTCCCCCTCCTCAATCAGTTTAGGAGGAACCATCTCCATGATATCCCCGATATAGTCGGAGGATGTGGTTGCAATCTTGTCTGCGATTAATTTTGCCATGGATGGATCCGGATCCTCCACGGAAATAGAAAGAATCCGTGTGTCCTGGGGATTGTCAATTGTCACCTTCTCTACTAAGTCTTTATATGTAAGGTCCAGCTCCATCTCTTCGATGACCTGGTTCAGGACTCTCCTGCTTGTAACGATAATTTTATAGTCCTTGGTCAGCTGGCTTCCTATCTGCAGATCAGCCAGTGATGTCAATGTAGTTTCTTTTGAGAGGATATAAACCATTGCAGTGGACTTATACTGGGGAGTGAGCACAAAGGCGCTGAATGCTCCTGCCACGCCTCCAAACAATATAATAATTCCCAATATCATCCATATCCTGCGCCGGAACTCACCCAGCAATTCCAAGAGGTCTATCTCAATCTCGTTGTCATCATACGTCTTTTCCATACCTCGTCCTGTTCTCCTGTTTTTTAATTGTATTTCGTTTCTGTATTATTTTCTTCGCATTTCCCCGCAGCAGGCTGTGGAGTCTGCGCCCATCCAGATGTTTCACAAGCCAGCAAAAGCTCTCCTCTATGTCCGGTTTTCTGTAGTCCATGCGGTGCATATCAGTTCCCAGACAAAAGATTCTACCCTCCGTAACCTGCTTTCTGCACCAGCGGGTTTCCTTATCCCATAAATGGTTCCCACTGAGGCTGCTGTAATTCATCTGCAGCCTGCAGTCACATTGGGCTATCTCTGACAGGTTGGTCCCTTGCCTAAGGCACGTATACCGTTCTACATGGGCTATGACCGGTATATATCTGGCCATGGTCAGTTTCCTGATTGCCTGGTACATCTTTTCATAGGATACCTGGGGATCAAATTCCACCAGCACATATTGGCTGCCCTCCAGGGTAAGGGCCTTTCCCTCCCTGAGATGGTCCACCAAGCCCTCATGATAATAGGTCTCCTGCCCCAGACCTGTCATAAAATCCGGTGCAATGTTGTGTGCCTCCTCCTTCAAACGTTCTGCCAGCTCATATATACCGGAAGGCAAACCACTCCTGGAATAATGGGGCGTTGCCACAATATATCGGATTCCCTGCCTGTAAGATTCCTCCAGCATCCTTCTGCTCTCATCCCAGTCCCTGGACCCATCGTCAATTCCCGGGAGAATATGTGCATGCATATCAATGATTCCCGTCATATCATCACCCCGTTATATTTTCTATACAGGTTTTTTAAATAAGGAAGCATGTCCTCGGCCCAAAAATATTCAGGCATATAACTTCCGGAAAACAGGGATATAAACTCTGGATTTCCCTTGATAAATTCATAGAAATCGCAGACAAACTGCTCCGTATCCACCGCGTAGCTGCCTCGTTTCTTTATTAATATTTGTTCTATTCCATATTCCATCAGGCTCATCCGAAGGCGGTAAAATACAACCCTTAAGTTGTTTTTCGCCGTGCTCTCTTTAATGTTTTCATATAACAGATATGTCATCTGGGATAATGAAACGCTGCTTCCGCGTTTTTCGACCATAATTGCAAGCATCTCTTTCGCTTTGCTGCTGGGAAAATAAACCATTTTACCGTTTACATAAACATCAAATCCATCAAAGGTCTTTATAAATATAGTTACATTCCCCGTTTCTGCCATCAGCGTTATTTCTCCCGTTATTCCAAGTCGCATACCACTGTTCTTTGTAAGGATATACCACTCAATTGCTTTCAAAATCGTTACAAAACCGTTTCACTTTGTAATAAAATGGTATTTTTGTCGATTTATGGATATTCTTTCATGTAGTTTGACAATTTATAATTTATAAAACTAACATTGGTTCCATGGACAGCGAACCAATGTTATGGTTCAAAAAAACCACATAATCAAAATTATGTGGTCCATATCCTTTCCCCGTTACCCATACCCTTACATTTATAAAGTGATGAAGTTCCTTGTGTTGAATTATCATATCATTATTACCAAATTCCGCCAATCCCAGGGGGGATGCAATCCTTAAAGAAACGATTCAGCCGTTCTATTAGGTGAGATCAAATGATAATAAAAGCGAAAAAAGGCATCCCTCTGCGGAATGCCTTTTTACTGAACTGCCGGCTGCAACGCCATCATTCTATCCACTTTTATAAAAGTCCGTCCCTACGACTCCCCCTCCTCAAAATAATCCCTTATCAAATTCGACAAAGTAACCTCCGCCCAGCTATACTCCGGCATATACTCCCCGACGAAAAAGTTAGAAGCCCCCTGAACCTGGCGGACCATATCGTAGCTGTCGCAGACCACAGCCTCCTTATTAATGGCATAGGTTCCTCTGCCCTTCACCACAATCTTCTCAATCCCATATTTCTTCAATGTCTGCTTCAGTCTGTGCCACGCTAAATGGACAGCCTGTTTGGCTGCGGTTTCGTCCCGTTCTCCTTCATTTAAAATCTCAGCCAGGTGAGATAATGTTACTTCCTTTCCGCTCCAGTCCACAAGTATTGCGAGAAGTTCTTTGGCTTTGCTGCTGGAAAAGTATATCAGCTCACCTTGATAATACAAATCAAAACCACCAAAGGTTTTTACATATACCTTATCCGATGTTATATCAAACATGATTCATGCTCACCTATCATCCCGTATTCAAAGAGAATCTGCTTCTCTTTGTGTGCTCCTATTTGTATCCTCCTCAGCCGTCAGGTCCTATTTATATGTTAACATAAATGTCATTGTAAGACCAGTTGTATATCCATGAAAATACAAATAATGCCCCTCCATATTTTACCTAAAATATGTATTTTTTCAACTGGTTTATTATATTTGTGATTTTAATCTGCCTCCGCAATGTTAGTAACCACCTGTGTTAAAAATAAGTGGTTAAAAAAGAAAGGCTCCGCTTCCATTCCGCGGCGCCCTTCTTTTTCACTATGGTCCTTCGTTTCTTATCCTAAAATCCTGTATACCCAGGTGTCAGCCGCAGCTTCCTCGGGGCTGCCGCCTTTACCGCACCTGCATACCTCTTTTATTTTCCCACCACCTTGTACGTCTCCTCCACAATACGCTCCATGGCGTTGAGAATGTTTTCATACCCTGTGCATCTGCACAGGTGGCCGGATATCAGCTTGCGCAGCTCATCGCGGTTATACCGCTTTCCGGTACCTACGATCTCCACCGCTGTCATGATCAGTCCCGGCGTACAGAAACCGCACTGAACTGCCGCTTCCTCTATAAATGCCTTCTGGATGGTGCTCAGCTCGCCGTTTGGCCCTTTTAACCCTTCCACTGTCATGATGCTGCGGCCTTCCGCCCACATGGTCAGGTAGATGCAGCTGTCTATGGCCTCTCCGTCCACCAGCACTGTGCAGGCGCCGCACTCCCCTACTTCACAGCCCTTTTTCACACTGGTCAGTCCCAGGCGGTTCCGCAATGTCTCCAGAAGGGATTCTCTTGGGTCCACTGCCAACTCCACTTCTTTTCCATTAACAGTCATATGCACTATGTTAAGCATCCCACTCACCTCCTGCATTGATTACGGCCTGCTTTACGGCACGCCTGCCCAGCTCCTCCACCAGCTGCAGCCTGAACTCCCTGGAAGCTCTCCAGCTGGAACGCGGATTTACTTCCTCCAGAGCGCCTTTTCCCACAGCCTGGGCCAGGGCCTCCCCTGTTTCCATTCCCTTTACAGCCTCTTCCGTCGTATGGCAGCGGATCGGAGTGGGCGCAGCCACCCCGTATGCCAGGCGAAGGTCCTGTATGTGTTTCTTATCCTCTGTCAGCTTCACGCTTACAGCACACCCCAGGGTGGCGATCTCCATGGCATTTCTCTTGCCGTATTTGATATATTGACCGCCGTAGCCCTGGTAGTTCTCTTTCTTTATCCGGATAGCCGTCAGCACTTCATCGTGATTCCTCACAGTCCTTCCCGGCCCGGTGTACCACTGGCTGATGGGCACCTCCCTGACGCCGTCAGGCCCCTTAAGGACCAGGACCGCATCCAGGCAGCACAGGCTGCTGGCGCTGTCCGCGCTGGTCACGCCGTTGCACACATTGCCGCCTATGGTTCCGATGTTGCGCAGCTGGGGACCGCCTGCCATGTCCACCGCATCTCCCAGCATGGGAATATGCTTCTGAATGATGTCATTATTGGTAATATGGGAAAATGTGGTGGCCGGACCTATGACAATGGTTCCGTCCTCCTCCATTCTTATGCCCTCCAGCTCCTTAATCCCGTGAATGCTAACCAGGGAGCAGCCGGCCAGCTTTCCCTCCCTGATTTTAATCAGCACATCGCTGCCTCCGGAGATGACCACTGCCTCAGGGTCTTCCACTAGGGCGCGCACCGCATCTTCCACATCTGCTGCCTGATAAAATTTTCCGATATCATACATGCTGTTTCACCGCCCTTTCTATATTAATCCCGCTTCCTTGAAATGCTTCACCATCTTCTGTGGATCCATGGGCAGACTGTCCACTGCAACGCCTGTGGCGTTAAGAACTGCGTTGCGCACAGCCGGGGCAACCGGAATCGCCGGCGGCTCCCCAAGCGCCTTATTTCCAAAGGGACCTGTGGGATCATCCAACTCCACAAAGAGTGCGTTTAAGTCCGGAGTATCCATGGCTGTGGGCAGCTTATAATCCAGCAAATTGTCGTTTAACGGTCTCCCCTTTGCGTCAAAGAGCAGCTCCTCGCTGAGTCCGTAGCCCAGTCCCATGCTCATGCCGCCGTGTACCTGGGCAGCAGCCAGCTTGGGGTTAATCAGTTTTCCGCTGTCATGTACATTGACGATATTGGTCACCTTCACCTTGCCCAAAGGCATATCCACCTCCACCTCCGCAAAACAGGCACCGGTGGCAAATGTATTGGTCTTGCAATGGCTGGTGGCCTCTGCCGTGATATGTACGGAGCGGTCCAGGCTGTAAAATGCCGTGGTGGCCAGCTCCTCCATGGGCAGCAGCTGCGTTCCGGTCACCTTATCCACAATGTGGTTATCCCTTACATCCAGGGTATCCTGGGGCTTCTCCAGCATATAAGCAGCGTAATCCAGTATCTTTTCCTTAAATATAGCGCCGGTTTTCTTCACTGCCATACCGCTGACATAGGTCTGCCTGGATGCATATGCGCCGGTATCAAAGGGGCTTACGTCCGTATCCTGGGTGGACAGCACATTTACCTTATCTTCCGTGATTCCGGTCACCTCTGCCGCCATCTGGGTAAACACGGTGTCGGCACCCTGGCCGATTTCCGTTGCCCCCATCTGCAGCTGCATGGAGCCGTCCTGGTTCAGTATCATGCGGCAGGACGCTGTTTCCAGGGATATGGGATATACGCCTGTCTTATAGCAGAAGATAGCCATACCGATTCCCTTTCGCACGGGTCCTGTCTGGTTTTCATATTCCCTGCGTTTTTCATCCCAGCGGATGAATTCCCGGCCCTTTTCCATACATTCCGCCAGGCCGTATGTATTGCATTTCACATGAGTGTGGGGGTCAACGTATCCCGGCCTCATGCAGTTCTTTTTCCTGAATTCCAACGGGTCCATGTGAAGGGCCAGGGCCAGGTCGTCTGCCATGCATTCCGCGGCAAACGCGGCCTGGGGAATTCCGTATCCCCTCATGGCGCCGCCTGTGGCCAGATTGGTGTACACAGTCCAGGCATCGGACTCCAGCACCTTCTCATCCTTGTAAATCTGCTTGAACTCATTGGAGGAGTTGGCTACGATGGCATGGGCATGGGACGCGTATCCGCCCTGGTTGGAATATGCCTCCAGCTTCCTGGCAACCAGCGTGCCGTCCTTTCTGGCCGCTGCCTTTACCTTGAACTCGATGGCATGGCGCACCCTGGTACATCCCAAAGTCTCTTCCCTGGATATCTCCATCCTGACCCCTCTTCCTCCCACCTGGGTGGTAAGGAAAGCATTTAAGGGCTCATAGAGTACATCCTGCTTGTTGCCGAATCCGCCGCCGATGTAGGGCTTTATCACACGGATACGGCCCATGGGCAGTCCCAGCGCCTGGCTGATGACACGGCGCACAATATGGGGGATCTGTGTGGATGTGGTGACGATGATTCTTCCCTTTTCCATATAGGCAAAGGAGATGGGCGTCTCTATGTGGCAGTGCTGCACGCTCTGGGTCCGGTAGTCCTTTTCTATCTCCACCAGTCCCTCCTCCTTCACTGCTTCCCCGTAAGTCCCTTCGCCCACCACAAAAGAAGAATGGGCGATGACATTTCCCGGTTTTTCATCGTGAAGTCGGGATGCGCCCTCTGCCATGGCGTCCTCCACGGTCAGCAGGGGAGCATACTCCTCATACTCCACCTTCACAAGCCTGGCTGCCCTGGCTGCCGCTATATCGTCCTCCGCTATCACGGCTGCAATATCGTCTCCATAGACCC
>OBAB01000343.1_pt1 | contig 35991 bp, 26 predicted proteins | sample 1516501 | NCBI WGS metagenome assembly OBAB01 (sample SAMEA2579906, study PRJEB22360) | human gut metagenome
GCGTATTGCCTGCAATCGTCAAAACATACACAATGAAGCAGTAAGAAGTATTCGTGAGGACTTCAATTTCTCGATGTGTTTGAGTATGTTTAAACACATTTGGAGTGGCAGGCTTTCATGTCAGATCATTTACCACGTACAAACCGGTGGCTGATCGCACTTTCTGTTATTCTGTGTCTGATACTTGGAGGAATTTTCACCCGTTCTTCCGCTGTGACTTCACAGGCAGATGCCATCAGCGATGCCGGAGCTTTCGTGTCAGAAGATCAGGATTCTGCGGAGTTTACTTCTGAGGAAACATTGACTGATAGCAATGATAATTTTACGGATTCTTCTTCCGAGAAACTGTTTGGACGCACTTCTTCAGATTCATCTGAAACTTCTCCGGACGGTCCTGCATTAAGCACTGATATCTCGCCTGAGGCATCAGAGGGCAGCTGGGCTTCCAGCGGAAGTAACTGGATGTTTCTGGTAGATGATAAGCCATACACAGGATGGTTCACCGATACAGATGGGAAACAGTACTATATGGATGAGACCGGTATTATGCAGACAGGCTGGACAGATATCGGAAAAAAACGGTATTATTTTGATATGGATGGCATTCTGCAGACAGGGACTGTGATAATAGATAAGAAAACTTATGAACTGGATACAGATGGTTCTCTGAAAGGTTATACGCCAAAGAAAAAATCTTCGAAGAAGAAATCTTCAGATAAGTCAGCTACCTCTGACAAGTCCGGTACATCTACGGCAAAGAAGTCGGTTGCCCTTACTTTTGATGATGGTCCCAGCTCTTTTACAGACCGTCTTCTGGACTGTCTGGAAGAAAATAATGCAAAGGCAACTTTCTTTATGGTGGGTACTGAGATTGCCAGTTTTCCGGACGAAGTAAAACGCATGAAGAAACTGGGCTGTGAACTTGGAAACCACACTTATGACCATAAGGATCTGGCGACTCTTTCTTCGGATGAGATCAGTTCAGAAATTGCAAGAGTGGATGAACAGCTTGTAAATCTTACAGGTGAGGGATCTTCGGTGGTCCGCCCGCCATATGGATCTGTTAATGATACGGTAAAATCAACTGTGGGAACCCCGATGATTCTGTGGTCCATTGACACTCTGGACTGGAAAACGCAGGATGTGGAATCTACGGTTGAGGAAGTCATGAATAATGTAAAAGATGGTTCCATTATTCTGATGCACGATATCTTCAGCACCTCTGTAGATGCAGCCGAAATCCTAATCCCGCAGCTTATCGAAGAAGGCTATCAGCTTGTAACAGTGCACGAACTGGCTTCCCTGCATCAGACAGAATTATCGACAGGAGTTACATACGGTGAATTTAATCGAATCAAGTAAGTCCCTTGCGGAAGTTGCGAAAAGTAATAAGAACAGCAAAATCTCCGGCAGAAGCTGACAAGAACAATGTCAGAAAAACGGAACGTAAAAAATACAGGCAGTTACCACAAGGATAACCGCCTGTATTTTTTACGTTCCATATTCAATTTTATTCAAGTAAATCTCCTCTGATGTATCCGGTCTGACCGTCGTAGTCGATCTGAACCCATTCACCATCAGTACCTGTCTTCTGAACCTGATCACCTGCTGAGATCACGCCAAGGATATCAGCATCTGTGCTGGCTTCTGCGCGTACATTACATTCCTCCGAAGCAGTAAGCATCGTGCCATCTTCTGCCTCTGTTGACACACCGGCTTCCTCCCCAAGACCATTCAGGAATTCTTCAAGAGACGGATCAGATTGCTGTGCCTGATCCAGTTCATTCTGCACCTTCTTTATAAGAGCTGAAACATCACTGTCTGATAACTGTTTTTCCATATATGCGGAAATCTCAGAATCCTGTAAAGCTCCGTTATTGATCACCCAGTTTCCTTCGCTGTTCTTATATACATAGAACTGAGTCAGTGCAGGGGCCTTGGTCTCAACGCCCTGACAGATATACGAGAAACAGGCGTAAACCACGTAAGAATCATCTGTCATACCTTTCTTCGTGTACACATCGCCTACTTCATACCCTTCGATATAATCTTTCAAATTTGTGACTTTTGACTCATCAGACGGTGTGAAATCATCTTCCAGAGTCTTCAGCGTTGCAATATCTTTTTCCCCCAGAGCCTGATAATAGCTCGTGATCAATGCAGTAACATCTGCATCTGCTGTTTCCATGGGATTGGCGTCTTCTTTCTTCTCGTCAGACTCCCCTTCACTTATCGGAGAAGAAGGAACATTTCCCTGGTCTTCGGATGTGGTTTTCTGTTCATCTCCGGAATTCCCCTTATTACTTCCGGAACAGGCTCGAATGCCGCAAAACAGGACAACCACAATTATCAGAATAGCTCCACCCAGCATAAAATACCGGAGATTATCTGATAACCATTCTCTAAAATCATCCAAGTTCTTGTCCTCCTTATGAGTTACCGTTTGCTCCGTTCACTGCCGCCATACGATTTCTGACAGTTCCCGATTCTGATAACTCCTGTGATACAACGCACCGGAACTGTACATACGTCCCAGGCAGCACGCCTGAAGGGAATCGAACCCCCGCACATGGTACCGGAAACCACTGCTCTATCCACTGAGCTACAGGCGCGTATCTTGAAAATCTGATTTTCAAAGGATTTATATAATTTATTTAATGCAAGGTCTATATTATCATAATTACCGAAAAAAGTAAAGTTTTTTATTTTATTACAAAAGATGCATTATTTTGGCTTGTATGTCTCGGGATAGTGGTGTATGAGCAGTAACATTTCCAGAAAAATTCCATCAAAATTTCACCGTTGATAAGATGTACAAAAAATTATATAATAGAACAATGGACGAAAAAATCAGAATAAACAAATATTTAAGCGAGGCAGGCATATGCTCCAGACGGGAAGCCGACCGGATGATCGAAGAGGGAAGGATTACGGTAAACGGAAAAAAAGCAGAAAGCGGTCAGAAAGTCAGCCTGGAAGATGAGATCTGTGCAGACAATATACCTGTCCATAAAAATGAAAAAAAAGTACTGCTTCTTTTTAACAAACCCAGAGGGATCGTGTGCAGCACAAAGCAGCAGTTTGATGAGACGACGGTAACAGATTATCTGGATTATCCTCTGCGTGTTTATCCTGTGGGCAGACTGGATAAAGAATCACAGGGCCTTCTCCTTCTGACAAATGAAGGAGATCTGGTCAATAAGATCATGCGCGCCGGAAACTATCATGAGAAAGAATATTTTGTGACAGTGAATAAGCCGGTGGACAGGGAATTTGTCCGAAGGATGAGCAAGGGAGTCCCTGTTCTTGATACAGTGACCAGACCATGCAGAGTGGTGCAGACAGGAGAATGCAGCTTTCGGATCATTCTGACACAGGGACTGAACCGGCAGATCCGCAGAATGTGCCGGTATCTGGGATATGAGGTACAGAAGCTGAAAAGGATCAGGATCATGAATCTGACTCTGGACGGGATCAGAGAAGGCGAATACAGAGAGATCACAGCACAGGAATGGGAAGAACTGAACCATTTACTGGAATCTTCCACAAGTGAAACAGTGATCAGAACAGGAGAACAGAATGGAAACAGCAGCGATCATGCGAATGAAAGAGCTGGTGCAAAAGCTGGACAGGGCAGCAAAGGCGTATTACCAGCAGGATACAGAGATCATAAGCAACAGAGAGTACGATCAGATGTACGACGAGCTTCAGGCTCTGGAGAAAGAGACAGGCACTGTTCTGGCAAACAGCCCAACCGTAAGCGTAGGGTACGAGGCAGTTGACCAGCTTCCAAAAGAAGAACACGAATCCCCCATGCTGTCTCTGGACAAGACTAAGGACAGAGAAGTTCTAAGGGAATTTATCGGGGAACACAAAACGCTTCTGTCATGGAAGCTGGACGGACTGACGATCGTTCTTACCTACGAGAATGGAGAACTTGCCAAAGCAGTTACACGTGGAAACGGTGTGACAGGAGAGGTTGTCACCAATAATGCCAGAGTATTTAAGAACGTTCCTCTTAGAATCCCATATCAGGGAAGACTGGTGTTACGCGGGGAAGCGATCATTACCTATTCGGACTTTGAACGGATCAATGAATCCATAGAAGACGTTGATGCGAAATACAAGAATCCGAGAAACTTATGCAGCGGTTCTGTCCGCCAGTTAAACAATGAGATCACAGCCCGCAGGAATGTGCGTTTCTACGCATTTACGCTGGTAAGCGCCGACGGGGTTGATTTCCATAATTCAAGAGCCCGGCAGTTTGAATGGCTGAAAGAACAGGGATTTGATGTAGTGGAATATAGGACAGTCACAGCTTCAACGCTGGATGAAGCCATGGAATATTTTTCAACTGCGATCACTGAGAATGATTTTCCGTCGGACGGATTGGTTGCTCTTTATGATGATATTGCATACGGAGATTCCCTTGGAAGAACAGCGAAATTTCCCAGAAATGCTTTTGCATTCAAATGGGCAGATGAGATCAGAGAAACCCATCTTCTGGAGATCGAATGGAGCCCGTCAAGAACAGGGCTGATCAATCCGGTGGCTGTTTTTGAACCGGTTGAGCTGGAGGGAACCACTGTGAGCCGCGCCAGCGTACACAATGTGAGCATTCTAAAAGAATTGCAGCTTGGTATCGGGGATACGATCACTGTATATAAAGCAAATATGATCATTCCGCAGATTGCAGAAAACCTCACACGCAGCAGTAAACTGGAAATTCCGGATACCTGCCCTGCATGTGGCCATGGAACACAGATACAGAAGGTAAATGATGTGGAGGCACTTTACTGTACAAATCCTGACTGTGCCGCAAAGAAGATCAAATCCTTTGCACTTTTTGCAAGCAGGGATGCCATGAACATTGACGGACTGTCAGAAGCAACACTGGAGAAATTCATTGCAAGAGGCTTTATTCATGATTTCGGAGATATTTTTGAGATTGGAAAGCATCGTGATGAGATCGTGGAGATGGACGGATTCGGGGAGAAATCCTTTGAGAACCTGATGACCAGCCTTGATAAAGCTAAGGAGACTACTCTTGCGAAGGTGATCTACAGCCTTGGAATCGCCAATATCGGACTTGCCAATGCAAAAGTGATCTGCAGGCATTTTGATGATGATCTGGAGAAGATCCGCCATGCAGATAAAGAGGAGATCAGCTCTATTGATACCATCGGACCGGTAATTGCCGGAAGTCTGACTGATTATTTTTCAAACGAGGGTAATAACAGAAAACTGGATCATCTGATGAGCCATCTGACTGTTAAGAAAGAAGAAAAGACAGGTGAGCAGATTTTCCGGAACATGAATTTCGTTATCACAGGAAGTGTGGAGCACTTTGCAAACAGAGCACAGGCAAAGGAATTTATTGAGTCTCTGGGAGGCAAGGTGACCGGATCAGTAACATCGAAGACGAACTACCTGATCAATAATGACACAACTTCCAATTCTTCAAAGAATAAAAAAGCCAAAGAACTGGGAATTCCAATCCTTTCGGAAGAAGATTTCCTGAAGATGGCACAACAATAAAAAAATAAGAACAGGAGATAAGATAATGCCAATTAAAATACAGAGCGATCTGCCAGTAAAAGAGATTCTGGAAAAAGAAAATATTTTCGTGATGGATGAGTCACGTGCATCCCATCAGGATATCCGCCCCATTCAAATCCTCATTCTGAACCTGATGCCTCTGAAAGAGGAGACAGAGCTTCAGCTTCTGCGTTCCCTTTCCAACACACCGCTGCAGGTGGATGTCACCTTTATGGCAGTACAGAGCCATGAAGCGAAGAATACATCTGTGAGTCATCTGAATAAATTTTATCAGACATTTCCGGAACTGAAAAATAACAAATATGATGGAATGATCATCACAGGTGCTCCTGTAGAGCAGATGGAATTCGAAGAGGTAGACTACTGGAAGGAACTGGTAGAGATCATGGACTGGACAAACACCCATGTTACCTCCACCATTTATCTGTGCTGGGCTGCACAGGCAGGACTCTACCACCACTATGGACTGAAAAAGCGCAAACTTGATAAGAAGATGTTCGGTCTTTTCTGGCATAAAGTGATGAATCGTAAGATTCCGCTGGTACGCGGATTCGACGATATGTTCCTTGCACCTCATTCCAGACATACGGAAGTTCCCATCGAGGATATCCATAACTGTAAAGAGCTGACAGTGCTTGCTGAATCCGATGAAGCAGGGCTTTTCCTTGCAATGGCAGACGGCGGCCGCAAGATCTTTGTAATGGGACATCCGGAATATGATCGTGTGACTCTTGACGGTGAGTACAAACGTGATGTCAGCAAAAACCTGCCCATCGAAATCCCGGAGAATTATTACAAAGACAACAACCCGGAAAACAGACCGCTCCTTATGTGGAGAGCACATGCGAACAACCTGTATACAAACTGGCTGAATTACTATGTCTACCAGTCAACTCCGTTCGACCTGTATGGAACACCGGATTTTGAGCATATTTAGGGGATTTGCAGGAAATACTGATTTCACGTATCTTACCGTATTTTTACATAATTTCACGCGAAAATGGAGTAAAAATGAGGTCAAACATGTGAGAAAATGGTGTCAAAACTGAGCAGTACAATGCAGATACAGTAGTGACACTGAAAGATTTTCCGAAAATTTCCATGACATTTGCAGAGATGTTTGAGAATGTAGAATAATCAGTTGAGATAAGAAAGGACACAACAATCATATGAACATAGGAAACAATATAGGAAATATCATGAAGATCACAGGCGCATGGAACACCTTTAAGAGCAATCATCCCAAGTTCCCGGCATTCTGTCAGGCAGTTTCACGCAAAGGGCTTAAAGAAGGAAGCATTATTGAAATTGCGATCACCACTCCTGAGGGAGAGAAGATAGAGACAAACCTGAAAGTAAAGGACAGTGACCTGGAATTACTGAAACAGTTGTCTGACCTGAAAATGTGAAAAAGTTTACAAAAATTTTATTTGAATAACAGGTATAAATCTGCTATAGTATTCTATGTTGGTTAAGTTGATTATTATTCGTTCCCATATATAAGAATGATAGGTTCTCAAAAGAAAGAAGAGGAAGAAAATTGCGTAAAAAATCACATATTTTATTAGCAAGATACCTTGCGGATCAGATGCAGACCACAGCAAGCCTGCAGTCTCACAGAAAGGCTTTCTGTCTGGGCAGCATTCTGCCGGATATCAAACCGTCCTTTATCACCAGAAGACACGAGTTCTACGGAACATTTGAAGATGTCAAGAACCGGATGAAAGAACTGGCAGATATCAGACCGGATGAGAGTAACCAGAGAGTTTACTGGCGGCGGTTCGGCGAAGTGATCCACTATATGGCGGATTATTTTACCTTTCCTCATAACAAAACATATACAGGAAGCTTCAGCCAGCATAATCATTATGAGAAAGTACTTAAGAACAGACTGAAAGAATGTATACAGCAGGGAGAAGCATATGCATATCTGGAACCGGCCATCCGCTTCGCAGATTTCTCCACCCTGATCGATTATATCGAAGCTACTCATGAGAAATACCTCAACAAGCTCCGCAGCGTGGAAGAGGATATCCGCTTTATCCTGAATATGTGTTTTCAGGTAGTGCAGGGACTGATACAGATCTGTATTGGTAATAAGAACTTTGCAGGAGCCATTCAGGCAGCCTGACAGAGATACGCTAAGAATACAGGAAGGCTGTGTGGAAATCATATCCGCACAGCCTTCCTGCATTCTGAAATATATCTTTCTCACTGCTTGATTCGGTTAAAATGTGACAAAAAAATGAATTTTGGTCAAATCTGGAATTTACCTGCCCTGAGCTGTTGATTTCAAAAAATGATTATGCTAGAATAAAACAGGTTAATATTTCGGGATAATTCACTTATGAAATAACATAATAATGTGAAAAGTAATTTAGACAGTATGCCCTTATAAACAGGGGGTAAGGACATGCTCACAGTAAGAAGGGAGCAATTTAGATATATGAAAAACAAGTATCTTACCAGATTCTTATGTCTGACATTGATGTCAGGAATGGTATTATCCGGTCCTGCGTCCGTACTTGCAGCAGAGGATACTGCTGCGTATACAGCAGACGGTTCTGATTTCAGCGATTCCGGTGATTTTGATTCAGGATCAGAGGATCCGGCGCCGGCAGATCCGACTCCTGCAGAGCCAACACCTGCGCCGGTAGATCCGACACCTGCAGACCCGACACCTGCACCGGTAGATCCGACACCAACAGATCCGACACCAACACCTGCAGAGCCAACACCTGCACCGGCAGATCCGACTCCGACACCAACAGATCCGACTCCGACACCTGCGAATCCTACACCAACACCGTCTTCACAGATTACGAAGGCAGCCCAGGATGTGATCGACAGAATCAAAGAGTTGAACGCACAGACCATCACGCTGGAGAAGAAAGCCACTGTTCAGAGCATCCGCACTGCATATAATGCCCTGTCTGATACAGAGAAGGCACAGGTTTCTAATTATAATCTGCTGGTTCAGGCAGAAGCGACTATTGCTCAGTTGGAAGCGCAGAAGAACAATGCGAATACGAATAATCCATTTACGAGTAATACCAGTGCTGCACAGACCGGAACTCCGGTATATTATGCGTCCAATATCCACGCAGGTAAGGATTTCTATCTGGACAGCCTGAAGAATAACTACAATCTGACCTTCTCAGATGATTTCGCTTCTGTTATGGATGAGATCGAGAAGGAATATAAAGAGAAGAACAAAGTAGCAGATGCCAGCGATGTAAACGGCAGCAAGACCACCACATCTGCAGACAGTCTTCTGGTAAGAAACTGGCAGGATATCCTTGCAGTCTATGTATATCAGCAGAGCCAGGACGGAAAAACAGAATTTACCCTGGATTCCTCCTGCAAGAAAGACCTTGCGAAAATCTTTGCAGAGATGAACCCGATCGTAAGGGACAAGCAGGATATCACTCACGTTACATACGCTAATCGTAAAATCAACTACTATATTAAGAAAAATAAAATCGCAAAGAAGGATCGTACGATCCTTAAGAAATATGTGGAAACAGACTGCAAACTCCTCTGCGCGGTAGTAACAGCTGCCAACGGTTTTGTCCGCGAGAGTGTAGGGGATGATGTTTCCGAGGAAAGAGTAAATGTTATCTCCGCAGCCTATTCACTGGTTGGTAAAGTCGGTTACTTCTGGGGCGGCAAATCCACAGTGATCGGTGAAGATCCAGGCTGGGGAACCAGCGAGAAGGTGTCAGCCGAGGGAAGCAAGAGCACCGGAACCATCCGCGCATACGGACTGGACTGCAGTGGTTTTGTCACCTGGGCAGTGATCAACGGATATCAGGATAAAGCAATGCAGGAAGCTGTAGGCGACGGAACTTCCGATCAGTGGGAGAAAGCAAACGTGGTAACTGAGGCAGATGCACAGCCCGGAGATCTGGTGTTCCAGAAAGGACCGGAAGCAGGAAGCGATAATCATGTAGGTATTCTCTGCGGTAAAACAGACGCAGGTGACTGGATCGCAGTACACTGCTCCTCCGGCAAGAATGGAGTAACAGTAGGCGAGGCATACAGTGCAAGCTTCCGTTACATCCGCCAGCCATCCTTCTACCCGACACAGGAACAGGTTCAGGAAATGCAGAGCAGCAGTACGGTAAGCACAACAACAGGTGATGCAGCAGCTTCCGCAGGAACAGATATCTTTTCTGCAAATGTGACAGTAAACAATACTCTGCAGGATGCGATGAAGTCAAATACTTCCGACTCAACAGGATTCACAACATCGGAATCCACTGAGAAAACTTCCATCCTTCCGGATAAGATTGATCTGTCAAAAGAGAAAGTCGCTGTATTTAAGGCAAAATAAAATGGATAAAAGAAGGGAGAAAGTCATACAAAAAAGTCTGGCTTTCCCTTCTTTTTTCGTGTGTAAACTTTTTTATCTGTTAACTTAAACGATCAAGTAAAAACTGACGAATTTGCTTATTGGTCTGCGGAATATGCTTCAAAAACGAAAAAAATATTCGAAAATATGGAAACAAAAATTGACAAAGTGTACGAAATATGTTAACTTTAAACCAATAATATAATGTCAGATAAAAAAAGGAGAAATTCCTTCTTTTTTTGTTGCTGATATTACAGTAAAATCTGAAGATGAGACACCAACAGATGATTTGTTCTGTAAACAGTGAACACACTGTTGTGTTCGGAAAAGAGATACACAGATGGCATTAAGACGTGAGAGAATGAGGCTTGGTGACATGCTCATCAAGCAGAATGTACTGACTGAAGATGAATTAAAGAAAGCCCTGGAATTGCAGAAGGGAAGCGGCAAGAAAATCGGTGAAGTTCTGGTAGATAATGGCTTTATCACTGAGGATATGATCGTTCGTGCCCTCCAGATGCAGCTGGGGCTTAAAGTCGTTCAGCTGACAGGCGTGACGATCCCGAAAGAGGTCCGAAATCTGGTCAGTGTGGACATTCTTAAGAAATATACCTGCATTCCCTTTGAACTGGATCCCTACAATGCCAATATCCTTCATCTTGCAATGGCAGATCCGATGGATATGGCTGCGATCGACGACATCTCTATCGTGACAAACCTGCAGATAGAGCCTTACATTGCTACAACCAGAGATATTCTTGCGGCAATCGACAGATGCTACGGCGCATCGGAGACACTGGATGCAGCCAGACGATTTACTCAGGAGAGGGCACAGCTTCGTGGAGGAGCAGCAGACGACGATACAGATACAGATGTAAGTGATGCACCTATTGTACAGCTGGTGCGTTCCCTTATTGAACAGGCAATCCGCCAGAGGGCCAGTGATATCCATATCGAAGCTCTGGAGAACAAAGTACGCGTCCGTTACAGGATCGACGGTGCACTCTATGAGCGTATGGTATATGACAACAGCCTTCTCCCTGCAATCTCCACCCGTATCAAGATCCTTGGAGGTATGGATATCTCAGAGAAAAGGAAACCTCAGGACGGACGTATGTCCATTATGGTAGACAGACAGGATTATGATATCCGAATTTCCTCTCTGCCTACTGTACACGGAGAGAAGATCGTAATGCGACTCTCTTCAAAACTGAACCTGACACGTAACAAGAAAGATCTGGGACTTCCACCCGATGAGATGGAACGTTTCAACCATATGCTGGCTAGTCCTTTCGGGATCATTCTTGTAACAGGACCTACAGGAAGCGGTAAATCCACTACCCTGTATACCGCATTAAGTGAATTAAATAAAGAAGCAGTCAATATCGTAACAGTAGAGGATCCTGTGGAGGCAGATATTGAGGGCATCAATCAGGTACAGGTCAACAACAAAGTAGACCTGAATTTTGCGTCAGCCCTTCGTTCTATTCTCCGTCAGGACCCGGACATTATTATGATCGGTGAGATTCGAGACAGGGAGACTGCTGCTATTGCAGTACAGGCATCCATAACAGGACATCTGGTTGTCTCTACATTGCATACCAACAATGCAGTAGGTACTCTGAACCGTATGGCGGACATGGGAGTGGAGAGATATCTGATCGCAGATTCTGTTGTAGGAGTTATCGCACAGCGCCTTGTGCGTAAGCTGTGCAGCCACTGTAAAAAAATGCGCCCTGCCACCTCTGAGGAGAAGAGAGTGCTGAGGATGAACACACAGGAGGATGTAAATGTCTATGAACCCTGTGGCTGTGATTTCTGCAGCCATACAGGATATTACGGGCGTATCGGTGTGTTCGAGATCATGGAGGTCAATGACGAGATCCGCGATCTGATCGCAGAGAATGGCACAACAGAGGAACTGGAACGTGCAGCCAGAAATAGTGGTATGCGCACACTGAGAGAGAATGGTATCAACTATGTGCTGAACGGTACCACCTCTGTGGAAGAGATGCTTAAGGCATCTTATGAATAACGTAAGTTTGCAGACTGTTAATTCTACAGACTATTAATATAGAAGAAATTCCTGCGAACCGGAGCTCTCCGGAGATTCTCAGGGAGTTACGAGGCAGATTAGGAAATATGTATAATTTAGACGAAATACTGATACAGTCAGTGAAGGTAAGGGCTTCCGATATCCACCTGACAACCGGCAGACCGCCAAGCTACAGGATCGATGGTGTACTGGCTCCCATAGAGGGAGAACGCCTTACTCCGCAGATGCTGGAAGATATTCTCATGCCCCTGATGGATGTCCGTCACAGAGAAGAACTGCAGAATAACGGACAGACAGACTTCGCATATGCCATCTCAGGTGTGGGACGTTTCCGCGTAAATGTATTTAAACAGAGAGGAACACTTGCTTCCGTTATGCGAAGCCTTCCTTTCAACATCCCGGAACCGGAAGACCTTGGTATCCCTGCAGAGGTAGTGGAGATGACCACGCGGAAAAGAGGTCTCATTTTGGTAACAGGGCCGACAGGAAGCGGGAAATCAACTACACTGGCTTCATTGATCCATGTGATCAACAGGAATTATCCTTACCATATTATTACATTGGAAGATCCGATAGAATATCTGCACAGACATGATAAATCTGTGGTAAACCAGAGGGAGATCGGCAGTGATTCAACGAATTATGCACAGGCACTGAGGGCTGCACTCCGAGAAGACCCGGATGTGATCCTGGTAGGAGAGATGCGAGACCTGGAAACCATTTCCACTGCCATCACAGCGGCGGAAACCGGTCATCTGGTATTTTCCACCCTTCATACTATCGGTGCGGACAAGACTATCGACAGAATCATCGATGTATTCCCGCCAAATCAGCAGCAGCAGATAAGGATCCAGCTTGCCTCTGTATTAGAGTGCGTTGTATCCCAGCAGCTTCTCAAGAAAGCAGACGGAAGCGGCCGTGTAGCTGCACTTGAAATACTGTTTGCAAATAATGCAGTGCGAAACCTGATCAGAGAGAGCAAGACCTATCAGATCTCATCTGTGATGCAGACCAGCAAACGTGCAGGAATGCAGACGATGGATGATGCACTGTATGACTTATATATGAGAAAACTGATCGATGCGGACAATGCAGTGACATATGCCCAGGATCCGGTCAGCATGAACAAAAAAGTCAGCTTTGACTTCTGACAGAAACCCGATCTGGCAGACACCCTGAGCCTGACTGACAGAAAGAAGTGATAAGATGCCGGGTTTTACCTACGTGGCAGTAGATAAAAGAGGAAAAGAGAAAAGAGGAAGTATTGAGGCTGACACCAGAGAGAAAGTTATAGATATCCTGAAAAACGACGGGCTGATCCCGGTCTCTGTAAAAGAGCAGGGTGCCCTGAACAAAGACATAGATTTTTCCATAGGAAAGAAAGTAAAGCCGAGAGATCTCAGTGTATTCTGCCGTCAGTTTGTCAGCATCACTCAGGCAGGTGTCCCGATGAAGGAAGCCCTGCAGATGCTCTCAGAACAGACAGAGAACAAATGGCTGAAACGCGCCATCTCAGAGGTACTTCTCAGTGTGGAGAAAGGAAATACACTGGCAGACTCCATGAGAGGCCAGTCAGATATTTTCCCGCCAATGCTTATCAATATGGTAGAGGCAGGTGAGAATTCCGGAAGCCTTGAGATGGCTTTCACACGAATGGCAGTACAGTTTGAGAAGGAAGCCAAGCTGAAGGCAACTATCAGAAAGGCAACCATCTATCCGATCATTCTGATTATTGCAGCGATTGGAGTTGTGGCTGTTATGCTTCTGTTCGTTATTCCCATCTTTATTGATATGTTTGCAGATCTGGATGTGGAGATGCCGGGAATCACCATGTGGGTTATGAATACCAGTGAGTGGATGACAGAACACTGGTATATGATCCTGGGACTGATCATTCTGGTGATCGTGGCATATAAGATGATCTACAGGACAGAACAGGGCAGACTTGCCATCGACAGGGTCAAGATGAAGATGCCGTTGTTTGGCAAGCTGACAGTGAAGACGGCCTGTGCACAGTTTGCAAGGACAATGAGTACGCTGCTGTCCTCAGGTATCTCCACTATCGATGCGCTGGAGACAGTGTCCAAGATCGTCAATAACATCCATTACACAAATGCGCTGCTGAAAGCACGTGAGGAAGTTATGAAAGGTATTCCGCTGTCAGAACCGCTGACTGCCTCAAAGATATTCCCGCCTATGGTGTGCCATATGACTGGAATCGGTGAGGAGACTGGTAATATTGAGGATATGCTGGAGAAGCTGGCGGATTACTATGATGAAGAGGTGGAGATGACTACCCAGAGTGTACTGGCAGCTATGGAGCCGTTGATCATTGTGTTTATGGCTGTTGTGGTCGGTACGCTGGTTGTGGCGGTGGTTTCACCGATTGGGGCTATGTACAGTGGATTGGATAATCTGTAATGAAAATTTAATTATACAGTGCATATAGATTATAGCCTAAAATGGGTAAAAAGTAATTAAATTATCTTAGATACCTGATTGATTGGGCAATCAAAGGATCATTTGCGAGTGGTAACCGCGTTAAAAGTTGCTGAAATAACCAAAATTGGATGTATTACAGCTTGCATAGGGGCTGTGTTCATCATAGAAATCATGGAAATGTCGTGTTTTCTTGTAAGATATGGAAGGGGGCGCGTGGAAAAAGCGGTATTTTAGTGATTTAATTATACGGTAAGGGAAAGGCTGAGATTGTTTGAAGGGATGTGCTGTCAGGTGGACGCTCCGGGATGTAAATATATTTATCTACGGCTTCGGAGCCAGTCATACTAAGCATTTGGAAATCTGCTAAAAGCATTCTGCGAAAACCTCATAACTCGCTTCGCTCAGACAGTGAGTTTTTTCGCAGAATAACGCAGATTCCCAAATGCCAAGTATGACTAAGTCTCCTGCAGATGTAGATAAATATATTTACATCCCGGAGCTGGTATTGGTAGTGACTGGATTCCTGATAACGGGAAGGTTTTTCCTAAACCGGAAGTGAGAAACAAAATTGTAACATGAAAACTGAATAACGAGTTTATAAACATAACTCCCTCCCTCCTGGAAAAGAGATTTTTACAGGGGGGGGGTGGAGAGCCCATCAGGGTTCTCGCTCGTTGAATCAATCACCGGATAGTGACATTCGTGATGACAGCAACAGGAGAGTTATGTATTCATCGAAAAGTTGAATATATTGTCTGGCATGTATGATGTGCTGCTCTTGTATCTTTCGACACGATATGACTCTATCCGAATTGAAATGAATTAAATTAATTTTGAAGGAGAATGAGTTATGTTTAAATTTCTGAAAGACAGAAAAAAGAAAGATAACAAGGGATTCACTCTTGTTGAGTTAGTTATCGTAATCGCTATCCTTGCGATTCTGGTTGGATTACTTGCACCACAGTATACAAAATATGTTGAGAAATCAAGAAAAGCTGCGGATGCTAGTAATATGGATGAGATGGTAAAGGTTGTTAAAGTGTATGCAGCAGATCCGGCAAATGAACTTCCAGCTGGAACATATAAAATTGTTATTAACAATGATAAATCAAAAGGTACAGAAATTACAGCCGTAGCTTTAGTGAATAGTTCCATAGCGGCACCATCCAAGGAAGCTGTAGATAATTTAAAGAAAGAAATGGAAGATTCTATTCCCAATTGGAATAAAACTGTAACAAAATCTCAAAAATGGGCTGCTGGAGCACCAGGTGCTATTGAAGCTGATGTGACAGTGAATGAAAATGGTGGTACATCCGTTATCTATCCGTCAACAGACACATTTAAAGCTTATATGGCAGAGTCTGGGTCTTCTACTGGAACAGAAACTACATCTAAACCAGAGAATAAAGACAAAAAAGACGGAGAATGATATAGTTTTAGCTTTTCGATGAATGCATAACAATTCTTTGCTATGCATGAACGATGTTACTATCTTGATATAATGAAAATTAAGGAGATAGTAATATGTTAAAATTATTTAACAGAAAGAAAAAAGATAATAAAGGTTTTACATTAGTTGAGCTCGTAATCGTTATTGCAATTCTTGCAATCTTAGTTGGATTACTAGCACCACAGTATACAAAGTATGTTGAGAAATCCAGAAAAGCAGCAGATGCTAGTAATATGGATGAAATGGTTAAGATAGTTAAAGTATTTGCGGCAGATCCGGCAAATGAACTTGCAAAAGGCGATTATACAATCACAATTCCAACTACTGGAACAGCAAGTATTAAAAAGGATACTACACCAATAGAAACTACGGATAAACTTTATATTGAATTTAATAACTCCATTCCTAAATGGACATCAACTAATACGAAGTCTAAAAAATGGGGTGCTGATGGTGCTACAGCTAGTATTTCAGCGACTGTTACTGTTGCAGAAGATGGTGGTACATCAGTTAAGTACTTTACTGGAGACAAATATGCCGAGAATAATAAATTTGAGAAGTATATGCTTAATGGCTCTGAAGAGTAAAAAACAAACTGGTGTAATAACAATTTTATGAGAGAGGAATTAATAACCTATGCTTTTTTTCCTAGACATAATCCCCTACATAACAATTTTCATATTTGGCATCACCATCGGTAGTTTCCTGAATGTCTGTATCTATCGGCTTCCTCTTGGGGAGTCGGTGGTGACAGCCCCCTCCCATTGTATGACCTGTGGGCGGAAGCTTCGGTGGTATGATATGGTGCCGGTGTTTAGTTGGTTGGTGTTAGGTGGAAAGTGTCGTAACTGTAAATCTGAGATTTCGGTTCAGTATCCGATCATAGAGGGTGTCAATGGCATCCTCTATGTGGTGATATTTGCTGTTAATGGACTGGTGTGGAGTAGCGTGATCTATTGCCTTATGGCGTCGGCTCTTCTGGTTCTGAGTGTGATTGACTGGCGAACTTATGAGATTCCTTTTGGGATCAATGTGTTTCTGTTTGTCCTTGGAGTTGCCATGGCTGTGCTTGACAGGGGGAATCTGGTGGAACATCTGATTGGGATGGTCTGTGTCAGCGGTGTGCTGGAGATTCTTTATCTGGTGAGTGGCGGCGGAGCGATCGGCGGGGGTGACATTAAGCTGATGTTTGCCTGTGGTCTGATTCTTGGATGGAAGCTGATTTTGCTGGCTTTTGTGCTGGGATGTATTATTGGCTCTGTGGTCCATATTATCCGCATGGTGAGGAAGAAGGCAGGGCGTATGCTTGCCATGGGTCCTTATCTGTCAGCCGGGATTTTGCTGGCTGCTTTGTGGGGAAACAGGTGGATCAGCTGGTACCTGTCATTAATTTTTAACTGAAAATCATAGAATTTTTCAGTTAGAAAAATGAGTTTTAAAATGTTTTATCTGTTAAAATTTATTTTTGTAATTGAAAAAGGGCGGTTGTCTGCAGAGGGCAGCGGCTCATACGGAGGAAAAATACAAATGGCGAAAATTTTGAGTATAGAGGCAGAGGCATCTCAGATCAGAGTTGCGGAAGTTGAAGTACGTGGAAAAAAGGGAAGGATTTATAATTGTTTCTGTATACCGGCACCCCAGGGGGCTGTGGAGGATGGACAGATCCGTGATACAAAAACTCTCGGAGAGAATCTTAAGGCAGAGCTTTCCCAGAGAAAGATCAGGACAAAGAAAGTATATTTTGCCACAGGTTCTACCAGGATCGCAAGCAGGGAAGTCCGTATCCCTTTTGTGAAGGCAAACAGAATACAGAGTATTATAGAGGCAAATGCCACAGATTATTTTCCCATTGATGTGAGTAAGTATGTGCTGTCCTACAGTGTGGTCGATGTGGAGAGCCAGAAATCTGAGGATGGGAAGGAAGAGACAAAGCAGTACCATCTGATGGTTTATGCCGCTCCGAAAGCAATCTCAGCAGCTTACAGTGAGTTTGCGGAGAATGCAGGGCTGACAATGACAGGAATCACCTACACAGGTGACAGTATTTATCATTCGGTAAAGGATGAGTATGCAAAAGGAACTCATATTCTGGTTAAGGTGGAATATACGGGAACCAGCATTACGATCATCCAGGACGGCGAGCTGACACTCCAGCGTAATATTAATTATGGTGTGGACAGTGCGGCAGAGACAGTAAGGGCTTTCCCGGAGTTTGGGGACAGGCTGGATGCGAATGAGGCTCTGGATGTGCTTTGCAGCAGAAAATGTATCAATCCTTTCCTTGACATGGAGTCTTTTGACGAAGAAATCTCTGATGAGGAGAGAAAGCTGGAAACTGCCAGGGCTGAGGTGACAGAGAGCCTCAGATACCTGATCGGAAATATTTCCCGTATTATGGACTATTATATTTCCCGCCATACGGATACAAACTTTGATTCTATCGCATGTTGCGGTCTTGGTGCGCGGGTAAAGGGGCTGATGCTCCTTCTTACCAATGAGCTTGGACAGCAGGTAGACGTATTACAGGAGTTTAAGAATTTTGCCCTGCCTGCCGGCGGAGATGCACAGGAAGCCTGCCTTTACGCTGCAGTTCTTTCATCGGGTACTTCAGGCGTAAACCTGATGGACAAGGTCAACAGGAAGAAGAAAGAAAAGAAAGAGACTTTGAGCGGTGCCATCATTATCTGTGTGGTCGGAACAGTGGCAGGAGTTGTGCTGACAGTTGCAGGATATGCAAACCGTATTTATCAGCAGCATGAGCAGGAGCGGCTGAATCAGAGAATCTCAGAAGAGAGCTCCATTGAGGAGATTTACAGTGCTTATACCAGTGCAAAGGCACAGTATGACAATTATCAGAATATGTATCAGTATACAAATACCCCAAATGAGGGACTTAAGAATTTTATTGAAGAGCTGGAAGAGAAAATGCCTTCGGATATTACAGTGGAGAACTTCAGCTCTACAGGAACGCAGGTCAGCTTTTCCATGCGTGTAGGCAGCAAATCGGCAGCAGCGAACACGATCATGCAGCTTCGTACCTTTGAGAGCCTGTCTACTGTAACCACTACAGGAATTGACGAGGCTGAGGATGGAACCGTATCCTTAAGTGTACTCTGTACATATTCAGATCCGGCACCGCTGGACAGCTCAGGAGAGTAATAGGAGGCAGGATTAATTATGGACATGAATATTTCTATGCGTGATAAAAAAATACTGCTGATGTTTCTTGGAGTAGGTGTTTTTGCAGCAGGATATTTCTTCGGATACAGACCGCAGATGGAAGAGGCACAGAGCATCCAGGCATCAACCGAGCCTTTGAAGACAAGGTTGGATGACCTGCTGAAGCTGGCTGCAGACAGGGATTTTTATCTGAAAGAAACAGAAGATATCAATGCAAAGGTCAGCGAATATACATCTGCATTTCCGGCAGATATCCGTCCTGAAGACGGAATCGTACTTTCCATGAATATGGAGAATTCCCTGGACATGCAGATCTCCAATGTAGGTCTGGGCACAAGAGAGTTTGTGGCTTCCCTGGACGGAAGTACAGAAGATCCTCTGGCAGGTTTGCCTGACCAGACTCTCTCAGAGCAGGCAAATGAGCAGACTCAGTCTCAGCTTGATGAGATCGAGGGCACGGATGTAATAGGAGAAAAAGAACGCCAGGCTGCCTCCGATGCAGAAGTGGAGAATCTGAACAGTGTGTTCACCAGTCCTGTACTCTACCGGACACAGGACACCATGCAGTTTACAGGAACCTATGCCAGCCTGAAGGATATGGTTGATTATCTGGCTGACCAGACAGGCAGGATGACACTTGATAATGTAAATGCCTCCTTTGACTCCTCAACAGGAAATCTTTCGGGCAGTATTACAGTAAACCTGTTTTTCATGGCAGGAACAGGCCAGACTTATACAGAACCGGACGCAGGAAGCGTAGCATACGGAACAGATAATATTTTCGGAACAATAGAGTCTGGCAAAAAGAGCAAAAAAAGCAAGAAGAACAAAACGAAAGCCGCAGAGACAAACGCAGAACAGGCGGCTTCCGACACCGGCGCTGACGGCCAGACAACAGACAGTCAGGAAGGAGCAAACACGCAGGACGCAGCCGCTGCTGAGACGACTGGACAGGCGCAATAGGGAAAGTATGTTAGAGGGGAGAGAAATCAGAGCCCCTCTAACTGTGTTTTTATGACAGAAGGGAAGGGAGCATAGACAGTTGGACAGAAAAAAATATAATAACTCAAACGCAGGTATGACACTGCTGGAGGTTATCGTGGCAGTAAGCATTTTCTCCATAACTGCGATTGTGCTCCTGCAGAGCTTTGTGACGTCAGGTAGGATAAACAAGAAGTCCAATACTTATATGGAAGCAACTACTGTGGCACAGAATATTATGGAGGAAATTAAGGCGAAGAAATTTGAAGAAGTTTCGCTGGCCTTTAATTATCCGGTGGATAGTACCGGTTATACGAGACTTAATTTTCTGAATACTCAGGTTGATAAAGTGCTGAATGGTACATTAGGAATTAAAGAAGTTTTACAGTCTAAAGATGAGAGTGAGAATGCAGTATATAAAGACGTCAGTAAATACAGAGAAGGTGTAGATGAAAAGAATATAACAGCATCTGTGATTTCTAAGGATAATGGTAAAACTTATGAATTTAATGCAAGAAAGTCCGGAGAGAATGCTTCGAAATATTTTTTCGAACTGACAAATGTGACTAATAATCATGAGTCATTTGATGCCCTGGTTGAGTTTGATGGAAGTTCAGATTCTGGATATAAGAAGAAAACAGTTACAAATAATGAACAAGGTAAGAATGATTATCTGTCACCAAATATCTCAAATCTGGATACGAAATCTAATATTCTTTTTATTGTGCCTAAAGAAAAATATCTGGATAAATTTGAAGATATGGTTAAAAAGCAATATCAAGTGGCACACACAAAATGGGAAAATGACAGAGACAAATATTGTGGCATTGGTGGTTCAGAAGGATATAAGGAACGGTTGAGTGAGTTTACAAGTAAACATCCAGAACCAGAACCGCTGTCTGCGGAGAAGGTTTTTAACAGCGCAAAAAAAACTCTGGTTGTTACGTTAGATTATGAAGAAGAAATCGGTGAAGTCAAGGTGAAATTTAAATACAAAATTGACGCACATGATTATGTTTCGGAAGATAATCCGGTTTACGGTCGTATGGATTTATGTAAGTGTGGCGGTGATACAGATAATGAGGGAGATTCCGATGAGTACTTCTGTACGATAAATACGGAGAAGGATTATACACAGGATCCGGAAAATGAATTAAAGAATATTTATATTTTCTATTATCCCAATTATAATTCTACAAATGCAACAAAAGCATTGGATACAATTACCTTTGAAAATCTGAATAACTATCCTGTTAATCTTTATGTCAGCAAACAACAGGACGAAGAAAGCAAAAAGGATAATTCGCTGGCCAGAAAAGAGAATATGTATCGTATGTCTCTGACAATTAAGGAGAACCCATATATAAATGAGAAAAAAGATACAAACTGGAACACCAATTCCAGTCTGTTCAGATCACAGACAAAGCTGCGTACAAATCTTGATTATAATATTTCTTATGAGGTATTGGATCGTCCCAAGATCAGCCAGATGAAATTAACTTATCAGGGAGTTGATGCTGGTTCAGGAAGAGAAAGAAATGTTTCCGGTACCGGAGCAAAAAATATTCTGAGTTTTAATGGACTGGATGATAAAGAGGAAGCAGACAGAATATATACCGTTAAGGTCAGCGTGTATAAAGCAGGAGCTGCTGAAAAGAATTTTCCCAAAGAGGATTTAATTGTATCATTAGACGGAGCAAAAGAAGATTGATGTTTCTGGAGAAAAGAATGAAAAATAACAACTGGAATTACAAAAAAAATAATAAAGGTTTTTCATTGTTTGCTGTAATCGTTGCAATTGCCTTTACAGGTATTCTTGGAATGCTTGTAGTATATATAGCAATGTCAAACTTCTATATGAAAATTACTGATTGGAAGGGAAAAGACAGTTTTTATACTGCGGAGCAGGCTATTGAAGAAATCCGGGTAGGTCTTCAGGAAGTGGCTGGTGATGCCATGTCTGAGGCTTACATACAGGTTCTTGAAGAATATGAGGGCAAAGCTGATAGTGATACTCCTCAGGATGAGGAACGCCAGTTGATGTTCTGTAAATTATTTTACACGAAATTAAATGACAAATTACAGGAGATATTAAATAGTTCTCATCCTGTTACAGACAGTATATTACAGGATAAATATGTGGATTTAAAGGTTGGAGAGAATGAAACACTCCAAATTGTAGATCCGGCACTGGTGGTAAATCCAGATCCGGCAACACAATCTGATAAGATTACTAAAAAAAGTAAAATAAAATTAAATAATATGAAGGCAATCTATGTTGATCCAAAAGGCAGAGCCTCTATTATAAAAACGGACATATGGATAGGGATTCCCGAGGTGAAATTTGCAACACCATCTACACTTCCTGATCTGATGAGTATGGTTGTTGTTGCTAATGGCGGAATTGTGTGTGAATCAGATCCTGATGTTAGTACAGAAGGAAATAAATTATCCGGAAGTATTTATGCCGGAAAAATAGATAATGAAAACTTAGAGAACAAATCTGCTAATCAAAAAGATGTCAGCATTCTGGTGAAACCAAACGGAAAACTTTCTGTCTTATCCGGAAAATATCTTGTTTGTTCAGATGAGGTCAATGTTGGGGCAAATAGTTCCTTTACCAGCCAGTCAGGAGTTTCTCTCTGGGCAAGAGGACTGACTTTAAAGGCTGCAACTGTTAATCTGCTTGGAAATACATATTTTTCAGATGATTTAACAGTCGCATCAGGAGGCACTGCAAGTGATGTTACAATTGCAGGGAATTATTATGGGTATGGTTCTGTAGAGTCTGCAAAAGATTCTAAATGTGAATTTACAAAAACAGGAGTATATGATTCTTACAAAGATAAAGATTTAAGCAGTGCAATTGCAATTAATGGAAAGTCTGCAAGATTGGATTTATCCGATGTGCAGAAACTGATGCTGGCAGGAAAAAATTATATTTCTCAGTCAAGTGATGTTAAGACAGGAGAAAGTATTACTGTAAAGGGAACGCAGTTGGCATATCTCGCACCTGCAGAAATACTGGGAAGCGATGAGACGGACAGCAGTAATTTTACAAATCCTATGACATATGAAGCATGTGAACAAAACAATCTGGATTCGGATTCTGTTCCTGTAAAGTGGAATGCACCGGTTGAAAGCTGGGATAACAGAACCCTGAGTCAGATAGGCGTATCAGAAACACAACCAATTCAGAAAATATATGATCAGAAAGAACAGGTCGTCTATTTTTATCTGAATTTTGAAAATGATGAAAATGCCGCCTCATTTATGAGTATGTACTATCAGAAAAATCCTGAAATGAAAAAAAAGATGGATCAATATCTTTCTTTCTATTTTCAGGGAGAAAATTCTGGAATTTATGTGAAAGACAGTCAGGCTTATCTGATGTATGTTACAAATGGAAATATTCTTTCCTATGAAGGCGGAGAGAAAGCAGAAGGTAATCTGCACGAAGCAACACATTCTCAGATGTCGGCAAAATTACTGAATGACCAGATTCGTTATCAAAATGAATGGTATGCACTTAACAGAAAAATGGTAGAGGACATGGGCGATCTGGAACAAAATGTGAAAGACCCGGATGATCCTGCTTCGGGACATGATGAAGATTCAATTAATCAGAGTGTGTTTGATAACCTTGTTAATGAAAAGAAATTACGGACATATGTTGAGCATAAGTCAGATAAAATATATCAATATCCTGAAGGCAGTAGTTCACCAAGTATCATAATGGCTAATAATGCTTCAAATTCAAAGTATGGTATGACTGGTACAGGAAAGACACTTGTTATTACTTCTGATATGACTAAAAATTTACGTTTGGTTGTATGTACTGGTGATGTACAAATTGAAGGAGGAGTCAATTTCCAGGGAATTATTATGACAGATGGAAAAATTACCCTACAGCCGAAAGCATGTCTGGAAGCAGCACCTGTAGAAGCAGCAAAGATATTCCAGCAGCAGATAGATGACGGAGCCGGAAATATTAAGGCTCAGGATTTCTTCTGGATGGGGGATCAATATGTATTAGGAAATACAACGGATACCTCTCAGAATGCAAACAAAAATTATACCACATATGATCTGGCAGATTGCGTAACCTACAGAAACTGGAAAAAAGAATGATTTTATGTGTAAACCACAAAACGAAGAAAAGGGGTGGAAACAGATGAAAAAGAGAAACAGGGGATTTACTCTTGTGGAAATGGTTGTCATAATCTCAATTTTTGTGATACTTCTTGGAATCATGGTTCCATCTCTAAACTCAATATTAGGCTTCAGGGTGCAGAGAGCTGCTAATTCTATTGCATCCGCTCTGGACAAAACCAAAATAGAGGCATCTAACCGTCTTGTAGGAGAAATGATGTTAGAGAGACGTGAAGATGGTTATTATATCAGTTACATTATTGATCGTGGGAAGGTAAATGGAAAAGAAAATATAAAATGGAATGAGGATGAAGAAAAAATTGCTCCCTCAAAAACAAGTATAAGCTATAAAGTGGAAGGGGGCAATGAGGCGAAGGAAATGACAGTGGGTGAGAGTCTTATTATTACTTATGATCGAGCAACCGGTGCATTTTTGCCTTTGCAGAGTCAGAATGAGACATATTGGGATAAAGATATTTTTCAGGAATTGCGAGATGGTAAAAGTATCTTTACTGGTGGAGTCTATTGTAATCAGATTATTGTCAGTGGTGGAGGAAGAACGAGAATAATTAATCTTTTGAAAGATACTGGCAAATATGAAATTATCGCAGGATGACAGATTTTATTTGTATATGAAATATGTCTGATGAAACGAGAGTATAAAATTTTGAGGGAGAAACGTTTATGAGAAACCACAGCAGGAAGCACAGATTGAATAACAGTGGGCTGACATTAATTGAATTGATTGTTGCGATTGCTATTATAGCTATTTTTTCCGGTGTTGTGCTGACTTATATAACATCAAGTTCAAATTTTTACAGAAATACATCAAGTAACTCTAAAGTTCAGATGGAGACGCAGGAAACATTTGATAAAATCGAGGATATGATTATTAATGCCAATAGAGGTATTTACTATGGCTATGGTCGAAACAATCCTATTACTTATGATGATATTAAATCCAATAATAAAGTAAATAGTACACAGGATAAAATTTTTGCTGTTTATGAGTCTCAAAAGGATAATTTGGATATACAAAGTATAGATGATGAAGAGTTGCAGACAAATGATGATACAAATGATATTCAGACTTTTAGTTCAAATATCAATATATCATCTGGTAATCAAACAAATTATCAACCTCAAGCAGAAGATATAATGTCTTTGATATACTGGGATGCTACAGGTGCCGAAATAAAGTATTATCAATATAAATATGGAAGCACTGGGTGGAAAGAAGATGATTCTGTAGAACAAGGGCAAATTTTGGCAACAGGTGTGTTGGATTTTCGTTCTGATATAACGAAGGTGTTAACAGATAACATTGTGAGATTTCAGTTGACAACACAGGTTGGAAGTAAAGAGGTACAGACATTACATAGTGTTAGTTTGAGAAATGAAGTAGAAGTATTTAATAAGACAGATGTAGAACCAACGATAACGGCAACGCCGATACCAACGGTAACAGCAACGCCGACACCAACGATAACAGCAACGCCGACACCAACGGTAACAGCAACGCCGACACCAACGGTAACAGCAACGCCGACACCAACGGTAACAGCAACGCCAACACCAACGGTAACAGCAACGCCGACACCAACGGTAATAGCAACGCCGACACCAACGGTAACAGCAACGCCGACACCAACGATAACAGCAACGCCGACACCAACGGTAACAGCAACGCCGATACCAACGGTAACAGCAACGCCGACACCAACGGTAACAGCAACGCCGACACCGACAGTAACACCGACTGCGGAAATTGTATTTTTAGGAAATGCAGATAGCTTATCTGCTGGTGGAGAATACTCTTGTGGATATATGTCAGCTAATACTGCCCTAATATATATTAATAAAGGTCCTGATTATAGCAATGATGAAAATTGTAGTATTAAATATAAGATAGTAGAACCGGGATCAGATTCTGATACTAGAGTAGAGCCATGTGAATCGGCGTATGATAAATTGATTGTTGGATCAAATGAGAAAGGATTTGTATTAGGAGCTGAGTTAAAGGTTTGGAAAAATCAAAATCCTAACAATATTACTATATATAGAGCAACGAGGAATATTAAAGTAGTACAACAAAAATTAATAATTACAAGTCCTCCCAATATTGTTCAAGAGGGACAGACATATAATATAGAGTCTGATGCTGTTGTAAGTTATTTATCAAACCTTGAAGTTATGGGAGATGATAGATTTTCTTCAGAAAATATTAGAATTGAAAATTATAATACTGGTGTTGTTATTAGTGGTCCTAGTTATCAGACTTTTCCTTGGAAAGTTGAAACTCCAGATTGGGTAATTGCACAAGGTAAAGAACTAAAATATAATATTATGGCAACAACTCAGGAAGTTCCAGGTATGCTGCAGGGAGGGTTTAATAAAGGACATATTCTTTTCAAAGGAGAAAAAACAGTAGAAGTATATAGGTAAGAGGCGGTTGGAAGGCAGTTAGGGGCGCACTTAATGTCAGAAAAATAAAGAAACGAAATTTGTTTTAAAAGTTCTCTAAAGAAAGTATAAAAATCTAACTGAGTCACAGACTGGCATCCACCCAGTCTGTGGCTTTCTTCATTCCCTGGTTGACACGCCGGCCATCATTTGCTACACTGAAATTACATATCTGGGAAAGTTCTGAGGCCGTTCGGTCAATCTGATTCCACGTATGAAACTGAAATAAATATGGTGGAAACAGTACAACGGCACATATAAATTCTGTAGAAACGATGCTGCTTCCTCCATCATAAGGAAAGGAGCATGCAGATGCAGAATGAAAGAAAAAAACTGGAAGAGCTAAACCTGCTGGATGATTTTCTCTTCAATGCCATGATGACATATCCTGAAATGGGAGAGAAGTTTACACGAAAGATTCTGAAACTTCTGTTTAACAAGGAGTTTCGAAATCTGAAAGTGATCGCACAGAAATCCTATGGAGGATTGAATACGGATCTGCGTGGAGCCCGGCTGGATGTTTATGTAGAAAGCGATGACAGTGCTGAGATAGATGCGTCAGAGGATGCATCCATCTATGACCTGGAGCCGGATAAGAACGATAAAGCAAAGTATATTGCCGCATTTCCACAGAGGATCCGCTTTTATCATGCTATCATAGACAGCCGCAGCCTGAAATCAGGAGAGGATTTTGGAAAGTTAAAGAGAGTATACGTGATCTTTATCTGTAATTATGATCCTTTTGGTTATGACAGAGTGAAATATACGATACGAAATATGTGCGTGGAAGAACCGGAAATGCCATACGATGATGGTGCTCAGACAACCGTATTGTATACCAAGGGTACAAAGTGTAATGACATATCCGAAGAACTCCGGCAGTTCCTGAACTATATGGAGAACACAACTCAGACAAATGCAGTAAATGATACACTGAAAGATATCCAGAAGATGGTGGATATTGTAAAGCGGGACGGGGAGGTGTCTTTAAGCTATATGAAGGGATTTGAGAGAGATACGATCATGTATGAAAAAGGTCAGGAAGCTGAACGCAAAAATACAGAAAGAGAACGCCAGAGAGCGGATTCTGCTGAAAAAGAAAAAATAAAAGCCCAGAAAGAGACAGCAGAAGCACTTAAAAGAGTAGCTGAACTGGAGAAGATTTTGCAATGTAAAACTACGGAAGGTAAATAAGATTATCTTAAGATAGCCACAGACTGGCACCCATCCAGCCTGCGGCTTTTTCACCCACTATTTTTGAGTTGACTTTTTGGCACATTGCGCATATACTAACAGTAGCTAAGGAATGTGGTGAGATTCCGTGAAGCAAAACAAAAGCCCTCAGAGTGCCAGCTCTGGGGGCTTCCTTGTTTGTTACGGTGAACTATTCCGTTTAGACTGTTGCTGTCTATCGTCTGCTGTCCAGCCATTTGCATATGTAGTAGCTAACTACGCCTGCTATAACAGAGACAAGAAATGTGGTGAGAATTTCTTCCATTACTGGCGGGGGCGTGATATTGGGGTCGCACGCCTCAAGGACTGTTTTTGAGGCGCCCCCTTTATGAAATTAAGAAATTAGGAAAAAATATTATTGTTGTACTGCATGATGAGTAAGTGTTATAATAATACAAGTTTATATTGCAGAAAAAAGCTGTTGTTCGTGAGAGGCTGGGAATAATGATTGAGTGGAAACAAATGACGATGCAGGAAGCAGAGAATAAAATGGAGGTGCTTCGGGAGATTTTTGATGTAGTCCGTCTCCTGAAAGGGAGTGATCTGCAGGCTGCCGGAATGGAAAGTAAGCTTGCAGGAAGAGAAAATCTTTGCCAGTGTTATGCTTTCTGGAATAAAGATAAAAGATGTGAGAATTGTATTTCCCTTAAAGCACTGGAGGAGAAGAAACAGACATCCAAAATTGAATTTCTCGATTCTGATATGTATCAGGTATTTGCAAGGTATCTGGAGATTGATGATGAGCCCTATGTAATGGAAATGCTGAAAAAGCTGGACGAGAACACGCTGACAGATGAGAAAGGATATGAAAAACTGACGGAAAAGCTGACTGTATATAGCGAAAAGCTGTATAAGGATGTGCTGACAGGGGCGTATAATCGCAGATATTTTGAGGAAAAAGTCAAAAATATGTCTTTGAATGCCGGAGTTGCAGTTATCGATCTGGATGATTTCAAATTGTTCAATGACACTTATGGTCATGATGGAGGAGACCTGGTACTGACAACCGTAGTGAATGTAATTCGGCATTATATCCGTCGTACGGATATTCTGGTGCGCTATGGAGGAGATGAATTTCTGCTGATCCTGCCCGGAATTGAGAAGGAAGTCTTTTCACAGAAGCTCCGTATGATCCAGGAGAAGATCCATGCGACGCATATTCCGGGTTTTAATCGTCGGAAGCTTTCAGTGAGCATTGGTGGAGCTATGTTTACCCATGGCAGATTGGAGGAAGCAATCACCAAAGCAGACAGACTTATGTATATGGCCAAGGGACATAAAAATATAGTAGTGACCCGGTGGGAGCAGAAGCAAAATACAGACAAGATGGAAAAAAGAAACCTGCCTCAGCTTCTGGTTGTTGATGATTCTGAAATGAACCGTGAGATACTTAAGGAAATTCTGGGAAAAGAATACCGGATACTGGAGGCCTGTGACGGGGAAGAGGCTCTGAAGATGCTGGAGCAGTATGGACCTGAAATCTCATTGGTTCTGTTGGATATTATTATGCCAAAAATGGATGGATTTGAAGTACTCGCCTATATGAACAGAGATAAATGGATCGAGGATATACCGGTGATCATGATTTCCAGTGAAGGATCAGAGAGTTATATCCGCCGTGCCTACGAACTGGGGGCTTCGGATTATATAAGCAGACCATTTGATGCTAAGGTGGTATATCAGCGGGTTATCAATATGATCAAGCTTTATGCCAAGCAAAGGCGTCTGATCCATTTGGTAACAGATCAGATTTATGAAAAAGAGAAAAACAACCGTATGATGACCGGGATTCTCAGTCAGATTGTAGAGTTCCGAAATGGTGAAAGCGGGCTTCATGTGTTGCATATTAATATTCTGACTCAGCTTTTGCTGGAGAAATTGATGCGAAAATCAGAGAATTACGATCTTTCCTGGTCTCAGCAGCATATGATCGCCACAGCTTCCGCACTTCATGATATCGGTAAGATTGGAATTGATGAAAAAATTCTGAATAAACCCGGAAAGCTTACAAAGGAAGAATTTGAAGCCATGAAACAGCACACGATCATAGGTGCCCGGATGCTTGACAGGCTGGAAATGTATCATGATGAAGAGATGATGAAATATGCCTATGAAATATGCCGCTGGCATCATGAACGTTATGATGGAAAAGGATATCCGGATGGTTTGAAGGGAGAAGAAATCCCCATATCTGCACAGGTGGTATCACTGGCAGATGTGTATGATGCCCTGGTAAGTGACCGGGTATATAAGAAAGCATATTCTCATGAAAAGGCAATGGAAATGATCCTGAATGGAGAATGCGGAATGTTTAATCCTCTTCTTTTGGAATGTCTGGTGGAAATTCAGGATAAAGTGTGCAAGGAACTTGGTATTAAAGGTGTGAATGAATGTCTGGAATATCTGGAAGAGAGAAACTGATAAAATCCCCCTGAAAAGAGCTTAAACTCAGCGATGGGGTGTACATTTCTGTAGATCTGAATGAATTAAAATGGGAAGACAGAGTGATCAAGTTGAACGTGCAGCCTGCAGCAGTGGGAAATCAATAAATTTCTATCAGATCAGAAGGATGCAGAGAATGTTGCGGCTTTGAAAAATAATAAATGGTCATTACAGAGATTGATTCATAAAATGCAAAAATATTTTGTAAAAAATTTTCCTGAGTATCTTGACAGGGAATAAATAATCCTTTATAGTATAGCACAGATTTGGTGTGTTACTGGACAGGCAGGCATTAACCGGTCATAAATGTTATTTTTTAATGTTTATGGGGGTTAGTGCCTTTTTTTGATGTATTTTATGTGGTAAAACGCGGAATAATCATATGTCAGAAGGTTTTAATCTCCCGGAAACAAGACGGTTTATTCGCACGAATAAGGAAAAGGAGACAAAAAAACATGAAAGACAAGATTTTTGGAGTTTTGCAGCGTGTGGGAAGATCCTTTATGCTTCCGATCGCAATTCTCCCTGTTGCAGGTTTGCTGCTTGGTATCGGCAGTTCCTTCACAAATGAAACAACTATCGCTACCTATGGATTGCAGAAGATCCTGGGAAGTGGAACATTACTTAATTCTCTTCTAATCATTATGAACAAGGTCGGAAGTGCTGTATTTGACAATCTGCCGCTGATCTTTGCTGTTGGTGTTGCCATTGGTATGGCAAAGAAAGAGAAAGAGGTTGCTGCTCTTTCTGCGCTGATTGCATATTTCGTTATGAATGTGGCTGTCAGTGCCATGCTTCTTATCAACAATGAAATCACAGCAGACGGTCAGATAGCAGCAGATGTACTGGATGGAACCATTACTTCTGTATGCGGGATCCAGTCTCTGCAGATGGGTGTATTCGGCGGTATTATCGTAGGTCTTGGTGTTGCGGCACTTCATAACCGTTTCCACAAAATTGTGCTTCCGAATGCGCTGTCATTCTTTGGCGGCTCAAGATTTATACCGATCATTTCCACAATCGTATATATGTTTGTGGGAATCCTGATGTATTTTGTATGGCCGGTAGTTCAGAACGGTATTTATGCTCTGGGCGGTCTGGTAACAGGCAGTGGATATCTGGGAACTCTGATTTTTGGTATTATTAAACGAGCACTGATCCCCTTTGGGTTGCATCATGTATTTTATATGCCATTCTGGCAGACAGCAGTGGGCGGAACTATGGAAGTTGCAGGACAGGTGGTACAGGGCGGACAGAATATCTTCTTTGCGCAGCTTGCTGATTCTGCAAATATAGCACATTTCAGTGCGGATGCAACCAGATATTTCTCTGGTGAGTTTATCTTTATGATTTTTGGTCTTCCGGGAGCAGCGCTGGCTATGTATCGCTGTGCAAAACCTGAGAAGAAAAAAGCGGCAGGCGGACTTCTTCTTTCCGCAGCGCTGGCATGTATGTTTACTGGTATCACTGAACCGCTGGAATTCTCATTCCTGTTTGTAGCTCCGGCACTGTTCGTAGTTCAGGTGATCCTGGCAGGTGCGGCCTATATGATCGCACATATGTTGAATATTGCAGTAGGACTTACTTTCTCAGGCGGTTTCCTTGACCTGTTCCTCTTTGGTATCCTGCAGGGAAATGCAAAAACAAGCTGGCTGAGAATCATCCCGGTTGGTATTATTTATTTCGTCCTGTATTATGTGATCTTTACATTTATGATCAGGAAATTTAATTTCAAGACTCCGGGACGTGAAGATGATGATACAGAGACAAAGCTTTATACAAAAGCTGATGTAAATGCAAGAAAAGAAGCCGGAAAGACAGCTGGTGCAGTTGCAGCAATCTCCGGTGATCCGGTAAGTGAACTGATCACCAGAGGCCTTGGCGGAAAGAAAAATATCGTAGATGTTGACTGTTGTGCGACCAGACTTCGTATCACAGTTGCAGAGCCTGAGAGAGTTCGCGATGAACTTCTGAAACAGACAGATTCCAGAGGAATCGTGAAAAAAGGACAGGGCGTACAGGTTATCTATGGACCTCATGTAACTGTTATCAAGGCGAAGCTGGAAGAATATCTGGAGACTGCTCCCAACGAATTCGCGGATGAGACACCGGATAAGGTACAGGTACAGGAAAATGCTGCAGCAGGAAATGCAGATGGACAGAACAGTGCAGAGGTTGAGGACAAAAATGCAGGTACAGCACAGGCCTTGACACCTGTAAAAGAAGAAAAAATCAGAAAAACAGCAATCATTTACAGCCCTGTAGACGGAATCGCAGCAGATCTTTCTACTGCACCGGATGAAGGATTTGCAGGAAAAATGATGGGTGACGGTGCAGTGGTGACACCAACAGAAGGTACTGTATATGCACCTGCAGACGGAGAAGTTGAGTTTATTTTTGATACAAAACATGCCATAGGTTTCCAGACAGATTCCGGTATCCCTATGCTTCTTCATATGGGAATCGACACTGTAAAACTGGAAGGAAAAGGCTTCGAAATCCTGGTAACAGAGGGTCAGAAAGTGAAAAAAGGCGATCCGATGATGAAACTGGATTTGGAGTTCTTAACTGCCAATGCTCCGTCCATCACTTCCCCTATCCTTGATACTGAACCGGAAGACAACCAGAGGATCAGACTTCTGGCAAACGGTGAAATCAAGGCCGGTGAACCGTTGTTTGCGGTGGAAACGCTGGAATAATATTGTTATCAAAAACAGTTGGATGATCAAAAGAGATGACATCTTGATTATCTGACTGTTTTTTTACCCTTTTTGCAGGGGGGATCTGGAAATCAAAAATGTAACAAATTTGTGTGACGGGTAGGATTCTTATTCAAAATATGGTAAACTATAGCAGTCTTATGACCAAAGGGAAAATTATTATAATGGCAATAAATTTTTATAGAGGGGATTACGACAGAGATGTACAGAGTTAGCAAGGTATTAAATAATAATGGTGTTATAGCCATTGATATGGATGAAAATAAGGAGTATGTGATTCTTGGCAAGGGTGTTGGCTTTGGAAAAAAGGTCAGCCAGCGTTTTGATAAGCCGGAGGGATGCACTACATATCGTCTGGAACAGGAGACAGAGCGTGGATCTGCGAAGGAACTGGTAAAGGGAATAGAGCCGGAGTATCTGGAGATTGCAGATGCAATTCTGACAGAATCACAGAAAGTGTTTGGAGATTCCATAGACAGAGGGATTCTTTTTCCACTTGCTGACCATATTTCTTTTGCAGTCGCAAGAATCCGCAGAAATGAGCAGATCAGCAATCCGCTGACAGAGGATATCAAGGTTCTTTTCTACAGTGAATTTAAAGTTGCGGAAACACTGAAAACAATTCTGAGAGAAAGACTTCAGATAGAGATTGATGATCATGAGGTTGGATATGTGGCATTGCATATTCATTCTGCAATTGGTGACGAGAAGGTATCTGTTGCCATGCAGACTGCGAGAGCAGTGAGAGAGTGTATAGATATGATCGAGAAAGCAACAGGTAAGCCAATCGATGTACTGTCACTGTCCTATAATCGTCTGATGAACCATATGAAGTATATGGTAGCGCGTGCATCTACAGGAGAGAAGCTGAATCTGGACATGAATGAATATATGCTGGATCAGTATCCCCAGGCTTATAAGGTTGCCACTGACATCTGTAAAAACCTGGAAGGATGTATTGGACATAAGCTGGATGAAACAGAGACAGGATATCTGGCAATGCATATCCAGAGAGTGTATAAGGATGCGGTATGATCCGACAGTTTCTTTTAGATTATAGTAATTTCCAAGTAAATAGTAATGTATGATTTGACTGGAATTGCGCTTAAGCAGTATACGGTCAATCTTAATCATGTTTCAAGTTGACTCTTGCGTAAAGCATTTTTAAACACACTTTAGGACAAATGTAGGATTTGTCCTGGCAATAAAATACACCAGTCTACGAGATATTTTTCTCTCATAAACGGGTGTATTTGTTGTCTTATGGAATTTAATTATGGGGCAATGTATCTTTGAAATCTAAATAATTATCATCCTCTGTAATTTTCTTTACGTATGCATCGTAAGCAGCTTGCAAACTATCATATTCCGGACTCTTATTAGCAATATTCTGATAACTTTGATTATTAGGTTGATGCTCAGCAATTACCTTGTATGGTGTTGTTATTTTATTTCCTGTTCGCTCGGCAGTTATTGACTCGGAAACATAGTATTTTTTATCTGCTCTGCAGATAATGATAGGAATTTTTGTCCCTTTCGGAAAGTTCCTAACGTTTACAGAAGTCCAGAAAAGATAACGTCTAGTCTCATCCTGTCCACTGCCCAGATATGCCCAGGTACCGTTTTTTAGCAGACTATCATTTTTTATTAATGTTGAAATCACCGGAACCATTGTTGAGTTTGTAGCGTTAGAATCAAGTTCAAAATTATTGTTGGTACTCAATTGGTCTTCCAATAATTTTGACTTCTTAAGTGGTTCCATCAAATCTTCATTCATATTAAATGGATATTTTTTCCCGCCACTCTCGTTTCTACCTGACCATTTAAATTTCACACTGTTATCATCATTGAGGGAAATCTCACATGTTCCTTTGGCGACTGGAATTCCTTTCCCAATTGGCAGTATCTTCGTCACCTACAGTATGAGAAATCCCAGCGATGGTGATAGTTTCTGCAGACTGCCAGTCATCTATTTTCTGTTTCAGTGGAACTATTCTCTTAGCCTCTTCGGGATCTTTTCCATCCAGATTTATATCTGCCATCATTTCGCCATACTCAGTGCGGACGTTTGCCAGATCTGTTGATTCGCGGCTTCGTTCCACATATTTTGTGTAAGAAGGTGCCAAGAGTCCGACAAGAATTGCCAGGATTGCGATCACGACTACAAGTTCAACCAGGGTAAAGCCTTTATCTCTTTTTTGCATGTATTTTACCTGTAAATAAAAATGTTAAATAATAGTTATGCCGGGAGTAAAATATATACTTTAATATATACTTTACCCCTTAAGCTTTTTTAGAATGATAGCACAGAATCTGTGACTGTGCAATATTTGCAGAAAAATATTTCTTTACAGAGACAGGGCAATCGTATGGATCATTTTTTCCACATCCAGTGGTTTGGCCAGATGTGCGTTCATGCCACAGTCCAGTGCGTGGCGGACATCTTCTGCAAAAGCATTGGCGGTCAGTGCGATGATGGGAATGGAAGAAGCATCCGTCCTGTCAAGCTTCCGGATTTGGCGTGTGGCTTCGTATCCGTCCATCAGAGGCATCATAATATCCATAAGTATCACATCAAATGTCCCCTCAGGGTGACTGGAGAAAATACCCCAAAATAGCAATAAGCAGCCTCTTTTTCATTCCCTGTAAAATATCTTTAAGTAAAGTATATACTTTACTTTATATTTTATAATATTCATGTTATAATGGTTTTGTAAAGTCATTACTTTCATTTTTGTTAAATATTTTGAAATATTAAATATAATATATAAATTTAACAACCGTAGCAAGAATTCCCTCACCTATAGGTGATGGGATGAATTGCACATTCGAGCATATCTGCTCAAATTCATAAAAAATCGCAAAAACACTTGTTCTGATACAATAAATATATTATAATAGAAAAAAAGAACAATATGCTCTTGGAATTTGGACGGTCGAAATAAGCAATAAGTGAGTG
>OBAB01000351.1_pt1 | contig 35061 bp, 30 predicted proteins | sample 1516501 | NCBI WGS metagenome assembly OBAB01 (sample SAMEA2579906, study PRJEB22360) | human gut metagenome
ACCTTTGAAAAGGTCGACCAAACTTTTATAATTGCTTGATAAAGCAATCAGCTAAACCATAATTTATAAACCGCACCGCACAACCTTTTTTATTATAACTGTATTAATCTCCCCTATTATGGCAATACTTATTGTAAGAAATTGCTTGGGGGTAATTTTTTGCAGTATGGTAAAGTTGAAATTTGCGGAGTAAACACATCTAAGCTTAAAGTCCTAAGTGAAAAAGAAAAGAAAGCACTGCTCAACACAATAAAGAACGGCAGTGAAGAAGAGCGCAAAAAAGCAAGAGACGCAATGATAAACGGCAACCTGCGCCTTGTACTTTCGGTAATTCAGCGCTTTACAAACCGTGGTGAAAATCCCGATGATTTATTTCAAGTCGGTGTAATCGGACTTATCAAAGCAATTGATAATTTCGACCCGTCACTCGATGTGCGTTTCAGCACCTACGGAGTACCTATGATTATCGGCGAGGTACGAAGATACCTGCGAGATAATAACGCTATCAGAGTATCACGCTCAATGCGTGACACCGCCTATAAGGCTATGCAAATCAAAGAACAGCTCACCAATAAAGAAAACCGAGAGCCGACAGTTGAAGAAATCGCCAAAATAATGGGAGTGCCAAAACACGATGTTGTGCTTGCGCTCGAGGCAATAATCGAACCTGTTTCATTGTACGAGCCTGTTTTTTCGGACGGCAATGACACCATTTATGTTATGGACCAAATTGGTGACAAAAACGACGACACAACCTGGCTTGAGGAAATCGCCGTAAAGGAGGCAATCTCTAATCTCTCCGACAGAGAAAAGCGAATACTTACAATGCGGTTTTTCAGAGGCAAAACTCAAATGGAGGTTGCAAGCGAAATAGGCATTTCACAGGCACAAGTCAGCAGAATAGAAAAAGGCGCACTTGACAGAATCAAGAAAAATATTTTTTAAGCCGTTCAACAAAGATACTCCGCCATCGTTGTAAAGTGGCGGAGTATTACTTAATTATTCTCTTTTTAACACGCAAATCACAAAAAAAGTGACCTGAATTTTAATTATTTCAAGCTAAACCATAGCGTTTACATTTTCTTTATTACTAACTTTTTTACAAAGTTAATAAACAAAACACCGAGTAATGTCAATGAAACAGCACTGATAACATAGAACGAATAAGATATAAAATTATACATAAATATATTTTCTGACATCATATTATCAAAAATTTCATAATTCTTCAAAGCAAGGCCTATCATATAATTCTCCGAAGCAAGGCCTTTCATAATAATATAATACACAAAGAAGATAATATTTGTAATCAGAAATATTACAGCAAAAAATATTGCACTTTTTCTCGCCTTGACATTGGTTTTAATCTCCTTTAATGATATGTTTGCACAATTTTTTAGTATTACCACAAACATAACAACCGCAAACGATGAATTTATTAAATACGAAAAATCAATGTAGGTTTCACTTAAACATGTCACTGATGCGTTAAGCAAATAATATAAAATATCAAAACCTGTTCTTACGGCAAACAAAATACCGATATTTTTAAACACCTTTTTCGCCATAAATTGTGTATCGGTAACCAATATCACCACATAATTATATGCCAGCAGATACACAAACACAAAAGCCGCATTAAATATTAGCATTGGTATTGCAAATTTGAATCCTCCCATAGCAAGTATTCCTATGCACTTCATCCGCAAAAAGCTATGTTCCTCATTATAAAAAATCAGCGATATTAATTCGAGTGCAACCACAATTATAAAAGGTAAGCATTTTTTCAATTTACTGTTCATATTATTCTCCCTCATTCTTATATTTTTTCGTTCAAGCCTAAAGCAAGAAAAATTTTCAATCTCTGCTTTTCTGAATCACGAACGCTCGTCATAACCGGAAACTTGCCAAACATTATCTTCCAATACCCATTGTACCGTACAATTAGAACGATTAGCAATGTAGCGACTGTTATCGGTATTTACCACCCCTGACATAAGAATCAGAGGTGGTTTTGTCAAAATAATAATTTTCTCCCAAAATACCGTTTACATCACATTCAACCCATGCAACTCTGTTGCTGTTATAATAATTAGCCAAATAACTGCCATCTCTGTGCCATGTATGTTTCATATCCCATTTTTCTGTCCAATACACAGGAAATCTCCAACTCGGTTTCATAAAATCTATATAAATTTTATCCGTACCGCAGTTTTCCATTTCATTTTTGTAATTATATGTATTTAAAAATTCATAAATTAATGCTTTGGTTTTCTCCTCATTATCGGGACAATTTTGTATTATAAATGCCCTAATCGATTCAGAATTATATTGAAGATCTTTTTCGGTACCGTACGGTGTTAATTTCCTGTCATGAGAATAATCCTCTATTTCAAATATTCTTTCCTTATTAGGATCATTTGTTCTGTGATAAAGCTCAACACGATATGCCAAAAATCCTATAATTGCCAAAACAGAAAAAACAGATAATACGATTATTTTTGTTTTAGATTTTTTTATTTTCATTGTAATTCACCTGAAAACTAAGTTTTGTAATTTTATTTTTATCCATATCTATATTTCTTTTTAATTAATATTCCATAGGATTTCGCTCATAATATTCTTCGGCGGCTTTGAATACATCAATTATTGCATTTCCTATTTCTTCCGCCGTAGCATTGGCAGGCAAGTTTATTGACTTTATGCAGCCATTATATCCGCCCTTCTTTTCTCTGCATTTCTCAGATGAATAAACTTCGTAACTTTGGTTTTGATACAACCTAACACTTGCGAGGTTATTATGTTTCCAAAAAGTTATATATCCCTTATACTTAGAACCATTTTTCCAAAATTGTTTAGGCTTTCCTACATACAACGGACTATCCTCAATAGATTTTAATCCTAAAAAAGCTTCAGTTCCTAACTTAGCTACAAGGTTATCTTCTGCTTCACTAACTATTGTTATTTTATCAGAATATGTATTATAACCAGCCCTATGTTCAACTTCTTCAACAATTAAAAATCTTCCCTCTCCTTTATATATTCTTACTGTCCACGGATATGATTGTACACTCATCTTTCATCTTTCTCCTCCTCTGTTTTTCCATTGATTATCAAATGGTACCTTACCACCCCTGATATAACAATCAGAGGTGGTTTTGTCTAAAAATACTTTTCAAATCTAATTCCGTTAGCATCGCACCGCAAATACGCAACTCTGTTACTTTCAAAATAATTTGCCAAATAACTGCCATCTCTGTGCCATGTATGTTTCATATCCCATTCTTCTGTCCAATACACAGGAAATCTCCAACTCGGTTTCATAAAATTAACTACAAATTTATCGGTATTATACTTTTTCATTTCATTTTTATAGTCATAGGCGTCTAAAAATTCATAAATTAAATTTTTAGTATCTTCTTCATTATTCGGGCAATCTTGTATCATAAAAACACGCACTGATTCAGCATTATAAGGAAGTTCTTTTTCATAATCGTATAATTTTAATTTCCTGTTACGAGCGCAATCCTCTATTTCAAATATTCTTTCTTTATTAGGATCATTTGTTCTGTGATAAAGCTCAACACTATATGACAAAAATCCTATAATTGCCAAAACAGAACAAACAGATAATACGATTATTTTTGTTTTAGATTTTTTTATTTTCATTGTAATTCACCTAAAAATTAAGTTTTCCTTTTATCACAAATCCCCGTCAAAATCAGACACTCGCCAAACATTATTATCATCCGATTTCCATTGCACCGTATAAGAAAGATCCTTAGCAATATAACTGTCCTTCTCATTATTCAATTGATATCTAACATAACAGCTATAGTTTACTTCCGCAGATTTTAAAGACAATATCTGCGGTTCAATACTCGTAAACTTTGACTCAAAAATTTCTAAATTGTTTTTGTCTGTACAATTCTCCACATACAGATAATTCATATTTTTATAAATTTGCTCCGATACTATATCCTGATATTTGCTTTTTGAGTAATCTCCGTAATTATCGCAAGACTCCTGTACTATGTCATAAGTTAGGTCGGTAAGAGTATTTTCTATATTTTTCCGATGATTAATACAAACCCCAATTCCGACAAAAACAAGAACAAATGCTGTTATTACCGCTGCAACCTTTATTTTTCCCTTTTTATCCAGTGCTTTTAATTTTCTGAAACTGTTTAATAAATCATCAAGAGGGGTACTGTTATATGGAACTATTGTTGAAAAAGGACCAACCACTAAAACTTTCCAAAATAATTTGAAGCAAATATAAAACAGCAATAATAAGCTACACAATTGCGGTATATTAATAAACAAGAAAATATACCATATCAAAAAAAGCAGATCAATCAACCTATTTACCCATATTATTTTGCCTTTAAGTTTTAAAGTTGCTTTGCAATTGGGGCATTCTTTTTCTTTCCAAAAATTGGTATAAAAACCTTTTTTATACCAACTGATACATTCTTCTCCGCAAACAGGACATTTAGTTTTTTTAGATAATAAATCTATAATTTTATCTTCCAACATATCCATCTCTTTTTTCATTTAATTTCAAGCATTTTTTGAGCAAAATTTATCATATAATCTGTATTGATTTCTTGATTTACTTTATTTTCATTTTCTGTAAAGTCACCGTTTGCATATCTTTCTATGTATGGATTTATAAAATCAGAATCATACTTTTTAAGATAATCACAACCGTACTCAAAGTAATCCCAATATCCACAAGTAATCATATACTCTAAAAAATTTGTTATAACCTCATTCTCATTTTGATTTTTAATATCATCAAAGGCTATGACATAAGGGGTATCGTTTTTTGCATAAGCTATATATTGATTTGAAAAAAATACCACTTCTTGATCTTGTATTTTAATTGATGCGCCTGAATTTGAATTATTTATGTTATTCTGCTCTTTATTTATGTATTCATAATCAAAAAAATTATTTAGCTTAAAATCGAGTAATTCTTCGTCATGATATTTTATTTTAACATCTGTATTTTCGTATGATAATATCTGCGACGAGTTATCTTTTACCCTATATATTTGTTTATAGACAAAGCTATTAGAAATTAAATTCGGTAATCCAATGTAGCAATCAGATGATCTTTCCGGTATTTTTGCAATAGTACCCACATTTGAGATACAGATTTTAATAAACAATAATACAAATATTGCTATAAAAGCTACTATTGTTCGTGCAATAATATTTAAAAATATTTTTGACCAATATAAATCTGCGTCAAAATTATTTGCATATAGATTATTAAGTATTATTACAAGAAGTATTTGTAAAATGATTGCCGCAAACATTCTTAACAACTGTGAATTAAAGTTATAATTCATACTTTTAAAAAGATAAAATGATGAATCAATTGTATATTTTTCTGCATACATTTGCAAATTTATAAATATATAGATTAAATAAGAAACAACTATAGCCACAACTAAAACATACAATAACAATATAACTACTATAGATTTATCTTTGCCCTTAATTTTACCATATATATCTTTTAATAAATTTCTGCCGGTATAAGCAAATGTAATAATTTGGAATATAATTACAAAAAATATGCAATCCGTTAATAAGCTATATATAGATTTAATCTCTGTACTTTTGAAAATATAACAGCCAATATCAAGTATAACTCTTATGAATAAAAGAGCAAAAAAAGATATTACTATTTGCTTTTTATACAGTAAAAAAGTTTTCTTAGCAAAGCCAAATATAACAAATGCACTGAATGAAAAAAAGAATACAGTAAATAAAACAATTGACCATATTAAATTATTTAAAGGATAAACCGGTAAAATCGATTTTGAGTAGGGTGTCGATAAGAATACAACTAATTCAAGCAGAGTAATTAATATTCCCATAAAGTAAATATTTTTATTTATTATTTTTCGCATAACTATACACACCATTTCAAATTATTATCAGTCATAAAATCATCAAAAAAGCACGATATTCATTAGAAACTTTGCAAGTAGTACTGAATTGTTATCTGTACCGATAATTAAAACACTTGAACACATTACAATCTTTGTTTTTCTGTTAATTACCACCCCTGACATAAGAATCAGAGGTGGTTTTGTCTAAATAATAATTTTATCATGGAGGAAAATCAAAATCTGATACTCGCCAAACATTATCATCATCTAATTTCCAATATACTGTAGACGAAAATTTGCCCCCCGTCTCATGATCTTCGTTTTCTTTTATATAATAGCCTTCTGCTGTATATAATGATTTTGCTGTAATTCCTGATAAAATTAATGTAATAGGAGTTGTATGATAAGCTTTAACTATACGAATATTATTTCTTTCGTTTTTCTCAATTCCAAGTAAATAATTCATACTGCTATAAATGTTTTCCGGTACTATATCCTGATATTTACTTTTCGAGTAATCACCGCAATTATCGTAAGACTCCTGTACTATATCATAAGTTAGTTCACTAAGATAATTTGATATTTTTATCTGATTATATATATATACGCCGATTATAATAATTGCAATTATACCTACAATTGTACCTATAATTTTTATATTTTTTTTCATGAAGTTATCACCGTATCTTTTATGTGTAAAATATATAATTTACCATCAGGATGTTCTTTCCAAAAGAAATTATTAATATCAGCATTACTACGTGCATCTGTATGTGCAGAATAATTTAATGTATTAGAATTCACGGTATGTATAACAGTTGCATGATGAGGCTCTTCCTCATCCCATTGCATATACATCAAATCACCGGGTTGAATATTATATTTTTTACTTTTCAACGCTTCTTGCATTTCTTCTTTGGAATTAAATACAATTTCTTCACCATTTGTAAGACCAATATTATTTTTAAAATAAAGATAATTATTATATGCTACTGACCACTCTAGAGAAAAATCATCTCCAACATAAAAAAGTCCAAAAAAGCCAAATCCTTTTTCCTTAAAATACCAATCTTCATCCATTTCAATTCCACCGGCATGTACGCATTGCGAAGCAAAATTTGCGCAATCACCTCTTTGAAAATAATTATAAACATCAGTATTTGGACTTTCAGCATATTTATCACAATACTCTATTACAGCATCTCTATCATATCTTTTAAATGTATTAAATTCAAATGGATACGGGTCTTCATTATCATACAGATTATCTCCGTCGGAATCACCATTTGATGGATCACTTTTATTATTAAAATACAAAGCAGAAGAAGAATAAGCACCTTTACCTATATACATGTTGTTGTTAAATAAAGGTTTAAACGGTAATTCCAAAGAAGGGAAAATCAACACACCGCTTCTTCTCAAAATTCCCATTTCTTCGCCGTCTGTAAGTCCGTCACCGTCCGTATCGGGTTTGTTCGGGTCAGTATAAACTATTTTGCCGTTTGCAAGCCTCATACCGTTCTTTTCAAAAGTATCGGGCAAACCGTCGCCGTCCGTATCGGTAAGGTCAAAATTAAACAGACTTTCAGATGAAATATGCGAAAAGGCAGTCAAAAGTTCTTCTGCCGTATAGGCATAATAATATTCTCCTCCGGTTTCATCTGCCATAGACTGAAGTATATCATTATCCGCCGAAATAACATTAATCGCAAATATTTTTATATTGTTTGCCTTTGCTATATTAACATATGACTGAACAGAATCAACATCGCCGTCACATATCAACACTATTGCTTTTTGATTGCCGGAAGTTGACGCAATAAGCTGATTTAATGCCATATTTAAGCCACTGCTTACATATGTACCGCCATATGCATTCAATGAGTTTATGGCAGTATGCAAAGTTCCTTTCGTTGCACCTAAGCGAGCTTTTAAATAAGCATTTGATTCAAAACTTACAAGACAAGCGTTGTCATTGTCTGTCAAACAATCCACAAAATTGTTCATAGACTGTTTGGCATACTCTATACGCTGACCTTCCATACTTCCCGAAGTATCAACCACAAAAGCAAAATCATAATATAATTTTGTTGTTGTTCCCACTCGGTAGTCAATGTTTGTTCTCCAGGTATTATACCATATATTTTTATCGACTACCATATATTTTGAAAAATGTGTGGTTTTATAACTTACTGTTTGCTTTTCTTTATCAAGTACGGTTTCATTGTCAAGAATCTGATATACTCCGTTTTCTTCATCGTACCACATTACAGCAAGATCTTCTTCTTTGGTATCTCCTAACCGTGACTTGTCGTACTTAAAAGTAATTGTCGCATTTTCAAACTCTGATGTTGTGGTAATCTCAACGGGCGCTCCTATTAATCCCACCACTTCACTTGAAAGTATATCTTTGCCGTAAATATTTTCGATAGTTGTAGTGTTACTAATATTTCCTGTTCCCTCAAAACTTACCTGTACTTCTGAAATCTGCGGTGCTTCTTCGTTTTTTATTTCCTGTGTGATTTCTTGCTTAATTTTTTCATCACAATCTAAAATACCATTTGAATCAGTATCCTTGAGCAACGGACTAAAACCTAATGCAACATCATCACCGTCAGACAGTGTATCTCCGTCGGTATCAGCATTTAACGGGTCTGTGTGATATGTATAAACTTCTTCATAATCATTCAGTCCGTCGCCGTCTGTATCCGGATTGATAGGGGAAGTATCTAACTTGTACTCTTCAAGGTTTGTCAGCTTGTCACCGTCTGCATCCTCATCAGAATCTTTTACACCGTTTCCGTCAGTATCTGCTTTCAGGGGATCAGTGCCTAAAGTAAGCACCTCATAACCGTCAAGCAACCCGTCCGAATCAGTATCTTTATTATTCAAATTAGTACCGAGTACCATTTCCATATAGTCGGGAAGTCCGTCATTATCCGCATCGGTTTCAGCATTACACATAACACCGTCTTTATACCAAACTATGCCTTTTACATCAAAACCTGGCTGATTTTGAGGCGGAATTTGATTTGAACCGCTGTTAAACAATACCTTTGCCGATGAATATTTTGTTATGGTATATGAATACCAATTATCCCTCACAAATGACATTGCATTTCCCGGCCATGCTTTTCCCGTATCGTTAATATCTTTATAATAATAAATATTGGGAGCAGACCAATTATCGGGTTTGTAAAAATAAACTGTTACATCATCAGGGCGTTCGGAAGTCCACTCCCCATTTCTGTACCACATCTCTCCGCTTACGGCAAAACCTTCTTGATTTTGCCCCGGAATTTGAATACCTTTTCCGTTATTAAACAAAACCTTTGCTTCATCAAAGCCGTAAATTTTGTATGTATACCAACCGTCACCGTCAGGAATCATCGGATTGCCTGTCCAGCTTGTGCCTGTTTTATTTCCGCTGTAATAGTAAATATTTACATTATCCCAATCATTATAATTGTTGAAATGCACGGTTATTCCGTTTGGTTCACTGTCATACCAACTTCCGTTTAAATACCATTTTTCGCCCGAAACGGAATATCCCTCCTGATTTTGTGCGGGATTTTGATTTGCACCGTTGTCACTGAAAATCACTTTTGCGGTTTTTAAATTATTAATTGTGTAACTGTACCAACCGTCGCCAAAATCATTCATTTGCTTACCGGGCCAGGTTACAGGTGCTAAATTATCACAATAATAATAAATATACGGTGATTTCCAATTATTCTCATTGTAGTAATACACCGTAATTTGGTCTTCAATTTTTTCTGCCGCACTTGCAGGCAATGAAAAAATCGATAAAATTGTTGTCAGTATCAAAACTAACGCAATAATTTTTTTGTTTCTCATCGTTACTCTCCTCATCCTAATTTTATTGTGTGTGCAATTGTGCTAAAACAAATTTGTATCACCTCACCGCTATTTATTCAATTAGCAATAAACAGAATTGTTTATTATTGCTGTTTTATTGTCTATTGTTGTATTAATATACTATAAAAAATAATATTTGTAAATACCTTTTTTCAATATATTACTTCAGAAAATCTATGCACATTTTTATAGTTATGTACAGCTCACAAAACATATAAAATAAATTTGATTTTTACATTTTAATAAAATTTACTTGATTTATTTATAAAAAAACTATTTTTATGTAAAATTATGTTCCTTATGGGAATTTTGAAAGGTTATTTATAAAATTTACACGAAAATATTGTGTAAAAATTTTCAAATTTGCTTGAAAACAACATATTTATTTGGTATTATATATTATAGGAATATAGTAGTAGTTTTAATTGGTATTCTTATACAAGAAGATTTTATAATTAACAGTGATTATCAAACAATCCGCATTATTCGGAATGGTTGACTGTCGATTGGGTAATTCGGCAGTCATAATAAGGAGTTGAATATATGAAGTATGTCTTTAATGATGAGCGTTCTCCGCTGCGACTGTTTTCTGACGGTGACGCTGTTCGTGCTTACGACTTTCTCGGCGCTCATTTTATAAATTTAGACGGCAGAAACGGTGTAATTTTCAGAGTATGGGCGCCAAACGCAATTACCGTTTCTCTTGTCGGTGATTTTAACAATTGGAATCAAAAAGCTAATTATATGTATAAAATCGGCGGCGGTGTGTGGGAACTGTTCATTGAAAATCTCAATGAATTTGCCGTATATAAATTCTGTATAGAAACCGTTGACCACACAAACATTTTAAAATCGGATCCGTTTGCTTTTCATTGTCAGACAAGACCCGAAAATGCCTCTATGGTATTTAATACAAATCAATATGTATGGCATGACAGCTATTGGATGGAAAATCGTCAGAATACATCTTCACCCGACAAGCCGATGAATATATATGAAATTCACGCAGGTTCGTGGAAAAAATATCCTGACGGCAATTACTTTAACTATCAAAAAATTGCAGATGAGCTTATTCCTTATTTAAAGGAAATGAACTACACTCATGTTCAGCTTATGCCGCTTATGGAATATCCGTATGACCCAAGCTGGGGCTATCAGACAACAGGATACTTTGCCGCAACCTCTCGTTACGGTACGCCGTGTGACCTTATGGCTCTCATTGACCGCTGTCATATGGAGGGAATCGGCGTTATTATGGAAATTGTACCGTCAAACTTTCCTAAGGACGATTACGGACTTTATAAATTTGACGGCACCTGCCTTTACGAGGACAACAATCCTAAAAAAGGTCAGCGTGACAGTTGGGGCACTTGCCTCTTTAATTTCCAGCGCTATGAGGTAATCAGCTTTTTGATTTCGGCTGTAATGTTCTGGTTCGACAAATACCACATTGACGGTATGCGAATCGGTGCGGTTTCTTCTATGCTTTACCTTGACTACGGCAAAAAGGACGGCGAATGGGTACCTAACCGCTTTGGCGGTAACGAAAACCTTGAGGCAATCGACTTTATCAAGCGTTTGAACAAGGCCGTACATATGTATCACCCGTCGGCTCTTACATTTGCCGAGGAAAACACTTCATGGCCAAAACTTACCCTGCCTATTGAGGAGGGCGGACTCGGATTTGACTACAAATGGAATATGGGTTGGATGAACGATACTCTCCACTATATGTCGCTTGACCCGTTGTGGCGACCGTTTAACCACGATAACCTTACATTCAGCTTTTTCTATGCTTTTTCAGAGAGATTCATTCTTCCTATTTCTCACGATGAAGTCGCTCACGGCAAAGGCTCGCTTATCAGCAAAATGCCGGGTGACTATGACAGCAAGTTTGCAGGCGTAAGAACATTTATTACATATATGTACGCTCATCCCGGCAAAAAGCTTGTATTTATGGGCTGCGAAATAGGACAGTTTGATGAATGGGATTCCGACTCCGGTATTCAGTGGGATCTTCTTAAGTTTGAAAAACATAATGCTCTATATACATTCTTTAAAGCAATAAATAAATTTTATATTGAACATAAGCCGCTTTATGAGCTTGACAATACTCCGAAAGGCTTTGAATGGATACACCGTAACGACTACACTCAAAGCGTTATTGCTTTCAGAAGAACCGACTCGGACGGCAACGAAATCATTGCAGTCTGCAATTTTCAGCCGACCGTTCACGAAAACTATATGATAGGTGTTCCCCGCTTTGGCGAATATGAGGAAATATTTAATTCCGACTTAACCGAATTTGGCGGAACAGGAGTGTCAAATACAGGCACTCTTACCACGGTACCGATGAAAATTCACGGTTACAAGCAGGGACTTTCACTTACCCTGCCGCCGCTCGGTGTAATTTATCTTAAATGTACAAAGGAACTTGAAAATCCCGAAGGCAACACCGAAAAGCCGAGAAAAACCGTTGTTCTCAATTCTGAAACCGTAAAGGCAGAGGAATTAAAATAAATATACTTATAATTGTAGGACAGTATGCTCACGCTCTGCCCTACTCTTAAATAATCTCTGGAGGTAGAAAAATGTTCCCTAAGAAGGAAGTAGTTGCAATGCTTCTTGCCGGCGGACAAGGTTCCCGTCTTGGCGTTTTAACAAGAAAAATTGCAAAACCTGCCGTTCCATTCGGCGGAAAATATCGAATTATTGACTTTCCACTATCAAACTGCGTAAATTCAGGCATCGAAGCTGTTGGTATTCTCACACAGTATCAGCCGCTTGTTCTTAACGAATACATAGGCAACGGTCAGCCGTGGGATCTTGACGGTATGCACTCGGGTGTAAACTGCCTAAGTCCGTATCAGGCTGTTGACGGTGCAGATTGGTACTCAGGTACTGCAAACGCAATTTTCCAGAATATTAACTACATTGACCGCTATGACCCCGAATATGTTGTTGTTTTGTCAGGCGACCATATCTACAAAATGGACTACAACAAAATGCTTGAATACCACAAAGAAAAGAATGCGGCTTGTACTATAGCTGTTATAGATGTACCTCTTGAAGAGGCGTCAAGATTCGGTATTCTCAACACACACGAGGACGGCGAAATTTACGAATTTGATGAAAAGCCCGAAAAGCCAAAAAGCACACACGCATCAATGGGTATCTACATTTTCAGCTACAAAGAGTTAAGAAAATACCTCATTGAAGATGACGAAAACAAAAACTCAAGCCATGACTTTGGTAAAGATGTTCTTCCCGCAATGCTCAACGCAGGCGAGCGTATGTTTGCATATCCGTTTGAGGGTTATTGGAAAGATGTCGGAACAATCGACAGTCTTTGGGAAGCTAATATGGATCTTCTCGACCCTAATGTTACACTTGACTTAAAGGATATTTATTCAAGAAATCCAATGATGCCGCCACACTTTGTATCTAATGACGCAGTTATTCAGAATTCACTTGTTGCAGACGGCTGTAATGTTTACGGTAATCTTGAGTTTTCTATTCTTTTCTCGGGCGTTACTATCGGAAAAGGCGCTACAATCAACTCTTCTATCATTATGCCTGGTGCGGTAATTGAAGAGGGCGCTACAGTTCAGTTTGCAATTATTGCAGAAAATACAGTTGTTCGCAAGAATGCGGTTGTAGGCGCAAAACCTGAGGACTGTGCTAACAGAGATGACTGGGGCATTGCCGTAGTCGGCGAAAACGCTATAATTGACGAGGGCGCAGTTGTGAAACCAAAGGAAATGATTGACAGATGCACGGAGGTAAAAGCAAATGAGATGTAATAATGTTTTGGGACTTATTTTTGCAGGCACTCTTGACGAAAAAATGCCTGACCTCACCTCATCACGCACAATGGCAAGCGTTCCTATCGGGGGCAAATACAGAATAATTGACTTTGTTCTTTCTAATATGTCAAATTCAGGTATCAACAATGTAGGCGTAGTTGCCACAAAGAACTATCTTTCTCTTGCCGATCACCTCGGCTCGGGTTCTGCTTATGACCTTTCAAAGAGAAGAAGTCAGCTTACATTGCTCACACCTTATAACGGCAGTTCTTTCTCAAGCTATCCCGAAACCATTTATAATATGCACGGATACATTGAAAACAGCCGTGAGGAATATGTATTGCTCTCACCGGGCAATATTATTTCTAATTTTGACTGCACAGACCTTTTTGATTTTCACACCAAAAAGAATGCAGACATTACCGTAATTTACAACAAGATGGTTGTACCGTCAGGCTACGACCGTCCTATGACAATCAGCGTTGACGATAACGGCAGAGTAAACAGACTTTTTCTCAATCCGCAAAAGACAAATACTGTTGAAAATGTAGTATTCGGTGCAATACTCCTGAAAAAAGATCTCCTTATGCAGGAAATAAATCAGGCTCTCGCCGTAAATCAGAAAGACATTAAAAATATTATTCAGGCTGCCGTCGGCAAATACAATGTTTACGGCTTTGAAGATAAAGGTTATACAGCGGCAATTACTTCTAATCAGGATTACTTCAATTTCAATATGGATTTAATCAAAAAAGAAGTAAGAGATGCTCTCTTTAATCCACAGCGTCCGATTTACACAAAGGTCAGAGATGACGCTCCGTCACGCTACGGTCTTACAAGCAGTGTCAAAAATTCAATTATTGCTCAAGGCTGTGTAATCAACGGTGAGGTTGAGAACTGTGTTATTTCTAAGGGTGTATATATCGGCGAGGGTGCTAAAGTAAGCAACTCAATAATTATGCAAGATACAAAAATCGGTTGCAATACCAACCTGAATTATGTTATCATAGATAAGGATGTTAAAATTCAGGATGGTCGTTCACTTATGGGATATGACTCCTATCCTGTATATATAGCAAAAAAATCTGTAGTTTAATGGAGGTAAAATCAAATGAGAATTTTATATTGTGCATCTGAAGCAAATCCGTTTTGCGGTAGCGGCGGACTTGCAGATGTTGCAGGAAGTCTGCCACACACACTTTGCAGAAAGGGTCAGGACTGCAGAATTGTAGTTCCGCTTTACGGCACAATTCCGCAGGAGCTTAGAAATTCACTAAATTTCATTACAAACTTTACCGTACCTGTTGCATGGCGTCATCAGTATTGCGGACTTTTCTGGGCAAGATGGCACGACTGTACATATTATTTCATTGACAATGAATACTATTTCAAGCGTGGTACACTTTACGGTCACTATGACGATGCCGAGAGATTTGCATTCTTCTCAAGAGCAATTCTCGAAATGCTCCCATACATTGACTTCCATCCTGATATTATTCACTGTAATGACTGGCAGACAGCACTTGTACCTGTTTACTACTATCTGTTCTATTCACACAGACCATGGTATCACAATATCAAGAGCCTGTTTACAATTCACAATATTCAGTATCAGGGTGAATACGGCTGGGAAGTTAATACAGAATGTGTAGGTATTCCTGCCAATGAAACAAAAATTCTTGAGATGAACGGCAAACTCAATATGATGAAGGGCGCTATTGAAACAGCAACAAGAGTTTCAACAGTATCTCCAAGCTATGCGGCTGAAATTAAAGACCCATGGTTCAGCTGGGGACTTCACGACGAACTTAACCTCCGTCACTATAAACTTTGCGGTATTAAAAATGGTATTGATACCGAAAGCTATAATCCTGAAACAGACTATCAGATCTATCGTAACTACTCTAAGGACGATATGAGCGGCAAGGGTGAGTGTAAGAGAGCACTTCAGGAGCGTCTTTGCCTTGAACAGCGCTGGGATGTACCAATGGTTGGTATGGTAACAAGACTTGTAGGTCATAAGGGACTTGACCTTGTAAGAATGGGACTTGAAGAGCTTATGAATACCGAGAATATGCAGTTTGTAATTCTCGGCTCGGGTGATAAGGAATACGAGGACTACTTTAACTATATGCAGGCAAAATATCCGGGCAGACTTTGCTTCTGTCACGGTTTTGTACCTGAACTTGCAAGAAAGATTTATTCAGGTGCTGATATATTCCTTATGCCGTCTGCTCAGGAGCCATGCGGCCTTGCACAGATGATTGCTCTCCGTTACGGTACAATTCCTGTTGTTCGTGAAGTTGGCGGACTTAAAGACTCTGTATTTGACAGTGCAGACAACTACGGTAACGGCTTTACATTCAAGAACTACGATACGGCAGATATGGTAAATGCCGTAAGAAGAGCTTTGTGGGGTATTCATGATGACGCAGGCTGGCATCAGCTTATGTGGCGTGCAATGATGAGCGACAACAGTTGGGATCGTTCGGCTAACGACTACATCAATGTATATAACGATACTCTTAATTGGGCATAATTTTTAAATTTAAACCTTTTCCCTCTCTGAAAAATCAGAGAGGGATTTTTTTCTTTATCAAACATTGGGGTAAATTATGGTTTAGCAGAGTGTCGGTCGGGCATTGAAATTTAGCTAACGCTAAATTATCCTCCCAAAAAAGTTTACTCAATTTTTTCAAAAATTGCGGGTATGGGCAGCGCCCATAACATCTTCCGATATAACAATTTATCAGGCGCAAACAGCCACGCTGTTTGCGTGCTAAAACTAAGTTTGTTAAAACAGGCGACAGCCTTTTATAAAAGAAATGATTAACTTTTCATTATATATCGAATGGCTTTTCTTTTTGCTTTCGCATTTAAAGGCATTCGCCGTTGTGTTCAAGCCGCCAAACAGCAAGCTGTTTGGCTATCGTTAGATTGCGTAAACGGAAAGTATTTGTGGGCTTTGCCCACACCCACAACCTTTGAAAAGGTTGACCAAACTTTTATAATCGTGACTGATAATTTAATCTTGCTCAAATTTTATTGCCCGATTAATATTCTGTAAAATTTTCTTTCGGTTATATTTTTTATTGCAAAATCATACTAATATTTGTAACCAAATATGCTTACTGAAAAGTCAGCCATACGCTGACATTGCGACAAACAGAAATCAGTAGCGCAATAAAATTAACGGAGGCTGTAAAATGTCAGAATATTTACCCGAAGGAAAACTCATTTTAACACAGGATAATATCAACACGCTCCACAGCTTTTCTTTATTAAGTGACGCAAAAAAGGAAGGAAAAATTCTTGAGGCAAGGGCCTGCGTTTGTGATGCAGAACATAATCTTATTGTTGACCTCGGCATAATGAAAGGAATTATCCCCCGTGAAGAAGGTGCAATCGGTATTCGTGAAGGTACGGTGCGTGATATTGCGGTAATTTCAAGAGTAAACCGCCCTGTATGTTTTATCATCACCGACTTTGCCGTTGATGAAAAAGGAGAACGCTTTGCAGTTCTTTCAAGAGAAAAGGCACAACAACGCTGTATGAAAAATTACATTTCTCACCTTGTCTGCGGCGATGTAATTGATGCTCGTATCACCCACCTTGAAAACTTCGGTGCATTTGCCGATATTGGGTGCGGAATTGTGGCTCTTATGCCGATTGATACAATTTCCGTATCACGAATAGAACATCCACGGGAAAGATTCACTGTCGGAATGGACATCAGAGCTGTAATAAAATCCATCGAAAACGGCAGAATAAGCCTAAGCCATAAGGAACTTCTCGGCACTTGGGAAGAAAACGCAAACAACTTTTGTGCAGGCGAAACCGTTGCGGGAATTGTACGCAGTGTAGAAAACTACGGTGCGTTTGTAGAACTTGCCCCTAACCTTGCAGGACTTGCAGAAAGTAAGGACGGCGTAAAAGCAGGTCAGCAGGCAAGCGTTTACATAAAAAGCATCATTCCCGAAAAAATGAAAATTAAAATCATCATCATTGACACTTTTGATTACAAATACAATCCGCAAAAACCTAAGTATTACTGCAACGGCAATCATATCGACAGATTCTTATATTCCCCCGAGGGTTGCAGTAAACTTGTGGAAACGGTATTTAATTGAATTTATAACCATATCACAGCAGACTGTCAGTTTGGCAGTCTGTTTTTGCATAATTTATAAAACATTCGTTTGACTTTTTAGCCTTGAAATGCTAATATATTAGTATAAATTGAATAAGGAAGTGTAAAAATGCAAACGGCACTTGATATTATTATAATTGTTTTGCTTGTTATTGCAGTTGTTATGCTCGGCATTGTTATCCTTAATCAGCTAAAAAAAGCATCGGACAACAGCAACAGTGAAGAATTTAAAAGACTTGAGCAAACTATCCGTAACGAACAATCGGCATTGCGACAGGAGCTTACTTCATCAACTCAAATGTCAGTAAAAAATCTCGGTGATATGATTGCCTCAAGTCAGAATGCATACGCAATCAGCCAGAGTAAGAGCCTTGCTCAACTTGAGGAAAGATTAAAAACATTTTCGCTGACCAACGAACAACAGCTTGATAATATAAGGCACTCTGTTGAAAACCGACTTAATTATATTCAAGAAGATAACAATAAAAAACTTGAAGAAATGCGAAAAACCGTTGATGAGCGTTTACAGCAATCCATAGAAGAAAAAATGAACCGCTCATTTTCACTTGTCAATGAGCGACTTGAGCAGGTTTATAAAGGTCTTGGAGAAATGCAAAGCCTTGCCGTCGGTGTGGGCGACCTCAAAAAAGTCCTTTCAAATGTGAAAACACGAGGTATTCTCGGAGAAATTCAATTATCCGCAATTTTAAGCGAAATTCTCTCGCCTGAGCAGTACGAAGAAAATGTCGCCACAAAAAAAGGTTCAAAAAATGTAGTTGAATTTGCAGTCAAACTTCCCTCCGACGATGATAAATTTATTTATCTGCCTATTGACTCTAAATTCCCGGGTGATACCTATGCGGCTTTGCGTGACGCCATTGACGAGGGCGACAAAATAAAAATTGACCTTGCCGCAAAAGCGCTTATCACAAGAATAAAAAGTGAAGCAAAGGATATTCACGATAAATACATAGATCCCCCCTACACCACCGAATTTGCAATTATGTTTTTGCCTTTCGAGGGATTGTACAGTGAAGCAGTAAACCGAGGTCTTGTTGAAATTTTACAGCGTGATTACAAGGTAAACATCGCAGGCCCGAGCACTATGGCGGCATTACTCAATTCATTGCAAATGGGCTTTAAAACTCTTGCCGTGCAAAAAAGAAGTGCCGAAGTATGGGAAATTTTAGGCGCAGTAAAACAGGAATTTGACAAATTCGGAGATGTGCTTGAGGCAACTCAACAAAGACTTGATCAAGCAAATAAGGAACTTGACAAACTCGTAGGTGTGCGTACAAGACAAATCCAGCGAAAACTCAAAGATGTACAGACTCCTGCCAAAGAATTATCCGAAAAAATATTTGATGCCTAAAAATAAAGCGTACACCAAAACGGTGTACGCTTTTTCAGCATAAAATGACATTTTTACTTGAAAACAATTGCAAAGTATAGTAATATATAATTATCAGAATTGGAATGGTAATTGCAATGAATATTAATGAAGTTTATCTAAGAATAATTGAAACTGAAAATGACAGCGATGTTGTAAAGCTTGCGAAAAAGGAAGTTATGGTAATTCCGATTTTAATAAATGCAATGCTTGACGAAAATAATTGTCGTGCACAAAATATACTTATCGACCTTAGCGAACAAACACCTCTCTTGGTGTATCCGTATTTTCAATACATAATACAGGCGCTTGACAGATATGATAATTTTACAGCTTGGAACACATGGAGAATTATAGCTAATCTTTTAATTGTTGATTATCTTGAGATGTGGGAAGAAATTAAAGATAAATACTTTGCGGCCTTTAACAGCGAAAACATAGCAGAAATTCTTGTAGTTGTTTCAACCGCAAAATTCATTATAAAATACAAACCTAAGGATAAAGAAAAGATTACAATACTTGCAAGTGAATGTGTAAATAATGAATTTAAAATTTGCAACGAACCTGCCCCGCATTTAAATACAGTTGCAAAACAGGCAGTTGACGAATTTTTTAACAATTTGTAATAGCAATGTTAATAACTTGTCGGGTATTATAAAATAATAATTATGATTTAGCATACTTTCGCCTAAATAATTATAATTGCTTTGCGAATTATTTTTGCTAAACTGTAATTTAAGCATTATCCCAACCTTTAACCAAAATCTAATAAAAAACAAGAAAGCTGTACCTGAATACTCAAGTACAGCTTAATTTTATGCAAAATTTATTAAGTAAAATTACTTAATAAGGCTAACGCCGTCCATTTCTGCAGGCTGCTCTAAGCCCATAATCTGGAGCATAGTAGGAGCAATATCAGCAAGTCTGCCACCCTCACGAAGCTGGCAATCATAGCCTACTACACAGAAAGGAACAGGATTTGTTGTATGAGCTGTAAACGGTGAACCGTCAGCGTCTACCATCTTATCTGCATTACCATGGTCGGCTGTGATAAGAGCAACACCGCCCATTTTCTTGATAGCCTCAACAACTCTGCCTACGCAAGTGTCAACAGCCTCAACAGCCTTTACAGCTGCCTCGAATACACCTGTATGACCAACCATATCACAGTTAGCGTAGTTTAAGATAATCATATCATACTTACCGCTCTCAATAGCAGGAACAAGCTTATCTGTAACTTCATAAGCGCTCATCTCCGGCTGTAAGTCATATGTTGCAACAGCAGGTGACTTAACAAGGATTCTATCCTCGCCCTCATACTGCTTTTCAACACCGCCGTTGAAGAAGAATGTTACATGAGCGTACTTCTCTGTTTCGGCAATTCTAAGCTGTGTCATACCCTTGTTTGAAACATACTCGCCAAGTGTATTCTTAAGTGTCTGCGGCTTAAATGCAACATCAACATTTGGCATTGTAGCGTCATACTGTGTCATACATACAAAGTTTACAGGGAAAAATCCGTTCTTTCTCTCAAATCCCTTAAATTCAGGATCAACAAAAGTTCTTGTAATCTCTCTTGCTCTGTCAGGACGGAAGTTAAAGAAGATAACGCTGTCGTTTGGCTTAACCTGTGCGCCGCCGTCAACTACAACAGGAACTACAAACTCGTCTGTAACGCCGTTTTCATATGACTTTTCAATAGCACAGCATGGGCAATCGGCTTTTTCACCTTCGCCGTAAACCATAGCGGCATATGTCTTTTCAACTCTGTCCCAGTTATTATCACGGTCCATAGCATAGTATCTGCCTGAAACAGTAGCTACCTTACCTACACCGATTTCTTTCATCTTGTCGAGGAGCTCGTTCATAAATTCAGCGGCACTTGATGGCGGAACATCTCTGCCGTCGAGGAATGCGTGAACATATACATTCTCAAGGCCTTTCTTCTTAGCAAGCTCAAGAATACCGTAAAGGTGTGTATTGTGGCTGTGAACGCCGCCGCTTGAAAGAAGACCCATAAGGTGAAGTGCTGTACCGTTCTCAATAGCCTTATCCATTGCATTTACAATAGCCTCGTTCTCTTTGAGCTTATCTTCATTAATAGTTTTTGTAATTCTTGTAAGCTCCTGATATACGATTCTGCCTGCGCCCATATTTGTATGGCCAACCTCTGAGTTACCCATCTGACCATCAGGAAGACCTACATCCATACCCGACGCACCAATCTGTGTTACAGGGTTTTCTGCAAAAAGTTTATCAATATTTGGCTTATTTGCTGCTTTAATAGCATTACCTTTCTCCGGTGCAATACCAAAACCGTCGAGAATCATAAGAATTAATGGTTTTTTCATAACATAAATCCTTTCTAAACATTACGGACGACACAGGGAACACTGACTGCAAATTTATTACAGTTATTTCCTTTTGCCGTCCGTACCCTAAAATTTAATTACTTGCTTGCTGCCTTTACAATAGCTGCAAATTTCTCAGCAACGAGTGAAGCACCGCCGATAAGACCGCCGTCAACATTTGTCTTTGAGAGGAGTTCGTCAGCATTGCCGTCATTCATTGAACCGCCGTACTGAATTGTAACAGCGTCAGCGTCAGCCTGTGTGTAAAGCTTAGCGATTGTAGCACGAATAAATGCGCAAACTTCTTCAGCCTGGTCAGCTGTAGCAGTCTTGCCTGTACCGATAGCCCATACAGGCTCGTAAGCGATAACGATGTTCTTAAGCTCGTCAGCTGTAACATTGAAGAGGTCAAGTTTAATCTGTCTTGCGATAACTTCCTCTGTAATGTCGCACTCACGCTCCCAAAGAAGTTCGCCGACACATACGATTGGCTTTAAGCCTGCAGCAAGAGCAGCCTTTGTTCTCTTGTTTACAGTTTCGTCTGTTTCGCCGAAATACTGTCTTCTCTCGCTGTGACCGAGAACTACATACTCAACGCCCATTTCCTTGAGCATAAGAGCAGAAATTTCGCCTGTGAAAGCACCGCTCTCTGCCCAGTGGCAGTTTTCGGCACCGATTTTTACATTTGAGCCCTTTGTTGTTTCAAGAGCTACGCTTAAATCTACGAAAGGAACGCAAGCGATTACTTCGCAGTCAGCATCCTTTACAGCAGGAACAACAGCCTCAAGAAGTGTCTTAGCCTCTGAAGGAGTCTTATTCATTTTCCAGTTACCGGCAATAATTGCCTTTCTCTTTGTCTTGTCCATTGTAATATTCCTTTCCGATAAATAATTTATAAGAAATTAAAAATTGTTGTCTGTTATTGTTGATAAATAACATTAGCCTGCATGGCCATAAGTGTTTTATCAACTCTCTCCTTAAGCAATTGTTTAGGAAGTGCCCCAACAAAGCCCTTTGTACCCATTTCGCCGACATATACACCCGGAAGAATGGCAAATTTTATCCAAGCCTCAAGCACATAGCTGCCATCGTTATTAACAGAAAGTTTTAAAAACTGCGGAGCGGTAAGAAGGCCTACACCTTTTTTCCAATACTGTTCCCCGTTTTTCTGAACAAACTCAAAATTCTCTCTGTACATAAACTTGCCAAATGCGTCAAAAACCGCATTAGAGTTAAAAGGAGAAGTAAATTTAATTATTGTTCTCGACATATTTATTATATCCTAAATATTGTGTAAACCATTAAGGGCGGAAAAACTCCGCCCCTATTGATTTTATAGATTAATTTTTGTCAGCGATAACTGCGATACCTGGGAGAACCTTGCCCTCGAGGTACTCAAGAGATGCACCGCCGCCTGTTGAGATGTGGCTCATCTTGTCAGCAAAACCAAGCTGAATAACAGCTGCAGCAGAGTCGCCGCCGCCGATGATTGTTGTAGCGTCTGTTTCTGCAAGAGCCTTAGCAACAGCAATTGTGCCCTTTGCAAGTGTTGGGTTCTCAAATACGCCCATAGGTCCGTTCCAAACAACTGTCTTAGCTGTCTTAACTGCATCAGCAAAGAGAGCCTGAGTCTTTGTACCGATATCAAGGCCTTCCATATCAGCAGGAATAGCAGATGAATCTACTACCTCAACCTCGATTGGAGCATCGATTGGATCAGGGAATGTCTTAGAAACTGTTGTATCTACAGGGAGAAGGAGCTTTTTGCCGAGCTTTTCAGCCTTAGCCATCATTTCCTTACAGTAGTCAATCTTTGTATCGTCAACGAGTGAAAGACCAACTTCCTTACCCTGAGCCTTTAAGAATGTGTAAGCCATACCGCCACCGATGATGAGTGTATCGCATTTCTCAAGGAGATTAGAAATAACATTAAGCTTGTCAGCAACCTTTGCACCGCCGAGGATAGCAACGAAAGGACGAACAGGAGTTTCAACTGCATTACCGAGGTAGTTTATTTCCTTCTGCATGAGGTAACCAACTGCTGTATCCTTGATGTGGTCTGTAACACCTACTGTTGAGCAGTGTGCACGGTGAGCTGAACCGAAAGCGTCCATTACAAATACATCTGCAAGAGATGCAAGCTCTGATGAGAATGGCTCAAGGTTCTTGGTTTCTTCTTTTCTGAATCTTGTATTCTGAAGAAGAACAACATCGCCGTCCTTCATTTCTGCAACTGCCTTTTTAGCGTTCTCGCCTACAACCTCGTCGTCGTCAGCAAAGATAACTTCCTTGCCGAGAAGCTCGGAAAGTCTTACTGCAACAGGAGCAAGTGAGAATTTAGCCTCTGGGCCGTTCTTCGGCTTGCCGAGGTGTGAGCAAAGAATAACCTTACCGCCGTCTGCGATAAGCTTTTTAATTGTAGGAAGAGCTGCTGTAATTCTGTTATCGTTAGTAATAACGCCGTCTTTGAGCGGAACATTAAAGTCAACTCGAACGAGAACTCTTTTACCTTTTACATTGATGTCATCAACTGTAACCTTATTAAGATTCATTATTGAACAATCCTTTCTAATAGAAGAATAATGTAAAAATATAGCATTTTTACAGTCAATTATATTATATATCAAAACATTGGTTTTATCAATATAAATCTAAAAAATTTCGAGCAATTCCCAAAAAATTTTCGTATAATAATTGAATTTACGGATTTTTTATGCACAAAATATTTATGAGATTTACTTTAAAACATCGCTCCATTTGTGGTTATGCAGTTCGCCCACACTCTGCAGCTGCGGATAATTCCACTGTCTTAGCACTTCATATGTTGCAATGGCAACTGAATTTGAAAGATTCAGACTTCTTGCCTCGTCAATCATAGGTATTCTGACCGTGCTTTCGGGATACTGCATCAAAAGTTCTTCGGGCAGTCCCTTGGTTTCCTTTCCGAAAATAATATAGCAGTTATCGGGATACTCGGCATCTGAATGAATATGAGTACCCTTTGTTGAAAAGAGAAAATACCTGCCTCCCTTTGTTTTTTCGAGAAAATCGTTTAAATCATCGTAATATGTAATATCAAGCAAGTGCCAATAATCAAGACCTGCTCTCTTTAGCTTTTTGTCATCAATATAAAAACCGAGAGGACGGACAAGGTGCAGACTTGCTCCCGTTGCGGCGCAGGTTCTTGCAATATTGCCTGTATTCTGCGGAATTTCAGGCTCTACCAGCACAATATTAAGCTTTGCCAAATCTTATCACTCCAAAAATTCAAAATTCTGTTTTATTCTATTTTAAATCGTAAACAATAATAATGCAAGAACAATCTTGCTTAAATATAAAATACAAATTTTATCAGGAGGAAAGACTTATGTATCATTCGCCGATGACAGACATTATGAAAGGACTTGCCTTAGGTATGATGGCAGGCATAGCTGTTGGCTGCTGCGGAAGAAAAATGTATGACGAAAATCCAAAGCTTAAAAGAAAAGCCAGCAAAGCAATCCACACAATGGAATCCATGCTCGACACCGCACACTATATGTTCAGATAAAAAATCGGCAGTATCATTTTTAAGTGATGCTGCCGATTTTCAGTGTTGAATAAATTATGGTTCAGTAAACTTTCTTTATTTTTTGGCGGATAATTTAGCGTTAGCTAAAATTTCAATGTCCGTTCAAAACCTAAACTAAATCATAATTTAGTACCGCATAACAAGCATAAAACCGCTTATTATGCGGTGCTTTTTATAAGTATTTTAAAATCACATTCCATTCCCGTAAAAGTTTGTCGAGTGTAAATGCCGCATTTGCAGGACTTGTTGACGGAAGTTTTATTGCCTCAATTTGTGTAAACGGATAAATATGCTTTTTATACAGTTTATCGGCGGTCGAACCGTTTGTAAAAATTTGCGATATATTTGCCGTCTGTAAAATCGACTCAATATCATTCGGCACAACATTCTTTATTGAGCTGTCGCTTGAACCTGTAATTGTGCAGGACTTTATAACATCCCACAAAGCTATGCCGTTACTTAGCAACAGTTGTTTTTTCTCTTCTGCGTTTTCAGGAACGCTTTCATTTAAAAGATTGGCAAGAACTTTCCAAAAGCGGTTTTGCTTATGCCCGTAGAAAAACTCCGCCTCCCGTGATTTTACGGACGGAAAACTACCGAGAATTAATATTTTTGAATTTCGGTTAAACACAGGCGGTATGGTGTGCAGCAGCCGTAATTCTTCTTGTATGTTTGTTTTTGCCATAGCTGTTTTAATCTCCGATTAAATATTTTTTACTTGTGATTTATTCATTTTTACAATTATTACGGCTATTGCAAATACAATAAATTCAGTCAGAGGAAAAGACCACCAAATTCCCATAATATTAAAGTTATTGTTCAACAGCCACATAAGAGGAAACAATAAAACTCCTTGACGAAGTACCTGAATAACCATACTCGGTACAATTTTACCCATTGCCTGAACATAAGTGGCAATCATGGTAGATACTCCGCCAAAGCAATAGCTAAGCGCCATTATTCTTATTGCAGGTATTCCGACAGAACACATTTTTTCCGATGCGGAAAACAACAAAAGTATTTGTCGCGGAAACAATACCAGTAAAAGCGTACCTACAGCCATTATAATCACCGCTATCGCAGTTCCGCTGTGATATGTCCGATTAACCCGTTCGTATTTTTTTGCGCCGTAATTATAACGCATAATCGACAAACAACCTTGAATTAAACCGTTTACCGACATAAATATTAACTGCTGTACCTTAAAATACGCTCCGAAAAAAGCCACTGCCGTATCAGAATATGTGACTAAAAACAGATTGACAAAAGTTATCATTAATGAACTTAAAACATTCATTGCAAACGAAGGCAATCCATATCCAAATATATTTTTCAACATATGAAAATCAAAAACAAAACTCTTGATTTTCAGTTTTACCTTTTGCTTAGTAAATATAAGTACATATAATGAAATTAACATTGACAAAACGTAGCCTAAAATGGTTGCCAAAGCAGCTCCTTTTATTCCCATTTCAGGAAAAGGACCGATTCCGAAAATAAGCAATGGGTCAAACACAAGATTAAACACCACTCCTGCAATCTGAAACCACATAGGAGAAATCATATTGCCTGTAGCCTGCAGCATTTTTTGAATTGCAATATGTACCATATTCGGCACTTGCATAAATGCACAAATCTGCATATATATACAGCCGTATTCAAAAACTCGGCTGTCCTCCGTAAAGGCAGAATAGTACGGTGTCATAACTAAAAGTACAATTATATTAACAATTATACCAACCGATAACGACAAAATCAATCCCATTGTAACAACAGAATTTGCCTTGTCCTGCCTTTTTTGCCCCAAATAACCGGCAATCAAAACATTTATTCCTACTCCAATCCACACTGAAAGTGAATTCATTAAATTTGTAATCGGAAAAGACAAAGATACTGCCGCAAGAGCTTGCTCATTAATGCAGGCAACAAACATACTGTCTATCATATTATATGAATATTGCAAAAACATAGAAATCATAGGCGGCAAGCACATCTTAATTATTAATCTGTTTATAGGTTGATATTCCATTTTGTTACAGGTTTCCATAAAAACTCCCTCCGAAACAAAAAAGTCACACCCCGCAAAGGGTGTGACGAAAAAACTTTGTCGAAAAATTCACACAAATTTTCTACCTACATTATAGCACAGCACAAGTATTTGTCAAATAAAAGTTATACAGAGAACCATTAAAATATTCTCTATTGACTTTACTGATTGAGAATTTCTCTTGCAACAAACACACCGCTTGCGCTTGCGTGTGACAAGGAATGAGTTACACCACTGCCGTCGCCGATAATATAAAGTCCTTTATGAAGCGACTCAAGGTGTTCGTCAACTTCAACTTCCATATTGTAGAATTTAACCTCAACGCCATAGAGCAATGTATCATCATTCGCTGTACCCGGCGCAATATTATCAAGGGCATAAATCATTTCAATAATGCCGTCAAGGATTCTCTTAGGCAATACAAGACTAAGGTCACCCGGTGTAGCCGACAGTGTAGGAACAACCAAACCTTCCTCAATTCTTTTCGGGTTACTTCTGCGGCCACGGATTAAATCGCCAAAACGCTGAACAATTACTCCTCCGCCGAGCATATTACTAAGTCTTGCAATGCTTTCGCCGTAACCGTTACTGTCTTTAAAGGGTTCTGAAAAATGCTTGCTTACGAGCAGCGCAAAGTTTGTATTCTCCGTTTGTTTTTCCTTGTCCTCATAACTGTGACCGTTTACTGTAATAATGCCGTTTGTGTTTTCTGTAACTACACTACCCTTAGGATTCATACAGAATGTACGCACATTATCCTCGAACTGCTCTGTACGATATACGATTTTACTTTCATAAAGTTCGTCTGTAAGATTTGCAAAAATTACAGCAGGCAGTTCAACACGAACACCAATGTCAACTCGGTTAGATTTTGTCGGAATTTTAAGGTCATTGCAAACTTTTTCCATCCATTTACTTCCACTTCGACCAACTGAAACAATACATTTTTCACACTCGTAACTTTCTTTTTCGGTGTTAATGATATATCCTTTATCATCACCCAAAATTTCAATATTGCTGACAGGAGTGTCAAAGTAAAAATCGACCTTATCCTTAAGAAAATTATATATGTTATTCAACACAATGTAGTTTTTATCAGTACCGAGATGACGAACAGATGCGTCCAATAAATTAAGTTTGTTCTGCAAACAAAGTTTTTTAAAGCCTGAACCTGCTGTTGAATACAATTTAGTACCGCTACCGCCGTACTGCATATTTATATCATCAACATAGTGCATTAATTCAATAGCCTTTTTCTTGCCGATATATTCATATAAAGTACCGCCGAAATCATTGGTAATGTTATATTTACCGTCAGAAAAAGCACCTGCGCCGCCAAATCCGCTCATTATTGAACAAGTTTTGCAAGAAATACATTTTTTTACTTTGTCGCCGTCAATAGGGCATTTTCTTTTTTCAAGCAAATGACCCTCTTCAAAAACAGCAACCTTGAGGTCCGAATTGTTAGTAATTAATTCATAGGCAGAAAAAATACCGCCCGGGCCTGCACCGACAATAATTACATCATATTTTTTCATAATTTTTCTCCTTTATGTTAAAAAGTAAAGCGTAAAGGCAAATAAAAAAACCACCAAAAACAACTATAATATGCCCCTACTCGGGGATTATAGTTAAACAGTTTAAGGCAGTTTGTAGATACACCCGTCCGTATTACGAGTTTATATAATCTTTGAACCTGCAATATTATAGCAAATTATATTACAACCGTCAATAGCTATTTCTATTTTTATGTAAATTAGAGGGATATTCATTATCAGTTTGGCATTTGAATTTAGCTAACGCTAAATTATCCGCCCAAAAATAAAAAAGTTTACTCAATTTTTTTTAAAATTGCGGGTTTGGGCAGAGCCCATAAATACTTTCAGTTTACGCAATCTGACGATAGCCAAACAGCTTGCAGTTCGGCGGCTTGAACAAATAGGCGAAAGCCTTTGCGAGAGCAATAAGAAAAGAAATTCGTTATTTCATTAACAAAATATAGGCCTTTTCTTAACGGCTGTCGCCCGTTTCAACAAACTTAGTCTTAACACGCAAACAGCGTGGCTGTTTGCGCCCGATAAATTGTTATATCGGAAGATATTATGGGCGCTGCCCAAACCCGCAAGCCTTTAAAAAGGCTTGACCTGAATTTTTTAATTATTTCGCTTAAATTGGTACATTAAACCCCAAATTTACAATCTCAACTAACCAAAAAGGGACAGTCATCAGACTGTCCCAAAAATATTAGGTTATTATTCGCAACCGAGAATTTTCTTTGCGTTAAGAACTCTCTCTGGTGTTGGCGGATCAATGCCCTCAAGTTTATAGTCGATGCCAAGTTCTTTCCATTTATACACTCCAAGTGTGTGGTATGGCAACACTTCAACTCTCTTGACATTTTTAAGAGTTTTTATAAAATCGGCAAGACGATACAGATACTCGTCATAGTCGCTCCTCTGCGGAACAAGTACATGGCGAATCCATACGGGTTTACCCATATCCGAAAGCTCTCTTGCCATTTGCAGAATATTAACATTAGTATGCCCGGTAAGAATTTTGTGCTGTTCATCATCAATATGCTTAATATCGAGTAACAACAAATCCGTATATTGCATAAGCTCTTTCCACTTTGAGTAGTAAGGTTCTTCTGTAGTAAACGGGTTTCCGCTTGTATCAAGCGTTGTATTTATACCGAGCTTTTTTGCCTTTTTAAAAAAGTCAATAAGAAAATCAATCTGTAAAAGCGGCTCTCCTCCACTAACTGTAATACCGCCCTCACTTTTCCAGTAAGGGCGATATGCGATAGCTTTTTTAAGCAATTCTTCTGCTGTGTAAGGTGTACCCTTACTCATTTGCCAGGTGTCGGGATTGTGGCAGAATTGACAGCGCATTGCGCAACCGCTCAAAAATACTACATATCTTACACCCGGTCCGTCAACAGAACCAAAGCTCTCGAGTGAGTGGACATAGCCGACTAACTCTTTATTTTCCATTATTAAATTACATTGACTTGTGGCAAGTTCTTGCGATTACATCGAGCTGCTGCTCTCTTGTAAGGTCAATGAACTTAACAGCGTAACCTGATACACGGATTGTGAAGTTAGCGTACTCTTCCTTCTCGGGATGCTCCATAGCATCAATGAGCTTTTCTGTACCGAATACGTTTACATTGAGGTGGTGTGCACCCTGATCGAAGTAACCGTCAAGTACATTTACAAGGTTGTTTACACGCTCGTCATCATTGTGACCGAGTGCATCCGGGCTGATTGTCTGTGTATTTGAAATACCATCGAGTGCATACTCGTATGGAAGTTTAGCAACAGAGTTAAGTGAAGCAAGAAGACCGCTCTGCTCTGCACCGTAAGATGGGTTAGCACCAGGTGAAAGTGGCTCGCCTGCTTTTCTGCCGTCAGGAAGTGAACCTGTAGCCTTACCGTATACAACATTTGATGTAATTGTAAGGATAGATGTTGTAGGCTCTGAATCTCTGTATGTGTGGCAGTATCTGATCTTGCTCATAAACTTACGGAGAAGGTTTACAGCGATTTCGTCTGCTCTCTCATCGTTGTTGCCGTATCTTGGGAACTCGCCGTCGATCTCGAAGTCAGTAGCAATACCGTCTTCATCACGGATAACCTTAACCTTAGCATACTTAATAGCGCTGAGTGAGTCAACTACATGTGAGAAACCTGCGATACCTGTAGCAAATGTACGACGGCAGTTAGTATCAATAAGAGCCATCTCGGCAGCTTCATAGTAATACTTGTCGTGCATATAGTGAATCATATTAAGTGTACCTACATAGAGGTGAGCAAGCCAATCCATCATAGCGTCATACTTCTTGATAACCTCAGCATAGTCAAGGTATTCAGAAGTAATCGGTCTGTATTCAGGACCTACCTGTACCTTTGTCTTCTCATCAACACCGCCGTTGATAGCGTAAAGGAGACACTTAGCAAGGTTAGCACGAGCGCCGAAGAACTGGATTTCCTTACCGGTTTCTGTTGCAGATACGCAGCAGCAGATTGAGTAATCATCGCCCCATACCGGACGCATAACATCATCGTTCTCATACTGAATTGAGCTTGTCTGAACAGAGATCTTAGAAGCGTACTTCTTAAAGCCCTCAGGAAGTCTTGAAGAATAAAGAACTGTGAGGTTTGGCTCAGGTGAAGGGCCCATATTCTCAAGTGTGTGGAGGAAACGGAAGTCGTTCTTTGTAACCTGTGAACGGCCGTCGATACCGATACCTGCAACTTCAAGAGTAGCCCATACAGGGTCACCTGAGAAGAGCTGGTTGTAGCTTTCGATTCTTGCGAACTTAACCATACGGCACTTCATAACAAAGTGGTCAACAAGCTCCTGTGCCTGTGCCTCTGTAAGTGTACCGTTCTCAAGGTCACGCTCAATATAAATGTCGAGGAATGTAGAAACTCTGCCTACGCTCATTGCAGCACCGTTCTGAGTCTTGATAGCTGCGAGGTAACCAAAGTAGAGCCACTGAACAGCTTCTTTAGCGTTCTTAGCAGGCTGTGAAATATCAAAGCCGTAGATTGCAGCCATTTCTTTCATGCCGTTAAGAGCCTTGATCTGATCTGCGATTTCCTCTCTGAGCTGGAAGTCGCCTCTTCTCATACCCTGACGGTTTGTTTCGGCGAAGTCTTCCTTCTTGCACTCGATAAGGTAATCAATACCGTAAAGAGCGATTCTTCTGTAGTCGCCTACGATTCTGCCTCTGCCGTATGTATCCGGAAGACCTGTAAGAATCTTGTTGTGACGAGCTACCTTCATTTCAGGTGTGTAGATATCGAATACACCCTGGTTATGTGTCTTGTGATATTTTGTAAAGATTTCGTGAAGCTTAGGGCTTGGCTCATAACCGTACATCTGGCATGACTGTTCAGCCATCTTAATGCCGCCGTAAGGCATAAATGCACGCTTTAAAGGCTTGTCAGTCTGAAGACCGACTACCTGCTCAAGATCCTTAAGATCTTCGTCGATGTATGCTGCGCCGTAAGCTGTGAGTGAGGTAACAACCTCAGTCTCCATATCAAGTACGCCGCCCTTGCTTCTTTCTTCTTTCTGAAGTTCTTTAAGTTTGCCCCAAAGCTTTTCTGTAGCCTCAGTAGGACCTACGAGGAAAGACTCATCGCCGTCATATGGCTTGTAGTTTTTCTGGATAAAGTCTCTGACATTGATTTCAGATTCCCAAAGTCCGCCAACAAAATTACTCCATTCGGAACGCATAGAATAACCCCCTGTATTTCAAAAATAAAACCGACAAGGCTCAAACCGTGATTGATTTGAACCGTCGGCATTTCAAGCATTTTCAATAGACGAGATTAACTCTCATTGAATTGATTTTATTGCTTTTTGCCGAAACGGCAATGTAAGCCTTGCGTTGCTGATTTATTGTTTCCGTCACAAAATCAGCATATATAAAATACCACATTTTTTTGCTAAAGTCAAGGATTTTCAAAAAATACTAATGCTTTTTATTTTTGCCTAAAAAAGCCGAATTTTCCCTATATTTTTTGCCTATAGCGCCGCCGATTTTCGGTATATTTTTTAATATGTGAAAAATTTAACAATTACTTGTTTTTTATTATTTGTTTTTATATAAATTTTGTTGATTTTTGTTCTGCTCTTTACAAGCGGCAAAAGCATTTCAGTACTTTAAAACGCAAAACCGGTAAAATAAATTCATTAAAATCACAAAGAAATTATTTTTTGATTTTTCTTAATTTTCTTATATAAGCAAAAGTTTCTTCTTCTCCCTTTTCACTCAGCATTGTAAGTAATTCTTCAAGCAGTTTCTCTGTGTTTTCGTGCATACGGTGTTTGCCCTTTACCCTGCCGAAGTAATCCAAAGAATCTCTGTCTTTGTAATTTGAACCGTTATATATTTTACTTGCGGCGACCCTGTCACAAAACATTTCGATTACATAATTAAGCGGCATTTCCACATTTTCTATCTGCTTTGTCTTAGGATTGTAGTCATTCCAATACTCGTAGTGATGACGGTTTCTGCCCTTATGATGCATCCATGCCTTTGAGTAGCCGTAAAGCTCCCTTTCTTTTTCGTTAGGACTTCTGTTGCCCTGGTAGTACTTTGCACCAGGAATAAACTCCGTCGGTGAATATTTTGAAAGGTCGTGCCTCAACCCCTGCCAAAGTATTCCTGCCTTTGCGCAGTGAGCAATAACCTTATGCCTGTGTCTTGTAATCGTTCTGAAGTGTTTTATAAAATGTAACATATCCAATCACCAAACATATTCTAACATATTTCACGGGGATTTTGTTGAATATTTAAATATTTCTTGAACTTTTTTAAAAAAACATATATAATAATGTAATAAAATAAACTAAAAGACACAAACGAAAGGAATAATTTGATGAATTTTAAATCCATTAATCGTAAATCCTTTATTCTTACGCTTGCGGCAGTGCTTGGCGTATCGGTAATAGTAACCGCTGTGGCAGGGGGAAATTTCGATAATTTAGTACCTCCCGACAGGTAACGATAATTCAGTCCCTGCCGACAATAAAAACATTAATACAACTCAACCTTCGTTGGCAAACAGCAAACAGCCGACCGTTATTGTAACGGGCGAAACCGCCGATATAAGCATTGAATGTAATGAAATAAAAATTATCACTCCGTCGGAGGCAACCGCCGAAGAACTTGTAAAATCAAAGTGGTCAAGCAGTGACAACAATATCGTTACCGTTGATGACGGTGGAAGAATTGACGGCTTAAGCGAGGGTACGGCTACAATTACCGCACAGATAGGCAACACCCGCCATACCTACAATATTACGGTTGCTGCTCAGTCGCAGAGCATTTATGACGGATATTCAACCTGCTATCTTGCAAACACTGATGTTCTCAATGAAAATCTTAATAATATTTACGAGAAAAATCCTTATTTTATTAAAGTCAATCGCTCGCAAAACTGCGTTACGGTTTACACTTATGACAAAAACGGCGAATATACTGTTCCTGTCCGTGCAATGATTTGTTCAACCGGTGTTAACAAAGCTACCGTTCTCGGCGACGATTTCTACATTTACTACAAGCAGGAATGGAATCCGCTTTTCAATGATGTTTACGGTCATTATGTATCGGGATTTTACGGCGATTATCTTTTTCATTCCGTTCCGTATGAAGACGCAAGCGCCGACACACTCGAAACCGAGGAGTTCAACAAACTCGGAGATGAGGGTTCACTCGGCTGTGTAAGAATGGAAACCGCAGATGTAAAGTGGATATATGATAATTGTCCCGAAAACACACCCGTAACCGTTTACGATGACAACAATCCGGGCCCGCTCGGCAAACCGGAGGCAATTAAAATTACCGACCATACCTGTGGCTGGGACCCTACCGACGATGATCCGCAGAACCCGTATGCAACAAAGACACCTGAAATTCACGGCGCAAGCGATTTGACTATAAGCAAAGGCGAAACCGCCGACCTGCTTGAGGGTGTAACCGCTGTTGACACCTGTTCAAACGATATTACAGATAAAATATCCGTAACAGGCAATGTTCTTACCGATAAAGTCGGTACATATAAGCTGACTTACAGCGTTGAAGACACAATGCACCGCACAAAAAGAATTGATGTTACCGTCAAGGTAGTTTAAAATTATGGTTTAGCAGAGTGTTTTGACAAGTAATTATAAAAGTTTGGTCAACCTTTTCAAAGGTTGTGGGTGTGGGCAAAGCCCACAAATACTTTCCGCTTACGCAATCTGACGATAGCCAAACAGCTCGCTGTTTGGCGGCTTGAACGAATAGGCGAAAGTCAATGCGAGAGCAATAAAAGAAAACATACTTAATCTTCATAGTCAACGCAATGCGTTGACTATGTTTTTAGCATTTCTGTTTATAATGGCTGTCGCCTGTTTTAACAAACTTAGTTTTAGCACGCAAACAGCGTGGCTGTTTGCGC
>OBAB01000399.1_pt1 | contig 30032 bp, 28 predicted proteins | sample 1516501 | NCBI WGS metagenome assembly OBAB01 (sample SAMEA2579906, study PRJEB22360) | human gut metagenome
GGTGGCACGCGTGAAAAAGGGGGCCGTGGGGCCGTCGGCCCCGCCGATGATGGCAATGGCGGCAGAGCCGTCGGAGATGGAGGGAGCGGGCGCTGCGCCGCCGGTGGCCATCTGCAGCACCGTATCCGGGCCAAACCAGCCAGCCAACAGGCTCAGCGCACCGTTCATAAAGCTCTCCACCAGAGCCGCCCCCTGGGCGGCCAGCAGGTTGCCGAAGATCATCATGATGGCGGCGTCCAATCCCAGTGTACCCAGACGGCAGGTGACGAATGCACCAAATTCTTTCAGCGCTTCTCTGCCCTGCGTCCGGCTGGCGAAGACGAAGGCCCGGTTGGTGACGTAGGCGAACAAAACGCAGATGACATTGTCCAGCACATTGCCCCAGCTGTTGGCAGCGGTATAGCCGAACAGCCGGCTGAACAGCGCGTACAGTACGATGTTCAGCAATGTGGTCAGCACACCGAAAACGAGATAAGCCAGCACCTCGCGGTGCTTTATAAACCAGTTTTTCATTGACGTTAAAACCTTCCGTCGCCAGCAGGGCACTACCGTTTCCGAAATAAAGAAACTTTGTTCATCCAGTATATGCCTGACCGGCACGCCAGTGGCTCTCCCTCTGGGAGAGCTGTCGCGTCAGCGACTGAGAGGGCGATACAAAAACAGCCCCGCCGCCGTTTTCCCGGCAACGGGGCTGTAGTTCGCATTGTGTCTGATGAGACTATGCTGCGGGCTGATTACTCAGCGTCGTCGTTCAGCAGAGCCTTCATGGACAGGCTGATGCGCTTCTTGTCGAAGTCAACATCCAGCAGCTTCACATCGACCATATCGCCGACCTTCAGTGCGTCGGAGACCTTCTCAACGCGGTCATTGCTGATCTCGCTGATGTGGACCAGACCGTCAACACCCGGCAGGATGCGGACGAATGCACCGAACTTGGTCAGGGACACGACCGGAGCATGGAAGGTGCTGCCGATGGGGTAGTTGTTCTTCAGCTGCTCCCAGGGGTTGTCCTCAGCCTTCTTGTAGCCCAGAGAGACCTTGTGGTTCTCGGTGTCGATGTCCTTCACATACACCTCGATGGTGTCGCCAACGGAGACGACCTCAGAGGGATGCTTGATGCGGTTCCAGCTCAGCTCGCTGATGTGGCACAGACCGTCCACACCGCCGATGTCAACGAATGCACCATAAGAGGTCAGGCTCTTGACGACGCCGGTGTAGGTCTTGCCGACCTCGACGCTTGCCCAGAACTCCTCACGCTTAGCCTTGTTCTGCTCAGCGGTGACCTTGTTGATGCTGCCGACGATCTTGCGGCCGGAGCACTCGGTGACGACCAGCTGAACGTGCTGGCCGACCAGAGCAGTGTAGTCCTCATCGCGGCGCATCGTGGCCTGAGAACGGGGGACGAACACCTTGACGCCCTTGACGTTGACGACAACGCCGCCCTTGTTGAACTCGGTGACGTCGCCCTCGACGACCTCGCCGGACTCAGCTGCCTTGGCGATCTCTTCCATGCCCTTGCGAGATGCGAGCTTCTTGCGGGAGAGCTGGATGACGCCATCCTGATCCATAACCTTCTCGACGATGAGGTCCAGCTCATCGCCAACTTTCACCAGGTCCTCGACCTTGGCGGAGGAATCATCGGTCAGCTCGCTCAGCTTGACAAAGCCGGTCTGCTTAGCTCCGATATCCACCTGGATCTCGTTGGCAGAGATGCTGGTCACGATTCCTTTCACAATACTGCCTGCATGAACACGCTTTTCCTCGGATGCGTTCAGCATCTCCTCAAAGCTCATGCTGTCATTGATTTCTGCGCTCATACTGTTAAGTACCTCCTCAATAATAGACGATGGCGTTGAAGCCCCGGCTGTGACGCCCGCCGTCTTTACATCTGCAAACCATTCCGGCCGAAGTTCGCTCGCTGTCTCGACCGTTACGGCTCGCGTATGCCTTGCGGCGACCTGTACCAGCTTTTGGGTATTGGAAGAATGATGACCGCCAATGACAACAATGATGTCGCATTGTTGGCTGAGGTCTTCCGCTTCCTGTTGCCTCGCCCACGTCGCATTACATATTGTATCAAAAATTCGGGCGTTTGTATAGGCTTTTTTGAGAAACTCCGAACTTTCTTGCCATTTTGTTACCTGAAATGTGGTCTGTGCAACTGCAAAAATGGGCTTTTGGGGGTCAGAAGGCCCTTTCCACGCCTTCAACTGGGCCAAATCGCTGAAAACGAATACCTCTCCCCGGGTATGTCCGACGATGCCCTGCACCTCCGGATGGGACACGTCACCGGCCACCACGAGTGTCGCACCGGCGGCTTCGGCCTCGGAAGCGACTTTCTGTATCTTCTTCACGAAGGGGCAGGTGGCGTCGTGATAGGTACAGCCCCGGGCGTCCAGCTCATCGTAAATGCTGCGTGGGACGCCGTGGCTGCGGATGACCACCTCGTAGCCCGCAGGGACATCCGCGGGGGTATCTGCTACCAGTGCGCCCCGGCGCTCGAGGTCTTCTACGGTCTGGGGGTTGTGGATGAGGGGGCCGAGGGTGGCCACCTTGCGGCCCTCATCCAGCAGACCGTAGGTCAGCTTGACCGCGCGGTCCACGCCGAAGCAGAAACCCGCAGTCTTTGCAAGTCTGATTTCCATTGTACTCTCCTAAATTCAACCTCTCCGTCATCGCGCAGCGATGACGGAGAGGGCAAGTCGCCTTACAATTCACTCCACGCATCCAGAACGGCCTGCTTATTCTCCCGCAGCTTCTTTATGTCGCGGCGGCCTTCCATCGCAAACTGTGCAGCGGGCATGGGCTCGCCGAAGATGACACGCACCTTGCAGAACAGCTTCATCTTGCCATCGGGGGTGTCGTAGTAGATGCGGCAAGGCACGACGTCCACATTTGCTGCCGCCGCGATGACGAAGAGGCCGCTCTTGAGGGGAAGGAACTTGCCCTCCTTCTCCCGCGTCCCCTCCGGGAAGAGCAGCAGCGTACCGCCCTCCTGACACTTTTTCACGGTGTCGTCGATGACACCGACCTCTTCTTTCGTGCCGCGGACACAGACTGCACCGGCGCACCGGAAGAACCACGACAGGAATGCGTTTATCTCGAACAGCTCTTTCTTGGCAAACACTGTCATCCGCCGGCCCCAGAACCGGGCGATGACGACGAACACCGGGTCGATGGCGGAGATGTGGTTGGGGGCAATGATGCAGCCCTTCGTGCCGATTTTTTTCAGGTTCTCTCTGCCCTCACACCGGACGCGGAAGCCGATGTGGAACACCAGCCATGCCAGCGGGACCAGAATATAATATAGTATCATCCGACCTTCTCCGTGATCATTTTCTTCATGGCCTCAAAGCTCTGCTCGAAGTTCAGCTCCGAAGTGTCCAGCAGCACGGCGTCGTCTGCCTGCTTGAGAGGAGCTGCGGCGCGGTGGGTATCCTGATAGTCGCGCTGCTTGACGTCGGCCAGCACATCTTCGTAGGGGGTGTCGATGCCCTTCTGCTGGTACTCCTTCCAGCGGCGGGTGGCGCGGGCCTCCGGGCTGGCGGTGAGGAAGATTTTTACCGTCGCATTGGGCAGCACCACGGTGCCGATGTCGCGGCCATCCATCAGGATGTTCTGCGTCCTGGCCATGTCCCGCTGCATCTCCAGCAGGAAGGCGCGCACCGCCGGATTTGCACCCACGGCAGAAGCCGCCATCCCCACCTCTTCGGTGCGGATGGCCGTGCTGACGTCCTCGCCATTCAGATAGATATGCTGTTCGCCCTCGATAAAAGCAAACTCGAGGGTGATATTGGGCAGCAGGGCATTGACCGCCTCGTTGTCCTTCGGGTCCTTGCCCGCGCGGAGGGCGTAAAGGCCGATGGTGCGGAACATCGCACCGGTGTCCACATAAATGTAGCCGAAGTCCGCAGCCAGACGCCGCGCCAGCGTAGATTTGCCTGCGCCCGCAGGCCCGTCGATCGCAACAGATACCATTATAAAAGCTCCTTCTTTCATTTTACTGAGCATAGCCCGGCCCACCAGTGTTCAGATATTACAGGTTATTCGCAAAGCTCTGTGCCGTGCAGAATGCGAGCTGCAGGTTATAGCCGCCGGTATAGGCGTCCACATCCAGCACCTCGCCTGCAAAGTAGAGGCCGAGGGCCTTTTTGCTCTGCATGGTCTTGGGGTCCACCTCCCGCACCGACACGCCGCCCGACGTGATGACTGCGTGGGCCAAATCGCCCCGGGCGTCGATGGACACCCGCCAGTGCTTCATCAGCTGTACCAGCTCCCGCTTCTGCTCCCGGGTGATCTGGTTTGCCCTGGTGGCCGGGTCGATGCCCCAGCGGGCCACCATGACCGGCTGCATACTGGACGGCAGCAGCTTCACCAGTGCGCCCTGCGCCGCGTGGTTCGCCAGAAGGGCAAAGTCCCGGGTGATGCGGTCATAAAGCTGTTCCTCGCTGAGGGCAGGCTTCAAATCAATAAAAGCTTCGTACTTGTGCTTTTTCATATCGCCCAGATGGCTCGACGCGCTGAGGGTCAGCGGCCCGCTGATGCCGAAGTGGGTGAACAGCATCTCGCCCTGCTCCTCGAAGATGGCTTTGCCGTCCTCGTGGAGGGTGAGGGTCACGTTCTTGAGGGCAAGGCCCATCATCTTCTTGCAGTCGGCGTCATGGCTGACGAGGCTGACGAGGCTGGGGACAGGCTCCACGAGGGTGTGGCCCGCCTGCCGGGCCAGCTTGTAGCCGTCGCCGGTGGAGCCGGTGGTGGGGTAGCTCAGACCGCCCGTTGCCACCAGCACGGCGTCCGCCTTGTACTCCCGGCCCGAAGTTCCCCGCACTCCTACGCAGCGATAGGCCGGGCCGGGCTTTTTCTTTTTCGGGCGGCGCGGATCTTCCGGCGCGGCAGACCCTTCTTCCGGCTGGGCCAGCGGCTCCAGCAGCAGCTTTTTTGCCCCGTCGTGGACGATGTCCGCTCCGTCTGCGTACCGCAGAAGAGCCTGCCGGATCTCTTCGGCCTTGTCTGACACCGGGAACACCCGGCGTCCGCGCTCCACCTTCAGCTCCACACCGAGAGACTCGAACAGCTCCATCGTCCTGGCCGGCGGGAAAGCCCCCAGCGATGAGAACAAAAAGCGGGGGTTCGTCCGCACATGGTGCAGAAATTCCTCTGCGGTGCAGTCGTTGGTCACATTGCAGCGGCCCTTGCCGGTGACGAGAATTTTCTGAGCCGGCTTTTCCATATGTTCCAGCACCGTCACCTCATGCCCCTGCCGCAGGGCCGCGCCCGCCGCCATCAGGCCGGCAGCGCCGCCGCCTACCACTAAGACCTTCATGTTTCGTTTCCTCCGCTTTTTCTTCTGTCTTCACACTTATTCCAGTTTATCATACCAGAATCGACCGCCAAAAGCAATGTGAAAAAAGCAGGTACAGCGTTCTGCTGCACCTGCCCGGAAAATTTTGCTTATTTCATGGCCTTGATGGGGTCGAGATACTTTTCGCCCTCCATGACCTCCAAGTGGATGTGGCTCTCCTCGGCACACTCACAGCTCACGCTGCCCACCTTGCCGATGATCTGCCCGACCGAGACGGTGTCGCCCTTCTTCACCCTGGCGTCCGTTGTGCCGCAGACCCGCCAGACCCTGCCGGAAGCGTCTTCAATGGCGACCACAGGCCCCCACTTGTCGTCCGTGCCGGTCTCCACCACCTTGCCTGCCGCCGGGGCGGTCACTTCCGCGCCCCTGCTGGCGGCGTAGTCCACGCCGTTGTGGGTGCGCCAGTCGCCCAGCGTCTTGCTGTAGACCAGCTCATCGCCGCTGTAGCTGTTTAAGACGCGCCCCGAGACAGGCTGCGTGGAGGCAGGCGCAGCCGAACTGCTGGCAGGCAAGGACTCGGTTTGCAGCGCGGAGGGTTCGCGCACCGAACCAGACCCAGACTGCGCACCAGAAGAGGACGCAGCCCCACCGGACGAGCTGTCGGCTTTTGGCACATTGGCCACACTGTTTGCTGCGGGTGCGTTCTGCTGCTGCCATTCGGCTTCCTCCTCTCCGGCGACGCCGGGCGATGTGTTGATGCCCTCGTCGATGCCGGGGGCGGTGCTGGACGGGCTGCGCACCGCGTCCAGATTCTTCTTCAGCTCATTGCGCACCGTGCGCACAGCCCACACCCCGGCCGCTGCCGCCGCCAGCAGGCAGGCGGTGAGCACCAGCGCAAAGGCTTTGTCCCGCAAAAACTTTCTGAATTGCTCCATCGTTCGTTACTCCAATCCATCTTTGTGTACGGAATCGTTTCTTTGGTGGTAGTTTGGAGCGGCAGAGCGGGGTTTATTCATCCTTTATTCGAAAGGATACAAAAAGGCCCCGGATGACCGGGGCCTTACCTGTTGCATTGTTCTTTTTATGCAGCGCAGTCCGGGAAATTCACCACCGTGATTTCCGCCACCGCCTTTTCCACAGTCTGCAAAATATGCTCTATCTTTTCTATTGTATCCGCTGACAGAACAACTTCTCCGCACTGCTCACACTTCATACAGGGGACATTTTTGATGACAACGACACAGTTTTTGAGCTGTACGGTATGAATGGTAGTATCAGGCTTCATTTCGCCCTTGCAGAAAAAGCAGGTCATGTCTTATTCCCCTTTCTTCTTTCGTTCTGTATAAGAGGCATTCCAGTGGTCCAGGTCAGGCCAATAGGCGGTCAATATCCACAGCGCATCCTCATGGATGCCGCACACCACATGGAGCCAGCGGCCCGCCAGATTGACGCCAAGTACCAGACAGGATGGACACCGGTAGTCGTCCGGGCGATATTCGATGATTTTTCCGCTCTGGATAGCCTGCCGAATATCAGCCAAACGGATGCCGCGTTCATAAAGCCGGGCCTGCGAGTGTGCTGTCAGGAATATCTGCCCACTGCAGGATAGTGTGCGCAGGTTTTCAATCGTCAATTCCACGCTCTACCGGCCTTCTTTCTTTTTATTTGATTATAGCATCCCCGTTTCATCAAGTCAATCACAGTGCAAAAGACCCCCATCCGGCGTTCCGGACAGGGGCCTAAAGTCCTATTTAGTTATTGCGGCTGCGGCTGTTCATGCCCAGCAGGCGGACGACGTAGAGGAAGATGTTGATGAAATCCAGATACAGGGTCAGTGCGCCGTAGATGGAAGCCTTCTCGGCCAGCTCAGCATCGCCTGCGTAGTAGGCGTAGATCTGGCGGAGCTTCTGGGTATCGTAGGCGGTGAGCAGCATGAACACCACCAGGCCGATGCCGCAGTAGAGCACCGAGGCACCGAAGCCAAAGCCGAAGAGCGCACCCACGAGGCTGGTGACGATCATGGCCACCAGAGCCATCATGAGGCGGGGGCCCCAGCCGGTGAGGTCCTTATGGGTGGTGGTGCCGTACACAGCCATGAGGCCGAAGTAGACCGCCGTGGCGAGGAAGGCCATGACCAGCGTACCTACCGAGAACATCAGGAAGTAGTAGCTCAGGACCATGCCGTTCAGGATGGCGTATCCGAAGAACGCGGCTCTTGCACCGTCGATGGACATCTTCTGCACCCGGGCGCTGAGCATGAACACCAGTGCCAGCTCACCGATGGTAAGCAGGAAGTAAAGCGAATTGACCAGATAGATAAGGGACGTGGTCGCCGTGATATAGGCCATTGCGAAGGTGACGAGCAGGCCGCCGGCCATCCAGCGGTAGGTGCGGGTCATATAGTCCGATGCGCTCATCGAAGGCTCCGCATAGCCGCGGTCATAGTTGTTGTAATCCATAAGGAATCCTCCATTCAAAATCAGGGCATCGACCTCGGCCTTGCCCCGGTCTACGAAATATAGTATACTGCATAGAAATGAACGATTCATGAAAAAGGCTGTGATATTTGATGTCCCTCGGACTTTATCTGCATATTCCTTACTGTTTTTCCAAATGCCGGTACTGTGATTTCTACTCCGCCCCCGGCCAGCGCGGCGTCCCCCGGGCCTATGTGGACGCCCTTTTGCGGGAACTCTCCCGGTTTGCGCCGGACGCGCCCCTGCGGCCGGACACCCTTTATTTCGGCGGTGGAACGCCCAGTCTGCTGGACCCGGCAGACGCCGCCCGGCTCATCGCCGCCGCACAGCCCCTGCCCGGGGCCGAGATCACGCTGGAAGCCAACCCTGAGACCGTGACCGAAGACTCTCTCCGGGCATTCCGGGAGGCGGGCGTCAACCGCATCTCCTTCGGCGTCCAGTCGGCCCGGGACAGCCAGCTCCAGATGCTGGGCCGCCCCCACACGGCAAAGCAGGCGCGGGCCGCTTTCGCTGCCGCACGCCGTGCCGGGTTCGAGAACATCAGCGGCGACATCATGCTGGCCCTGCCCCATTATACGCAGGCCGAGTTCGACGAGACGCTGGAGCTTATCGAGGATGGCGGCGCGGTTCACATTTCCGCCTACCTCTTGAAGATCGAGCCCGACTCCGCCTTTGGCCGGACGCCGCCCGAGGGTCTGCCCACCTCCGACGAGGCGGCGGACTTCTACCTCTATGCCGTCGAGCAGCTGGAACATCATGGCTACCGGCAATATGAGATCTCCAACTTCGCCCGCCCGGGCTATGAGGGAAAGCATAACCTCATCTACTGGGACTGCGGCGACTATCTGGGCATCGGCCCCGCCGCCCACTCCTGCATGGGCGGCAAACGGTTCTACTACCCCGCCGACACCGAAGCCTTTCTGCGGGACGAGGCCGCGCCCGTCATGGACGGCGGCTGCGGTGCGGAGGATTATCTCATCCTGCAGTTGCGTCTGCGCAAAGGTCTGAGCCTCGACGAATACAAAAAACGCTATGGCAGGGAGTTCTCCACATCGCAGCTGGCCTTTGTGAAAAACTGCGTGAAGAGCGGCTACGCCAACTTTGACGGCCACACCCTCGCCCTCACGCCCGCCGGGCTCATCGTACAGAACAGCATCCTTGCCGAGCTGCTGTGAGCCTCAGTGAACAGCAAAGCTCATCGCCGCCAGCACAAAAACACCGATGATGCTGGCAATGCGGCTCACCCTCTGCATCGCGTAATACCAGTCGGTGGGCTCACCGCCGTACACCTCCAGCCCGTGGCGGAGGTTCCAAAACAGCAGCGGGAACCGGACATCCAGCACAAGGAGCACCACCAGCGCCCCGATCGGCAGCAGGAACGCCACGCTGCCCCGGGTCTCCCGCCGCCCGCCGACGGCCACATGATAGAGCCAGTTACAGCTGGGCCAGAGGTCGGATCTCTGGTATTCGCCGTTGACAATGACGTTCACCTCGTCGGCAAGGCCCCCATCGTCTTCCCGCCACAGGATGGCGTCGCCGGGGTCGCCCAGCGCGGTCCCGGTAAAAATGACCACTCCGTCCTGCTCGATTTTTACGCCCGGGTCGCTCATCCCCTCGGCTTTCGATTCGAGCCGATAGTGCCGCGTCTCTCCGTCCATCGTGAACTCCACCTCCGCACCGTTTTCCGTCTGGGCGATCTGCATGGTGTAGGCGGCATACGCATCCCTGCCCGAAAAGCTGCCGTCGGCCTGCCGGTACAAAAAGGCATCCCGCAGCCAGACGCCCGGGCGGAGGGCGGCCCAGAGATAGAGCACAGCGAGAAGCAGCGCGGTAAGAATGCAGAGCAGGCAGCTCGTCTTTTTCTCCATGGTCAGGCTCCTTTCGTTTCAGCCCAGTTCGATCACGTTCCACCCCAGCTCCCGGATGGCTTCTTTATCATGGGTCGCCAGCAGGGTGGGCTTTGTGCCGCAGCGTGCCTTGAGCATGGCTGCGGCTTTTTTCATGACGGCGGGGTCCATGCCGGTGAAGGGCTCATCCAACAGAAGGGTGTCGCTCTCGGCCCAGAGCGCGCGCAGCAAGGCGGTGCGGCGCTTCTGTCCGCCGGAGAGCTTCCGGGCAGGCAGGGCAAGGGCCTCGTCATCCAGTCCTAATTGTATAAGGTTATCTCGTATCTGCTCTTTGTATTGTGTTTTGACCTTGTACTGTTCTGCGGTCAGCACCAGCGCCACATTCTCTTCGGCGGTCAGCTGGGGGCAGAGCCTGTCTTCCTGAAAGACCGCGCCCACATGCCCCATGCCCTCCACGCTGCCGGAGGTGGGCGCTTCCAGCCCCATCAGGATGCGGAGCAGGGTCGTCTTGCCCCAGCCGCTTGGCGCCCAGAGCACCGCCGGGCCGTCCACGGTAAGCGAGAGGTTTTCGAAGAGGATCTTCTCTCCGAATCGTTTAGACAGATTCTTTATTTCCAGTTTGTTGTTGGTTTCACTCATTTTTCAGCCCCCTCTTCGCCCAGAACTGCCGCTACCGCTTTATCCAGCAGCGCGAGGAACAGCTTTTCGAATACGGCGCTCAGCAGGATGATGACGAAGGTCCAGGCAAACAGCTCCCCGGTGGAAAGGGTAATTTTGGCCCGGTAAAGCGCGTCGCCGATGCTGCCGTCCGGCAGGCCGATGACCTCTGCTGCTACGCCGCTCTTCCAGCAGATGCCCAGCGCCACGCCGCACCCCTGCCGGAACGCGGGCAGCACCGCCGGGAGCCAGACCGCCCGCAGACGCCGCCCCAGAGGCAGACGGAACACCTGCGCCATTTCGAGAAGCTGGCGGTCAGCACTCCCGATGCCGGTGCGCACTGCGCTGTAGAGGACGGGCAGCACCATCAGAAAGCTGATCAGGACGGACAGCGACGAGCCGCTGACCCACACCAGCGCCAGAATGATGAAGCTCGCCACCGGAGTAGCCTTGACCAGCTGCATCACGGGGGCGAGAAGGGCGTCCACCCACTCCCACTTTTCGGCGGCTACCGCCAGCGCCGCGCTGGACAGAACGCCCAGCCCGAAGCCCAGCAGGATGCGCCCGGCGCTGAAACCGATGCGCTGCCAGAACTCGGCCTGAGGCAGCAGCTCCACCAGCGTACCGATGGCCTGCACCGGCGAGACAAGAAAGACTTCCTGCCCGATGGCCGCAGCCGCCGCCTGCCAGACGCCCAGCCAGAACACCGACGCCGCCAAAATTTGAATGCGGCGTTTTTTTGTCTTATCCATGTATTTCTTTGCTCCTGTTCGTTTTCTCGCTTTCAGAATATCACATCATGTATGAGAATACAATCCTTCATCTTTTCTTCTCTTGACATGAGGGTCATAAAACACTACACTAGAATAAAGTAATCCTTATTCTACGTGCCTCCGCGCACAGCTGGGAGAGATGACCATGCACGATTCCGCTCAGGCCCTCCGGGGCAAAAAGCTCCTTCTGGTGGGGTTCACCCTGTTCTCGATGTTCTTCGGGGCAGGCAACCTCATCTTCCCGCCCTTCCTCGGCGCACAGGCCGGGACGGCGCTCTGGCCCGCTTTTGTGGGCTTTGCCGTCAGCGCCATCGGCCTGCCCATCGCGGGCGTGGCAGCGGTGGCCCGGGCGGGCGGTCTGCCTGCGCTGGCCGGGCGGGTCCATCCCCGCTTCGCACAGGTGTTCGCTGTGCTGGTCTATCTGTCCATCGGTCCCTGTCTCGCGATCCCCCGCACGGCCAGCACCTCGTTTGAGATGCTGACGCCGCTGGTGGGGCGGAGCACACCGGGACAGTTCATCTACTCCCTCGTGTTCTTTGCTGCGGCGTACTTCGTGGCCCTCAAGCCCGAAAAGCTGACCCAGCGGCTGGGCCGCATCCTCTGCCCTGCCCTGCTGGTGCTCATCGTGGTGCTGTTCGCGGGCTGCATCCTCCGCCCGGCCGCGCCCGGCTACGGCACGCCTGCCGAGGCTTACGCCGCCCTCCCCGCCGCACAGGGCGTGCTGGACGGCTATCAGACCATGGACGCGCTGGCAGCGCTCAACTTCGGCGCGGTCATCGCGCTGAACCTTCAGGCGGTGGGCATCACGGAGGAGTCCGCCGTCCGGCGCGGCACCATCCGGGCCGGGCTCATCGCAGGCGGGATGCTGCTGGTGGTCTACGCCATGCTGACCCACATCGGCGGCATCTCGGGGGCTGCCTTCCCCGGCAGCGACACCGGGGCCGCCGTCCTGACGGCACTGGCCGACGGCCTGTTTGGTCGGGTGGGACAGGTGCTTCTGGCCGCCATCTTCGTCATCGCCTGCTTCAACACCTGTGTCGGCCTCATCGCCAGCGTAGGCGAATACTTCCACGAGCTTCTGCCCCGGCTGCCCTACCCCGCCATTGCAGCCTTCTTCGCGCTGATGAGCATGCTGCTGGCGAACATCGGCCTTGCGGGCATCCTGAGCCTTTCCGTCCCGGTGCTGAACGCCATCTACCCCATCGCCATCATCCTCATCGTGGTGGAGTTCCTGCCCGGACGGTTCCAGCGGACATCGGTCTGGCGGCTGGGCATCCTCTTCACGGCCATCCAGAGCATCCCTGCCGCCCTGCCCTTCGGCCCCCTCTCCACCTTGATGAACGCTCTGCCCCTGAGCAGCCTCGGCTTTGGCTGGCTGCTGCCGGCCCTCATCGGCATCGGCGCGGGCCTTCTGATGTAAGAAAAACTGCCGCACGGCTGTGCGGCAGTTTTTCTTGTTTCAAAGCTTACTTTGCAGAGTTGCGGATCGCCGCCATGACCTTGCGCAGGACGGACGGCTCGGTGTAGTAGAAGTTATCGTCCGGCAGCTTGCCGCCCACGGCGGCGGGAGAGGCATCGTAGAGCACCTGCAGGTAGGCAGAGATGTCTTTCTTCATCTCCTGACCGTTGCGGTAGACGATGTTGCACTTGGGCAGGGCCTTCTTGGCGATAGCGGCCTTGGCCACCACGCCGACTTCCTCACAGAGGGCGGCGGTGCCGTCGATGTCCTCGTTGGCCGCCTTGACGCTCTTCTGGTAGTCGGTCAGGAAGGCTGCGATGACATCGGGGTTCTGCTTTGCGTACTCGGTGCGCACCACGGTGACGCCGGTGATAAGCTGGGTGTCACAGACTTTGTTCCATTCTTTGGTCAGGTCGAGAACGACGCGGAGGCCGCTGTCCTTCATCTGGGCAGCGGTGACATAGGGCTGAGGCAGGACGGCGATGGCATCCTGCCTGGCAGCGGCCATCTGGGCCGTGACCTCGGAAGCCTCGCTGTAGTATTCGATCTTCACGTCCTTGTCGGGGTCGAGGCCGTTCTTCTTGAGCAGATAGCGCAGGACGTACTCGGGCGTCGTGCCTTTGCCGGTGGAAAGGATGGTGCGGCCCTTGAGGTCGGCGAAGCTGTGGACGGTATTGCCCTTCTCCACGACGTAGAGGACGCCCAGCGTGTTGACGGCCATGACCTGGATGCCGCCGTTCGTCTTCTGGTAGAGGGTCGCGGCGAGGTTGGCCGGGATAGCGGCCATGTCGAGTTCGCCCTTGATGAGCTTCGGCACGATCTCATCGGCAGCGCCGTAGAGCTGCAGGTCATAGTCGAGGGAGGCCGTGCCGTCCTTCTCCATGCTCAGCAGGTTGACAAGGCCCATGGTGGTGGGGCCTTTCAGGCCGGCGATGCGCACTTTGGTGCTCGTTTTGGCCGATGCGCCGCAGGCCAGCACGCTGACCATCAGCACCAGCGACAGCAGCAGAGATGTCAGTTTTTTCATAGGATTCAGCTCCTCACTTTCATTGGGAGAAATTTTCCCGCAAAAAATTTGCAAAACCATTTGCTTTACGCCCTCAAGTTTACTATAATAAGAGAAAAAATACCGTTGCACACGCAACGGAATCGCAGAAGGGCGGTGAGGGCCCGGGGAAAACCTCACGGAATGGGTATGGAAAATTATCTTCCGCTGTTACAATCCACCTCTCTGTTCGCCGGGCTGGAAGCCGAAGCGCTCCGGGTCCTGCTGGGCGAAGTGGGGGCCGTATTGCGCACCTACAGCCGGGGCGAGACCCTCGTGCTGGCCGGACAGCCGAACCGCCGGGTGGGCGTGGTGCTCTCCGGTGCCATCGAGGCCTATCATTCCGCCGCCAGCGGGGCGCGTCTGCCCATCAGCCAGATGGGGCCGGGCGGTGTGTTCGGCGACGTGCTGGGCGGCTCGAGCCTTTCCAGCCCGGTGACGGTGGTGGCCTCGGCCACCTGCGAGGTGCTGCTGGTGCCTTACGAGAAGCTTCTGCTGCCCGGGGCCGACCCGGCCCGCCAGCGGGTGCTGCAGAACCTTGTGCGCACCATCAGCGACAAATACTTCCTGCTCTCCCGCCGGGTAGACCTGCTGCTGCTCAAGAGCCTGCGGGCCAAGGTGTGCGCCTACCTGCTCAGTGAGGCCGAGGTGCATCACAGCCTCACCTTCACCGTTCCCTACTCCCGCATCCGGCTGGCCGACTACCTCAACTGCGACCGCAGCGCCCTCTCCCGGGAGCTGAGCCTGATGCAGCGGGACGGCCTGCTCGAGACCTATAAGAGCAGCTTCAAGCTGCTGGAGCCGGACGCGCTGCGGCGCATGGTGCTGTAACAGCCTCTCCCGGAGGGAGAGCCTTATATAGAAGGAGAACTTCATCATGTCCAAACCGATTTTATGGATTGTCATTCCCTGCTACAACGAAGAACAGGTGCTGCCCATCACGGCCCCCATGTTCCTGAAAAAGATAAACGACCTCGCCGCAGCGGGCCTTATCAGCGAGAAGAGCCGGGTGCTCTTCGTCAACGACGGCTCCCGCGACGCCACCTGGTCCCTCATCCAGAAGTTCGCCTCTGAGGATGAGCACTTCATCGGCATCTCCCAGAGCCGGAACCGCGGCCACCAGAACGCCGTGCTGGCCGGGCTGATGGAGGCGCTCCACAGCGGCAGCTGCGACATCACCATCTCCATCGACTGCGATGGTCAGGACGACATCAACGCCATGGACGAGATGGTCAAAAAGTATCTGGACGGCGCCGAGGTCGTCTACGGCGTGCGCAGCCGCCGGGACACCGACACCTTCTTCAAGCGGTTCACCGCCGAGGGCTTCTACCATGTGATGAACGCGCTGGGCGCGGACATCGTCTTCAACCACGCCGACTACCGGCTCATCAGCACCCGGGTGCTGGAGAGCTTCGCCGACTACCGCGAGGTGAACATCTTCCTGCGGGGCATGGTGCCGCTGGTGGGCTACCCCAGCGACACCGTCTACTACGAGCGCCACGAGCGTCTGGCCGGCGAGAGCCACTATCCCCTCAGCAAGATGCTGGCCCTCGCCTTCGACGGCATCACCAGCCTGTCGAACAAGCCCATCCGCCTCATCACCGGCGCAGGCATCGTGGTCAGCCTCATCAGCTTCATCGGCGTCATCTGGGCCATTGTGCAGGCCGTGCTGGGCAGCGCCGTGGCGGGCTGGGCCTCCACCATCTGCATCGTCTGCTTCATGGGCGGCGTCCAGCTGGTGTGTCTGGGCGTCATCGGCGAATACGTCGGCAAGATCTATATGGAGACCAAGGCCCGCCCCCGCTACATCATCAGCGAGCGCACATGGGCTCCCTACGAAAGGAAGTATCACGGATGAGCAAACAGAGCTGGAAAGGCAGCACCCTCCTGAACCCGGAGCCGCCGGTGCTGGTCTCCTGCGGCGGACTGGATAAGCCCAACCTCATCACCATCGGCTGGACCGGCACCATCTGCACCCAGCCCAGCATGGTATCCATCAGCGTCCGCCCCGAGCGGTACAGCCACCATCTCATCAGGGAGAGCGGCCAGTTTGCCATCAACCTGCCCACCGAGGCACTGGTGAAGTCGGTGGACTGGTGCGGCGTCAGGAGCGGCCGGGACTTCGATAAATTCGCGGCCTGCAAACTCCATTCTGCCCCCGGCTCGGTGCTGACGGACTGCCCCATCCTCGAAGAAAGCCCCGTCAACCTCGAGTGCAGGGTCACGCAGGTCATCCCGCTGGGCAGCCACGACCTCTTCCTCGCCGAAGTAGTCGCCTGCGACGTGGACGAGAGCCTGCTGGACGAGAACGGTAAGCTCTGCCTCGACAAGGCCAGGCTCATCGTCTACAGCCACGGCGAATATCTGGCTCTGGGCAAAAAGCTGGGGACCTTCGGCTACAGCGTGCGGAAGAAAAAGCCGACGCGGAAGCCCCGCAGATAATACTATGAAAAATGGGAAGCGCAAAAGCGCTTCCCATTTTTTTTTTTTATTTCTCGTCGAGCAGATCACTCAGACATCTGACCGTCCGGCCGTGATAGCCCGTGACCGTCTCGGCATGGAGCAGACTGCTCAGCACACTTTCCTCCACGCACTCGGCCACCGCCCGGAACAGCGGATTGATGGCGTCGTCGTGGAGCATCCCCATCGGCAGGATGGCCTTTTCGGAGTAGTGCGGCACCCGGTTGGCGGTGGTGAAGGCAATGACGATCTCGCCGGAGCCGTTGCCGCAGAAAGAGCCGGTGCGGGACAGGCCCACCAGCGCCCGGTGGCAGAGCCGCCGCAGCTGGCGCTCACTGAGGGGAATATCCGTCGCCAGCACCGTGATGATGGAGCCCTTGTCCTCGTGGGGCGGGATGTGGGCGTCCAGCAGGCTCTGGATGGGGGTTCCTGCCACTACGAGGTCATCGAAGACGGCGTGGTTGGAGAGCACCAGCGCACCGATGGTGTACGGTTTCCCGTCCAGCTCCACCACACGGGAGGCCGAGCCGATGCCGCCCTTCAGGCCGTGGCAGCGCATTCCCCGGCCCGCGCCCACAGCGCCCTCGGCGAAATCGGCGCGGCAGTCGGCCAGCGCGGCCCGCACGTTTTCTTCTGTGACGTGGAGACCCCGGATGTCGTTGAGGCCGCTGTCGTTGCACTCGCAGACCACCGGGTTGACGCTGCCGGTGGTCTCGCAGATGTCGGGGTTCTTATCCAGCATATACTTCACCAGCGCTGTCTCCACAGTACCTACGCTGAGGGTATTGGTGAAGAGGATGGGCGTTTCCAGCGTCCCCAGCTCGTCGATCTGGACAAGGCCGGTGGTCTTGCCGAAGCCGTTGATGACATGGCTGGCCGCCATCACTTTATCGTGGAAAATATCGCCCTGATGGGGCAGCAGCGCGGTCACGCCGGTCTGGACCTCGCCGTCCGCCAGTGTGCAGTGGCCCACCGTCACGCCCGGCACATCGCTTATCTTGTCCAGCGGCCCGCAGGGCAGTTTGCCCACCCGGATGCCCCGGCTCTTCCATTTTGCTTCGATTCCCATAAGTATTCTCCTTACAAAAATGCCCCCTCCTCACCAGACGGAGAGGGCTGATTTTATTCTTCCTCGTGCTCCACCTTGCTGATAGCGCCCAGGTCGTAGGGCGTGTTCTGGTAGACGTAGTAGTTCAGCCAGTTCTCATACAGCAGGTGTGCGTGAGCACGCCAGCGGAAGAGAGGCGGCTGCTCGGGGTCGTCGTTGGGGTAATAGTTCTTTGGCACCGCGATGGGCAGGCCCTTGCCGACATCCCGCTTGTACTCGGCGTCCAGCGTGTACTTGTCGTACTCCGGGTGACCGGTGACGAAGATCTGCCGTCCATTCTCGGTGCTCATCAGGAAGGGGCCGGCCTCGTCGCTCTCGGCGAGGATGCGCAGAGCCTTGCAGTTCAGCACATCCTCCCGGCTGATGCCGGTGTGGCGGCTGTGAGGGGCGTAGAACACCTCATCGAAGCCGCGCACCAGCGGATTCGAGGGACGGGTGACTTTATGCTCGAAGACGCCGAACATCTTCTGGTCGAGAAGCTGCTTGCGGATGCCATAGTGGTAATAAAGCCCCGCCTGTGCGCCCCAGCAGACATGAAGGGTAGAGTAGACGTTCGTCTCGCTGAAGTCCATGATCTCGCACAGCTCCTGCCAGTAGTCCACCTGTTCAAAGTCTATTTTCTCCACAGGCGCACCGGTGATGATCATGCCGTCGTAGCGGTCGTTCTTCACCTCATCGAAGGTCTTATAAAACGCCTCGAGGTGGGCCGCAGAGACATGGGTCGCCGCATGGCTGGCCGTCTGCAGCAGGGTCATGTGGACCTGAATGGGCGTATTGGCCAGCAGGCGGGCGATCTGGGTCTCGGTGGCGATCTTGGTCGGCATGAGGTTCAGGATGAGGATCTCCAGCGGACGGATGTGCTGGGAGAGCGCCCGTTCCCGGTGCATGACGAAGACGTTTTCCTCGTAGAGGGCATCGTAGGCAGGAAGAGTCTTGGGGATGATCAGCGGCATAGCATCGTTGCTCCTTTTGACGGTTTTAGCGGGAAGTTTTTATCTGCATCCGGAGACGCTTTTTTCACGGGAAGGGGCCGAAACCGGCAGATGGCGCTGACCGTGTTTCTTATCGCAATTTTCAAAAATAGTGCCTATCGAAACGGCATATTTGCGATATGCAGTTTGCGGATGTTGCTTGTGCATTAAAAACGCAAACTGCTATAAATCTTATCCAGCGCCTGTGCAATATCGGCGATGAGGTCTTCGCTGCTCTCGAGGCCGCAGCTCATCCGCACCAGCTCAGCAGGCACACCGGCAGCGGCCAGCTGCTCGTCGTTCATCTGGCGATGGGTGCTGGAAGCCGGATTCAGGCAGCAGGTGCGGGCATCGGCAACGTGGGTCTCAATGGCGGCAAGCTTCAGCTCCTTCATAAAGGTGCTGGCGGCTTCGCGGCCACCGGCCAGGCCGAAGGAGACGACGCCGCAGCTGCCGTTCGGCAGATACTTCTCGGCCAGTGCATGGTAAGGGCTGGACTCGAGGCCGCAGTAATTGACGTAAGCCACCTTGGGGTGAGCCTCAAGGAACTTTGCGACGGCCATGCCGTTGGCGCAGTGGCGCTGCATCCGGACGTGGAGGCTCTCAAGGCCGAGGTTCAGCATATAGGCGTTCATAGGGGACTGCATCGAGCCGAAGTCGCGCATGAGCTGTGCGGTAGCCTTGGTGATGAAAGCCCCCTCTTTGCCGAAGCGCTCCGCGTAGGTGATGCCATGATAGCTCTCATCGGGAGTACACAGGCCGGGGAACTTGTCGGCGTGGGCCATCCAGTCGAACTTGCCGCTGTCCACGATAGCACCGCCCAGCACAGCGCCATGGCCGTCCATGTACTTGGTGGTGGAGTGGGTCACGATGTCGGCCCCCCACTCGAAGGGGCGGCAGTTGACCGGCGTGGGGAAGGTGTTGTCCACGATGAGCGGTACGCCGTGGGCGTGTGCGGCCTTGGCGAACTTTTCGATGTCCAGCACGGTGAGGGCAGGGTTGGCGATGGTCTCACCAAACACGACCTTGGTGTTGGGCTGGAAGGCGGCATCCAGCTCTTCCTCGCTGCACAGCGGATCCACGAAGGTGGCGGTAATGCCCATCTTCTTCATGGTGACGGAGATGAGGTTGAAGGTGCCGCCGTAGATGGTGCTGGACGCCACGATGTGGTCGCCTGCCTCGCAGAGATTGAACAGTGCAAAGAAGTTGGCCGCCTGACCGCTGGACGTCAGCATGGCGGCGGTGCCGCCTTCCAGCTCGCAGATCTTTTTCGCCACCATATCGCAGGTGGGGTTCTGCAGGCGGGAGTAGAAGTAGCCGTCGGCCTCGAGGTCGAACAGCCTGCCCATGTCCTCGCTGGTAGCGTACTTGAACGTAGTGGACTGGATGATGGGGATCTGGCGGGGTTCGCCGTTGCCGGGGGTGTAGCCGCCCTGCACGCAGATGGTATCACGGTTCATTGCAACATACTCCTTTACTGGGTTTATCTGTATAGCACAATTCCCCGCAGGAGCATGAGCCTCCTGCGGGGAATCGATTCGTTAAATTTTATTCCCTGCCCGGAGGCACCTAAAGGCTCTCCCTTTGGGAGAGCTGGCGCGTATGCGCCTGAGAGGGCTAGGACGCTGACAGAGAAGCACGGACACAGCGATAATATTTCTCTGGCAAAGATACTGCCTATCGCTGTGCGGCGGCTCCATCGCACCGGGCTTGCCCTCTCCGTCACCTTCGGTGACACCTCTCCCAAAGGGAGAGGCTTTTCTCACTTCCGCAAGCGCTTATCACTCCTGGTCGCCCAGAAGGTACCGACAGTCTGGAACACCTGCACCATGAGCACCAGCAGCACGACACAGACGATCATGATGTTGGTCTGGTAGCGGTAGTAGCCGTAGGACAGAGCGATCTTGCCCAGACCGCCGCCGCCGATGACGCCGGACATGGCCGAGTAGCCGAGGATGGTCGTCAGGGCAGTGGTCATGCTGGAAATGAGACCGGGCAGGCACTCGGGGATCATGACCTTGGTGATGATCTGGAAGGGAGTCGCGCCCATGCTCTGGGCAGCTTCCACGACGCCCTCGTCCAGCTCACGCAGACTGGTCTCCACCAGACGGGCCACAAAGGGGAAGGCCGCGACCACCAGCGGAACGATGGTGGCCTTGGTGCCGACGGTGGTGCCCACAATGGCACGGGTCAGCGGGAAGACGCAGATCATCAAAATCAGGAACGGCACGCTGCGCAGGATGTTGATGATGATGTTCAGGATGTGCATCAGCCAGCCCGGCAGGGGCAGGATGCCGTCCTTATCGCCAGCCACCAGCAGAACGCCCAGCGGCAGGCCCAGGACCAGAGAAAATGCCGTGGAGAGGACGGTCACATAGAACGTCTCCCAAATGGCGAAGCCATAATCTGCAAAGCTCATTCTCCGGTCACCTCCTCAACGGTCACACCATTCTGGCTGCGCATATAGGCCGCAGCCTGCTTTGCCTGTTCGGTATCGCGGGGAAGTTTGAGCAGCATGGAGCCGTAGCACTGGCCGCTCAGGTCGCGGGTGTCGGCGCTGAGCACAGACACGAGGATGCCCTTCTCCGCAGCAAGGCTCGCCACCAGCGGCTTTGCGGCGGACGAACCATTGAACGTAACACGGACCACGTGATCGTCGGGCGCAAAGCTCGAGAGGTCGCGGGCTGCGCTGCCGCCGTTGGGAGCGACGAGGCGCCTGGCCGCAGCCGTCTTGGGATTTGCAAAGATCTCGCGCACCTCACCCTGCTCCACGACCACGCCGCCGTCCAGAATGGCGACGGAGTCGCAGATCTCTTCCACGACGCTCATCTGGTGGGTGATGACCACCACGGTGATGCCCAGCTTCTTGTTGATGTCCTTGATGAGGGTCAGGATGGCGTGGGTCGTGTTGGGGTCCAGCGCACTGGTGGCCTCATCGCAGAGCAGGACTTTGGGGTTGGTGGCCAGCGCACGGGCAATGGCGATGCGCTGCTTCTGGCCGCCGGAGAGCTGGGCCGGGTAGGCGTTGGCCTTATCGGGCAGGCCCACCATTTCCAGCAGTTCCCTGGCGCGCTTTTCGGCATCGGCCTTCTTCACGCCCGCAAGCTCCATCGGGAAGCAGATGTTCTTCAGGCAGCTGCGCTGCATCAGCAGATTGAACTGCTGGAAGATCATGGTGATGTCACGGCGGCGCTCACGCAGAGCTGCGGGAGACAGAGTCTCCATCGCGGTGCCGTCGATGACGACACTGCCCTCGGTGGGGCGCTCCAGCAGATTGATGCAGCGCACCAGCGTGGATTTTCCCGCGCCCGACATACCGATGATGCCGTAGATGGAGCCATCGGGGATGGTCAGGTCGATGTCCTTCAGCGCATTCACCGCGCCGTCCTTCATCTGGAAGGTCTTGGAAAGGTGTTTGATCTCGATCACGATTTACTCCTTCGTTGGTAAAGCTCAGCCCACGATGGGTGCCAGGCTGTCCTGCTTTCCGCCGTAGATGCCCATGGGCTCGACGTGGATGCCGGCGACGGTCACCAGATGGGTACCCTTCTCCTCGTTGAAGTTGTCCAGATACGGCTGATGCTGGAAGTAGTTGGTGTCGCACTGGCCGTCCTCGACGATGGTGTTGGGGATCACATAGTCGTCGTACTCCTGGATGTCCAGAGTGATGCCCTTAGCGGCCAGAATGTCCTTGCAGACCTCCAGGACCTCGCAGTGGGGAGCGGGAGTAGCAGCGCAGCTGACGGTCTCGCCGTTCAGTGCATCGTAGTCGATGGAAGGGTCATAGCCATCGGTCGGGTTCTCGACGACGGAGACGACAGCGCCCTTGTAGTTCTCATCCATGAAGTCCTTGACCTGCTGGCTCTGCAGAGCGGCGACGAGGGCCTTGATCTTGGGCTCGTTCTCGTTGCCCTCCTTGCAGACCAGAACATTGACGTAAGCAGAAGAGCCATCCTCCATTGCCAGAGCGTCGGTCATGGGGTCCAGACCAGCGGAGATGGCGTAGTTGGAGTTGATGACAGCGTAGTCCTCATCCTGCAGGACGTTGGGGACCTGAGCAGCCTCGACCTCATCGACGGTGACGTTCAGGGGGTTCTCCTCGATGTCGTTCTTGGTGGCGGTCAGGCCGGCGTCAGCCTTCAGCTTGAAGAAGCCGTTCTTCTCCAGCAGGGTCAGAGCGCGGGCCTCGTTGGTGGTGTCGTTGGGGACAGCGACCTTCACCTTGTCCAGCTTTGCCACAGCGGAAGCAGCCTCAGAAGAAGCGGCAGTGCTGGAAGCAGCAGAGCTTGCGGTGGAAGAAGAGCCGCCGCAGGCGGTCAGGGCAGCAGCAGCGGCTGCGACACCGGTAACTTTCAGAAAATCACGACGAGTAATCATAGTTTTTCCCTCTCTATTATTGGATAGAATGTACAGCGGCGGCGCGGCACAGTCCGCGCCCGCCTTGAACGGAAGCATCAAAAAAGCCTCCGTCCCTGCCAGCCATGCGCTGCACAAGGACGGAGGCCTGAAACTTCCGTGGTACCACCTTGGTTCACAGCATCCTCGCGGACACTGCCTCAAAACTGCGGCAGGATTTTCCTGCTTACAGCCGGACGCTTTAACGGGCGCACCCGTCGCGGACTAGTGCTCTTGCTCTTCGTCCGCGCAGCTCCGAGACCATTTTCGGCTCCCTGTTTCCTGCCCTTTTCCACCTGCCGGGCTCTCTGGTAAGGCTCATGCGAAAGCTTACTCTTCTCTTCACAGCCATTTTAGTGATATTGCGTTTATTGTACTCGCCTCGACGGGATTTGTCAACCCCCTAAAACAAACTTTTTCAGTAGGGAATTAACGATCCTTCGCCCATGAGACAAAATATGCCCCCGCGCTGTGCGCGCGGGGGCATATTCAGAAGCTTATCTATCAGCCCTGCTCCTGCTGTGCCTTCTTGGCTTCGAGAGCCAGGATGGCGTCGCGGCGGCTCAGGTTGATGCGGCCCTGCTGGTCGATGTCCGTCACCTTGACGACGATGGCATCCCCCACAGCGACAACATCTTCCACCCGCTCGACACGCTTGGTGTCCAGCTTGGAGATGTGGACGAGGCCCTCCTTGCCCGGAGCGATCTCGACGAAGGCACCGAAGTTCATCAGACGGGTGACCTTGCCCTTGTAGATAGCACCGATCTCGGGGTCTTCCACGATGGTCCTGATGGTGAAGATGGCGCGCTTTGCGTCCTCCTGATCCACGGCGGAGACGAAGACGTGGCCGTCCTCCTGCACGTCGATCTTGCAGTTGCAGGTGGCGCAGATGTCCTGAATGACCTTGCCGCCCTTGCCGATAACGTCCTTGATCTTATCGGTGGGGATCATCATGCTGAACATCTTGGGAGCCCAGCGGCTCAGCTCGCGGCGAGGCTCTGCGATGACGGGCTTGATGATCTCATCGAGGATGTACAGACGGCCCCTGCGGCACTTCTCGAAGGCCTCGGCGATGATGTCGTAGGTCAGGCCGTCGATCTTAATATCCATCTGGATGGCGGTGATGCCCTTGCGGGTGCCGCCCACCTTGAAGTCCATATCGCCGTGGAAGTCCTCGACGCCCTGAATGTCCAGCATGGTCATCCAGCGGTCGCCCTCGGTGATGAGGCCGCAGGAGATACCGGCGACGGGAGCCTTGATGGGAACGCCTGCGTCCATCAGAGCCAGCGTGGAGCCGCAGATGGAAGCCTGAGAGGTGGAGCCGTTGGAAGAGAGGACCTCAGACACGCAGCGGATGGTGTAGGGGAACTCTTCCAGAGAGGGCAGCACAGGCAGGAGAGCGCGCTCAGCCAGCGCGCCGTGGCCGATCTCGCGGCGGCCGGGGCTGCGGGGTGCGCGGGCCTCGCCGACGGAGTACGGCGGGAAGTTGTAGTGATGGATGTAGCGCTTGGTCTGCTCGTCGGTCAGGTCATCCATGAGCTGGTTGTCCTTGGTGCCGCCGAGGGTGCAGGTGGTGAGCACCTGGGTCTGGCCGCGGGTGAACATACCGGAGCCATGCACACGGGGCAGGATGCCGACCTCTGCGGCCAGCGGGCGGATCTCGTTGATGCCGCGGCCATCCACGCGCTTGCCCTCGTCCAGCAGCCAGCGGCGGACGACGTACTTCTGCATCTTGTAGCTGACGAGGTCGAGGTCGGCCTCGGTCAGGTCGGGGTACTCCTCAGCGATCTTGTCCATGATGGGCAGCAGAGCGGCATCACGCACATTCTTGTCGTCGGTATCCATGGCGGCCTTGAAGTCGTCGAGATACTTCTCCTTGATGGCGTGGAACAGGTCCATATCGAGGCCCACGACCTGGAAATCGATCTTCGGCTTGCCGCGCTCGGCCACGATGCCGTTGATGAAGGTGATGATCTTCTTGATCTCCACATGAGCGGCCTTGATGGCGTTCAGCACGGTGTCCTCATCGACCTCATTGGCACCGGCCTCGATCATGACGATCTTGTCCATGGTGGCGGCGACGGTCAGGGCCAGGTCGCTCTTCTTGCGCTGCTCCTGGGTGGGGTTCAGGACGATCTCGCCGTCCACCAGACCCACCTGCACGCCGCCGATGGGGCCGTTCCAGGGGATCTCGGACACCGCGGTGACCAGAGATGCGCCGATCATGCCGGCGATCTCAGGGCTGCAGTCGGGGTCCAGGCTCATGACGGTCATGGTGATGCAGACGTCGTTGCGCATCTCCTTCGGGAACAGCGGGCGCATGGGACGGTCCACGACGCGGCTGGTCAGGATGGCGCGCTCGCCGGGGCGACCCTCACGGCGCATGAAGCTGCCGGGGATGCGGCCTGCGGCGTAGAGCTTTTCCTCGTACTCCACGTTCAGGGGGAAGAAATCGACGCCCTCGCGGGGCTTGGGGCTCATGACCACGTTGCACATCACGCAGGTCTCGCCGTAGCGGATGAGGGCGCTTGCGTTGGACAAGCCGCACATCTTGCCCATCTCCACCTTGAAGGGGCGGCCTGCCAGCGTAGTCTCGTAAACTTTGAAGTTGTCAAAGTTTTCTTTGCGGGAACCAAATTCGATTGCCATTTGGTTTGCCTCCTTATGTCCGTTTGATATTCCAAAAGGCTGCCCGCCGCGCATCATAGCAATAAATCCAGCGTCCGTGCCGCTTCACACAGGCGTTCGATTTACTGCTGCAACACGCAGCAGCGGCCTATTTGTTCCAGTGCCTGGGATACAAGGGAAAATCCAACATAAAAGAGCAAAGGGCAGGCACCCTTTGCGGTACCTGCCCTCTGTTTTCTATTACTTACGCAGACCCAGAGTTGCGATCAGAGCACGGTAACGCTCGATGTCCTTCTTCTGGAGGTAGGCCAGCAGATTGCGGCGGCGGCCAACCATCTTCATCAGACCACGGCGGCTGTGGTGATCGTTGGGGTTCTTCTTCAGGTGCTCGTTCAGCTCGTTGATGTGAGCGGTCAGCAGAGCGACCTGGACTTCGGGAGAGCCAGTGTCCTTCTCGGTCAGAGCGACTTTGGCCATAACTTCCTGCTTGTTCATAGTAACAGTACCTCTTTATAAAATTTTTATTTGCCAGCGACACAGCAGCGGGAAAACGGTACTCCCGAGTGGGCATACTCCCAGCCCCGTATCGCGGTAACAGGGCTAGTATAACAGAAACCAACGTAAAAAGCAAGAAAAATTTTTACAGATCCGCAAAAATAAGGATGTTGTTTTCCCGTCAAATCATGTTATAATCTGTCTATTGTAATAAAGAGGTAGATCGAATGACACATTGCTTTTCCCGCCGCAGCTTCCTCAAAGGAAGCGCAGCCGCCGCAGCGGTTCTTTCAAGCCCGCTCCTCCCGGCTGATGCGGCTTTTTCTGAAGCCGAAAACAGCCTGTTCTCCCCTGTCTCTCCTCTCTGCCAGACCCAGTACGGCCCGGTGAAGGGCAGAGAGGGCGAAAACGGTCTGCTCTGCTGGTACGGCATCCCCTATGGCGCTGCCCCCACAGGCGAAAGCCGCTGGACAGCGCCGCTGGAGCCCGCCCGCTGGCTCACTGTGCGGGACTGCACCAGCCCCGCTCCGGCGGCCTACCAGTACACCACCTTTCCTCTCGGCACCGAGGACTGCCTGACGCTGGATGTCTACTCTTCTTCTGACGCCAAAAAGCGGCCCGTCCTCGTCTATCTGCACGGCAGCGCCGCCACAGGCTCATCTCTCGAGCTGCCCGGCTGCGAGCTCGTGCGGGACGCGGGCTGCGTCTTTGTCGCCCTCAACTACCGGCTGGGGCTGTTCGGGTGGAACTGTCTGCCCGCTCTTACTCCCGGCTCCGACGCCACCGGAAGCTTTGCCCTGCTGGACATCGCCCGGGCGCTGGACTGGGTGCGGGACAACATCCGCCGCTTCGGCGGCGACGCCGACAATATCACCCTCTGCGGCTTCTCTGACGGCGGGCGGATGGCAGCGGCCCTTGCGGGCAGCCCGCTCTTCCGTGGGCGCTTCCAGAAGGCCGTCGCCATCTCCGGCGGGCTGTCCCTCGCCGACCCGGACGCCGCCGCCCATAAGCTGGCTGAAAATTTCGCGCCGTTGGCCGTGGAAGACGGGCGGTTCGCTGACACGGCTTCCGCCGCCGAATGGCTGTTGACGCCGGGGGCGGACGTCCGGGAATGGCTCTGCGGCCTCGAACCGGCCCGCATTGCGGCCCTCGGCAAACCGGCCATCCTTTACGCAGACGATGTGGTGCTCTCCCGGGGCGCCCGGAGTGCTGTCCCCCTCCTGCTGCTCAGCAGCGCCACCGAATTCAGCGGCTTTGTCCGGGACGACCTGCGGCCCGCTTCCAGCGCGGCCCGGGCCTATGCCGTAAAATACGGCTCAGCCCTCTGCCGCTGGAGCAGCACCGAAGCCGTCGCCGAAGCGCTGGGCGGCAGTGCTCCGGTCTGGCTTGGCCTCATCGACTACGGCGGGGCCGACAGTCAGACGACTATTCCGGGCCTCGGCTCCTTCCACGGCCTGCCGCTGGCGCTCTTCTCGTCCGAGAGCAGCTATTCTGCCTGTGCTGATCTGTCTTCGGCAGGTGCGCAGGCCCTTTCGGCCCGGCTGAAGCAGGCGCTTGCCGGCTTCATGACCAGCGGTTCCCCGGGCTGGGACGCCTGGACGCCGCAAGACCGCGCTGCCCTCCACTTCGATGCCGACACCGAAACGGCCTGCATCACCCTCAGCTCCTACCCGGATACCCAGGAAAGTATCCGCGCCGCCATGGCCGCAGACACGTCCCTCTCCGCCGCCGAAAAAGAAACGGTGGAGCACCTCTATTTTTCCGGTCTCTCCTTCTGACGAAGCAAAAACGCACCTCACCGATGGCTTTCATCGGTGAGGTGCGTTCTTGTTTTATTCAGCGGCTGATGCCGCCCACAGCCTTCTTGATCTCGGCTTTGTTCTGATACATCGCAGCATCGGCCTCCATGAACAGCTCGTCCGCCGTCATGGTGCGGCCTGCCTGCATGGCATAGCCCACTGCGATGGAGACGGGATACTCTTCCTTCGCATCCCACTCCGCGCACAGCCGCCGGAGCGTTTCGACTGCTGCCTTCACAGCCTCCTCATCCGTCGCAGCCGCAATGACCGCGAACTCGTCGCCGCCAATGCGGAAGCAGTCCTCGGCCCGGTAAAAGGCCTCCCGGATGCAGCGGGCCGCACAGCAGAGCAGTTCGTCACCGGCACGGTGGCCGTATTGGTCGTTGGTCTGCTTGAGCCAGTTGACGTCCATAACGATGTAGGTCCAGTCCGTGCGCTCGGGCCAGCGGGACTTCATATACTTGAAGGCCGTATAGTTGAAAAGCCCGGTCAGCGAGTCGGCGTAGGCCAGCTTCTTGTAGTTTTCCAGCTGGGCCTGTTCGTCGATGGCCTGCCGGATGCGGTGGAGCACGATGCGGCCCAGCATCACCAGAAATCCCAGCAGACCGGCGCAGTAGCACACGGCGTAAGTCCGGCCCCGGTAGCCGCTGTAGAAGGTCGCCAGCGCAAGCAGAGTACCCGCTGCCAGCACGCCGAAAGCCAGCAGGATGTTCCTCACCTCGCCGCTATGGTTCTTTTTATAGGAGACCACGAGGGTATGGAATGCTGCCAGAATGCTGGCAATGACGGTGATATGAATGGGCATGAGCAGCCACAACATGGGCTCTCCGGCCAGCAGCCAACCCGCAGCGTCTGCTGCCAGCAGTACCAGCGCAGCCATCTGCGGGAGGCGGATGAGCCAGCCATCATTCCTTATGGTACAGCGGACGAATTCCAGCGTGAAAGGCGCTGTGAGGCTGAAGGTGACCAGCGAGACGAACACGACGAGATTCGCCCTGTCCGTCACCAGTGCCAGCAGCTCGGAATCGGTCAGTATCCAGATGCCGGCGTCCAGCATCAGCCCGATCAGCACCCGGGTCTGATGGCGGACCTCCGGAGTGAAGATGCTGCGCATCGTCACCATCAGAACGCCAAGCTCCACGGCGCAGAGGACGCAGAGCAGGAAGAACACCAGCGCGTAAAGGCTGCGCCCTCCGGCAGAGCGGCAAAGAGCCGCATCTCTGCCGGGCCGCTGCCCGGGTCGTAGGTATAGAACGCCGTCTCCTGACCGTCCGCCGCCCGCAGCCCGAGGCTGAACTTCTGCTTCGTGCCGCGGATGCTCAGCATCAGGCTTTCCCCCATGCTTTCCGGAATGTCATACACGGCCTGCTGGTCTGTTTCCAGCGTCCAGCTGTCGTTCAGTTCCTGCAGACTGCCCTGCACCAGTGTGCGGTGGGGGTCTTCCTGAACACGGCAGGAGTCTGCCACCCCCAGAAGGACCAGCACCGCCGCCAGCCAGACCAGGATGCGCAGGCACCATTTCTGTGTTGTTCTTTTCATAAAGTTCACTCCGCAAAGTATTCCTGCGCGCGCTGGGCTGCGTGGTCGATGCACGCGCGCAGCTCATCCAGCGTGTCGAACTTTTTGCTGGGGCTGAGGTAGGCGTGGAACTCCACCACCGGGTCGGTGCCGTAAAGGTCGCCGGTAAAGCCCGGGATGAAGGTCTCGCAGGTCACCTTGCTCTCGTCGCTGTTGACGGTGGGCCGGGTGCCAAGGCCGGTGGCCGAGGGGTACCACCTGTCCCCTATCCTGGTGCGGGTGATATAGATGCCGTACCGGGGCAGCTGGAAGCCCTGCGGGTAGAGCTGGTTGATGGTCGGCACCCCCAGCGTCCGGCCAAGGCCCGCCCCGTGATGCACCGTGAAGCGGATGGCGTAGGGCATCCCCAGCATGGCATTGGCCGCCGGGATGTCACCGCCTTCCAGCGCGGTGCGGATGCGGGTGGAGGAAACAGGCTTCTCCTCAAACTGTGCCATCGGCAGGACGACTACCTCCACGCCCAGCGGCTCGCAGAGCTGACGCAGCAGCTCCGGTGTGCCTGCCGCCCTAGCCCCGAAGGTGAAGTTCTCGCCGCAGAACAGCGCCCGGGCGTTGCAGTCCCGGATGATGCCCAGCACGAACTGCTCCGGCGTCATGGCCTTGATCTCTTCGAAATCGGGGCAGAGATAGTGCTCCACGCCGAGGCTGGCGATGAGGGCGTGCTTGTCCTCGGTGGAGAGCAGGCGCTTGCCCTTCATCTTGTTTTCGGTGGGCAGGCGGAAGGTGAACACCGCCGGTGCCGCGCCGTGGGCTCTGGCCCACTCCACTGCGCCATTGATGACCGCGCGGTGGCCGATGTGGATGCCGTCAAAAAAGCCCATTGCCACAGCAGAGCCGTGGGCACCGCCCAGCGCAAGCGGCGCAAGCTGTGAATAGATCTGCATGAATGTTCTTTAATTCCTCTCTACAAAGAGTTTTTCGACCTTGAGCACGCCGCCGGTGATGTTCGCAAGGCCCAGGAACCGGCCCTCGGCATTGCGGACACGGTAACGGCCGTCTGCCGCCGGGTAGCGGCTGGTGGGGCAGCCTATATCCGCA
>OBAB01000406.1_pt1 | contig 29694 bp, 27 predicted proteins | sample 1516501 | NCBI WGS metagenome assembly OBAB01 (sample SAMEA2579906, study PRJEB22360) | human gut metagenome
GGGAAATGTGTCCGATATCTTTTCCGGCCCCAAATCCGATATCGGCCGTCAGCTGATTCTGGGGGATGTGGCTGAGCAGAACTTAAGCTTTGGCAATTCCCGCCAGATCCGCATTATTTTTGACGGAAGAGAGTCTTCTGAGCCCGTAATCGCCAACATGGTGCTGGCCTGTAAGGTTCCGGTGAATATCATGCATGCGGACACCAGGGATATTGAAGGCAAGGCCATGGGACAGATGATCATACAGCTTCCGGAGGACGATACGGATGCCGGCAGGATTTGTAACTATCTGAAACCAGCCAATGTAAAGTTCGAGGAGGTGCGGTGATATGCAATTTGATGCTACGACCATAAATATGCTTGTAAAAGGAATCTGGGAGACGATATACATGGTATTCCTTTCCTCTGCCTTATCCTATGTAATTGGTATTCCCCTGGGAATCGCCCTGGTGGTGACGGACAGGGAGGGCATCAGCCCGGTGCCTCTGTTTAACAAGGTCCTGGGTCTCATCATCAATCTGCTGCGTTCCGTGCCGTTTATCATCCTGTTAATCATGGTTCTTCCCATTACCAAGTTCATTGTGGGAAAGACCATAGGATCCAATGCCACGGTGGTGCCTCTGATTATTGCCGCAGCCCCTTACATAGGGCGTATGGTGGAGTCTTCCCTGAAGGAAGTGGACGCAGGTGTCATTGAAGCAGCCAAATCCATGGGTGCATCCACCTGGCAGATTATAGTCAAGGTACTGCTGCCGGAGGCCAAGCCGTCTCTGTTGGTGGGAGCGGCCATATCCGTGACCACAATTCTCGGGTACTCTGCCATGGCAGGATTTACAGGAGGAGGCGGACTGGGAGATATCGCCATCCGTTACGGATACCACCGTTACCAGACCGATATGATGATGGTGACCGTAGTGCTTCTGGTCATTATTGTGCAGCTGATCCAGGAGGTCGCCATGCGCATGTCCAGAAAGAGTGATAAGAGAATCCGGTAGAAAGATTCCGGAACACAATCCGGGAAGAGAGTGCGGGAACAGAATCCAGGGAATCCAGTAACAGAATCCAGGAAGAGAGTCCCGTGATACAGAGTTGTATGTGAATCTGCCGAGGCTGTCCGGTTTCCTGACAAGGAACGGATAACGTATATGACCTGCATATGAGGAAGGACGTGCAGCCTGGGCTGATGATAAATGCCGTATCATGGCGCAAAATAACAGGGGCAGAGCCCCAACGCGAGGAGGACACAATTATGAAGAAAAACATCTTAGGCGCAGCCGTACTGGCTGCAGTATTGGTATCAGGAGCGCTCAGCGCATGCTCCGGCAGCCCAAAGGAGACTGCGGCGGCTGCTGATTCCAAGGAAGAGGAGACCACGGCGGCAGAGGCGGAGACCACCCAGGCCAGTGCAGAACTGAAGGAAATCGTGGTAGGAGCAAGCCCGGCGCCGCATGCGGAAATCCTTAATGCAGCGAAAGAGGTTCTGGCATCCAAGGGCTATGAGCTGAAGATTGTGGAATATACGGATTATGTGCAGCCCAACAATGCACTGGATTCAGGAGATCTGGATGCAAACTATTTTCAGCACAAGCCATATCTGGATTCCTTTAATGCGCAGAACGGAACAAAGCTGGTCAGCGCAGGCGCCATCCACTATGAGCCATTCGGCATTTATGCAGGCAAGACAGCATCCCTGGAAGAGCTTCCTGACAAGGCAACCGTACTGGTGCCAAACGATGTGAGCAATGAGGCAAGAGCTCTTCTTCTGCTGGAAGCGCAGGGGCTGATTAAGCTGAAAGACGGCGTTGGCCTGGAGGCTACTAAGAATGATATCGTGGAGAATACCAAGAACCTGGATATCGTAGAGTTAGAGGCAGCTCAGCTTCCGCGTTCCATTTCTGACGGCGATATTGCGGTTATCAACGGCAACTATGCAATTGAAGCAGGGCTTAAAGTCAGCGATGCCCTGGCTACTGAGGATTCCCAGTCACTGGCAGCAACCACCTACGGCAACGTGGTGGCAGTGAGAGAGGGAGAGGAGTCCAGCGATGCAACCAAGGCCCTGGTGGAAGCATTGACCAGCCCTGAGGTAAAGCAGTTCATGGAGGAAACTTATGAAGGCGCAGTGGTGCCGCTGTTCTAAAGCATATTTTAAGGCGTTTTCAAGCATACTCCTAAGGAGAGAATGCAGTTATTCATAAAATTGTAAGAGGCTGTCCGCCGGGGATATACCCTGGCGGATTGTTTTATTTTACAAAATATGTTATACTTTTCCAAACGTGTGCCCTGTATCTGGGCACATGAACGCGGCCGTATGGGCTTGAGAGAGGAGATAATCCATGGAAAATGAAAATGAAAACAGATACGGTACCGGGGAAGGCCAGGGGCCGGATTATCATACAGGTAACAGGGAACCAGTGATTGTGGCGGAACAGCCGGCCAGAGAGGTGACAGAGGAGGACTCCGAACAGGCATCTGCCGGACAGGATGGTTCCGATGGATGGAGCAGTCCTGTGGACGCACCCTTACAGGAGGACAGGTGGAACGAAACCGGGGATAAACCCTATCTGGGAAGTCCCTGGGAACCAACCCCATCCGGGGCATCGTATGACGCAGGAAAGGAAAATGGCGTCAGCGGAAATGACAGCCAGCCGGTATATAAGCCAGCTCCGGCTTCTTATGGTCAGGGGCAGCCGGGGGGAGGGAAAGAATAGCCCGGAATAAATCAGGGTCAGCCGGGGACCGGCCAGGGCGGCGATTTCAGCCAAAATGACAGCCGCCGGGAAAGAGGAGGCAGTCAGCCGGGCGGAAACAGCCAATGTCAGCCCCAATACCAGACCCAGTATCAGACCCAATACCAGTCTTACCAGCCTGCGTATCAGGAAAAGAACAATATGGCTACGGCTTCTCTGGTTATGGGAATTCTTTCCCTGTGCAGTATCTGCTGCTGCATGCTGTTCGGTGTCGTGTTCGGCGTGCTGGGCATCATATTTGCCATTATGTCAAAAAAAGGAGACAGAATGGACAGCCAGGCAAAGGCCGGACTGATACTCTCTATTATCGGTGTTGCTGTCACTGTGCTTATTATCATCTTTTTTGTTGTGATTGAGGTGTTGGCTGTCATACCGGAACTGAACTGAAACAGCGGCTATCAGTAACATCTGCCGGGTACCGCCCTGCAGAATGGCTGCTATCCGCGTAACCGCGGACAGCCGGTATTTTCAAAAATCAGGTTTTAATCGGACAGTATCCGGCATATAGTAAGTAGCAAGAGAGGCCGGGAGGCTGTGGACGTGAGGATTTACGACCTGAAACAAAAAGAAGTGATTAATGTAAAGACCTGCAAGCGCCTTGGATTTGTGGGAGATGTGGATTTCGACATGGAAACGGGCTGTCTGCTGGCCCTGATTGTGCCTGGGCCGGGCTGTATATGCGGTTTTTTGGGCCGGGAGAAGGAATATGTGATACCATTCTGCGATATCTGCCAGGTGGGAAATGATATCATATTGGTGGACATTAAAGAAAAAGATGTGACGGAAAGCATTAAATGCTGAATGGAAACATACAGCGGCCGAAATGAAACATGCAGCGCGGATTCCAGGGGGATTCGCGCTTTTTTCAGCCCTTAAGGGCAGAGGAGTGGCCGCCAGGGCTTCCCCTGCCGGCCGGTTTGTGAGAAAAAGTTGTATGAAAAGCATTTGCTTTTTACAAATCTAACTATACAAACGAATTGTGAAGGTTTTATGGTGGAAATGTGAAAAATCTGTGAAGGGGTACCATAAAATAGTCACAGGTTTTCGTGGATGGCTGTCAGGAACTCCTTCAGCTTCCCCACTTCAATCTGGCCCGGTGCAGAGGCTTCCTTTACAGAGCCAAAGGTCAGGCAGGAGCCGAACACCTCCCCTGACAGACGGCTTATGAGCCCGGTGCCTTTCATGGACATGGTGATGAGCGGACAGGACAGGGACTGGCTGGCCTTGTGGGTGGCGGACAGGAGGGTCAACACATCGCCGGCTGACTGGGGCATCACCGCAATCTTGGCTATGTCTGCCCCCAGGTCCTCCATATGATGCAGGCGGCGGAGAATCTCCTCCTCTTTGGGGGTGGCTGCGAAATCATGGTTGGACAGGATGACGCTTACCTGGTGTCTGTGGGCCAGGTCTATTGTCTCACGTATCATATCGTCCCCCGAGAAAAGCTCCAAATCCACCAGATGTACATGGCCGGAGCAGATGGCGTGTTCTGCCAGGGAGCGGTACGCCGGCAGGGGAGCGGACAGATGACCGCCCTCCCGTTGGGTACGGAAGGTAAAGAGCAGTGGAATGTCTTTCAGGGCAGACTCCAGGCCGGGAAGGACCTGGTCCAGGGTATCCGGCTCCAGTATGGAATTAAACCAGTCCGCTCTCCATTCAGCTATATCCACTGGCTGCTCCGTGAAGGAGGCAGCCTGGTGAATCAGGGATTCATAATCCTTTTCCACCAGCGGGGCGCATATTTTCGGCATTCCCCGCCCAAGTATTGTTTGTTTTATGATGACATTTTTCATGATAAGGAGCACCTTTCCTGTAATCTTTTTGGATTTGTCTGGATTCATTATAAAGCGGGGAGGGGATTTCGTCCATACTGTAATGAAAAAAGAACAAAGTCCTTGCTATCCATACTTTCTTCGGTTAAAATATATGAAGCGTTTAAGGCGATACGTGAAAAAAGAAAGGATGGGTAACCCAGATGAAATGCCCCTATTGTAATGAAGCAGACACCAAGGTCATAGATTCCCGCCCGGCAGATGACAACAGCTCCATACGCAGGCGCCGCCAGTGCGAGCGCTGCGGTAAGCGCTTTACCACCTACGAGAAGCTGGAAACCATGCCGTTAATGGTAATAAAGAAGGATAATTCCCGGGAGACATATGACCGTTCCAAGATTGAAGCAGGAATCATTCACTCCTGCCATAAACGGCCGGTATCACCCCAGCAGATTAATTCCATGATTGATGAGATTGAAAACCAGATTTTTAACATGGAGGAAAAGGAAGTGCCCACCTCCGCCATCGGAGAGCTGGTGATGGGAAAGCTTAAGGACCTGGACGAGGTGGCGTATGTGCGTTTCGCCTCTGTTTACCGGGAATTTAAGGATATGAATACGTTTATAGACGAGATTGGAAAATTACTGAAAAAATAGAATTGCTAAAATAGATTGGAAGGAATACTTATAAACATGCTGGAAATGTTTTATCCCCGCCGTTACGAGGTTTCAACTTATGTGATACCTTTTGACTATTATCATGCACAGGGAATGCAGGGCGTGATTTTTGACATTGATAATACCCTGGTGCCCCATGACGCGCCGGCAGACGAACAGGCAGTGGAACTCTTTGAGCGGCTTCGCGCCATGGGAATGAAGACATGCCTTTTATCCAACAATAAGGAACCCAGGGTAAAGCCCTTTGCGGATTTTGTGGGTTCCTGCTATATCCATAAGGCAGGCAAGCCGGGAGTCAAAGGATATGAGAAGGCCATGGAGCTTATGGGGACTGACAGGGAACATACTCTCTTTGTGGGGGACCAGCTGTTTACAGATGTGTACGGTGCCAACAGGGCCGGCCTCTACAGTATCCTGGTAAGGCCCATGAATCCCAGGGAGGAAATACAGATTGTGATGAAGCGTTACCTGGAAAAGCCGGTGCTGTATTTTTATAAAAAACACGCCAGAGATATAAACCAATACAGGGAGTAAAGTGAGACAATGGACGGAAAGACAAGAGTATGCGGGCTGATTGCAAATCCGGTGGAACATTCCATGTCACCCATGATGCATAATTTCTTTGCGCAGAGAACAGGGGTGAATTTAGCCTACGTTCCTTTTAAGGTGGAGGAGGACCGGGTGGGGGACGCAGTAAAAGGGGCTTATGCCCTGAATATACTGGGGATGAACGTAACGGTTCCCCATAAACAGCGGGTAATGGAATTTCTGTCTGAACTGGATGAGGATGCCAGGGCCATCGGGGCGGTCAATACACTGGTCAGGACAGAAGCGGGGTATAAGGGCTATAATACGGACGGCGCAGGCCTTAAGCGGGCTTTTGCGGAAGCCGGTATCCGGATAGAAGGAGAACACTGTTTACTCATTGGGGCCGGAGGCGCGGCCAAGGCAGCAGCCTATGTGCTGGCAAAGGGCGGGGCTGCAAAAATCCACATCCTCAACCGGAATGAAGCCAGGGCCAGGGAGCTGGCCGGCTATATCAACATGCTGACCGGCAGAGGTCTGGCGGAGGCCCTGCCCCTGGAGGGATACAGGAATCTTCCTGCCAGAAAGGGCGGTTATCTGGCTGTACAGTCCACCAGCGTGGGCATGCATCCCCATGTGGAGGATGTTATTATTGATAATCCCCGGTTTTATGAGATGATTCATACGGGTGTGGACATTGTCTATACTCCCGCCAGGACCAGGTTTATGAAAATGGTGCAGGAAGCAGGGGGAAGGGCGGTGAACGGCCTGGACATGCTTTTATATCAGGGTGTGATTGCCTATGAACTTTGGAATCCACAGGTCAGGGTGGACAGTGGGACCATAGAGCTGGCAAAGCAGATGATTGAAAATTACCTGCAAAAGAAACAGGCAGGGGAGGGCAGGGGAGATAACCTGATTCTCATTGGCTTCATGGGTGCTGGAAAGTCCCGTGTGGGAGAGCATTTCGCAGCACGCTACCGGATGCCCATAATTGATACGGACAAGGAGATTGAAGCGGCCGCCGGTATGGCCATATCCGACATATTTGCCACCCAGGGAGAGGAAGCCTTCCGGCGCCTGGAGACAGGCGTACTGGAGAAGCTGCTGGAGCAGGGAGGCAGATCAGTGATTTCCGTGGGCGGCGGACTGCCTCTCAGGGAGGAAAACAGGGCGCTTCTCAAACAGCTGGGAACCGTGGTATATCTGGATGTCCTGCCGGAAACCGTCATGGAACGAATCGGATCCGATGTGTCGGACCGCCCCATGCTTCACGGCGGTGATGTGATGGGACGTATCGTCAGCCTTCTGGAGTCGAGAAAACCCCATTACCTGGAAGCTTCTCATATCATTGTGGATGTGAACGGACGGGACGTGGATGATATCGTGGAAGAGATTTACCGCAGGGCAGCGGATAAAACTTGCTAAAAAGGGAGAAATTTATACTGCCGTTAAAAAAGAACTTGAAAATGCTCCCTACATAGTATAGAATATAAAAGATTAAAGACTTATGGGGCGCTTAGGCAAGCGTCATGAACGAACTCAAGGAGGAATATCTTTATGATATCAGCAGGTGATTTTAGGAATGGCATTACACTGGAGATTGACGGACAGGTTGTCCAGATTATGGAATTCCAGCATGTTAAGCCAGGCAAGGGCGCAGCTTTCGTGCGTACAAAATTAAAAAATGTAATCAACGGCGGCGTGGTAGAGCGCACTTTCCGTCCTACAGAGAAGTTCCCTCAGGCCAGGATTGACAGAGTGGACATGCAGTATCTGTATGCTGACGGCGAATTATATAACTTTATGAACCAGGAGACCTATGATCAGGTAGCCCTGAACCAGGACATCATCGGCGATGCCCTGAAGTTTGTGAAGGAGAACGAAGTATGTAAGGTCTGCTCTTACAATGGCAATGTATTCTCCGTAGAGCCTCCGCTGTTTGTTGAGCTGGAGATTACAGAGACAGAGCCAGGTTTCAAGGGTGATACCGCAACCGGTGCCAACAAGCCGGCAACCGTAGAGACAGGTGCAACCGTATACGTACCGTTATTTGTTGAAATCGGCGATAAGATTAAGATTGACACCAGAACCGGCGAATATCTGTCACGTGTATAATACAACTGTCAGATACGCCCTGGGAGGCGGTTTGTAAGAATTGCTCCGGTATTTGCCGGGGCAGTTTTTAACTTTCCGGGAAAAGGAAAGACCTATTGTCACAGTAAAGGAGAGTATACATTGTGAATAAGATTCTGGATATGATGGAGCGGGAATTAAAGCAGGCATTTACAGCCAGCGGATATGAGGATTCATTCGCAAAGGTGGTTTTGTCAAACCGTCCCGACCTGTGTGAGTACCAGTGCAACGGTGCCATGGCAGCGGCTAAGGCATATAAGAAGAAGCCCATTGATATAGCGAACCAGGTGGTGGAACATCTGGTCTCAGGCGGCTCCCACCCTGTTTTTTCCGAGGCGGAGGCTGTAATGCCGGGATTCATCAACCTGAAGCTGTCAGAGGCGTTCTTGGCAGAGTATACGGGTTTTATGGCTCAGTCAGATAAGCTGGGGTTGGAAGCACCTGAGAAGCCGGAGACTGTTATTGTGGATTACGGCGGGGCCAATGTGGCAAAGCCTCTCCATGTGGGCCATCTGCGGGCAGCTATTATCGGGGAGAGCATAAAGCGTATGGGCCGTTTCCTGGGCCACCATATGATTGGTGATGTGCACCTGGGGGACTGGGGACTGCAGATGGGCCTTATCATTGAGGAACTCAGGGACAGGAAGCCGGAGCTGGTGTATTTTGACGAATCCTTTGAGGGACCATTTCCACAGGAGGCGCCCTTTACCATCAGCGAACTGGAGGAGATATATCCTGCGGCCAGCGCCAAGTCCAAGGCAGATGAGGTGTTTAAGGAGAGGGCTCATCAGGCGACCCTGAAGCTCCAGAGAGGATATGCCCCATACCGGGCAATCTGGCAGCATATCATGGCTGTCTCTGTGGCTGATCTTAAGAAGAATTATGCAAATCTGAACGTGGAATTCGATTTGTGGAAGGGCGAAAGCGACGCGGAACCCTACATCGGGGACATGATTCAGATGCTGGTGGATAAGGGGCTGGCCCATGAGAGCCAGGGCGCTCTGGTGGTGGATGTGGCTCAGGATACGGACACCAAAGAGATTCCGCCCTGCCTGGTCCGTAAGTCAGACGGAGCTTCTCTTTATGCCACATCCGATTTGGCAACCATTGTGGAACGGGAACAGGATTTTAAGCCGGACCGCTATATTTACGTGGTGGATAAACGCCAGGGAATGCACTTTGAGCAGGTATTCAGGGTGGCTAAGAAGGCAGGTATTGTGAAGGAAGATACCCCCATGATTTTCCTGGGCTTCGGCACCATGAACGGAAAGGACGGAAAGCCATTTAAGACACGTGAGGGCGGAGTCATGCGTCTGGAAAAGCTGATTGAGGAGATCAATGAGGCGGTATACCAGAGAATTATGGAGAACAGGACCGTATCAGAGGATGAGGCCAGGAGTACGGCAGCTGTGGTAGGTCTGGCTGCCCTGAAGTACGGTGATCTGTCCAACCAGGCTGCCAAGGATTATGTCTTTGATATTGAACGTTTTACCTCCTTTGAGGGTAATACAGGTCCATATATCCTCTATACCATTGTGAGAATCAAGTCCATTATCGCCAAATACAGGGAGAATGGAGGCCAGGTAAGCCAGGATGCCGTTGAAAAGAAGATTCTTGCCTGCGCCGGAAGTTCGGAGAAGGCCCTGATGCTTATGTTGGCCAGATATAATGAAGTTCTGGAAAACAGCTTTGCGGAGACAGCGCCTCATAAGATATGCCAGTATATTTATGAGCTGGCCAATGCTTTTAACAGCTTTTATCACGACACCAAGATTCTGGCAGAGGAGGATGAGGCCAGGAAAGAGAGCTATATCGGGCTGATTTCCCTTACCAGACGGGTGCTGGAGGCCTGCATCGGACTGTTGGGAATCGAGGCTCCGGAGCGCATGTAACCGCGGGGATGTCCTGGGATGCTGATAGGTCCTGCCTTGGGGCAGGGGTATCAGGAATCCCGCTGAAAGGATGCATGAAGCAGATGAAGATTGTCAGGATGAACACCAGCAGCTTCTGGAAGGGGGAGGCTGGTGTGAAAGGCCTGGTTGAAGACCAGGGGGAAACATTTGAGGTAAATTTATATCTGGGAAGCGGAAGAGTAAGGGATTACTCCTGTTCCTGCAGCAAAGGGAATTCTTACAGGGGAATGTGCGCCCATGGGGAGGCCCTTTTTGCGTATTATAATCAGCAGAGGGAGGAGGCGTCCAAACCAACGGTTCATACATCCTCCCAGGTTCACACCATGATTCGGGAATACACCAACCGGGAGGTGGCCCTGATTCTGGCAGAGGAGGTGGACGCTCAGGTAAGGCTGGAGCCGGTGCTGATTCTGGACGGTAAAGACACGCGTCTGGAGTTTGAGGTGGGGATTACCCGTTTTTATGCTGTACGCGATTTGAGGGCCTTTAAGGAGGCCGTTGAAAATGGTGCCCATGTGGCCTATGGAAAGGACCTGTCCTTTCATCACCACAAATCGGCTTTTACAGACAGCAGCAGGGAACTGCTGGCCCTGCTTATGGGAGGGGTGCAAAACCAGAAAGCGGTCCGCAGCCTGACCCTTAACCGTATGAACCGGGATCAGTTTTTTGAAATAATGTCTGGCCGGACCGCAAAGGTCCAGCTTCCCGGCGGGAACCGGGTCATGATGGATATGGAGGATTCTGATCCTGTGGTCTCGCTTAAAGTGGAGAAGACGGGAAGGGACGGCCTGAAAGCCAGCCTTATGGGAGTGGCGCCAATGAAAGGAAGCGAAGGGCCAAGGCAGGTGGCGGGGTGCTTTCGCGGGGAGCGGTTTCTGTATGTGGTGTCTGGCCAGAGGCTTTACCGGTGCAGCGAGTCATGTACCCAGGTCATGGGGCTGTTCATGGAGCAGATGTGCATGGAGCGGGATGAAAGCGTGATGGTGGGTCAGAGGGATATTCCGCTGTTCTATGAGCGTGTTATCAAGCATATTCTTCCGTATTGCCGTCTCATGCTGGAGGATGTGGATTTTAAGGATTATGAGCCGGAGCCGTTAAAGGTATCCTTCCGGTTCGACACAGGGGAGGATGGGGCTCTGGTGATGGAACCAACCCTTGCCTACGGCGGCTATGAATTCCATCCCCTGGAGGACGAGAATCTTCCCAGGACAATATGCCGCGATGTGCCGGGGGAGTTCAGGGTAAGCCAGCTGATCCATAAATATTTCAAGTACAAGGACCCGGAGGGAATACGGCTGGTCATAAGGAATGACGAGGATGAGATTTACCGTCTTATGACAGAGGGAATGGACGAATTCCGTTCCATGGGAGATGTATATGTGTCTGAGAACCTGCGTCAGTGGAAGGTTCTGGCGCCTCCCAGGGTTACTGTGGGTGCTTCTGCTGCCGGCGGCTGGCTGGAACTGGATGTGGATATGGGTGACATGAATAGCCAGGAACTGAACCGGATACTGGCGGCCTACAGCCAGAAAAAGAAGTACTACAGGCTGAAAAACGGACAATTTCTGGGACTGGATGAAGGCGGTCTCACGGTCATCAGCCGTATGGCATCGGAATTGGGAGTGACCAGAAAGGAGCTTCAGAGCGGCAAGGTCCGTCTGCCGGCTTACCGTGCCTTCTATCTGGATTATCTGCTTAAGGAGAGTACCGGCGTAACCTATTACAGGGACCAGATGCTAAAGGCCATGGTAAGGTCGGTCAAGTCTGTGGAGGACAGTGATTTTACTGCGCCGGAAAGACTCAGGGGCGTTCTGCGGGAGTATCAGCGAATCGGGTATGTCTGGCTGCGGACCTTGGACAGTTACGGATTCGGGGGTATCCTGGCCGATGACATGGGATTGGGAAAAACCATACAGATTATTGCCCTGTTGGAGGACGCCTATGGCTCAGGCGAACAATCTCCGTCCCTGATTATATGCCCGGCTTCCCTGGTCTACAACTGGGAGCATGAGATCCGGCGTTTTGCGCCGGACCTTAAGGTATTATCCGTGGTGGGAAGCAGTTCGGAGCGGGAGGTCCTTTTAAATGAGGTGGGAAGAAATCCGCAGGACTATCAGGTTATTGTGACATCCTACGATTTGCTGAGAAGAGATGTAGGCTTATATGAAGCCATCCACTTCCGGTATCAGGTCATAGACGAGGCGCAGTATATCAAAAACGCATCCACACAGAGCGCAAGGGCAGTGAAGTCCCTGGATGTGCAGACCAGGTTTGCCCTCACAGGGACGCCTGTTGAAAACCGGCTGGGGGAGCTGTGGAGCATTTTCGATTATCTGATGCCGGGCTTTCTCTTTGGAAGCCAGTTCTTTAAGAGGGAATATGAAATCCCTATCGTAAGAGAGGGTGACGGGGCTGCCCTCAAACGGCTGAAGCGGCTCATAGGTCCCTTTGTGCTGAGGCGGGTAAAAAAGGATGTATTAAAGGAGCTTCCGGATAAGATGGAGGAGGTGGTATATTCCAACTTTGAAACGGAGCAGAAAAAATTATATGCAGCCAATGCGGCCAAGTTTAAGGAGAAGCTCAGCACAGGCGGTTTTGGCCAGGCTGGGGAAGGAAAGCTCCAGATTTTAGCGGAGCTCATGCGCCTGAGGCAGATTTGCTGCGACCCGCGGTTATGTTACGACAATTACAGGGGCAGCTCCGCCAAGCTGGAGACCTGTATGGACCTGGTGCGAAGGGGCGTGGCGGGAGGACATAAGATATTATTGTTTTCCCAGTTTACCTCCATGCTGGATATTATTTATACAAGGTTCGAGAAGGAGGGAATCATGAGCCACATGCTGACAGGGGCCACCTCCAAGGAAGAACGAATCCGGCTGGTGGGAGATTTTGGAAAGGATGAGGTGCCTGTATTCCTGATTAGCCTGAAAGCGGGGGGAACCGGCCTCAACCTGACTGCGGCGGATATCGTCATCCATTATGACCCGTGGTGGAACGTGGCTGCCCAGAATCAGGCCACGGACAGAACCCACCGGATAGGCCAGGATAAGCAGGTAACGGTCTATAAACTGATTACCAGAAATACCATAGAAGAGAACATCTTAAAGCTTCAGGAAGCCAAGAGCCATCTGGCGGATGCAGTGGTGCCTGAGGGCACGATATCCTTTGGCAGCCTGACAAGAGATGATATACTGAATATCATAAAGGAGGAATAGGAAATGAAAGTATTAATGTTAAACGGAAGTCCCCATGAGAAGGGGTGTACCTACACAGCCCTTGCAGAGGTGGCAGGAGAGCTCAACCAGGCCGGCATTGAAACAGAGATTATGCATGTGGGCGGCGGGACTGTCCATGGATGCATGGGCTGCGGCGCATGCGGTAAGCTTGGAAAATGCATTTACAGTGACGACAAGGTCAACGAAGCAGTGGAGAAGATGAGGCAGAGCGATGGGCTGATCGTGGGTTCACCGGTACACTATGCTTCGGCCGGCGGGGCTATCACCTCCTTCCTGGACCGTTTCTTCTATTCCGGAAGCAGTGCTGCTGCCCATAAGCCGGGAGCAGCCGTTGCTTCTGCCAGAAGGGCCGGAACAACTGCCACCCTGGACCAGCTGAACAAATATTTTATGATTACGCAGATGCCGGTAGTGTCCTCCCAGTACTGGAATATGGTGCACGGGCAATGTCCGGAGGATGTAAAAAAGGATGAAGAAGGCATGCAGATTATGCGCGTATTGGGCAGGAACATGGCCTGGATGCTCAAATCCATTGAGGCCGGAAAAGCTGCCGGAGTTACGCTGCCTGAGACAGAGGAAAAGAAACGAACGAATTTTATACGGTAGGAAAATGGCTGATACGTGAAGGTTAGTGCATGAAATCAATACATGGAATTAATACATGAAATCAGGATGGACTGACTTAAGACTGGGGCCCGCCCGGCACTATGGTGTGCCGGGCTTTTTGAATATGGCTTTATGTACGGCTATGCCAATGCGGTATGTATGGTCTGATTATGAATGTGCTGGTCCAGTATTAAATGAACCCGTTCCACTTCACCGAGAATCAGGGTTTCGGACTTCGTGATTTGGTTTCTTAATACGCGCTCAGTGGATTTAATCTGGAATTCCAGACTGTCCATGCGGGTGTTCAGGGATTTTATGTCAGACTGTATATTTTGTATATCAGATTTCATGCCCTGCATTTCGGTCTTTACACCTTGTATGTCGGATTTCATACCCCGTATTTCGGTTTTTACGCCTTGCATATCAGATTTCATGCCCTGCATTTCGGCTTTTACGCCTAAGATGTCGGATTTCATGCCCTGCATTTCGGTCTTTACGCCTTGTATATCGGTTTTCATATCCCGAATATCAGTTTTCATATCAATTATTTCAGTCAATATGACATCAAGTTTATCAGAATCAGTCAAGCTGTCACCTCCTAAAAACAGTGTGCTGTTTCAGTGTGCCGAATCGCGGTTTGTGTTTCGTCTGGAAACAGGGTGTAATTAAGTATAGCAGATCGGAACATGTAAATCCAGGCTGATTTTAGCATTTTTTGTAATGATTTTCACCGGATTTCCCCGCTGGTTTTCAGAAAAAATAATGCTTGTCACAAATCCCCCATTCTGTTATACTTTGGTATAATTAACTAGCTAATTATATGCAGGCTAATGGTTAATCAGTCAGATATACGGAAAGGAGGCAATCTACATGGACAAAGCATCACGCAGCTGTTTTGTTCAATCCCCGGAGCACTGTCTCGTAGAGAAGTACATCCGGGTGGCCAGGCTGCACCGGAGTATGATGGAGCGCCGCCTGGACGGCACAGGGGTGTACCGCAGCCAGCATCAGATACTGATGTTTGTGTCGGATAACCCCAACGTATCCCAGAAAGAACTGGCGAGGATGTATGGCGTGTCCGGGGCTACCATCGCTGTTTCCCTTAAGAAACTGGAAAGAGGGGGCTATATCAGGCGCCTGGTGGACCAGGAGGACAACCGGTGCAACCAGATTTGCATAACGGATAAGGGAAGGAAAGTGGTGGAGGACAGCGTAAAGATTTTCAGGCAAATGGAGAGCCGCATGTTTGAAGGATTTTCCGAGAATGATATGAAGGTGCTGGGACAACTGCTGGACCGGATATACGGGAACCTGGACCGGGAGTTTACGGACAGGGCACAAAGGGAGGAATCATAGGTGAAACGATACAGAAAGTATATAAAACCATATCTTGGAGCCTTTATCCTTGGCCCTCTTCTGATGCTGACAGAGGTGGCGGGGGAAATCATGCTTCCCAAACTGATGTCCATGATTATCAACAACGGGGTGGTTCAGAGAAACGTGCAGTACATCCTGTCCGTGGGAGGGCTGATGATACTGGCTACCCTTATAATGGCTATAGGAGGAATCGGTGGTGCCTATTTTTCCGTGAAAGCAGCAGTCAGCTTTACCAGCGACCTGAGGGACGACCTTTTTTCCAAGGTGCAGGAATTTTCATTTAAGAACATAGACTCATACAGCACAGGTTCGCTGGTCACCCGTCTGACCAATGATATTCAGCAGATCCAGAATGTGCTTATGATGGGACTGCGGATGGCCATGCGCGCTCCGGGCATGTTCATAGGAGCCCTGATTATGGCCTTCATGATGAATGCCAGACTGGCCGTGGTCATCCTGGTGGTAATCCCCCTGCTGACAGCCGCCATAGCCGTCATACTAAAGACAGCATTCCCCAGATTTACCGCCATGCAGAAAAAGCTGGACCAGCTAAACTCCGGCATTCAGGAGGCGCTGACCAATGTACGGGTTATCAAATCTTTTGTGCGGGAAGAGTTTGAGGAAGAAAAATTCAGGGATATGAACCAGGATTTAAAGAACAGCAGTCTGGACGCCATGAAAATCGTGATTGTCACCATGCCGGTGATGACCCTTGCCATGAACATAACCACACTGGCAGTGGTGTGGTACGGGGGCAATATCATAATTGCAGGGGATATGCCGGTGGGGGATTTAACTGCATTTACCACTTATATTGTGCAGATACTCATGTCGCTTATGATGCTTTCCATGGTGTTCCTGCAGCTTTCCAGGGCAGTGGCATCCATCCGCAGGGTGGGTGAGGTCATGGACACGGAGATCGACCTGACAGACCGGGATGCATCCAGGAAGGACCTGGCTGTATTGAAGGGAAAGGTGGAGTTTAAACATGTGAGCTTCAGCTATACGGACAACCGGGATGAGATGGTACTGGAGGATATAAATTTTACGGCAGAGCCAGGTCAGATAATAGGCATTATCGGCTCCACGGGAAGCGGCAAGACCACCCTGGTGCAGATGATACCGCGGCTCTACGATGCCACAAAGGGCCAGGTGCTTGTGGACGGGGTGGATGTCAGGGAATATTCCCTCAAAAACCTGCGGGAAGGCGTGGGCATGGTGCTCCAGAAAAATGTGCTCTTCTCAGGCACCATAGAGGAGAACCTGCGCTGGGGCAAGGAGGACGCCTCCATGGATGAAATCAGGGAAATGGCACAGAGCGCCCAGGCAGACAGCTTTGTCACATCCTTTACCAACGGCTATGATACGGACATGGGACAGGGCGGGGTCAATGTATCGGGGGGCCAGAAGCAGAGACTCTGTATTGCCAGGGCCCTGCTTAAGAGGCCCAAAATCCTGATACTGGATGACAGCACCAGTGCTGTGGATACGGCCACGGAGGCCAGGATACGGCAGTGTTTTAACACCAGCCTTAAGGACACCACCAAAATCATAATAGCGCAGCGCATCGGATCCGTGGAGGAGGCTGACCGGATTTTAGTGCTGGATGAAGGCAGGCTCATCGGCCAGGGGACCCATGAACAGCTTATGGAGGAATGTAAGGCATACCAGGAGATTTATTATTCCCAGAGGGACCGAAAGGAGACGGCTGTATCATGACGAGACAACAGAAAGCGGAAAGCCTGAAACGGCGCTATGGAAGACATGGTGCTCCTGAGGCCAGGGGTCCCATGGGAGGGAGAAGACATGGGCCGGGGCGGAATATGGCGATGGGCCCCAAAAGGCTGCCCAGGAACGCAGGCACCACCATCAGGCGTCTTCTGCATTATTTAAATGAGGATAAATCCAAGATGATGCTGGCATTTTTCTGTGTTGTCCTCAACACAGCGTCAACGCTGGCAGGCTCCTATATGCTGCGGCCTATCATCAATACATTCATTGCCCCGCTAACAGGAGGTCCCGGGGATCCGGCAGGACTTGCAAGGGCCCTGGCTGTGCTGGCGGCTGTGTTTGCCGTGGGGGTGCTTGCCAATTATGCCCAGGCAAAGGTTATGCTGACCGTGGCCCAAAATGCCCTGCAGAAAATCCGCAATGACCTGTTTGGCAGAATGCAGAAGCTGCCGGTGCGGTTTTATGATACCAACTCCAACGGTGATTTGATGAGCCGTTTTACAAATGATGTGGATACCATCGGGCAGATGCTCAGCTCCACGCTGGTACAGCTGTTTTCCGGAGCATTAAGCATTATCGGCACCCTGTTCCTCATGGTGTACACCAACCTGATTCTGACTCTTGTCACCCTGGTGATGATTCCCATTATGATGAAGGCGGGAGGCGCTGTGGCCGGGTGGAGCCAGAAATACTTTACCGCCCAGCAGACGTCCCTGGGAGCCGTGAACGGATATATAGAGGAGACCATCACCGGACAGAAGGTGGTTAAGGTATTCTGCCATGAGGATACGGCCAGAGAGGAATTCGGCATACTAAACCATGACCTGAGGCACAACCAGATTCGGGCCCAGTTTTTCGGCGGTATCATGGGGCCTGTGATGAACAGCCTGAGCCAGATCAACTATTCCCTTACCGCCTGTGTGGGCGGCCTGCTCTGTGTGCTCAGGGGCTTTGATGTGGGCGGGCTGACCGTGTTCTTAAACTTTTCCAGACAGTTCAGCCGTCCCATCAACGAGATATCCATGCAGGTCAGCAATGTATTCTCAGCCCTGGCCGGAGCAGAGCGTGTATTTGCGGTGATGGATGAGGAGCCGGAGCCGGCCAACATCAGGGACTGCATAGTGCCAAGTCCTATGATTGGCCATGTGGTGTTTCATCATGTTACCTTTGGCTACGATCCGGATAAAACCATTCTAAGGGACATAAACCTCTATGCCAAACCGGGGCAGAAGATTGCCTTTGTAGGATCTACCGGCGCGGGAAAGACCACCATAACAAATCTGCTGAACCGGTTTTATGACATCCAGTCAGGCTCCATCACCATTGACGGGGCGGATATACGAACTATTTCAAGGGATGCCCTGCGAAGCAACATTGCCATGGTCCTTCAGGACACCCACCTTTTTACAGGCACGGTGCGGGAGAATATCCGCTACGGCAGGCTGGACGCCACGGACGACGAGGTTATTCAGGCGGCAAAAACAGCATCCGCCCACTCCTTTATCATGCGTCTTCCCCACGGATATGACACCATGCTGGAGGGGGACGGGGCCAATTTAAGCCAGGGCCAGAGACAGCTTCTCAATATTGCCAGGGCATCCATATCCAAGGCTCCTGTGCTGATACTGGACGAGGCCACCAGCTCCGTGGATACCAGGACTGAAAAACACATTGAGCACGGTATGGACCGGCTGATGGCGGACCGAACCACCTTCATCATTGCCCACAGGCTGTCTACGGTGCGGAGCGCCAACGCCATTATGGTTCTGGAGCAGGGGGAAATCATTGAGCGGGGAACCCATGAGGAGCTTCTGGAGATGAAAGGACGGTACTACGAACTGTATACAGGCATGAAAGAACTGGAATGATTGCCATGAAATTAACATGTATTTAACATATAATTAAAAAAATAACATATATAATCTGTATTGTATACAATCTTTATTTATGCTATACTAAATTGGTGTATTCCGGCGGGGGCAGGCAGCCCTGCCGGTCATACCGGGCGCTGGTACTGGTCCGGCCGCACAAAGGAATAAAACAAAGAAAAGAGGGAGAGAATCCATGGGTTTGGCGACTTTTATAGGCGGCATCCATCCATATGAGGGGAAAGAGCTGTCAGAGAACAAACCGGTACAGGTCCTGATGCCAAAGGGCGACCTGGTGTATCCGATGTCACAGCACATTGGTGCACCCGCGAAGCCTCTGGTAGCAAAGGGCGATCATGTACTGGCAGGCCAGAAGATTGGAGAAGCAGGCGGTTTCATCTCTGCAAATGTAATTGCTTCTGTTTCAGGAACGGTGAAGGCCATTGAACCAAGGCGTATGGCTAACGGAGCAATGGTGCCCTCCATTGTGGTTGAAAATGATGGAGAATATAAGACGGTTGAGGGCGTAGGAGAGGACAGGGACCCATCAGGCCTGTCTAAAGAGGAAATCCGCAACATTGTGAAGGAAGCCGGTATCGTGGGTCTCGGCGGAGCAGGATTCCCCACTCATGTAAAGCTGACTCCGAAGGATGAGAACGCCATCGAGTACATACTGGTCAACGGCGCAGAGTGTGAGCCGTACCTCACCAGCGACTACCGGATGATGCTGGAAGAGCCGGAGAAAATTGTAGGCGGCTTAAAGGTCATCCTCCAGCTGTTTGACAATGCAAAGGGTGTTATCGGCATTGAGAACAATAAGCCGGAGGCCATCAAGAAACTTACCGAGATGGTAAAGGACGAGCCGCGCATCACGGTCTGTCCCCTTATGACAAAGTATCCGCAGGGAGGAGAGCGTTCCCTGATTTATGCCGTTACAGGCAGGAAGGTCAACTCGTCCATGCTTCCCGCGGACGCAGGATGCATCGTGGACAATGTTGACACCGTGATTTCCATTTACATGGCAGTGTGCAAGAGCACGCCCCTGATGAGGAAGATCATCACGGTCACCGGAGACGCGGTGGCAGACCCCAGAAATTTCAGCGTAAAGCTTGGAACCAATTACCAGGAGCTGTTGGACGCAGCCGGCGGTTTTAAGACGGAGCCGGAAAAGGTTCTGTCAGGCGGCCCCATGATGGGCCAGGCCATATTTGACCTGAATATCCCGGTAAGCAAGACTTCGTCCGCCCTGACCTGCTTCACAAAGGACCAGGTGGCTGAGATGGAGCCTTCCGCATGCATACGGTGCGGAAAATGCGTCAGTGTATGTCCAAGCCACATCATCCCTGTGATGATGATGCAGGCCGCCCTCAGGGACGACTGCGAGACATTCGAGAAGCTGAACGGTATGGAATGTATGGAGTGCGGAAGCTGCACCTACATATGTCCGGCCAAGAGGCCTCTGACTCAGGCATTTAAGGAAATGCGCAAGACAGTTGCGGCTAACCGCAGGAAGAAAGGGTAGGAGGGGACATAAGTCATGAGTAAATTATTAAACGTATCATCATCCCCGCATGTGAGAAGCCATGAGACCACCCACAGCATCATGCTGGACGTGGCCATTGCCATGTTGCCTGCAACTGCTTTCGGTGTGTATCATTTCGGCATGCATGCGCTGCTGGTGCTTATAGTTACGGTTGCAGCCTGTGTTTTAAGTGAGTATGTATATGAGAAGCTGATGAAGAAGCCAAGCACCATCAGCGACTGCAGTGCCCTGGTCACGGGCCTGATTCTGGCACTGAACATGCCTCCGGAGATTCCGGTGTGGATTCCTGCTCTGGGTGGAATCTTTGCCATTATCGTGGTGAAGCAGCTCTACGGCGGCCTGGGGCAGAACTTTATGAACCCGGCTCTGGCAGCCAGATGCTTCCTGCTGATTTCCTTTGCGGGAAAAATGACAAATTTCAGCTACAGCGGGTTTGACGGCGTGTCCGGCGCGACCCCCCTGGCAGTGCTTAAAAGCGGCGGGACCGTGGATGTTCCGGCCATGTTTGTGGGAAATATCCCGGGCACCATCGGAGAGGTTTCCGTGATTGCCCTTTTAATCGGCGCAGCCTATCTGTTGGCAAAGAAGGTAATCTCCATCCGGATTCCAGGCACCTACATACTGACGGTTGTGGTATTTGCCATCCTGTTCGGAGGCCATGGATTTGATTTAAATTACATTGCAGCCCATCTGTGCGGCGGCGGCCTGATTTTCGGTGCCTTCTTTATGGCAACCGACTATGTGACCAGCCCCATCACGCCAAAGGGCCAGATTGTGTTCGGTATCCTGCTGGGCGTGCTCACAGGACTGTTCAGGATTTTCGGCGGCTCCGCAGAGGGCGTGTCCTATGCAATTATCATCAGCAACATCCTTGTTCCGCTGATTGAGAAAGTAACCCTTCCCAAAGCATTTGGAAAGGAGGGCAAGTAATTATGAATAAAGCAGGATTTATGAAAGACGCGCTGATCCTTTTTGTCATCACACTGGTATCGGGCTGCCTGCTTGGCGGTGTGTACCAGGTAACTAAGGAACCCATTGAGAAGGCTACCATTGCTGCCAACAACAAGGCTTACAAGGCAGTATTTAACGAGGCTGAGTCATTTGAACCGGATGATGCCCTTACAGCCGCGGTCGAGGGATGCAACGCAGACCTGGCCGGCATGGATTTTGGCGGCGTCAAGGTGGAGAATGTGCTTAAGGCAGTAGACGGCAGCGGCAGCCAGCTGGGCTATGTCATCACTTCCCTATCTAATGACAGTTACGGCGGCGCTGTGAAGGTATCCGTGGGCATTAAGGAGGACGGCACCATTACAGGAATCGAGTTCCTGGAAATCAATGATACGCCGGGTCTGGGACTTAAGGCCAAGGAGCCTAAATTCAAAGACCAGTTCATTGGCAAGAATGCCGAATCCTTAAGTGTAACCAAGATGGGGAATGCGGACGACACCCAGATTAACGCAATCAGCGGTGCCACCATTACTTCCAGTGCAACAACCAACGCAGTGAATGCAGCTTTATATTACCTGCATAACTGCATCAAATAATTAGGAGGTGGGAATATGAATAACTGTTCTGAACGTTTATATAACGGTATTGTGAAAGAAAACCCTACCTTCGTCCTGATGCTTGGTATGTGTCCGACCCTGGCCGTAACCACATCAGCTGTCAACGGCCTTGGTATGGGACTTTCCACAACCGTGGTTTTACTGTTTTCCAATATGATTATATCAGCACTCCGTAAGATTATACCGGACCGCGTGCGTATCCCGGCATACATCGTTATCGTGGCTTCCCTGGTTACCGTTGTGCAGCTGCTGCTTCAGGCCTATGTGCCGAGCCTGTATTCTGCCCTTGGTATCTATATTCCGCTGATTGTAGTTAACTGTATCATCCTTGGCCGCGCAGAGTCCTACGCATCCAAGAACGGCCCGCTTGTATCCACCTTTGACGGTATCGGCATGGGCCTGGGCTTTACCCTTGCCCTTACATGTATCGGCCTTGTCCGCGAGATCCTTGGTTCCGGCGCAATCTTCGGCAATGTAGTGATTCCTGAGGATTACCACATCGCCATCTTTGTTCTGGCTCCCGGCGCGTTCTTTGTCCTTGCAGTGCTGACCGCCCTTCAGAACAAGTTCAAGGCGCCGTCAGCGACCAACGGTTCCGTTCCCCAGTCCAGACTGGCATGCGGCGGCAACTGTATGGAGTGCACGGGTTCCTCCTGCATGTCCAACCATGAAGTGCTGGAGACCAGGAAGCGCCAGGCGGAAGAGAAGGCCCTTGCTGCAAAGAAGGAAGCCGTAGCAAAGAAGGAAGCAGAGTTAAAAGCAGCTACTTCCAAGAAAGAAAATTAGGAGGGTGGATAAATGAAAGAGTTATTGTTAATTGCCATTGGTTCCGCTCTGGTTAATAACGTTGTTTTGAGCCAGTTCTTAGGACTTTGTCCATTCCTCGGTGTTTCAAAGAAGGTTGAGACTTCAGCCGGTATGGGTGCAGCGGTTATTTTCGTTATTACCATTGCGTCCGCTGTGACCAGCCTGGTGTATACAGGGATTCTTGTGAATCTGCATCTGGAATATCTCCAGACCATTGTATTCATCCTGGTTATCGCAGCCCTGGTTCAGTTCGTGGAGATGTTCTTAAAGAAATCCATGCCGTCACTGTATGAGGCTCTGGGCGTATCCCTGCCTCTGATTACCACCAACTGTGCGGTTCTGGGCGTTGCCCTTACCAATGTGACGAAGTCCTATAACTTCGTGCAGAGTGTTGTAAACGGTATCGGTATCTCCGTTGGTTTTACCATTGCTATTGTCATGTTAGCTGGTGTCCGCGAGAAGATTGAGCATAATGACGTCCCATATTCATTCCAGGGGTCACCTATAGTCCTTATTACCTCGGGTCTTATGGCAATCGCATTTTTCGGATTTTCCGGATTAATTTAGAAGGAGGAGAAGGAAAATGGTTACAGGTATTATAATAGCGGCAGCCGTGGTAGGTATCCTTGGTATTCTGATAGGTGTCTTCTTAGGCATAGCCAGCGAGAAGTTTAAAGTTGAAGTAGATGAAAAGGAAATCCTGGTCCGCAACGAGCTGCCCGGCAACAACTGCGGCGGCTGCGGATATGCGGGCTGTGACGCACTGGCAAAGGCAATCGCAGCCGGCCAGGCGGATGTAGGCGCATGTCCTGTGGGCGGCGCTTCCACCGCGGAGAAAATCGGAGCCATCATGGGCGTTGCAGGCGGAGCTGCCGAGAAGAAGGTGGCCTTCGTGAAATGTAAAGGTTCATGTGACAAAACCGCCGTACAGTACAACTATTACGGTGTGGATGACTGTAAGAAGGTATCTGTTGTCCCGGGCGCCGGCGAGAAGGCCTGCGCATACGGATGTATGGGCTACGGCTCCTGTGTCAGGGCATGTGCCTTTGACGCCATCCATGTAGTGGACGGCGTGGCAGTGGTAGATAAGGAAAAATGTGTTGCCTGCGGCAAGTGTGTGGCATCCTGTCCGAACCACCTGATTGAGCTGGTGCCGTATAAGGCAGAGCATCTGGTACAGTGCAGCTCCCACGACAAAGGCAAAGATGTAAAAGCTGTCTGTGCGGCCGGCTGTATCGGATGTACCCTGTGTACAAAGCAGTGTGAGTTTGATGCCATCCATATGGAGAACAATCTGGCTGTCATTGACTACGAGAAGTGTACCAACTGCGGCAAGTGCGCAGAAAAATGTCCTGTCAAGGTTATTGTTTAGGCGAGATAAAAATATCGGAATGAAATAAAAAGCTGTCCCTTCCGGGTGATGAACCGCGGAAGGAACAGCTTTTTTGCTGCATTTGTATGTTATTTTTTCTTTCTCTTTTTAAAAGCCGGTGAATCAAAGGACTGGTCGTCGGGCAGGACCTTCTTAGTGGTGGCCTCCACCAGATTATCGTAGCAGGAAAAGATGGCGTTTATGTCCCTGGAGTCCATCCTTGGCGTCAGGAGGGATACCAGAGGAACGATAATGAGTCCCACAATCATGGAGACAGCACCTGCATTGATGGGGGACGCAATATAGTGCAGGAACATATTTGAAACCGTGATACCGATGCCGGTGGCAAAGCTGGCCCACACAGCCGCGGGCGTGGTTCTTTTCCAGTACAGGCCGTAGAGGAAGGGAGCCAGAAAGGCTCCGGCCAGCGCGCCCCAGGAGATACCCATGAGCTGGGCAATGAAGTCAGGCGGATCCAGGGCCAGGATAACGCTTATGACGATAAAGGCCACAATCAGGCACTGCATCAGCACCAGCTGGGTTTTATCCTTCATGTTCTTCACAAGACTGCCTTTGATAAAATCCAGGGTCAGGGTGGAGCTGGAGGTGAGCACCAGGGAGGAAAGGGTGGACATGGATGCGGACAGCACCAGCATGACAACAATTCCAATCAGCAGGTCCGGAAGTCCGGACAGCATGGCCGGTATGATGGTATCATAAGCCACGGATCCATTTCCATTATAAATGGCAGGGCTGTCAAAGAGCCGGCCGAAGCCGCCCAGGAAATAGCTGCCCCCGGAGATGACAATGGCAAACAGGGTGGAAATCACGGTGCCTGTGGCAATGGCTTTTTCGCTTCGGATGGTATAGAATTTGTGAATCATCTGGGGCAGGCCCCAGGTTCCAAGGGAGGTGAGAATCACCACGCCCAGCAGGTTCAGGGGATCCGGTCCGAAGAAGGAGGTGTAGGCTCCGGGCTGGCCCAGGGTAACCGGGACCTCGCTGGGAATCTGCGCCAGTCTGCCCACAGCAGCCGTAAATCCTCCCTGGCCGCTTAAAACGCTGAGGATGATGGCGGCGATGCCGGCCAGCATGATGATGCCCTGGATGAAATCATTGATGGCCGTGGCCATATAACCGCCCAGGATGACATAGACCGCTGTCAGGATAGCCATGCCCATGACACAGACACTGTAGGGAATATCAAAGGCCATGCCGAATAACCGGGACAGACCATTGTAGACAGAGGCTGTGTAGGGTATGAGAAAGACAAATATAATCAGGGAGGCAACAATCTTCATGCCCTGGCTGTGGAACCGGCTGCCGAAGAATTCCGGCATGGTGGCCGAGGAGAGATGCTTGCTCATGACCCTGGTCCGCCTCCCCAGGATGACCCAGGCCAGCAGGCTGCCGATCAGGGCATTGCCAATGCCAATCCAGGTGGAGGCCAGGCCGTATTTCCATCCGAACTGACCGGCATAACCGATAAATACCACAGCGGAAAAGTAGGAGGTGCCATAGGCAAAGGCGGTGAGCCAGGGCCCCACGCCCCTTCCTCCCAGAACGAAGTCATTGACATTGGTGGCATGGCGACGGGAATAGAATCCCACTCCCAGCATGATGGCAAAAAAGATAACCAGCATCAGCAGTTTAACAGTCATTTGAATATCCTCCGCATACACTTTAATAATTAAAACTTCTGAACTTTAATGTATCAAAGCACAAGGGGATTGTCAAAGGGTATTTCTTATTTTTGCCTACTTTGGCTATTTTGACGGAACTTCGTGAAAGAGAATGAGGTGCAAAATGCCATTTTTTTGTTAAAGTGGGGGATGACTGTCAAATTTCGACAATAAATGTAAAATCCAAAGATGGATATAAAATGTAAAAAATGAATAATTAAGGTATAAAAAGATTTACATAATATAAATTACAAAAATAGGAAATCATGTAACATGTTTAAAAATTAATAATACTGTAACATAAATGTAAAGATATGGCTGGCGAAATGCACAAAATAAAGGTGCAGACACCTGGAAAACCATAGTAAATATATAAAAAATATTACAAATGTTTCAAAAGTAAGAAAAAATGTAACAAAATTATTAAATCTCCATTGACGCGAAAAGTCAAATCCCATATAATTAGCCATACATCCCGGAAAAACATGCACAAAGTGGGAGATACCCACTGCATAAAATTTTGAGAATGGTACCTGTACAGAGTTGTGCGGGGCCAGGAAAGAGGAGTATGTATGCTTACATTACATTCATTCCTTCGTTCGGTAGTTCTCTTTGTTAAGTCACTGACTGTGAAAGTGACAAAGCAGATGTACCGTTCCTCATCGGTGGTGATGGCGGGTATGATGGTAGTGGCCATCATAGCATTTTCAGCCAATGGGTTTGGCGGCGGGGGAAGAAACGCCCTGGCAGCGCCCATGACGGAGGAAAGTGACGCCATTGACATGGCGGAGGAGGAAAACGAAGGAAGCGGTCTGGTTACTGAAGCAAAAGTACAATTCGGACATTTAAACACAGACAGTGAAGGCCAGCATCTGGCCGGTGCGCTGCTGGAAGCGGACGTCCGAGAGAAACAGAGAAAGCAGGCAGCTGCACAGACCCAGATTGAGACACTTCAGAAACAGATATTAAAGGAGAGACAGGAAGAGGAGGCCAGGAAAAAGGCGGAGGAAGAGCGCCGGGCAGCCAGAAGGATTAAATATACGGATGAAGATTACCAGGTACTCCTGCGCATTGTCCAGGCGGAAGCGGGAATCTGCGACCCCAAGGGAAAGATACTGGTTGCGGATGTGATCATTAACCGTGTCCTGTCGGGAAAATTCCCGGACAGCGTAAAGGCAGTTGTATACCAGCCATCCCAGTTTCAGCCGGTATCCAACGGCACCATCAACACGGTAAAGGTCACAGCGGAAACCATTGAATGCGTGGACCGTGCCCTGGCCGGTGAAGATTATTCCAACGGAGCCCTGTATTTTATGAACAGAAGGGCATCCGGCAGTGCTGCCTCCTGGTTCGACAGGCGGCTGACCTACCTTTTTGCCCATGACGGACATGAGTTCTTCCGATAATCAGATAAAAAAGGATTGAGTTTCCTGCGGCTTTAGGTGTATACTAGGAATTGGAAAATCGAAATGCCACAAAGGAGAATGGAATATGATTTTTGATGAGAAGAAGAACCTGGACTTTTACAGGAATTTAGGGATTGAAGGCAGATATGCCAAGGCCGTGGATTTCCTTCAGAATACGGACCTTGAGGCATTGGAGCCGGGAAAGTATGAGATTGACGGCAAAAACGTGTATGCCAATGTAACAGCCTACACCACCATCCCGTGGGAGGAGGCTAAATATGAGGCACATGAGCATTACACCGATATCCAGTACGTGATTGAGGGCAGCGAGATTATGAGCTACGCGCCGGTACATGAGATGACTGTAAAGGTTCCATATAATCCGGATAAGGATGTGGTATTCTTTGAGAACACCACCCCCGGACTTAGGGTTGTGACCGGAGCCGGACAGTATCTGATTTTTAACCCATGGGATGCCCATAAGCCAAAGGCTGCCAACGGAGAGCCGGCACCGATTAAAAAGGTGATTGTAAAAATCAAAGAGGATTAAAAAATATATTAAATGCGTAATAAAACGTGATTGAAGCGTGATTTTAAGAAAGCGCAGGAAAAAAGGCCGGCCCGCTGTATCCGGTATCAGCGGGCCGGTCCTTTTTTATGCCCCCGGAGACTACCTCATGTTTGCTGATATTTCATTGCTAATATTTTGTTAATTGAAATATTGACTTTTAATTCACAAAATGAGATAATGAAAAGGATTTCGATAAAATGAAAGAGAGGTAAATGAATGATGGCAAATGTAGATTTGAGTCAGTATGGTATTACCGGAACCACAGAAATTGTTTATAATCCTTCCTATGAGATGTTATTTGAAGAAGAGACTAAACCAACTCTGGAGGGGTATGAAAAAGGCCAGGTAAGCGAACTTGGTGCAGTGAATGTCATGACTGGTATTTACACAGGTCGTTCCCCTAAGGACAAGTTCATTGTCATGGATGAGAACTCAAAGGACACTGTATGGTGGACAACGGACGAGTACAAGAATGACAATCATCCGGCCAGCCAGGAAGCATGGGATACAGTAAAGAAGATTGCCCTGGAAGAACTTTCTAACAAGAGACTGTTTGTTGTAGACGCATTCTGTGGAGCAAACAAGGATACCCGCATGGCAATCCGCTTCATTGTTGAGGTTGCGTGGCAGGCTCATTTCGTAAAAAACATGTTTATCCAGCCAAGCGCAGAGGAACTGGAGAACTTTAAGCCGGATTTCGTTGTATATAATGCTTCCAAGGCAAAGGTGGAAAATTACAAGGAGTTAGGCCTGAACTCCGAGACAGCCGCTATGTTCAATATTACCAGCCGCGAGCAGGTAATCGTGAACACATGGTACGGCGGAGAGATGAAAAAAGGCATGTTCTCAATGATGAACTACTATCTGCCTCTGAAGGGCATTGCATCCATGCATTGTTCTGCCAACACAGATATGAACGGTGAGAACACCGCAATCTTCTTCGGACTTTCCGGAACAGGAAAAACCACTCTTTCAACAGACCCCAAGCGTCTTCTTATCGGTGATGACGAGCACGGCTGGGATGACAACGGCGTATTTAACTTCGAGGGCGGATGCTATGCAAAGGTCATCAACCTGGATAAGGATTCTGAGCCGGACATCTACAATGCAATCAGACGCAATGCTCTTTTGGAGAATGTTACACTTGATGCTGACGGCAAGATTGATTTTGATGACAAGAGCGTAACTGAGAATACACGTGTATCTTATCCGATTGATCATATTGAGAAGATTGTTCGTCCGGTATCAGCTGCTCCTGCTGCAAAGGATGTTATTTTCCTGTCAGCAGATGCGTTCGGCGTACTGCCTCCAGTATCCGTTCTGACTCCGGAGCAGACACAGTACTATTTCCTGTCCGGATTTACAGCAAAGCTTGCCGGTACAGAGCGTGGCATCACAGAGCCCACACCTACATTCTCAGCCTGCTTCGGACAGGCATTCCTGGAACTGCATCCAACCAAGTATGCAGAGGAGCTTGTTAAGAGAATGGAGAAGAGCGGCGCAAAGGCATACCTGGTTAACACCGGCTGGAATGGAACAGGCAAGCGTATCTCTATCCGCGATACCCGTGGTATTATTGATGCGATTCTTGACGGCTCCATTGCAAAGGCTCCAACCAAGCAGCTTCCATTCTTCAACTTTGAGATTCCTACCGAGCTTCCAGGGGTAGATCCTAAGATTCTGGATCCCCGCGATACATACGCAGAGGTATCACAGTGGGAGGAAAAGGCAAAGGATCTGGCACAGCGTTTTGTCAAGAACTTTGCAAAATATGAGGGCAACGAGGCTGGAAAGGCATTGGTTTCCGCTGGTCCTCAGTTATAATCATAAAAATCATCTTTCTGCCCCCGCGGCAGGAGGACAGCATGATAGAGGGAGAACCGGATGTCCGGTTCTCCTTTTCATACAGTCCAGGTGCCCAATGACTTTCCCTGGAGCTGACATTTCTTAATATTTTATACTGTTTCTTAAGTCTCATTTACGTCCATTGAAAGGCTGTTTTTTTCATGATACCATGAAACCATAAAGGAGGATGGGTTATGAAAAAATGGAAAAAGAAGCGTACATGGACGCTGGCAATGACGCTGGTTCTTCTGGCACTGCTCTCTCTGTCTGCCTGCGGCAGCAAGCTGTCCAATACGGGCAGGTTCCACATAA
>OBAB01000414.1_pt1 | contig 29218 bp, 23 predicted proteins | sample 1516501 | NCBI WGS metagenome assembly OBAB01 (sample SAMEA2579906, study PRJEB22360) | human gut metagenome
GAAACCGCTATAATGGCTTTCAGAAAGTTTGCCAGGGAGGTGAGGCCGGACTGAGTGGTTTATACAGTATACATAGATGTGGTATTCGCGGTCAATACCATAATGGACATGATGGTTCTGACCATCTTAAACAGAGTTTTATCCTACAGGACCACAAAGCGGCGTATTCTGGCCGGAGCTGTCATCGGCGGTATATGGTCCTGTGTGGTGAGCCTGGTTCCCGGTCTTCCGGCCGCAGTGGAGATATTGGGAACGTATGTAGCGGTGAGCAGCCTGATGGCCGTAGCTGCCTATCACCTGAAAAGCCCTAGAGAGGTAATTAAATCCGTGGCAGGTATCTACCTTGTATCGGTTGTTCTTGGAGGTGTGATGCTGGTGCTCTATGAACACACCAGGGCTGGGTATTACGCATGGCTTTTGGTGGAGTCCGGACATGGAAGAAGGATTCCCGTCATGGTCTGGATTTTAATGATTGCAGGGGCAGCCGCAGCCTGCTATGGATTTTCAGGGGGGATAAAGGAATTAATCCGTACCATGGCCCACAGGAAGGATTTATGCAGGGTTACCATGATTTACGGCGAAAAGAAAGAGACAGTTACAGGGCTTATAGACACGGGCAACCGGCTGAGGGAGCCTGTGAGCAGCCAGCCGGTCCATGTGGCGGCAGCCGGTGTCATGAAGCAGCTGTGTCCGTCGGTAAAGGGTGTGGTCTATGTGCCGTACCAGTCCGTGGGAACCAGCCACGGAATTCTGCCGGCCGTGTTCATAGACCGGATGGAGATAGAGCAGGAGGGCGGCAGGTACAGCCTTGAGAAGCCCCTCATTGCCATTACGAAGCAGGAGCTTTCTCCCTCAGGGGAGTATCAAATCCTGATACAGAAAAGCGACTAAGGAACTTGAATAACACACAACGTACAGGAGGACATTTCCATGATTATAAAAGTATCCATACCAAACCGTTTCCAGTTAAAGACCATCCCCAGCTTCAGGACCGTACTGATGCCCAGGCAGGGGGAGGTGCATTATATAGGAGGCGCCGATATACTGCCTGCCCCTCTGGAAACAGAGGAAGAGGGCCGGATGATAAGTCTTTTGGGAAGCGAGGATGACAAGGAGGCCAGGGCGGCCCTGATTGAGCACAACCTGAGGCTGGTAGTCTACATAGCGAAGAAATTCGACAACACCAGCGTGGGGGTGGAGGATTTAATTTCCATCGGAACCATCGGACTCATCAAAGCCATCAATACCTTTAAGCCGGATAAGAACATCAAGCTGGCCACCTATGCTTCCAGATGCATTGAGAATGAGATTCTCATGTATCTCAGAAGGAATAATAAGACACGTCTGGAAGTGTCCATAGATGAACCTCTGAATGTGGATTGGGATGGAAATGAACTTCTGCTGTCGGATATTCTTGGAACGGATGAGGATGTGATTTATCACGATATCGAGGATGAGATAGAAAAAAGCCTTCTCAACAACGCAATCAGCCGCCTAAACCCCAGGGAACGCAAAATCGTGGAGCTGCGGTACGGCCTTACAAACGAGGACGGGGAGGAAATGACCCAGAAGGAAGTGGCCGACCTGCTGGGAATCTCCCAGTCCTATATATCCAGACTGGAAAAGAAAATCATGAAACGGCTAAAAAAAGAAATTGTCAGATTTGAATAGGCATGGAAAGTCAGCAGAAAGAGCTGGCTTTTTTGCTGTCTTAAGGCTTGTCTAACAGAGGAAAATGCGGTACATTGTTATCAGGAATATGATTTGATATACAAGGCTTTCCATATCTTAAAGATGCGTATGGGGAGAGCCGGCCAAGGGGGTAGGAGAGGCATGTCCGCAGCACAGGTGGGAGAAAGGCTCTGTTTCAGGCTGAGTGAACAGGAGTATAAAGGATTCCTCAGATGGTATAAGAAAGACTTCCTGAAGGAAAAGGACCTGGGAAGGGTCCGGCCGGATTTTATGAATCTGAAGGAAGACTGCTGTATCACCATGGAGAATGAGGTGATCCACATACAGACCGGGAATACGGATATATGGCTGCTGTATTCTGCGCTGACAGAGGTTCATAGGAAGGAAGGCCTGATTCTGTTTTTCGGGCAGAAGGAATTCTGGGCCATACCGGAGCGGGTCCTGGGAGGGGATCTGGAGGCGCAGGAATGGTTCAGATGCCTGAACACAAAATGTTTGGAGAACAGGGATGGCCGGATTCCCATGAGGGATGTGGAGGAAGCCTGCCGCATGAGAACCGTCCCATTCTGCTGTTACACCAGGAGCGTGGACCAGATAGCAGACGCATGCAGGGCATTGGGCCTGCCTTGGAGAAATGTGCAGAAGCTGAGGAAGGCGGCATTGTTCCCGTACCGGTATGCGGGTTTGCAGCTGCTGGCACTGGAAGAGGACGGTATCTGTGAATATGGAGAACGGTCCGTGGTCAGACATGCCTATGGGGATTTTGAGAAGGCGGTTTATACGCCGGAATATGTTTATCTGATGAAAGGACGGGGCGGGGCAGTCATGATTCCCGTGGAGCCGTTAGCACAAATAGGCGGCATTAAGATGCTGTTTCAGATATGCAATGAGAGAGGAAGCGGGAAGCCTCTGAGCCTGAAGCAAAAAAAGGTACATGTGCCGGCAGGAAAATGGGGGACAGGCAGAAGGTTACTGGCTGTGGCCGCAGCTGTGGCGGCATTGGGACTGGCGGCGTGGGGAGCAGGGAGTGGTGGAAGCACAGGAACAACGGGAAGCACAGGAACAGCGGGAAGCACAGGGACAGCGGGAAGCACAGGGACAGCGGAGGGCAGCGTACAGGCCCGGATGGCAATGGCAGAGGTGTCTGAAGAGGGAACGGCGGATTCGGGGGAAAACGCAAGTCAGGCAGAGGAACATGGAAATAAAGCAGCAGACAAAATACAGGACGGTATTATGATTACTGTTCCCGATGATACGGTTTTTGACCAGGTGGTATCAGACGGAACCTATGTATCATCCTCCCTTTATTATAAAATCCGGCTTCCGCAGGAGGAGTGGACCCAGCAGGGAAACCGTGATTTCGGGGACATCCTGGTCTCGGAATGGGGGAGTATTCTGGTCCGGGGATACAGGGAGCAGCCGCAGTTTTTTGCAATAGCGGGAATAGATACCCCCAGGACAAAGGCGGATTACATCCGAAGGATGGAGAGCGGAGCAGCTGTTAAGGACGATTCCATGCCGGAGGTGCTGGAGTATACATACAGAAGGGTGAAGGGAGACGAGATTGTCCAAAAGGAGATACGGTATAAGGCCGAGGAGAATACAGGACAGATATACGGTGGGGGTGAATACGGGGAAGGGGCATACCGATATAGCGTAGAGCTCAGTGTGCTGGGACCGGAGTATTTTTACACGGTAACGGTACGTCTCAGGGAAGAAACGCCGGAATCCATAGGAGAAGCCAGGCGGGCTCTTGATTCCTTTCGGATTTTGGATACGTCTGCGGGTATCTGCAAAAAGATGGAGGACGAGGTATTTCACGGCTATTACGGCAAAAACTATGTTATGACAAACTGTCTGGTCCTTCTGGAGGAGGACTTAAGTCAGGAGGAAATCGGTGACTGCCTGGAGTTGGTGAAGAAGATTGACACAGGCTTTTTTGGGGTAAAAAGCGGGGATGCGCTGGCGGCCCGGACAAAGGACAGCCCCTGGCTGGGCATAGACAGCCAGAGTCTCCAGGAAAACTGCACCATGGAGAATGCCAGGAAGGTGTCAAAAATATTCAAGTCGGATGTCATTCTCTATGACGAATTTGACGGAGATCTGCTGATGGTTGCCTACAGCGACAAACATCAAAAGCATGTGTACCAGAGGGCGACATCATTTAATAAGGAAATCCTGGAATCAGAGTTTGGATGTTACGGAAAAGAGCAGGAGTTTCCTGAGGACATACTTAAATATACGGACCTGACCAGAGAAGAGGCGGAGGCCATATGGACAGACCCGGATGCTGTATTTCAAATGGATAAATGGTATGAAATCACCAGCCATATGACGAAGATGCCTGTTCCGGAAGAATTCATCGGCATAAGGGACTATAAAGAGTTTAAGGATGGCTTTGAAATCATCCGCAGATAACAGGAGAGGCAGAAAAGAGAGTAAAACAGGAATGCCCGGAATAGGCCGCATCCACAGGCTGGATGTCCCTTCCGGGCATTTCTGTTGTTGTTATTTGAGCTGAACCATGTTATCCCTGATGCGGAATGTACCGAAGCTGCGGATAAAGCTGGAAATGCGGCTGAAACCATACTGCTTCACGTCAAAGGAAGGGTATGTCTTTTTCAGCTCATCGTGTATGATGCTCAGATTATCCACATGTCCGTTATATCCCTTGATGATGCGGATGATTTCCTTTTCAATCTCAGTCTTGGAGATGCTGGCGCTCTTTTCCTGGACAAAATAACCGCCGTGGAGCTTGACCACCTGAAAGTCGTTGTTGTTCAGGCTTTCCAAAAAGGTGGAGAGCTTGGAGTAGCCGTAGTTCCTGACATCAAAATCTGAAAAGCGCTTTGTAAGGAAGTTACCCACCTTTGCAAGGATAATGGGCTGGTTCTGGCTGTTATTTTCAATGAGGAGCTTGGTGATGGCCTTCTGGATTTCATCTATGTTGGTAATGGTCTTCTGGTTTTCGATGACCGATGTCTCCGGTGCATCGTCAGAGGATATGATCTCCAGCAATTTAAACGTATCGCAGGCTGCACGGAAGGGCTTGGGGGTTTTCTGCTCCCCGATTCCCATGACAAACATCCCTGCCTCCCTCAGGCGCTGGGCCAGCTTGGTAAAATCCGAATCGCTGGAAACCAGGCAGAAACCATCTACATTTCCGGAATATAGGATGTCCATTGCATCAATAATCATGGCTGAATCAGTGGCGTTCTTTCCGGTGGTGTAGCTGTACTGCTGGATGGGATTTACGGACCAGTCCAGAAGCACATTCTTCCAGCTGCGCTTTTCGTTATCTGTCCAGTCGCCGTAAATGCGTTTGTAGGTGGCGATTCCCACATCCGACACTTCGTCCAAAATGTATTTGATATACTTGGGGGAGACATTGTCTGCATCAATCAATACTGCAAATCTGCGTTCATTTTGTTCCATAGATATGTTCACTTTCTGTTGGCATATGTTTCAAACAAGCACTAACATGAATAGTTTAACACATCTGCTGAAAGGCTTCAAGGGTCAGCTTAAATAGGACTTCATACTTTTCAGCGCATTTTTTTCAAGGCGGCTCACCTGGGCCTGGCTGATATGGATTTCCTGGGCAACCTCGGTCTGGGTTTTTCCTTCAAAGAAACGCATGTCAATGATATGGCGCTCCCGCTCCGGCAGCCGCTTCATGGCCTCCACCAGAGATAAATCCTCCACCCAGTTTTCCTCCAGGTTCTTTTTGTCACTAATTTGGTCCATCACAAAAAGAGGGTCCCCGCCATCCGTATAAACCGGCTCATACAGGCTGACAGGAGTCTGTATGGCATCCAGTGCATAGGTGATGTCTTCCTTTGAAACACCTATTTCCTGTGCGATTTCCATGAGAGTGGGTTCCTTGGAATTGGTTCTGGTAAGCTGCTCCCTGGCATAGAGGGCCTTATAGGCAGTATCCCTCAGGGAACGGCTGACCCGGATGGAATTATTGTCCCTCAGATATCTGCGCACTTCTCCCAGTATCATAGGCACTGCATAAGTGGAAAATTTGACATTCTGAGTGATGTCAAAATTGTCGATGGCCTTGATTAGGCCGATGCATCCAATCTGGAACAGGTCGTCGATGTTTTCCTGGCTGTTTGAAAAGCGCTGGATTACGCTGAGTACCAGGCGCAGGTTCCCTTTGATATACTGCTCCCTGGCCTCCTTGTCACCGTCCAGTATTCTTTGAAACAGTTCCTCTTTCTCTTCATTGCTCAGTAAAGGCAGTTTGGCGGTATTGACTCCGCATATCTCAACTTTGTAGCCCGACATAATCCTTACCTCCGTTATAATGCCATACGCCCTGACATGAAAAAATTCAGGGCTGTACTGGATGAATCTGCTATAACGAAATGATGTACGGATTCCAGATGTTTTATACGGTTTGGGGGGAGAAAAAGATTTCCATTTTTTTCTGGTTTGTGTGGAATGCAGGGAAATGCGGACACACATATTATAAAAAAATGAATAAAATAACGTAAAAATAAAAAAAGTGACCAATTACAGCTTGAAATAACGCTTTACGTAACGCTTTGTATGCTATTATGTAACTATAGTGAAGGAAAATGGCTTTTGGTTACAATTCAAAATACATAAATAATTTATAAAAAACATGAAAATGTAACCAAAGTGTAATCATTTATGATATGATATTGTTAAGATGAATCGTGAAGCAGCTGCACCTGATTGGCAGGGGAGTTTATGAAAAAGGAGAACTATTATGGAAAGACGGAGAAGTTCCGGTACAATAACGAAATCCATGTATTACAGCCAGAAAAGGATTCTGGCATTTTTGCTGACAGCAGCCATGGTTTTCACGAATTTGGGCACCGGTCTGAATGTATCCTATGCCGGTACGGCGGACCAGGGTACGTTCCAGATGAAAGGCGCGGATTTGGTAGCTGCCGTAGAGGAGGCCATTGAAAGCGGCCATGAGATAACGGCAGATGATTTAGGCTTTACCAATGGCAGGACGGCAGAATTTGAAAAGGTATTTTTCGGTACGAAGGGTGCCGTGTATGAGGTATATCCGGAGATGGAAGGAAGCAGCATGGAAGCGGAGCTGCGTGTATTTGTGCGCCTTCCGGAGGATGCCGGCGATATGTATATGGTAACCGGGGACGAGGAAATCATCCTGCTTTATGTGAATAACGGGGAGGAGACCATCAGCTGCACCACGGAAATCACACGGATGGATGACGGTGTAGAAAAGGTCAAAAAGACAAAGCGCGTCACCATCAGGAGTTATGAGGATGCATTTGGCGATGAGGAAGTAGATATCATATCAAAGCCAGCCCAGGAGGAGACAGAAGCCTCCGAATCTGAGACATCGGTTGAAAGCGGCGCCGACGGCACCGGGGAGTCAACTCTGCCGGAGGAAAGCGCAGATGGCAGCGGAAGCGGCGAAAACAGTGGAAACAGCGGCCAAGATGCCAGCGAAAACAGCAGTGAAAACAGCGGCGAAAACCAGGAGGAAATATCACGGCCTGAGGACGGGTCTCTTGGTTCGGCCGGCAATACAGACCACGGTTCAGACGGCAATGCAGATCACAGTACAGCTGATACAGAAGCCGTGCCGCCGGACGATGCTCAGGGAACAGATACTGAGAAAGACAATGCTGCCGAACAAAGGTACCGGAAAAGAACAGCGGGTCTGGTTCTGATGAGAAGCCGGAAAAGGATATTGCGGACCAGGATAAGGACACCCAGAAGCAGGAGGACAGGGAAGAAAAGTCAAATAAGGATGAGGATAAGAAAGAAGAGGGCGCTGTGCCGGCAGCTGCCACTTCCCGTCATGATGCCCCGGTTGTATCTGAGAAAGAGGAGGGCAGTCCGGCAGATTCCGCCGATGTAAAGGAAAACGTGCCGGAGAAGGAAGAAGCCTCCAATGAGAAGGAGACTGAGCCCAGGGAGAAAGAGGAGCATAAGGAAGTAAAGGAGACAGAAGAAGCAGCTGAGACAGGGAAAGAAAAAGAGACAGAGACGGTAAAAGAAACAGAGAAGCCTTCTGCGGAAGAGACCAGGGAACCGGCTGCCCCAACAACGGAAGTGAATGTGCCGGATACAGACGAAGTGCAGACTACAAAAGCGGATGATGAGGGAAGCGCACCTGAGAGTACGCAGGCAGCGGACAGCACGGCCGGAAGCAGCGAGCCATCTTCCGATTCAGCGGAAACATCAACAGCACCGTCCGCAGATGCCTCACTTCCTTCAGAGTCAGAGCAGGAGACCGCTCCGGAACCTGTGCCGGAGGATGATACTAAGAAGGCCAGCACCTCTGATTTGGCTGGCATGGGGTATTGTTCCACAGCCAAGGTTTACACCACAAGCCTGAACCAGTTAAAGGCATTGGAGGATTTTGACGGTTATAAGGTGACATACACCAGTTTCCCTGAGGCCAGTGCCCGGATTATGGAGGGGACAAGAGGCGTGAAGGAAGGCGAAAGCCTGACCTTCGGCGTCAAGACCCAGTTGGGATATACAATTGACAATGTGACTGCCAATGATGAGGATTTGGAAGCAGACTCGGTTACAGATGAGCTGGACGGATCACAGACAGCATGGTATACCATATCCGAGGTTTATGAGGAGCAGAACATACAGGTGTACACCCTGGAGACATTGGAACATCCTGCTTTTGACAAGTCAGTGGAGGTCAATGGGGTTACAATCAGGATAACTGCTCCCGAAGGAGTGCTGCCTGCCGACACGCAGATACAGGCAGAGGAGATAACAGAGCAGGTGGAATCAGCGCTGACGGAAAAAGTGGATGCTGAGTCTGATGACGGAACAGTGGTCAGCACCATCATTGCATATGACATCAACCTTATGTATGACGGCGTGAAATTAGATAACAGCTGGGCCGAGGACGGCAGCAATCTTGTTACGGTATCCTTTAGCGGAGAGCGGATTGAGAAGGCCAGCATGGAGGCGGACCAGATTGAAATTCTCCATCTGGAGACGCCTACCCAGGAGGTCCAGGCCGTATCTGCAAAGGCGGAGCTGGAAGGCAGCGGGGAAACAGAAGCCGTAGCCCAGGTGCCTGTGCTGGATGGCATTTCAGCAGACGATATTGCGGTTGACAGCGAGGGACGCCAGGAACTGGATGTGAGCGGAAGCGCGTCCGTTGGACAGATTCATTTCCAGACTGACCATTTCTCGGCATTTACGGCTATATTTAAGACCTCACCTTATCTGGTGATTGCCAATGAATTGCAGGAAGGCAGTGAAGGTGCTGAAAAAGTCGAATACACCTATAAAGTCAGCATCACAGACAGCAGGAAGAATAAGAATGAGAAGCTCTATCTGCTGACAGGAGATGGTGGGGCTGAGGAATATAATACAACCGCTGTAACAGAAGGCGACACCAATACCTATACCTTCAATCTAAAACCCAACGGAAAGATGAAGATAGGGAATGTAGGGCCGTCAGCTGAATACAGGGTAGTCCAGACGATAGAGGATACTTATAACGAGTTTAGAGGGGTAACGGAAACAGCTAGAACAAAAATTGATTGGATTGAAACAGACATTGACCTCGGCACGGAGGGAGAGGGAGAAAGTTTCCCCTATGGTTATGGTTCTAACAATCAATATGGTTCGCTGATGGAGCGGGCCGCCGTATTAATGAGAGCATATACAAAGTGCAGGGAATACGATGAGACTCCGGGGAGAAAAGACCGGTTTGAGCAACGGCGGGCTTTATTGGGAATTTCGAATAATAACGTAACCAATGATAGCATTATAGCGAAGCTGTTAGAAGACCATTATGGTACTTCTAAGTGGCCTTTGGCATCGGAAGAAGGATTTGGCGATTTGGCCGGCATCGTAAGTGAAAGACTGGAAAAAGACAATGTTCCAAATAACAAGCGGCCAAAGAATTTATACCTGCATATATACTTCAGAACAGTAGACAGCGCAGAAAATATGGAAATCATACCATATTTAACGGGAAGTGACGCTTTGAAGGACTGGAATGCGTACGCGGCCTTTGACAGCCAGGAGGGTATGTGGTACCAGTATTTAAAAGCATATCCAGTTAGCACAACCTATATGATTTCCAGTCTGCATGCAGGAGGGAATGTGAATACCCCTAAAACCATGCATATGCTGATGGAAGAAGACAGCGGCAACTGGCATGCCATGTGCCCGGGAGAAGTACCGGATATAGGAGATCCGATTATGCAGCCGGCTGTGGACGGTGTCATTTCCAAATTTGGCACCGCATATCAAATAGAGTATACATTTAAAAATTATTACTATAATAGTACTTCCGCAGGTGACGGCTCCACAGACACTGGTTCCACAGACAACGGTTCCTCAGGAAATGATTCCTCAGAAAAACCAGATAACGATTCAAACAACGGTAATGGAAATGAATCGGGCGGAGTGTCCGGGAACGACACAGCGGATACAGATACCCCAGGTTCATCCGCCGGCGGCACAACGAATACGTCCCAAGGCTCTGAGGGTTCCGGCAGTTCAGGCGGAGGAACCACCACAACGTCCGGCGGCACAGGCAGATATCAGGGAACTGATGCCCAGAGCGGGCCAGGCGCGCAGCAGAATGTGATTGAATCCTCACAGGTTCCCCTTGCATCCCTTCCAGCGGATGCATCGGCAGCATTCAGCCAGTCAATGGCCATCATAGACGATGGGGAGATACCGTTAGCTGCCATACCGAAGACAGGTGACAGGGGGAGCAGTGCCCATGAGTTATCGTTCATTCTTTCGGGGATGCTGATGGCCGTATATTTGGTCCTTGGAAAGAAAAAGAAGGAATCCTAAAATTGCAACGGAAAATTGAGAAAATTATATAAGGACGCTGTCTTATGATGGAGTTTCAGGCTCAGATTTCATGCCTGAATCACACATCATAGGACAGCGTCCTTTGCTGTTTATGGATATAAAGTTCCCGTGCAGGTCATATGATGTCATCTATCCATGGTCACAAGGGTCCAGCGGTTATTCTGACGCATGATGAAACATGGTTTTTTTACTCGGTATCTGTAATAGGCTTCCGCCAGTGTCTGGATAATCCTGTATTTCATTATGGTGGTACAGATTGGATAGATCGTCATATTATGTAAGTGCTCCTTTCAAGGGTGATATTATATTTTATTCGGCATGTCCTGAAATATGACTGCTGATTTGGAGGGCTGGTGCGTCTTGGTGTCTTTATGCGGGACGGAACACGCTATTTCTTCTATTGATATACGAAATGAAATACATGTGCCCATTCCCTTTTTGCTGAGTATCTTAAGTCCGGCGCATTCCCCATAGCGCATGATGAGGCGGCTGTTTACGTTGGTAAGGCCGATATTCTCGCTGCCCGGATTGGCTATCTTTTCATACAGTTTTTGGATATCTGCTTTTTCCATGCCCACCCCGGAGTCAATGACAGAAAAAATCAGGTGTCCGCCCCTTCTCACAATGCGCAGCTTGATAAAGCCTGAGCCTTCCAGGGGCTTGATGCCGTGGTACAGGCTGTTTTCAATCAGAGGCTGGAGAATCAGGCGCATGATGGGGATGCTCTCCAGCTCCTTTTCGTATTCATAATAGAGGATGTATTTATCCTCATAGCGGTACCGCTGAATACTGTCGTATTTTTTCAGATAATCAATTTCATCCTTTAGGGTCACCATGGAATGAGGATTCTGGAGGGAATATTTAAGGATATCGGACAGTGCCTCAATCATCTGGTTTACCGCGGTGGGCTTATGTGTATATTCCATTGCCTTGAAATCCAGGGTCTGCAGGGTGTTGAACAGAAAATGGGGATTAATCTGCAGCTGAAGGGCTGTCATCTCAGCCAGCTTCTGTTCCTGCTCCTTCAGAGCCAGCTGGCTGCGAAGGAAGGTCTGGTTCAGAAAGAGCTGAACCAGGTTGTTAAGGATTATATCGTATTCATCTTTGATGAACGCGGGCTTTTTAGGGTTAAATACACCACGCTCCGCATCCGAGAACACTTCAACGAAATAATCAATCTGTTGAAAATTCTTTTTGGTAATGGTATAAGCAATCCACAGGGAGGTGGAAATAACTGCTGCCAGGACCATCAGAAACTGCAGCAGCAGGGTGTAAAGGGCCTGATAGTAGTTGGAGTGGCTGATGCAGGCTGCGATATAAGTCCCGCAGTCAGCCGGAATGATTCTCACATAGTATTTTCCACGGCTTAAGTCTACCCACCCGCGGTAGGCGTCGTCCGGTGACTGTTCCAAGCGGCTGACCAATAAATCCTTATCCTCCGGGGACAGCTGGGCGGTTTGGGCGCCTCCCTGGAGCAGGAAATTCCCGTCCTTATCCAGAATAAAGAAACGGTCCAGCTGGGAACTGGTATTGATAAGCTGTTTTAACTGTTCCTCATATATGTTTACCATAACCACGCCCTTAAACATGCTCAGCTTTTTAAAGTAGGTAAGGACAGGGACTGGCTGCGTGTAGGAGTACTGGTGCATTTCCCTGCGTTCCAGCCATTCGTCCTCATCAGAGTGGTCATAGGAATCCTTCCAGCTCAGGTCTGAAAACTGTGACAGCCGTGTAGTCCCCCCTGTGTCAGAGGTGAGAATGGAATCATACCCATCCAGGTAATAGTACACAGAGGCAATATAGGGTGCGTTGTTGGTCAGTGAATTAAAGTTGGAAAGGATGGTGTTGGTCAGAATCACGTCCAGATAGCCAATCTGCTTATGGGAGATAAATCCCCGCAGGGAGATGGACAGCCTGGGATTCCTGGCCAGGATATCGTACTGGGTGGCGGCGCTGTCCAGGACCAGGGAGTAGTTATCCCTTACGGCCTGGGCTGCTGTCTCGGCGTCCTCACGGATTTCACGCTGTTTACCCTGAAAGACAAAGGCCAGGAATACCAGGAATACGGTGAGGATGGGTATGGCTATGATGGCTGAATAATATAAAAAGCTTTTTATGAAATTGCGTTTTCTCATGGTTTTCAGTTCCTTCTTGGGGTGTTCCGGGTAGGGAAAGCCAGACCACATCATAGCTGCGGTTCAGGACGGCCGCCGCAATTGCGGTACTGGGTTGGCGTCATATTGAAATACTGGTGGAATGCCCGGGAAAAATTTTTGGGATTGTCATAGCCTACCCGGTAGGCAATCTCATATTGCTTGTAACCGATATCCCTCAGCATGCGGGCCGCATTTTCCATCCGGGTCTTTAACAGATAATCGGAGAAGCTGGTATCCGAGTGCTCCTTCATGATTTTGGACAGGTAATTAGGGCTTAAGGACACCAGCCTGGCAGCCTGTTCCAGGGTAGCGTCCTGGTAGCTGGTGTCCAGATAGTTTTTTACCGTACTGATAATTTTTTCATAGTAGCTCAGGCTTTCACAGACCTCCGGCATGTCCTGGCCCTGTTCACTGTCCAGCAGTTCCTTTACCCGGGTCAGGCAGTCTGCCAGGTCCTCATATTTTACTGGTTTTAACAGGTAATCAAAGACGCCGTTGCGCAGGGCTTTCCGCACATAATCAAAATCCTGGTAACCGCTGAAAAATATGATTTTTACTTTTTTACGGGACAGCAGGCGTTCCGACAGCTCCAGTCCGTCCATGAGAGGCATACGGATGTCGGAGAGAATCAGGTCTACCGGGCTTGACAGGGCAAAGTCATAGGCATCCCTGCCGTTGGAAAATGAGCCGGTAATCTCAAAACCCAGCTGGTTCCATGGAAAGAGATTGGCCAGTCCGCTCCGTATCTTGGCTTCGTCGTCTGCAATGATTACTTGGTACATAGGTGGGCCCCTTTCTTGAAAAATACTGCCTTTATTATATATAAAAGAGAGAAAAAAATCATCTGAAAACTGGATCCGGGACAAAGGATTCCCAATAATGAATAAATATTGTAAAAAATGATACTTTCTCCGGTATTTGATTAAGGAAAGATACCATTTTCGTAAGTAAGGTTTCTTAACAAGACGGCAAAAGTACAGTACAATAGGGACAGTTGAAAAATGGGAGGTAATTAGTAATGAGAAAAGCAAGACAAATAACAGGCCTTTTGATGGCTGGTATTATGGCTTCCGCCGTATTGGCCGGATGTACCAATGAACCGGCTCCTTCATCCACATCCCAGGCTGAAGCCGGGAAGGACAGTGCAGCAGGCAGCGGCGCACCGGCCGCCTCAGGCGACCAGATTACGCTCCGCTTTATGTGGTGGGGCGGAGATGAGAGAAATGAGGCAACTCTGGCTGTCATCGACCAGTATCAGAAGCTGCATCCTGAGGTACGGATTGAGGCGGAAATGAATTCTGACCAGGGATATATTGACAAGGTATCCACCATGCTGGCCAACGGCACGGCTCCGGACATCCTTCAGCAGAACGTGGACTCTCTGCCTGACTTTGTGTCCAGAGGAGACTTTTTTGTAGATTTCTACGAGTACAAGGATACGTTTGACACCTCCGGCTTTGACGAGACATTCATCAGCCAGTTCGGCACCTTTGACGGAAAGCTTCTGGCCCTGCCTACCGGTATGTCATGTCTGGCAACCGTGGCCAATAAAAATGCGGCTGAAACCTGCGGCGTGGACCTGACAAAGCAGATCACATGGGATTCCATGCTGGAGGACGGAAAGAAGCTTCACGCGGAGAATCCGGATTATTATTACCTGAATACTGACACCAAGATACTCTGCGAGTACGTGCTCAGGCCGTATCTGCGTCAGATGACAGGAGAATCCTTTATTATTGACAGTGAAAAGAAGATGAGCTTTACCAGGGAACAGCTGGTAGAAGTGCTTACATACATCAAGGACTGCTATGACGGAGGCGTCTTTGAACCGGCGGAGGACAGCGCCACCTTTAAGGGACAGATTCACACCAATCCAAAGTGGATGGATGGAAAATTTGTATTTGCCTACGGCCCTTCCTCCAGCATCAACCTGCTGATGGACGCTGTTCCGGAAGCAGAGTGTACCGTTGTACAGATGCCGATGGCAGAAGACAGGGTCAATGACGGTTTCTTTGCGGATACCCCACAGTATATGACAGTAAATAAGAACTCTGAACATGTGGAGGAAGCAGTGGATTTCCTGAACTATTTCTACAACAATGCAGAGGCACAGGAGACGCTTAAGGACGTACGATCCATTCCTCCTACATCCACGGCAAGACAGCTGTGTGCGGATAAGGGACTCTTAAACCAGACCGTGGTGGATGCAGTGGATTTGGCAGCAGGGCTTAACGGCAAGAGTGATAAGGGATATACCACCAGCGCAGAGGTTTATGCAATTCAGGAAGACATGATAGAGAGTATTGCCTATGGACAGAGCACTCCTGAAGAGGCGGCCGACAATGCCATTGAACTGATTAATGACTATCTGAGCGGCCTGAACTAAAAGGCTTCTCAGCAAACAGGCTCCAAAACAAACATAAAAGAGATTAGCAGGCGGCCCGGACATCCTTTCCCGGGCCGCTTGGAGGATAGGAGGAAATAGGATGGAAAAGGCAAAGCCAAGGCACGGCGGCTGGACCAAACGCAACAGGATTGGATTCATGTATGTGTGTATCTGGATATTCGGTTTTCTGGTGTTCCAGCTGTACCCCTTTATCAGTTCGCTGCTGTATTCATTTACAAACTATGATATATTCCATGCGCCGGAATTTGTGGGCCTTGATAATTATGTGAAGCTGTTTACAAAGGACAGGGAATTTTGGAATTCAATGGCAGTTACACTGAAGTATACCTTCATCACAGTGCCGGGCAAGGTGGTGCTGGCCCTTATTATTGCTGTGATTCTGAACCGGAACCTGAAAGGAATCAACTTTATACGAACCGTATACTACATACCGTCCCTGCTCAGCGGCTCTGTTGCAGTGGCAATCCTGTGGAAGGTACTGTTTATGAATGATGGTTTCATCAACAGTCTTCTGGGTCTGGTCCACATCGGCCCGGTCAAATGGCTGGGAACCCCGGATATGGCAGTAATCACCATCTGTATGTTGGAAATATGGCAGTTCGGTTCCTCCATGGTGCTGTTTTTATCCGCCCTTAAGCAGGTGCCCCAGTCCCTGTATGAAGCGGCCAGGATTGACGGGGCATCAAAGCCCAGGATGTTTTTCAAGATAACACTGCCCATGATTACATCCATTGCGTTTTTCAACATCATTATGCAGCTTATCACAGCCCTTCAAAACTTTACATCCGCATTTGTGGTAACGAACGGCGGTCCCAATAAGGCTACCTATGTGCTGGGGATGAAGCTGTATACGGATGCATTTAAATACTTTAAGATGGGATATGCCTGCGCTACCTCATGGATTCTGTTCATGGTTATCCTGGTCATGACCATTATCCTGTTTGTGACCTCGAAGAAATGGGTTTATTACGATAATTAGGAGGACGGCATGAAAGAGAAAAAGATTAAAAACGGTATTACCTATGTTATTCTCGGAATCGTGGGTGTGGTGATGCTGTTTCCTGTCATATGGATGTTCTTTGCCTGCTTTAAAACCAATAACGAGATATTCGGCAGCCTGAGCCTTCTTCCCCAGGGATGGAGCCCTGAGGCATTCATCAAGGGATGGAAGACCACGGGAACCTACACATATGCCCAGTATTTCATAAACACCTTTGCGCTGGTGGTTCCCACCACGCTGCTTACCCTGGTGTCCTGCTCCATCGTGGCTTACGGTTTTGCCAGGTTTGATTTCCCCGGCAACCAGTTTCTTTTTATGGTGCTAATAGCCACGCTGATGCTTCCCAATGCCATCATCATCATCCCCAGATACGCGCTGTTCAACAAGCTGGGCTGGCTGGACTCCTATATGACCTTTTACGCGCCGGCTGCCGTGGGATGCTACCCCTTCTTTGTGTTCATGATGGTGCAGTTCTTAAGGGGACTTCCAAGGGATCTGGATGAATCTGCCTGTATTGACGGCTGCGGCCCGTTCCAGTGTTTTATACAGATTCTGCTGCCCTTACTTAAGCCGGCTCTGTTTTCCGCGGGCCTGTTCCAGTTTTTATGGACCTGGAATGACTTTTTCAACACCAACATTTACATTAACACGGTTTCAAAATTCCCGCTGTCGCTGGCCCTCAGGGTGAGTATTGACGTGACATCCAATATACAGTGGAACCAGGTTATGTCCATGGCGCTGGTGTCCGTGATTCCGCTGATTCTGCTGTTCTTTGCAGCCCAGAAATATTTTGTGGAGGGCATTGCAACTTCCGGCCTGAAGGGATGATTGGGTGAAGGTGTAATAACATGTATTGAGGGGAGACGAGGGGAACATGGAATTTGGCAGCACCATACTCCACAATGTGGAAAGCCTGATTCGGGATGAAGAGGCAGGAGATTACCTGCTCTGCCGGGTGCCGGAACCCACCAGGCTGGGGCTTAATATGAAAGCGCAGAAAAATATACTTTTTGCCAGCAACAGTGAGATTCGGTTCGTGATGAAGGGAGACAGTGCCGTCTTGGGACTCAGGCGTATGCCGGCTAAAGGCGACATCCGTTCCCAGGGGGTTCTGGAGGTGTTTCAGGGGGATTACCAGGGAAGCTACGAAATAAGCCCCTGGTCCGTAACGGCAGACAGAACTGAAATTACAATCCGCAGGCAGGACTGGTCTGCCATCCAAAGGTTTGCCGGTAACGGTTATTCCTTTCATCCTTCAGTGACCAGAATTCTGCTTCCTTATGACTGGGGATGCTTTCTCAGGAACATAAAGGGGGATATCCGTCCTCCAAAGAAACAGGAGATGCCCGGAAAGCGCCTGCTGGTTTACGGTTCTTCCATTACCCACGGTGGGAACGCGTCGGTGCCCTCCGGTACATACGCGTTCCGACTGGCCCGGAAATTGGGATATGATTTGATTAATCTGGGGTGTGCGGGAAGCTGCCAAATGGATGAGGCCATGGCCTCATATATAGGGTCCAGGGACGACTGGGACATGGCGCTTTTTGAGCTGGGGATCAATGTGATCGAAACATGGGATGGGGACCGGCTCTATGGCAAAGCCCTTGCATTCCTGGCCGCTGTGCTGGAAGCCAGGCCGGATAAACAGGTATTTGTGACAGACATGTATTATAACCGCTATGATTTTGAAGGGGACAAAAGGGCGGCACGGTTTCGCGGCGCCATACAGCGCTGCGCGGCAGTTCTTTCCGGGCAGTATGGGGGCAGGCTTCATTATATAAACGGGCTTGAGGCCATGGATACTCCCCAGGGGCTGTCGTCGGACGGCCTACATCCATCGGACCTGGGGCATGGGATGATAGCAGAAAGGCTGGCCGGATATATGGCAGAAAAAAAGGAGGTTAATTGAAAATATGAGAACGTACAAAAACCCGATTCTGTATGCGGATTATTCCGACCCGGATGTGGTGCGGGTGGGGGAGGATTATTATATGGTATCCTCCTCTTTTACCTATATTCCGGGGGTTCCGCTTTTACATTCCAGAGATCTGGTTCACTGGGAGCTGATTAACCACTGCGTGAAGAAGCTCCCCTTTGAGAAATACGCCCTTCCATGCCACGGTTCCGGCACATGGGCCCCATCCATCCGCTATCATGAGGGAACGTTCTTTGTGTTTATCCCTCTGGTGGACGAGGGAATCCTGGTGGCCAGATCCAAGGATCCCTACGGGGAATTTGAATGGAATATGCTGTGTGAATCAAAGGGATGGATTGACCCCTGCCCTTTCTGGGATGATGACGGCAGGGCTTACATGGTTTTTGCCTATGCAAAGAGCCGCTCCGGTATAAAACACCGGCTGTCGCTGGTGGAAATAGATCCCCAGTGCCGCTCCCTGCTGACAGAGCCCAGGCTTATATTTGACGGTGAACAGATTGCGCCCACATCAGAAGGCCCCAAGATGTACAAAAGGAATGGGTATTACTACATTCTGATGCCCTCAGGAGGCGTGGAGACCGGATGGCAGTCCTGCCTCAGATCCAGGTCTGTCTATGGGCCCTACGACTATAGGGTGGTGATGCACCAGGGGAATTCCCGGGTAAACGGCCCCCACCAGGGAGGATGGGTAACTTCGCCCGATGGAAGGGACTGGTTCGTCCATTTCCAGGATGTGGTGGAGCTGGGGAGAATCATCCACCTGCAGCCCATGTGTTTTCTGGATGACTGGCCGTTCATTGGCCAGGACCAGAATGGGGACGGTATTGGAGAGCCGGTTAGGGAGTGGTCCGTTCCGGCAGGAGAACGTACTACGGGAGAACGTGCTACGGGAGAACGTGCTACGGGAGAACATACTACAGGAGAACGTACTACGGGAAAACATACTGCGGGAGATCATACAGAGGGAGAACGTGCGGCGCGAGAAGACCCCGCAGGAGATGTGCCGGAATATGCCATCCGCCAGTCTGATGATTTTGAGGAAAAGACACTGGGACTACAGTGGCAGTGGCAGGCCAATCCCGATGCGGGATTTTATTCCCTGAGGGAAAATCCGGGACACCTGCGGCTGTATTGCTACCGGAATCCGGGCAGGGAAAACCTGCTCTGGTATGCGCCCAATGTGCTGACCCAGATTCCGCAGAAACAGAAGCTGTCCATGACCGTGAAGCTGTCTCTTTCCGGAAGGGAGGACGGTGATTTTGGAGGAATCGGCATGGTGGGCCATGATTACGGATATGCAGGCCTGTACCGCATGGGAAAGGGAATCCAGATAAGATGTTACCGGGGAACGGTCACACAACCCATGTTTGAGGGGGAAGCCGGTGAGAAGCTGGTCTTTTCACAGGAAGCAGATAGAGAACAGGCCTGGTTCAGACTGGTGCTGGAGGAAGATAAGACATATGGTTTTTCCTATTCGTTTGACGGCAGGAACTTTACCCGGATAGAATATTCATTTCCCCTGAAACCGTGCCACATGGACCGGTGCAAAACTCTGCCTGTGGTCCTGCTCACGGGAAAACCGGGAGTCTGATGGGTATTGCGATTATGAGTATGTGGAAATAAAATAAAAACCAGGGCTGTCCGCGTTAGACAGCCCTGGTTCAGTTCGCCCGCCAAGGGAGGGCGCTGACGGGTGCCGGAATCTGTTCTAATGAACTTCCGTATTTTTCCGATATAAAATCAGCAGTCCTTTCAGGAGCAGCGCATCGTCCACCACTATCTTATGGCGGCACAGGGGAGTGATGAACTTGGCCAGCCCGCCCGTGGCGATGATGGTGGGAGGCTCTCCCAGCTCCTTTTCCATGCGGTCCAGAATCCCGTCGATCATGTCCACGTTGCCGTAAATGATGCCGGAGCGCATACAGTCAATGGTATTTTTTCCAATGACATGGCTGGGAACCTCCAGGCTGATGTAGGGCAGCTGGGCCGTCTTGCTGCTGAGTGAGTTAAGGGAGACCTTGAGGCCGGGAAGGATGACGCCGCCGATATAATTTCCTTTTTTGTCCACGGTACACAGAGTAGTGGCCGTGCCCATATCTATGACCACCAGGGGAAGGGGATGTTCATGGCTGGCTGCCACCGCGTCCACAATCTGGTCGCTTCCGACCGTCTTGGGGTTGTCCATAATGATATTCATGCCGGTTTTCATGCCGGACCCCACCAGCAGGGGACGGATACCGGTCACCTTTTCCACTGCGTTCAGGATGGTGGAATTAACAGGGGGAACCACGGAAGAGAGAATGGCTCCTTCTATGCTTGCTATATCAATCTGATGCATCTCCAGGATGTTCTTAAAGCTCACCGCGTACTCTGTATCCGTGCGTCCCTGGTCCGTTGTGACCCGCTCTATGAAATATGTTTTTGTCTCGTCTATGCCGCCGATGACGGTGTTGGTATTGCCCATGTCGATTGCTAAAATCATTGGGGGAACTCCTTTCAATCATATAGGATGTATGTTATACTTTAACATGGATTGTAACATAGAAAAAGAGGAAAGACAACCGGAGGAATCATATGTTAAAAGGAAAGACAGTCCTTCTTGGAGTGACAGGAAGCATTGCAGCTTATAAGACAGCCAGCCTGGCCAGCATGCTGGTTAAAAAGGGCGTGAAGGTCCATGTACTGATGACAAAGAACGCCGCTCACTTCATTAATCCCATAACTTTTGAGAGCCTGACAGGCAACAAATGCCTGGTGGATACATTTGACAGGAATTTTGAATTCAGCGTGGAGCATGTGGCCCTGGCAAAGCAGGCGGACGTGGTGATGATTGCTCCCGCGTCGGCAAATGTCATCGGAAAGATTGCCCACGGCATTGCAGATGACATGCTGACCACCACGGTCATGGCGTGCAGGTGTAAAAAAATACTGGCCCCGGCTATGAACACCAATATGTACGAGAATCCGATTTTACAGGACAATCTTGATATCTGCAGGCGTTATGGCATGGAAGTTATTACACCGGCCTGGGGATATCTGGCCTGCGGTGACACCGGAGCCGGAAAGATGCCGGAGCCGGAGGTACTCTACGAATATATATTGCGGGAGGCTGGTTATCCAGGAGACCTGGCAGGCAGGCGGATTCTTGTGACAGCCGGTCCCACCAGGGAGTCCATTGACCCGGTGCGCTACATCACAAACCACTCCACCGGCAAGATGGGGTATGCCATTGCCAGGGTGGCAGCCTACAGGGGAGCTGATGTTACCCTGGTAAGCGGCCCTGTGGACCTGCCACGTCCCCTGTTCGTGGAGACTGTTCCGGTGGAGAGCGCCAGGGAGATGTTCGAGGCGGTTACCGCAAGGAGCGGGGAGCAGGACATCATTGTCAAGGCAGCGGCGGTGGCGGATTACCGGCCTGCCACGGTGGGAACAGAAAAAATCAAGAAATCCGACGGTGATTTATCCATTGCCCTGGAGCGGACCAACGACATCCTGGGATGGCTGGGGCAGAACCGGAGGGACGGACAGTTCCTCTGCGGATTTTCCATGGAGACCCAGAATATGCTGGAGAATTCCAGGGCCAAGCTGGCAAAAAAGCATATTGACATGATTGTAGCCAACAACCTGAAGGTGGAAGGCGCTGGATTCGGTACGGATACCAATGTGGTGACGCTTATCACAAGGGACAGCGAGACAGAACTTCCCATCATGACCAAGGAAGAGGTAGCTGACTGCCTGCTGACTGAGATTTTAAAAAGGACAAAAGAACAGGACTGAATTCAGGGATAAAGCCGCGGACGGGCCGGCAGATACCTATAATAACCATAGTATTCAAATAGCAGAATAGGCGGTACAGACAGATAATGAGGATTGAATCCCGTATGACACGGGGGTCAGTCCTTTTTCTGTTTCCAGTTTGTCCCCATACGATGCCGGAAAACATACTGATAATGTCTTAACAAAGTTGTTGTGAAATGTATCTAAAAAAAACGCGGAATTCACGGCGTATGACCTGCTCATATTGTGAGTTTAGACTAAAATGGCGAAACAAAAATTTGAATATTGACTTTGGAACCAGCAGAATATATAATTAAATTATATTTGAAACGGGTTTCAAGTATAAAACATACAAAGAGCGGAAGAGCCGGAAGGCATATAATCCGCAGACAGGCAGGATGATGGGCTTATGACGGGCATACGCGATGTGGCAAAACAGGCGGCCTGCGGTCACTCAACCGTATCCAGGGTAATGAACGGTACGGCCAGGGTGGATGATGAGAAGAGACAGAAGGTGGAACGGGCCATATTAGAAACCGGTTTCAAACCAAATGAGGTGGCCAGGTCCCTTTACAAGCGTTCGTCCAAAATCATCGGCATACTGGTGCCGAACATCATCAATCCGTTTTTTAATGAGCTGGCAGGAGCTGTGGAGGAGGAATGTGACCGCAGGGGATACCGCCTGACGCTCTGCAACTCCAATGATGATTTGGAAAAGGAGAAGCGGAACCTGAGTCTGTTGGAACGGATGAATGCAGACGGAGTTATCCTGATGACCAACATGGATGAGATACATAAGGAAGTGGGAAACTGCCGGATTCCGGTAGTGATGATTGACCGGCAGATTGAGGGGGGCAAGGAAATTGCCTGTATCCAGTCCAACCATTACCAGGGCGGGCGGATGTCCGTGGAGCATCTGCTGGAATGCGGGTGCAGGCACATCGTACAGATGAGCGGTCCCCTTCATCTTTCCAGCGCCAGAAAGCGCCACCAGGGGTACCTGGATGTGTGCAGGGAACGTGGAATCGAGCCTGCCTGGATAGAGGGAGATTACAGCTTTGAGTCGGGAACCGAGATGGCGGCGCGGCTGCTGGAGCAGTACCCGGATACGGACGGGATCATTGCGGGCCACGATATGGTGGCCATATCGGTTTACAAGGAGCTTCACAGGAAAGGTATAAAGGTGCCGGAGGATATGCAGTTAATCGGGTTTGACAACATTTCCCTCAGCAGCCTGTTTACACCAGAGATTACCACCATTGCCCAGCCCATCAAAAGGATGGGGCAGGAGGCAGTTCGAATGCTGACCGAATATGTTGCCGGAGCGCAGATTAGCCGGAATAAGGTATTCGATGTCAAGCTGATAAAAAGGGACACAACTCTTTAGGGAATGGCCGCAGCGCAGTACCAGGCCATTTCCGGGCATCAAAGGGATAAACTGTAACCATAAAATAAAATGTAAAGCAGAAAAGGAGGAATTATGAAGACAGCAGTGGTAGGCAGCATCAACATGGACATGACAGTGACAGCAGAGAGGATTCCCTTAAAGGGGGAAACACTGAAGGGAGAGGACATCCGCTACATACCCGGAGGAAAGGGCGCCAACCAGGCCGTTGCCATGGCAAAGCTGGGAGCAGATGTGGAGATGTTCGGCTGTGTGGGCGGTGATGAGGCGGGAAGAAGCCTCATAAAGAACATGGAAGACATGGGAGTGGGAACCACCCACATCAAAGTGGCTCCCGGAGTGAACACAGGATTGGCGGTCATCACTGTGGGGGATCATGACAACACTATCGTGGTGGTGGCAGGAGCCAATGACAAGGTGGACCGGGAATATGTGGACAGCATAAGGGATGCTCTGCTGGCATGTGATATCGTATTGCTGCAGCATGAGATACCCCAGGATACCATCGAGTATGTAATTGATATCTGCCATGAAAATGGGGTCAAGGTAGTGCTGAATCCAGGACCGGCCAGACCGGTGAAGCCGGAAGTCCTGGCAAAGGTGGATTACCTTACGCCAAATGAACATGAGGCAGCCATCCTGTTCGGGGATATGCCCGTGGAGGAGATGCTGAGGGCACATCCCGGCAAGCTAGTGATTACCCAGGGTTCCAGAGGCGTATCCACATGCCTTCCAACGGGAGAAATACTTACCGTACCAGCCAGGAAAGCCAATGTGGTGGATACCACAGGAGCAGGGGATACACTAAACGGTGCATTTACCGTAGAGATTGCGGGGGGCAGCACCATGGAGGAAGCGCTCCGGTTTGCCAACACGGCAGCCAGCCTGTCCACTGAGCGGTTCGGAGCCCAGGGCGGAATGCCTGTGCGCAGCCAGGTACTGGAAGCCATGAATCAGGAGAACATGTAAAGCATTGACAAATACGCTTTCGGCGTAAAGAAGACGGAGGAACAAAAACATGAAGAGACACGGCATACTCAACAGCAATATTTCCAGGGTACTGTCATCCATGGGGCATACGGACAGAATTGCAATCGCTGACTGCGGACTGCCTGTACCGGAGGGGACAGAGCGCATTGATTTGGCTGTGACATTTGGAAATCCCCGGTTTATGGACGTCTTGAAAGCGGTTTCAAGTGATATGAAAATAGAAGCAGTGGTTCTGGCAGAGGAAATCAAAGAACAGAATCCACAAATCCTGGAAGAAATCCAGGAGCTTTTTGCCAGCCTTGAAACCGGTTTCAAACTGGAAAAGGTGGAATTTGTCCCGCATACACGCTTTAAGGAGATGACAAAGGAATGCAGGGCCGTTATCAGGACAGGAGAGACAACGCCCTATGCCAACATCATCCTGCAGTCCGGCTGTATCTTTTAAAGCAGAATTTATCTGGAGGGAAACAACATGAAAATTGAAATGAAAGGAATCAACAAATCCTTTGGGCAGAACCAGGTCCTAAAGGACGCCGGCTTTGTGCTGGACGACGGGGAAGTACACGCCCTGATGGGAGAAAACGGCGCAGGCAAGTCCACGCTGATGAAAATTCTGACCGGCGTCTACACCCGCGACGGGGGCACCGTCATAGTGGACGGAAAAGAAGTGACCTACAAAAGTCCCCAGGAAGCGGAACGGGCAGGTATTGTCTTTATCCAGCAGGAGCTGAACGTGCTGTTTGACCTGACGGTGGAAGAAAACCTTTTCCTGGGAAAGGAAATCAAAAAGGGATTTGGAATATGCGACCGGAAGGCCATGAGGGCAAAGGCCGAGGAAACCTTAAAACGTCTGGGAGTCAGCATTCCCACGGACAAGGTGATGTCTGAGCTCTCCGTGGGACAGCAGCAGATGATAGAAATTTGTAAGGCCCTGATGGTGGACGCAAAAGTCATCATCATGGATGAGCCCACGGCAGCCCTTACCCAGAGCGAGACAGAGGTGCTGTTTGAGGTCATGCAGTCCCTGCGAAAAAAGGGAGTGTCCATCGTCTATATATCCCACCGCATGGAGGAAATTTTTGAGCTTTGCGACCGCATTTCCGTTCTCAGGGACGGCACATACATAGGCACAAAGAAGATTCCGGAAACCAATATGAATGAAATCGTCAAAATGATGATTGGCCGTGAAATCGGCGAGCGGTATCCCAAACGTGACTGCGCCATTGGAGACGAGGTATTCCGGGTGGAGGGCCTCACAAAGGAGGGGGTGTTCCGCGATGTGGATTTCTCGGTAAAGGCCGGCGAGGTGCTGGGGGTATCCGGGCTGATGGGAGCGGGGCGCACGGAAATCATGCAGGCTATTTTCGGAAACCTGCCCTATGACAGAGGCAGCATTTTTATCAACGGAAAGCAGGCGGTGATTAAGAATCCCCTGCAGGCCATTGAACATGGAATCGGCTTCATAACAGAGGACCGCAAGACAGAGGGACTTCTGCTGGAGGAGAGCATTGAGAAAAATGTATCCCTGACCAATCTGGGGCGTATCTCTGGCAAGAGCAAGGTGGTAATCAGCAGGGAGAAGGAAAAAGGGCTGGTCACAAAGGCCATAGAGGAGCTTCATATCAGGTGCTTCGGGCCAGGACATGAGTGTGTGAACTTAAGCGGCGGCAACCAGCAGAAGGTGGTATTCGCAAAATGGATTTACACAGAACCCAGAATACTGATTCTGGATGAGCCCACAAGAGGCGTGGACATAGGCGCCAAGAAGGAAATATACAGCATTATAAACCAGCTGGCAAAAAAGGGGGTTGCCATCATCATGGTGTCCTCTGAGCTGCCGGAGGTATTGGGAATGAGCGACCGGATTATGGTGGTGCGGGAAGGTTTGGTCAGGGGAATCATCGGCCAGGATGAGGCTGACCAGGAGAAGATAATGACATTGGCTACGGGAGGTACCTTATCATGAATGAAAATAAGAATAAAGTCATCAATTACGCCCAGGATTTTGGAGCGCTCATCGCCCTCATCCTGCTGGTGGCAGGCATCAGCATTGCCAGCCCAAGTTTCCGCACCGGGGCCAATTTCCTGTCCCTGCTGCGCCAGTCTTCCATTAACGGACTCATTGCCTTCGGCATGACCTTTGTCATACTGACGGACGCCATTGACTTGTCCGTGGGCTCGGTGCTGGCCCTCAGCACGGCTCTGTGCGCCGGAATGATTTCGGCAGGGGTTCCGGCTGGGCTGGCCATGATTCTGGCACTGGTTCTGGGCTGCACCATGGGCGTTATCAGCGGGGTTATGGTCACCAAGGGACGTCTGCAGCCATTTATCGCAACCCTCATTACCATGACGGTATACCGCGGCCTGACCATGATATACACCAACGGAAAGCCAATCTCCAACCTGGGAGACAGCTTCATCCTGAAGGTGGTTGGAAAGGGGAAGTTCTACGGCGTTCCGATTCCGGTCATCCTTTTGATACTCCTGTTCCTGCTCTTTTATTTACTGTTAAATAAGACCACCTTCGGACGCAGGATTTACGCCACCGGAAGCAACTGGAAATCCGCCAAGCTGGCCGGCGTAAACATACACAGGACGAAGATCATCGCCTATGCCATATCCGGCACCATGGCGGCATTATCCGGACTGATTCTGCTCTCCAGACTGGGCTCCGCGCAGCCTACCCTTGGAAACGGCTATGAGCTGGACGCCATTGCCGCAGTGGCCCTGGGAGGCACCAGCATGAGCGGCGGCAGGGGAAAAATCTACGGAACCCTGATTGGCGTACTGATTATCGCGGTGCTGAACAACGGCCTTAACATCCTTGGCGTATCATCCTACTATCAGGACGTAATCAAGGGTCTGGTCATCCTGATTGCCGTACTCTCAGACCGCAAGAGATAGGAAAACAGTACACAGCACACAGAAATCTGATATGAAATTAAGAATATGAATTTTGGGAGGGAAAGACCGTGAAGATTAAGAAAATACTGGCACTTATGGCAGCAGGCACAATGCTTATGACAATGGGAGGCTGCAACGCCATCACCATTGACGGGGAAGAAAATGTCAGGGAGGGAAGCAGCAGAAACGTGATTGGTTTCTCTGTCTCCACCCTGAACAACCCGTTTTTCGTGACCCTGACAGAAGGAGCCAGAAAAGCCGCGACAGAGAATAACGTGGAGCTGGTGGTTGTGGACGCCGGAGACGACGCTGCCAAACAGACCAGCGACATCGAGGATTTGGTGTCCAGAAATGTGGGCGTGCTGATTGTCAACCCGGTGGATTCAGATGCGGTTGCACCGGCGGTAAAGAGCGCCATGTCCCAGGGGATCAAGGTGATTGCAGTGGACCGCGGGGTCAACGGGGTAGATGTGGACTGCCAGATTGCCTCAGATAATGTGGCAGGAGCCAGGATGGCAACAGAGTATCTCATGGAGCTTGTGGGAGAAGGCGCCAAGGTAGCTGAATTACAGGGAGTGCCTGGGGCTTCGGCCACCATTGACAGGGGAGCGGGCTTCCACCAGGTGGCAGACCAATCCCTCCAGGTGGCTGCCAGCCAGACCGCTAATTTCAACCGTGCGGAGGGTATGACGGTTATGGAGAACATACTTCAGTCCGACGGAACCATCAAAGGGGTGTTTGCCCACAATGACGAGATGGCCCTTGGGGCAGTGGAAGCAGTTGCTGCCTCCGGAAAGGACATAAAGATTGTGGGATTTGACGCCACGGACGACGCCCAGAAGGCGGTGAAGGACGGCAAAATGGCGGCCACGGTAGCCCAGAAGCCAGATAAGATGGGCGAGACAGCCATCGGGACAGCTGTCAAAATCATGGCAGGGGAGACAGTGGAGAAATCCATACCTGTGGAAGTGGAGCTGATTAAATAGTTTCAACAGATTGATACATGAGAATTGGACCCTCCAGAACCGGAATTTCCGGGCTGGAACGGGTCCATTTCCGCCTGTATATTACTATTTTTTTTAATGCCTGTTTTTTATCCCTGTCATGCTCCGGGGCTTACCATGTCTTTTCAAGTTCCGTCTTAAAGTCTACTGAGTAAGGATTGTCCTCCCTGGTCTTTAAATCCTCATAGAGCGCCCTGCGCTCGTCGGCGCTTTCCTCGGCCCAGTACTCATAGCCCCGCATATAGCTTGACATCAAATCATCCCAGGATTCAAATAAGGGCTGCATGGTCCGGGCGATTTCCAGGGATTTATCCAGTGCCTCCTGTTCGGTGTAGTAGCCGGCCAGATAGTAAAAACTCATCAGGTTCATGGCGCGGCAGTAGTCCCAGCCTGCAATGGCGTCAGGGCCGTACTGCTCATAGAAGCCGAACATATCCGCATAATTTTGGGCCTCATCCGCAGTCATCTGAAACTGGTCCAGCAGGAAAGCGCTTCTCTCATTCGGGGCTATGTCCCGGATGCCTGCTTCTTCCAGGTATGCCATGTCCTCAGCAAAGGTATCGCGGTGGCCCTCGGTCAGAATCCAGTCCAGGGTGCTGTCTGCTGTGGCGCGGTCTGTAACGCTCCACCATTCTTCCAGGGATTTCTGCTCCATAGCCATGACATCATCATTGGCTGCCAGGCCGGCAAAACGGTTGTAGTCCCAGCCGTTTAAGTCCGTGAGGACCGCGTAGGAAGCATTGAACCAGCGAATGGTATCCGTCAGCTCTGCGGTGGTTCTGTCTTCCACCTCAGGAGCACTTTCGCGGAATTTAGAACAGGAGACCTTGAAGGATGCAATCTTGCTGTCATTCATCTTGTCCGCCGCATAGGCCATGGAGTAGTAGGCATAGTCTGTCTCCCCATATACAATATAGGCATCCACATTGGTGCTGTCCACGGACATCCTTCCGGTTATGGCGGTTACATTGGTCATGCCCGGCACCTCCGGTGCCTCGGCATTGGTCTCGCCGGACAGATTGTAGCTGGTCTTAATAATATCCTTCACATCCTCCATGCTGCCGGCCTGGCTGGAGCGGCCGTTTTTGATGAACTGGAGCAGGGATGGACGGATG
>OBAB01000429.1_pt1 | contig 28452 bp, 21 predicted proteins | sample 1516501 | NCBI WGS metagenome assembly OBAB01 (sample SAMEA2579906, study PRJEB22360) | human gut metagenome
TACTCTCTGAACCGGGAGGATGGCATTGAAAACGATGCCCTCAACCGGCCGCTCATCCCGGAGGAAATCTTGGAGCAGAAGCAGCTACGGGAGGAAGTGTACGCCGCGCTGATGCAGCTGCCTGCCATCCAGGCCCGGCGTATCTACGCCAGGTTCTACCTGGGCATGACCGTGGCCGAGATTGCCCGGATCGAGGGCGCGGACCGCCGCCGCGTGTGGGATAGCATCCGGCGCGGACTGAAGAAACTGGTGCGTCTGCTGGGAACGGCCCGATAATATGACCGCCGCATAGTGGCAAAAAAATAGCTGGTGGAGGATTGTTATTCCTCCACCAGCTTACTTATCCTCTAAATGTTCATCTGGATCAACCCCAGCTGTCTTTACCATCTCTTTCAGCTCATCAGCCAACGCGCGGGTCGAGTTCAACAGCACTTTTCTGGCAGCCGGAGGTCACGAAAGGTAAACACACACCGAGCCAAACCCACAACAGGGTCAAGCCCATTATAACAAGGCTGACCCGCAAAGTAAAGCGAGGAACAGTATGAAGAAGTACAATCTCTCCGAGATCATGCACAAGGCGTGGAAGCTGTACCGCAAGGGCGCGAGCAGCTTTGCCGAAGCCCTGCACCGGGCATGGAACAGCGCAAAGGCTGCCCCGGTCAACGCCCAGCGCATCGAGGAAGCCCAGCAGGCCGCCGGGATCACCGAGCCCGTGAACACCTGAGCAGGCTGGAAAACCGCCGGGTACATGGTGGAGCATGGTGCAAAGGCTCTGTTTCAGGCGGTGCTGATCCACAGCAGCAAGAGAGACGGCCAGACCTACCGGGCATCGTTCTTCGGTGCATCGCAGGTGCAGCCGCTGGAAGCCCTGTAACACGAGCAGAGACCCCCGGCGGGGAGATGGAAGCCCGCCGGGCATGATGGGAGGATATGACCATGAAGTTGGAGAAGAAAATCAGCTTGCACGCCTTCGAGGTGGAGTACATCGACCAGCGGGAAGCGAAGCCCCGCACCCTGCACCGGGAAAGCATCGTGCTGGATGGTGGCCGAATGAACACGCTCGACCACCTGAACCAGACCCCGCAGAGCTGGATCCGGCAGCAGTACGCCCAGCAGGGCTACACCGTGGCAGCAATTCACAAGGGCGAGAGCCTGACCGCCAAGGTTGACGCCGGCTTTCTGTGGAAGCTGGCCGCACTGGATGCAGCCGCAGCAAAGGCCGACAAGAGCGTGGCCAAGCTGCTGGAAGGGGGTGCAGCAGTATGACCGCAGCCCAGTGGCAAGAAGTCCTCTGCCGTGTCCGCAGCCTGTCAGCCGCCGACAAAGACCGCCTGTTGACCTATCTCCATGCATTGCACGATAAGCCGCAGCAGCCCATGAACACCGAATCAACGCCGAAGACGCAGCCGCACACGGCCAGCGAATTCGCTGCCTGAAGAAAGAGAGGAACGCTATGCATCACTATGATGATATGCCGAAGATCCCCACCATCACCGCAGAAGAAGCCATGAAGCTGTCTTGGCTGGCCAGCTCGTCCGAAACCATGAAAGCCGTTCGGGAGCTGCACTTGTCCATCCTGAACGCACCAAGCCCCATCGAGGTAGACGGAGTATACCGGGTCATGCTTGACCTCACCGCCCTTTGGAACGCTGGCAGGGTGCAGGGCATCCGGGAAGAACGCGCCCGGCGGAAGCGCAGGGCACAGACCATCGAACAGTGACAGAAACACCCTCTGACAGTCCACAAACGGCCGCAGAGGGTGTTTTTCATCGTTCCATGATAGATTCTTGGTTTCTTCTATGGTAAAATAGGCGCAGTCGAATTGATGAAAGGGGAAACAATGACACTCACAGAGATCTCTCGCTACTTCCACCTGAACGAGACCATCCAAAAGAACCGCGAGGCTTTGAAGTTCCTGCGTGAACGAGCCGACCCCGCTGCACCCTCATTGAACGGTATGCCCCACGCATCCGGCGTGAAAGACAGCACCGGGCGGCTGGCCGTTGAGATCGCCGACATGGACGCACGAATCACCTACCTTGAGGAACAGGCCGAACAGGAGCGAGATAAGGCCGTTGCCTTTTGCTCCACGATTCAGGACGCATGCCTGTATCTGATCTTCCGTCTGCGCTTTGTCCGCTGCCTGACATGGGCAGAGGTTGCGGACCTCTTGGGGGACTACTACACCGAGGAGGGTGTCTGCCGCATGGCCTATAACTACCTTGCCAAGACTGAAAAAGAGAAACCCACCGCCCAGAGTGCCATGACCCACGATAGAGCCGCAGCACCTACAGACAGCACGAAAGCCCGCCCGGCTACACACCGGACAGGCTTTTTCTTTGCCCTCAGACCACCCCGCCGGGCATCCAGTACAAGGCACGCTGTAAGGCACTCCAACAAGGCATTTTTTGAGTCATAAGGCACAAATAAGGCACATTCCAGCCGTTTCGGGGTCGTCGTAAAACAAGAAATCCCACGATTTACACCGTATTTTCAACGGTCAATCGTGGGATTTTACTTGGTGCAGTTAAGCAATCCAAATCCGAACCAATTTCCCTTGTCACAGCCTCTGTGGCTTGGGCAAAGGAAACAGTCTCCGTCCCTTCCTTGTAGTTGAAGGTAATGAGCATTTTGTCATCGTACAGGTAGATGGCGTTGATGAAAGTATCAATCAGCGCCTGGCGCTGCTCCTTTTGAGAAAGGTCCAGCTTGCGGAACCGAGTCAGCCAGAACCGTACACAGTCCTCGCTGAGCTTGGGCTTTGCCAGCCGCTCTTCGGCGATCTTGGCTTCCAGCTCTTTCTTCTGCGTTTCCAGGGTTTCCAGCCGTTCTTTGGTGGAACTGGTCAGAATGCCAGCCTGGATGGCGTTGAGCATATTCTGAATGCCCGTTTCCGTCTCCCTGAGCTGTTTCTCATAGAGGGGCAAACGAATGTTTTCTTTGTTTTGCAGCTCCATTACGCTGGAAACAAGGGAATCAATCACGGTATCATCCATGATAAGAGCTTTGGTTTTTGCAATCACCAAGTCTTCCAGCCACTGCTTCCGGACAGTCTTCTTTTGACAGGACTTTCTCTTTTTAACTGTCGCGCATTTATAGTACCGGTGCACGTCCCCGGAACGGCTGGTACCGCTCTCCCCGAACATCAAGGAACCACAGTAACCGCAGAACAGTTTGGTAGTCAGAAGATAGTCATCCTCTGCCTTACGCCGGGCAGGGGCCTTTTTATTTTTGGCCATCTTAATTTGCACATCCTCGAATAGTTCCGGTGACACAATCGGTGGAATGGCATCTGGAATCAAGATATCCCGGTATTTCAGTTCACCTATATAGCGGCGATTCTTCAGCATATGCTGGACTGTATTGTAGCTCATAGGACCGCCGCGAGGATTTTTAACCTGGTGTTCATTCAGCCAGTCCCGTACTTCGGTCATAGTGGAGCCATCGTTGTACATTTTGAAGGCCTCATGAATGAGTGGTGCAACCAAAGGGTCAGCCTGAAAATGTTGTTTCTCATCAATCCAATATCCAACCGGAACCGCTCCACCGGTAAACTTGCCTTTTAGAGCATTTTCTGTCATGCCGCGAATGACTTTCTCCGAGAGGTCTGCTGAATAGTATTCGGCATATCCTTCCAGAACGGACTCCAAGATAATGCCCTCCGGCCCATCCGAGATGATCTCTGTAGCCGACATCAGTTTAACGCCATTCTTCTTGAGCTGAGTCTTGTATCGGGCGCTGTCGTATCGGTTCCTGGCAAATCGATCCAGCTTCCAAACCAAAACCATATCAAACAGCTTCCGCTCGCTGTCCCTGATTATTTGCTGGAACTGGGGGCGATTATCCGTTTTGGCAGAAATGGCACGGTCAATATAGTGCTTCACTACGGTGATATCGTTCTTCTCGGCATAGGCCGTACATTCGCGGATCTGTCCTTCGATGGATTCCTCCCGCTGGTTGTCGGAGGAGTAGCGGGCATAGATGACAGCGGTCATAGCAGCCTCCTTTCAGACAGCTGTGTCAAAATCAGTTTCGTATAATACATACCATATCTCCCGCTCATTCGCAAGGCAATTTTTATTATAAACTATATTTTAAGTGCTTTTACAACTTCAAGCTATTGCAGACTCTTTGGTAAAGACAAAAATCCAACAGAATGAGCATGTATCTGATATAAAAGACGCTGATCATTTAGATAAAATAGAACTGCAAAATATACATAATTTTGTAACTATCAAGAGATTTATTCGGGCAAAAAACAAAAAAGGAGGAATTGTGTCGTAATGAAAGCAAAAAGGCTAGTGGCTGTTTTAACAGCCGTCTCCCTGATGGCGGGGCTTTGCGGCATGGCTGAACCGAATGCAGACCAGAAAATAAAACTGGAACAAAATTCGACCAGCACACCTGCTCTGGGAGGTAAACTGTTATATGACGGATATACTCTGCAGTGGGCAGACGATTTCAATGGTTCAGAACTAAACCGGGATGACTGGAATATCGAACTGCATGCCCCTGGCTGGGTAAACAATGAGCTGCAGGCTTATGTGGATTCCCCCGAAAATATTTATCTTGAGAATGGAAGCCTGGTCATCAAACCTATAGAACAAAAGAATCCCGATGGGACAGTGTCCTATACATCCGGCCGGGTAAATACCCAAAACAAGCATGATTTCAAGTACGGTATCTTTGAAGCACGGATTAAGGTGCCTGAAGGCCAAGGGTTCCTGCCCGCCTTCTGGATGATGCCAACCAACGAGAATCTGTACGGGCAGTGGCCCCGCTGTGGCGAGATTGACATTATGGAGGTACTGGGTGACGACACCGACAAATCCTATGGCACCATCCATTACGGGAATCCTCACAGCGAAAGTCAGGGCAGTTATCAGCTGACGGCAGGCAGTTTTTCGGAGGAATACCACAATTTCGCAGTGGAATGGGAACCGGGCCGAATCAGTTGGTATGTGGACGGGTGTCTGATCCATACTGAGAACGACTGGTATTCTGCCACCGAGGGCCAGGGTGAAATCACATACCCCGCTCCTTTCGACCAGCCTTTCTATCTCATTCTCAATCTGGCTGTGGGCGGAAACTGGCCGGGCAACCCCGACGAAACCACCGACATTGCCAGCGCTGCTCTCTATGTGGACTATGTGAAAGTCTATCAGAAGGACAGCTACAGCGAGGATGTGGTCAAACCTGAAAAAACGGTGGTTCTGCGTGACCCGGACGCAGAGGGCAACTACATTATCAACGGTAATTTTGCAGTACCCGAGAGCCTGTCGGACCAGCAGGACTGGACTTTTCTCACCGCACTGGGCGGTGAGGCTCAGGCGGAAATCTCCGGCCACGAACTGCATATCATCACGTCCAGCGAGGGCACGGTGGACTACAGCGTCCAGTTGGTCCAGCCCAATTTGCCTCTGAAAGAGGGCGGCGTTTATCAGGTAACGTTTGACGCATCCGCCAATGCGCCGCGAACCATGAAAGTGGACATCTCTGCCCCAGACCGCTCCTATCAGCGGTACATGGAAGATACCGTCGTCCAGCTGACGCCCGAGGTCCAGACCTACACCTATACCTTCACCATGACCGCAGACGATGACGCCAACGGACGTCTGGAATTCAATCTGGGCGCGGCCGGGTCCACGGCTGGCGTTTCCCTCCGCAATGTCTCGTTGAAGAAGATCGGTCAGAATGATCCAGGCAAGGAAAAAAAGGTCGTCCTTGCTGACGGCAACTATGTATACAACGGCGGATTCCAGGAGGGCGAAAACCGCCTCGGTTACTGGAACATCTGGAAATTGGGCGATTCCCGCATCCGTGTTACCAACGACAACAACGTCCGTCGCCTGGAGATTACTGCCGGCAAGTGGACTTCTGCCTTGAACCCGGTTGTGGTGTATCAGAAAGATCTGGCGCTGACAGCCGGCGACTTTGAGCTGAGTTTTGACGCAGAAGGCCCTGCCGACAAAAACCTTTCCGTTTGGGCCGTTGGGCGTCGTTTCCAGGCCGTGCTCAACGGTTCCGACACCACTTATAGCTATAAGCTCTCTCTGGAGAAAGAGCCTGTTTGCCGGGATATTGCCTTTGTCATTTGTGGGCCGGGTGTATATTACATCGACAACGTACGAATGGAAGAGGACAGCCTCATCAAAAACGGCAGTTTCAATGCAGGTTTTGCAGGATACGAACTGTACGCTTACACAACATCCGATGTGAGCTATGTGGTGGACAGCCTTAACGAGGATACCGCTGCCGATATCACCATTCAGAATACCGGCGACGAAGCCTGGAAAATCCAACTCAAACAGAACAACATCGAGTTGGAGGAAGGCCAGTGGTATCGTTTGTCTTTCCAGGCCAAATCCTCTCTGAACCGTCCGCTGATGTTTGCGATTCAACGGGACGGCACGGCAGACAATGACTGGACCCCCTATTCGGGCGAAACCATCGTACAGCTGGGTCAGGAATATCAGACCTATGAGGTCTGCTTCCAGATGACTTATCCCACTGATATGAAAGCTGTGCTCAGTATCTCGATGGGAGCCGTGGGCGGAGAACAAATCGGTCAGCAGCACCGTATCTGCATCGACGAGATCCATCTGGACAAGATCGAAGCTCCTGCTGTTTAAAATTTCATTGCAGGCGACCTCAGCTGTTGTCCAACGGCTGAGGTCTTTTTAATCCGGAATTCCCTGCATAAAAATCCCACAACCCGAAACAAAATCAAGGAGGCAGACTCAAATGGAAGCTAAAACCACAAATCCGACCACTATTCCTGCAAAATGCGAAACGCTATCCTACGATGGATACACACTGCAATGGGAGGACGACTTTAATGGCCCGGAGCTGAATCGGGAAGATTGGAATGTGGAGCTGCACGAGGCCGGCTGGGTAAACCATGAACTACAGGCCTACATAGATTCCCCCCAGACCATCTACATCCAAAACAGCAGCCTGGTGCTGAAACCGGTGGAAAAGAAAAATCCAGACGGGACGGTGTCGTATATCTCCGGGCGGGTCAACACCCAGCACAAGCACGATTTCCTGTACGGCATTTTTGAGGCACGGATCAAGGTGCCGGCAGGCCGGGGGTTTCTGCCTGCTTTCTGGATGATGCCCACCGAGGAAGAACGGTATGGTCAGTGGCCCCGCTGCGGCGAAATTGATATCATGGAGGTGCTGGGACACGACACCACAAAAACCTACGGCACCATCCACTATGGCAACCCTCACCAGCAGAGCCAGGGCCATTTCGCCCTTCCATCCGGCGGTTTTGCAGAGGAGTACCACAACTATGCCGTTCAGTGGGAACCGGGCAAAATCAAATGGTATCTGGACGGGGAACTGTTCTTTACCGAGACGGAGTGGTATTCCTTCACCGATGGAAAAGGGAAAGTTCCCTACCCCGCCCCCTTCGATCAGCCTTTTTACATCATTCTGAACCTGGCGGTGGGAGGAGACTGGCCCGGAAGCCCTGATGTGACAACCGACATGGACCGCGCAGCCCTTTGGGTGGACTGGGTCAGAGTGTACCAGAAAGACGAATAAACGCTCATCATCAAAACACCCCCGGCTATCTTTTGGTAGCCGGGGGCGTTTTGCTTCTATATTTTAACAGCGAAGATTAGCCGCGCAATCGCCGGGTCAAAGCCATCAGGCGTCCTGCACTGGTCCGGATGTCCGCCTCGGAGAGGTCGCCCCGAGCATAAGCAGCCCGGATATTGGCATCGTCATCGGGATTACCCGGCATAATAACGTCGTTGCCTGCCCAGGCACACTTCCAGGGAATGCTGCCATCGGCGGGGACTGTGGTGTTCCAGTCCGACATAATCAAGCCATCAAAGCCCCACTCCTGCCGGGCCACAACAGTACACAGATCCCGGTTATTGGCGGAATAAACACCGTTGATCCGATTATAAGAAGTCATGATCGCAGCAGGAGCGGACTCTTTTACCACAATCTCAAACCCGCGGAGATAAATCTCACGCAGGGCCCGCTCTGAAACCTGAACATCCACACCCATCCGGTTGTCCTCCTGGTTATTGCAGGCGAAGTGCTTGATGGTGACACCGCACCGGCCATCCTTCTGAACACCGCGGGTAACAGCGGCAGCCAGAAGGCCGGAGAGAACCGGATCCTCCGAATAATATTCAAAGTTGCGCCCACACAGAGGATTGCGATGGATGTTCATACCGGGCGCCAGCCACAGATCCACTCCGAGCTCCTTCATTTCACAGGCAATGGCCTGGCCGAATTCCTCCATCAGGCCGGTGTCCCAGCTCTGGGCCAAAGCAGTGCCCACTGGGAATGCTGTACAGAACTGGTACCATGTGTCGGCGTTCTCGTGCTGGACCGGCGTCTCCAAAAAACCGTTTTCCAGAGAGCCCAGTACCCCTACTCCATAGACCCGGCCAGTGGCCCGGTCGGTCTGATAGCTCTGCCGAAGCCGCAGACCCGCAGGGCCGTCGGCCATAATGAGGGAGGGAATGCCTCTGGTCTGCTCCAAAACCTCCGAGGTCTCTCCCGCCGAGCCGGGCACCCGGACGCCTGCCGAGCCCAGGGTGCTGGTCCCCTTGGTGATGTTGCCGTAGAGCAGCGGAATCAATTCCTCCACAGGGCCTTCTGCCCGGGGCGATTCGACCCAGACCGGCTGCGGCTCAGGCCGGGGTGCAAAGTCATAGACCGGCAAATCCTCTCCCGGGTCTGCAGCCTGCCGGGCCGCTTCGGCAGCCCCCAGCTCCTCCAAAGGAACCTGTACCGGGCAGATGGGGTGGGTCTTTTCGATGCAGACGTCTTCCCCTACCCGGATGACGGCGCAGGGCGTCAGCGCGGCGCTGCTGTTCCCGATCCAGATGCCATACAGTCCCTTTTCCACCATCCAGCCCTGCTTTTCCTCAGAGAAAGAGGCAAAGACTTTTTGGGGGATGGAAATGGTCAGGGTCTGGCTCTGTTCCGGCGCCAGCAGAAGGGTTTTGGCAAAACCGGCCAATCGGCGCAGCTCCCGGGCATCGCCCTTCTGGGGGCAGGACAGATAGACCTGCACCACCTCCCGGCCCGAGAAACAGAAGCCCACATTTTTTACCGAAGCACTTACTTCCACGGCTCCGGGCTGTACCTGCAGCCCGGTCATACGGATCTCAAAGCTGGTGTAGGACAAGCCGTATCCGAAGGGAAACAGAGGCTTTACACCAAAGCTGTCAAAATACCGGTAGCCCACATAGATGCCCTCCCGGTAGACTGATTTTGTCAGGTCGCCGCTGAGGATGCCGAAATGATCGGCTTCGGGATAGTCGCTGTACCGCCGGGCCCAGGTGGCGGTAAGTTTGCCCTCGGGGGTGACTTTTCCCAACAGGACATCCGCCACGGCTTCTCCGCCCTGCTGTCCCGGCTGGGAAATCTGCACCACTGCCTCAATATGGGTGGCCACATCCAGCAGACCGGCCAATTCAATGGGCCCGCCGGCATTGAGCAGCAGAACGATGGGCAGACCCACACTGTTCAGGCTGCGCAGCTCCTCCCATTCCTGGTCGCTAAGGTAGTAATCCCCTTTTTCCAGCCGGCGGTCCTTCCCTTCCCCCGAAATCCGGCTGAGGACATAGACCACCACCGAGGCGCCTTCCACGTCCTGGGGCAGGACGGGACGGCCCTGGGGGAGAACAAAGGGATGGGAAGCGTAGGCGTCAAAGGGATTTTCCACCTGTTTGGCTGCTTCCAGCACCTGGGCTTTCCAGGCAGCGCGGGCAGCTTTGTAGCGGGCTTCGTAGTCTGCGATCCAGCTTGTACTGGTGATGGTGGGGCCGGCCGCCTGCAGCCCCTGGAAAATCGATACATTGGCGCGGTTATTGACATCGCCCGAGCCGATGCCTCCCTTGACGGTCCGGCTGGCGCCGGTGCCGAACAGAGCTACGGAACAGGCCGGCTCCAACGGCAGAACACCGGTATTTTTCAGCAGGACGATTCCCGATGCCGCAGCCCGGCGGGCCAGGGCGGCATGGGCGCGTTCACGGGCAGACGGGGTTGGCTGATGCGTGCCGCTGTGGACAGAAATACAAGCCATAAAAACCTCCTGAACATGACACTGCACGAGAAAAGCCGCCATAGCAGAAATCTATGGCGGCTTTCCTCAGCACTGTGTGGAGAAATGATGAAGAAGATGAAGGAGACCGCGATGAGAAGCTTGTTACTCTTTGACGCCGCCGAGGGTAATGCCGGCAATGATGTACTTGGAAAGCAGCAGATAGACCAGGATGATGGGGACGATGGCCACCATGATCATCATGTAAATCTTGCCCATGTCAAAGTTCATGTAATCGGCGCCACGGAGGGTAGCAATCAGGATGGGGACAGTCATCTTGTCCTTGGACTGGATGATCAAAGCCGGGACGAAGTAGTTGTTCCAGGAGCCCACGAAGGAGAAGATGGCCTGGACTGCAATGGCCGGCTTCATGATGGGAAGGACAATTCGGTTGAAGGTGTGGAACTCGCCCGAGCCGTCGATCCGGGCCGCCTCCACCAGGGACAGCGGCAGAGAGGACTTCAAGTAGCTGTACATGAAGTAGAAGACCGCCGGCGATGCGATGGAAGGGATAATCAGGGGCCACAGGGTATCATACAGGCCCATGTTGGTCATCAACCGCAGGAAGCCCATGGCGGTGACCTGGGTGGGCATGACCAGAATGGCCATGATGAAGGTAAAGGCAAACTTTTTCAGCTTGAAATTGTAGGCGTACAGTCCGTAAGCCGTCAGAGCCGAAAAGTAGGTGCAAAGGGCCGCCGAGCTGGAGGACACGATCAGACTGTTGAGGATGCCCTTGAACATGGGGAAACTACCGTCGTTGGCCACGTTCTTCAAATTTTCCAGGAAGTAGTTTCCCGGCAGCCAGGAGAAGCCTTTCTGCAGGTCCGCGTGGGAGCGGGTGGAGTTGACAATCAGGATGTAGAAAAAGAATAGGCACAAAAAGGACAGGATGGCCAGAACGACATAAGCGAGGATGGTCTCACCGGTTTTGGTTCTGTGATGTCTCATGCCTTGGCGCCTCCTTTCTGTTTGGCGGGCTTGACAGCAGTGTCATCCTTGCCGTTGGTCATCCGGTAGACGAAGAAGCAGAGAATGCCGCTGACGATGAACAGGAACACCGACAGAGCGCCGGCCATGCCGTAGTTGCGGCTCTTGAGGTGGTTGTTCAGGAACATAATCAGGGTCATGGAGGTGCGGTCGGGAGCGCCCTGGCCGTTGGTGAGGATCTGGGGCACGTCGAACATCTGGAGGCCGCCGATGATGGAAGTGATCAGGGTGTAGGCCAGGATGGGGCGGATCAGGGGCAGGGTGATGGAGAAAAACCGCTTGACGCTGCCACAGCCGTCCAGCTCGGCGGCCTCGAAAATTTCGGGGCTGATGCCCATGATGGCGGCCATCAGCATGATGGTGGTGTTGCCGAACCACATCAGGAAGTTCATCAGCCCGATCAGGGCGCGGGTGCCGAAGGTTGTCCCCATGAAGTCAATGGGCGCATCGGTGATCCCCAGGCTCATCAGGATGGAGTTGATGGGGCCGCTGTTGGAGAACAGGGCGAAGAACAGCATGGCAAAGGCCGAAGCCATAATCAGGTTGGGCAGATAGATGACCACCTTGAAGAACTGTTTGCCCCGGATTTTCAGCCGCATATCGGTGAACCAGTTGGCCAGCAGCAGGGCGATGACGATCTGGGGCACAAAGCCGATCAGCCAGAGGATCAGGGTATTTCCTGCATATTTGAGCAGATCCGACTCCAGCAGACTCCTGTAGTTTTCCAGGCCCACAAAGTTGGGGCCGATCTCTTTGATGCCGGAGCGGTAGTACTCATAGAAGCTGTAGCGGATGGTATCCACCAGCGGGATCAGGGAAAAGATGAAAAAGCTCAGGAAGAACGGGATGATAAAGATATATCCCCATTTTGCATAGCTCAGGTGTTTGCGTTTTGGTTGTTTCATAGGTCACCGTTCCTTTCTCGTAAAAGACCGCCGCCGCAAAAGTGCGCGGCGGCCGGCCTTCCAAAAGAGAGGCAGCTTACTCTGCCCACTCGACTGCGGTGATATCAGGATAGCGCTCCATGATGGCAGTCTCGAAGTTTTCCTTGGCCCGGTCGAAATCCACGTTGCCCTGGAAGTAATCGCTGAATGCGTTCTGAATCAGCTCGACGCAGCCCTGGTCGTAGGAAGACAGGGGGGCAATCTTGATGTTCTCAGCCACCGGTGCAAAGTACTCATAGGCATTCTGGCCGCCCAGGAAGCTGGAAGCAAAGCTGTCGTCGGTGGCAGCGTCCCGCATCCCGCTCATGGTATTGGTGAAGTCCAGATAGTCCTTGGAGATCTTCAGCAGGTTGTCTTTGTTGGAGGTCAAAGCCAGGATGATATCGCGGACATGCTCCAGGTTGTCGGTGCCGGTGCAGGCGTGGATGTAAGAGCCGCCCCAGTTGTATTCCTGGGGAGGATTGGTGACAGCCCAGGCTCCTTCGGGGCCGTCCCAGTTGGGGGCCAGGGTGAAGTCGATGCCCCAGGCCGGCAGCAGGAAGGCAAACACCTTGGAAGCAGAACCCATGGCCTTGTTCCAGTCGTCGTTGAACTGGCCCTTGACCGTCTTGTCCAGGTAGCCGGCGTCCAGCCATTCCTTGGAATCGCTGATCCAGTTCATGATCTGCTGGTCCACTTTGCAGACCGTCTCGCCGGGGGCCACCCAGGACTGGCTGATGCTGTTGCCGTACAGACGGAAGGTGTCGGCGTAGGAAGAGAAGGTGAAGTAGCCCTTGGCCTTCAGCTCTTCCGCGGTGGCTTTGAGGGTGTCCCAGTCTTTGACTTTTTCGCCCACCGTGGCCGGATCATCGGTACCAAAGACGTCCTTCGCAATATCCCGCCGGTAGACCAGAAGGCCCGGGCAGCACTGCCAGGTGGAGCCGCGCTGGACCCCGTTCTGGTCCGAAGCGGTGGTCTTGGTGAAGGGGTACTGGTCGGCCAGGTCGGTGTCGGGGTCGATGCCCAGGTCGGTCAGGGGCATGGCCACGTCGGCCTCGGCGTCGGTGTATTTGTAGACGTAGTCGGTCTCGGACAGGAAGATGTCCACCTTGTCGTCGGTGGAGCCGGATGCCTGGTTCAGCAAAGCTTCATCCAGCTTCTGCTGGTAGACGCCGTCCTGGTTGGGGTTGATGATCCAGTGGATCTCGGTGCCGTCTTTCAGGGTGGTGACGGTGCCGTCGGACGAAGTGCTGGCCACTTCCGAATAAACGGCTTCCAGACGGGTGCGGAACTCGTCGTTCCAGCTGTAGATATTGATCACTTTGCCTTCCGCCGCAGCCTCTGCGCCGCTGCCCGATGCAGCAGTGGAATTCCCGCCGCAAGCGGCCAAAACGCTGGCAGCGCCCACGGCGCCGGCGCCCTTCAGGAACGAGCGGCGGCTGATGGCGCAGGATTTCTTCTCATTCATAGTACGAACCTCCTCTGTAATCTCATGGCCCGGGCCTCGGTGCCCGGCGTCTTTTGTGCCCCTATTATAGCGAAAGAAATCCCGCCGGATATATAATTATTCCATAAAAAATATCAAATTCTTGACAACGTTTTGTGCTGATAGATAAATAGGGTCATGATTCTGACACTTTGATGCATGGTTTTGATTTTTGCCGCAGACGCCTTTCTATATAATAAAAACCGACATCCTACCATAGAAAGGAGAAGTATCATGAACCATCTGCATTTCGTGGACAAGTACGGCAGCTTCACCATGGACAAGCCGGAAAATGTCAGTTATCTGTACTTTCCGCTGGCCTCCGAGACAGGGCTGAAAAGCTCCCTCACCCCCAATCTGGGAGGGGACGCCAAAATTGACCAGGAGACCTTTTTGCTGGAACCGGTCAGCGCCGAAAACCTCCACAGCAACCGCGGTGTGCGGAACTTCTGGCTGGTGGATGAGGACGGGCAGGCTTTTTCGGTGTCCGGCGCTTCGGCCCGGCAGGAGGCCGACCGCTTCACCCCGGCCCAGGATGACAGCCGGCTCACCGCCGGCCTGATGTGGCAGACGGTGGAGCGCACCGCCCAGGACCTGGGCCTCGATACCGAAGTGACCGCCTTTTGTCCCCGGCAGGACAATGTGGAAATCCTCTGCATCACGGTGCGCAACCAGCAGGAACAGCCCCGCTGGCTCACCCCCATCGCAGCCGTTCCCCTCTACGGCCGCAGCGCAGACAACATCCGGGACCACCGGAATGTGACTTCGATGCTCCACCGGATCTGGACCACCGAAAACGGCGTCATGGTCCGGCCCACCATGTCCTTTGACGAGCGGGGCCACCGGCCCAACCACAAGGTATATTATGTAGAAGGCTTTGGGCCGGAGGGCCAGAAGCCGGAGGCTTTCTACCCCACCGTGGAGTCCTTCCTGGGCGAGGGCGGGACTTATCTCCATCCCCGGGCTGTTTATGAGCAGTATCCCGGGGTCAAAGCGGGCAGCCGGGCGGAAGGCCGGGAGGCCATGGGAGCATTCCGGTTCCCGGCCATCACCCTGGCCCCCGGACAGGAAGCCCATTATGTCCTGCTGCTGGGGGTGGAGGACAGCGAAGAGGCCGTCAACGCCATTTGGGACAAGTACCACAGCTGGGAACAGGTGCAGGCCGTGCTGGATGAGACCCGCAGCTACTGGAAAGAGAAGGTCAATGTCTCTTTCCGCACCGGAGACCCGGACTTTGACAACCTGATGAAATGGGTTTGTTTCCAGCCCTTCCTGCGGCGGCTCTTCGGCTGCTCCTTCCTCCCCCACCATGACTACGGCCGGGGCGGCCGGGGCTGGCGGGATCTGTGGCAGGACTGCCTGTCCCTGCTGCTGATGGAACCCGGGGACGTGGGCCGGATGATCGAGAAGAATTTCGGCGGCGTCCGGATTGACGGCACCAACGCCACCATCATTGGGGCCGGCGACGGCAATTTCATCGCCGACCGCAACGGCATCGCCCGGGTCTGGATGGACCACGCTCTCTGGCCCCAGATGACTACCAAGCTCTACATCGACCAGACCGGCGACGTGGAAATCCTCAACCGGCAGGCACCTTATTTTAAGGACGCTCAGGCTGTGCGCGGCACCCAAATCGACGCCGAATACCAGCCGGAGCAGGGCGGCTGGCAGCGGACCAGCCAGGGCGAAGTCTACACCGGCACCATCCTGGAGCATCTGCTGATCGAGCAGCTGGCCGCTTTCTATGAAGTCGGCGAACACAACATCTGCCGTCTTCGGGGCGCCGACTGGAACGACGCGCTGGACATGGCGGCTGAGCGGGGCGAAAGCGTCGCCTTCACCTGCGCCTATGCCGGCAACCTGCGGGAGCTGGCCGGGATGATTCGGCTTCTGGAAAAGACCACCGGGTCCAAAACCACCCAGGTGCTGGAAGAGCTGCTGGTTTTGTGCGGCGACCAGACCGAAACCTTTGACGACGCCCGGGCCAAGCAAACCATCCTGACCCAATACGCAGCCCGCTGCGCCCATCAGATCAGCGGCAAGCGGGTGGAAGTGTGCCTGTCGGATCTGGCCGACAGCCTGGAGCAAAAGGCAGACTGGCTCACCGGCTGGCTCCGGAAACACGAGTGGATTTGCGCCGGCACGGCGGAGGGCTGGTACAACAGCTACTATGACAATCACGGCCGTGCGGTGGAAGGCATCTTCCCCGAGGGCGTGCGGATGATGCTGACCGGCCAGGTCTTCGCCATCATGGGCGGCGTGGCCACCGACCAGCAGATCCGGCGGATCACAGCCAGCGCTGACCACTATCTCTACCGGGGGGAAATCGGCGGCTACCGGCTGAACACCGATTTTCATGAGCAGAAATTCGACCTAGGCCGGATGTTCGGCTTTGCCTACGGTGAAAAAGAAAACGGGGCGGTCTTCTCCCATATGGCGGTGATGTATGCCAACGCCCTGTACCGCCGGGGTTTTGTGCAGGAGGGCTGGAAGGCTCTCAAGACCCTGGCAGACACCGCTCTGGACTTCGACACCAGCCGCATCTATCCCGGCATCCCGGAATATTTCCGGGCCGACGGCCGGGGGATGTATCACTATTTGACCGGCGCCGCCAGCTGGTACATGATGACCATGATCACCCAGGTTTTCGGCGTCCGGGGCGAAGCAGGCGATCTCCTGCTCCAGCCCAAACTCACCGCGGCCCAGTTTGACGCCGAGGGCAGTGCCTCGGTCCATGTGACCTTTGCAGGGCGGCGGCTGGAAATCCGCTGTCAGAATCCTGGGCGGCTGGAATACGGGCAGTACCGGGTTCAGAAAGTCCTCTGCGGCGACGCCGAGCTGTGTGCAGGCAGCTGTGACAGCGTCATCATCCCCCGCCGGGTGATCGAGGCTCTGCCCGCCGAGCAGAAACAGGTTTTCACTGTATATCTGGGATAAAACAGGCAGGAATGATTTTTTGATAACGCCCAAAAGGCAGAAAGCAACGAGTATGAGATACGGATATTTTGATGACAAAGCCCGCGAATATGTGATCGACCGCCCCGACACCCCCGCCCCCTGGGTCAACTATCTGGGGTCGCCGGCCTACGGCGCCATCATCTCCAACAACGCCGGCGGCTACAGCTTCGAGCGGTCGGGTGCCAACGGCCGGATTCTCCGGTATGTGTTCAACCAGTTTGACCAGCCGGGCCGGTATATCTATCTGCGGGATGATGAGAGCGGAGATTTCTGGTCCGCTTCCTGGCAGCCGGTGGCTAAAGACCTGAACGACTACCAGGTCAAGTGCTGCCACGGCATGGGCTACACCCGGATGGAAGCCAGCTATGCAGACATCTCCTCCAAGGCCGTCTACTATGTGCCCCAGGGCAAAGCTTATGAAGTCTGGGCCCTCACCGTCACCAATGACTCGGACCGGGACCGCAGCCTGACCCTGACAGGCTATGCTGAGTTCACCAACCACAGCAACTACGAGCAGGATCAGGTCAACCTCCAGTATTCCCTCTTCATCGGCCGGACTGTGTTTGAAGGCAACCGGATCACCCAGCAGATCCACGGCAACCTGGACGCCCTGGCCCAGGGAGAAGATGTGGATGACAAGACGGTAACCGAGCGGTTTTTCGGCCTGGCCGGTGCGCCGGTCTCCTCTTACTGCGGGGACAAGACGGCCTTTCTGGGGGCGTATCACGGCTATGGCAACCCCCAGGGGGTGGCAGCCGGGGATCTGGGCAATCTGGAAAGCTACAACGAGAACAGCTGCGGCGCCCTCTCCTGCAAGGTGAAGCTGGCTCCCGGCGAGAGCAAAACCATCCTGTTTGCAACCGGCATGAAACCCTCGGCCCAGGCTGCTGCCATCCTGGCGGGCTATACCGACCCCGCCGCTCAGGTGCAGCAGGAAGTGGACGCCCTCAAGGCGGAATGGTACAGCCGGTTCAGCCACCTGCAGGTGGAGACCCCTGACCCCGCCTTCAACACCATGCTGAACACCTGGAACGCCTATAACTGCTTCATCACCTTTATCTGGTCCCGGGCTGCCTCCCTGATTTACTGCGGCCTGCGGAACGGCTACGGCTACCGCGACACGGTGCAGGACATTCAGGGCATCATCCATCTGGAGCCGGAAATGGCCTGTGAGAAGATTCGCTTCATGCTGTCGGCCCAGGTGGACAATGGCGGCGGCCTGCCCCTGGTCAAGTTCACCCACAACCCCGGCCATGAGGACACCCCCGACGATCCCTCCTATGTGAAGGAAACCGGTCATCCTGCCTACCGGGCCGATGATGCTCTGTGGCTCTTCCCCACCGTCTACAAATATGTGGCTGAGAGCGGCAATCTCGCCTTCCTGGACGAGGTGATCCCCTTTGCCAACAAGGATCAAGGGACTGTCTACGAGCACCTCAAGCGGGCGGTGGAGTTTTCTCTGAACCATCTGGGCCCCCACGGCCTGCCCGCCGGCCTGTATGCCGACTGGAACGACTGTCTGCGGCTGGGCGCCAACGGCGAGTCGGCCTTTGTGGCCTTCCAGTTCTATTACGCCATGCGGATTCTGCGGCAGTTTGCCGCCCACCGCGGCGCCGACCAGGATGTCCGCTGGCTGGATGAAAAGCTGACCGAGTATCAGAGCCGCATCCAGGAGCTGTGCTGGGACGGCGACCGGTTCATCCGGGGCTTCACCGAGGCCGGCGAGCGGATCGGCGAAGCTGCCGCACCCGAGGCCAACTTCTGGCTGAACCCCCAGAGCTGGGCCGTCATCAGCGGTCTGGCGGATTCCCACCAGGCCGACACCATCATGGAAGGAGTCAGCCAGCGGCTGAACACTGCATACGGCGCCGTCCTGATGGACCCGCCCTACCATGCCCACGCTTTTGACGGCGCACTGGCCGTGATTTACAACCCCGGCACCAAGGAAAATGCCGGCATCTTCTCCCAGTCCCAGGGCTGGCTGATCCTGGCAGAGGCCCTGTGCGGTCACGGAGAGCGGGCTTTCGGCTACTTCACCGAGAACGCCCCTGCCGCCCAGAATGACCGGGCCGAAATCCGCCATCTGGAACCTTACTGCTACGGGCAGTTCACCGAAGGGCCGGCCAGCAAACACTTCGGCCGTTCTCAGGTCCACTGGCTCACCGGCACAGCCTCCACCGTGATGGTGGGCTGCGTGGAAGGCATTTTGGGCCTGCGGCCGGATCTGGACGGCCTGCGCCTGGCCCCCGCCATTCCCAAAGAGTGGGACAGCTTCACCATGGAAAAAGACTTCCGGGGCCATCGGCTTCACATCTGTGTGGAGAACCCCGGCCATCATGAATCCGGCTGCCGCAGCCTGACCCTCAATGGCCAGGCCATGCCGGACAACTACATTCCCGCCTCCGCCCTTCGGGACGAAAACGACATTATCCTCACCATGTGATCCACAAAAAAGACCGCCGGGTGCTGCCTCTGGGGAGAAGGCAGCACCCGGCGGTGCTTTTGTTTCCGGATTATCTAGACAGGCCGACGCCGTTCCCGGCGAGATCCGGGCGGGGAGACTCTGCCCCCCATTCCACCATATAGTAGGTGTCACGGTATTTCTTGGGGGTCATCTCCACCACCTCCCGGAATTGCTGGATAAAATGGCTCTGGGAGGAAAAAGAAAGCCGGTTGGCAATGTCAATCATGGAGTCGTTGCTGAACCGCAGCAGGTTTTTGGCCATATCAATTTTGCGGTTGCGGATGTAGGCGCTGACCGAAACCCCGGTCTCTTTTTTGAACAGCCGGGACAGATAGCTGGAAGACACCCCCAGCGCGTCCGCCAGATCCTCAATGGTGATCCGCTCCTTGATATGGGCGTAGATGTATTCCTTGCAGGCATTGATGTGCTTGGAGTTGGTGTTGCTGTGGTGGTAACGGCGCATCTTCTCGGTGTAGTCCATCACCATCTCGTCGTGCAGGTGCTTGATCTCGTCGGCGGTATGGATATCGTCCAGCTTCTGGATATAAAAATCGCTCAGCCGGAATGCCTGTTCCAGCTCCATGCCGTGCTGGCGGCACATCCGGGTCACCATGGCCGTGGTGACCACGAAATGATATTTCAGGTTGGTGATGGGGTCCCTGGACAAAACGCCAACCCCTTCTGTATCCATAAAACGGCCCTGCTCGCAATTTTTGCGGACAGCATCCACATCGCCGTTGGCCACGGCACGGTAGAACAAAAACTCCTCGCCGGGTTCACGGTGCTCCATCTCATCGATGTCATCGTTGGCCTCGATTACAAGCCATTCATCTTTGTAGCTCATTGCCGCATCTCCTTGAACCGCTTCTTGCTGTTCTGCTTAAAATCCCGCGTTCATGGAATCTTATTATGGTCAAATATACTATAACACAGCAGAGAAAACTTCTCAAGTTCTTAAAGATAGATCTTATCGCCGAATCTTGATTCGGTAAATACCTGAAAGCTGTTATGCGTTCACCAATGGAAGCCCAAAGTTTCTATTCTGTCCAACGGATTAAATCTATTCTTGTAGGATTTTCCAAATCGTTCGACAAATCGTTGACATTTGCGTTTTTCAGTGATACCCTGTTCCACAACAAAGCCGCTTTACTCAATGAAAGCTACTACATAACTTTGTTTGTCCGCTCCGCAGCTTCACCAAACCATTTTGCCGCCATCCACCCACGACAAAATCTTTTGGTGCTGTGGAGCCTTTTTCTTTTCGAGAGACTTGCAGCCGGGTAACCGGTTTGCAATTCTTCATACGCACCTTGACAACCGCATCAGCCGTCCGGACTGGATACAGCGCCATGACTCCGCAGAAATGTGGGTGAGCCTGACAACGCCGCTGCAAAACAGGGGCAGGAACTTGATCCGGGGTGAACGGCGAACAATCACAGACACTTCCGTTCACATTCACACTCCCATGCCCGGTTTTGAAAACCTGTATCCACTTTTGAATCTGAATTTTCAAAACTTACGGAAAAAGCAGAAAGCAAGAACCGTCCCGTGGCCACAAATTTTCAATTCTTGAAAATGTTCTGTCCATCCGGGACTTCACTTCTGCAATGCACCTGCATTTCCGAAGTGATCTTGTTGGGGCGTGCCTGCCCCAAACCCTGCTCATGGTTCGCACCTGATGGTGCGAACAGCAACGGCGTGTCGTGCTTTACATAACTTCACCGAGGAGTTATCGAACAGACAGGAGGTACAATGACCAAAACGAATGTTCAATCAACCCCTAGCAATTCCCAGCACCACGACACGCCGAACAACAAAACGCACGTCATCAAGTTCCGTGTGACAGCGGAGGAAAAAGCGTCACTGGAACTCACTTGCAAACTCCTGAATCTCTCCCTCTCCACTTTTATCCGCCGCGCCATCCACAACGTCAAGATTGAGAAAATGGTCATCGTTGCAGGCGGCGGAGAAGAAACCCTGACCGCTGTTTCCACCCTGCTTGCCCAGTGCAGCAAGGTGGGCACCAACCTCAACCAACTTGCAAGGCACTTCAACTCCGGCGGTGCAGACACCGAGCAGATCCGAGCGAAAATCCTTGACGAACTTGCAGACCTGACTGCATTCCGGCTCAGCGCCGAGAAAGTTCTGGGTGAACTGTATGGCAACGCTCCATTGAAAAAATTCTCATAGATGCTATACTAATTATAATACAGTTTTTATATTTTCGTATGTTTCAGGAGGACTTTACATTGGATATTTCCATTTGGCGTCCAGAAACGGATACACTTGTCACCGATGCTACGCCCCTTCTTAATGAAAAAAGCTCCTTTTGCTCGGCCGAATATTTTCGCTGGGCTTATTCTCTTAACACCTCCGCAGGACTTTTTCGCAAAAATATAGTTCAAGGTTCTCCTAATACTACAAAAATCACATTTGAAGCCTCACTAGCTACTCAAGTTATACTTCCTGGAAAAAGCAGAAATGATTTAGTGCTTGACACAGGAATGTCATGTAATACTATTATGTCGGATGTGAATATTTGGCCAACACAATTTTTTGAATCCTTTATGGTTTTCACTTCTAATATGACAAATCAAACTTTTTTGATTGATTCTCGTGGGATTATTTTTGAATTGCCATGCGATTCTTCTCTAAATTTATATAAAACTAGTGGCTCTGTCGGCATTAACAAACGAGATGGTTATTACTTAATCAATAATGTAAAAGTTCGGTTCCGTACAAATGTACAGCAAAAAGAATTTTCTCTCAGTTGTCGGCCTATTAGTAACGCACATTTCAACAAGTCGTTCAATAGCTTTGTTAGAAAAAATGCACACAATCGGCTCGGATATTTATACCTAACTTCCGGTGAATCAAAATGTGGTTCTTTTATCTCATATTTTTCCAGTTTGGGGATGAAATACGAGATTGTTCCGAATATTTTAGAAGACGATGACACAATAAATATTCGTATTCCACTCGATTCCGAAAACGCGTCCAGAAGAGATGTCCAGTTTCTTTGTACAAAATACAAAAACACATATTCAATCTATGGCGTTTCTATTGAAAGTGTTGGAAGCGGATTTTCTGCTTTCTGGAATTGGAATTTAAGACAAGACGAACTCCGTTTCTGTATGCCTAAAGGAAAAGAGCCTTTAATCTACTCGATTGCTGATACGTTAAGACTTGCGTGTAATTCTACTAGTGACCATGATGTTTATATAAAAGTGTTTTCAAAAGTATCTCGGTTATTTTCCAATGGTTCAGAACGACCAACTGTTAATGAGTTCTCGAACCTGTTACTACTCTATCCTACAGAGCCTCAAGTCACGGACTTATATATTTATGAACGTTTACAGTATATTAACACTTTATTAGGCATCAAACAGTCCACTACGAATCAAACTAAGCTGAAATTTATCTCTCGCATGGCTAATAATGGCTTTTCTATTGATTGTATCAAAAAGATATTTCCTGAGCTCGTTCAAGAGTATTCATATCGAATTCTCCCATTTGATTATTCTCCAAGTTTAAATACAACTCGAACGTATAACAAAGAACTTTATCAATTAGCTTATACTGCATCCGTAAAAAATTACAAGGAACATCTATCCACATACGAATCTTCCAATCTTCAAGAAATGCACGCTCGCGGCTTCAAAATTAGCAAATGGAAAAGTGAAAGTTCGTTGTTTATTCTTGTTTCAAAAGAGTATCCTGATGCAATTTATCAATACCACTGTGATTGGCTGGCTCGTCAGTCATTAGACATTTATATTCCGTCACTTCATATCGGTATTGAATATCAAGGCGAACAGCATTACCGTTCTGTAGAATTCTTTGGAGGAGATTTATCATACCAAGCTACAATAAAACGTGACCTACATAAAGCACAATTATGTAAAGAGCACGGTGTTCACCTTATCCACTGGAAATATGACGAAGCCTTGAGTAAAACCTTATTGCATCAAAAAATCAATGAAATATTAGTCACTTAACAGTATCTGTTTTAAAAAGATCGGTGCAAACAACTCCAATACTTATTTGTCTATTAATCAATGCTGTGTGGAACATCGAAAGCCCGGTGGAAACGGCAACAACCAGCACACGGCTGCTGCCAAGAAAACCGCCCCGGAGGAATTGTGTCAAATTGACACAATTCCTCCCACCTCTGCGGAAGCGAGCATCCGCAAGCAGATTGCGGAGCGGAACAATGTCAGCGAATCCTACGTTGCCCGTTCTGAAAAATTCATGCGCGGCGTAGAGATCATGGAACAAATGGTGCCCGGTATGCAGGAAAAAATCCTGTCCGGACAGACGAAAGTGTCCAAAGCTGATATGCACCGCCTTGCCAGGACGGCCTACCATGACCGGGCACAAACTTTGCAGGATATTCTGCACCCGGAACTGAAGGTGGAGCCGACGCCTGACGCTGACGGTGTGATCCGCGTTCCGGGCAAAGCGCCTGTCATGCCATTCCGAAAGTTTGAATCGGTTTATGACAGCGATGCTTACCCGGAGGATGTACGGTACGAGTATGTGGCGTTGGAAGAACTCACTACTCGTTTCCGCATTTCGTTCAACTACCAATTGGAGCAGATGCCCGATAATGCGCAGCGTGATGTGATTCTGGAGATCATTCACAAGCACAAGGACTACCTTGCTTCTCTGGAAGCCGCACTCGCAGATGTTAAAGACCAGACAGCATAACATCAGGCACATGGTATGCTGTTCACAGATGTCCAAAGGAGCGTGCGTTTGAACAAAAAGAAAAAGTCCACAAACACTTTCCCTTATCCCGATGAAGTCATTGACCGTCTGGCACGGGCATTCTACCCGGCCATTCTTGCCTGCTGGAACAGCGAGGAAGGACAGCGAGAGTTTGCCGCATGGCAGGCGGAACAGGCTCATCATATCCCCAGCAAAGAAAAACAGAGCGTTCCCGACGGGGAACGCCCTGTTGTACATATCGCTATCGTATGTGGATTTTGGCAGGGTGCGTCCTATTCGGGGGCGCACCCTGTTTTTGTTTTGCTCTTGATTACAGTTCCGCACCGTTCGTCTCAATGACCCGCTTATACCAGTAAAAGCTGTCTTTCCGCTCGCGGCTCAGGTCGCCGGTGCCATCGTCAAACTTGTTGACATAAATGAAGCCGTAACGCTTTGCCATCTCGCCGGTGGAGGCGGAAACGAGGTCAATGCAGCCCCATGGGGTATAGCCCATCAGTTCCACGCCATCCTTGACAGCCTCGGCCATCTGCTCGATGTGCTGGCGCAGGTAGTCGATGCGGTAGCTGTCGTGGATCTTGCCGTCCTCGCTCTTCACATCGTAAGCACCCAGACCGTTCTCCACCACCATCATAGGCAGGTGGTAACGGTCGTAGATTTCGTTGAGGGTGTAGCGCAGACCAATGGGGTCGATCTGCCAGCCCCAGTCGGAAGCCCTCAGGTAGGGATTCTTCTTTCCGGCAACGATGTTGCCGCCCACATCCTCGGTATCCTTATGGGTGGTGATGCAGTTGGACATATAATAGCTGAAGGTGTAGAAATCCACCGTGCCTTCTTTCAGGATGTCAGCGTCCTCGGGCTGCTGCAGGATGGTGATACCGTTCTCGGCGAACCAGCGCTTCATATAGCTGGGATACTCGCCGCGCACCTGCACATCGGAGCAGAACCAGTTGGTAATCTGCATCTTCTGCTGGTTGGCGATCACATCGGCAGGGTCACAGGTCAGCGGATAACTGGTGATGAAGCAGATCATGTTGCCCATCTTGAACTGGGGATAGTTGTCGTGGGCGTACTTGACCGCCTTGGCGCTGGCCACGAACTGGTGATGAAGTGCCTGAAAACGCTCCTGCTTGTTGTCGGGCACATCGGCGGTGGAGCCTTCAAAGCCTTTGATCGTGCCGGTCTCGAGGATCGCGCCCATGGGCATGGTGCCGCAGTTGATCTCGTTGAAGGTCAGCCAGTATTTGACTTTATCCTTATACCGCTCGAAGATCGCCTTGCAGTAGTTCATGTAGAAGTCGATCAGTTCCCGGGACGCCCAGCCGTTGTACTTCTCCACCAGTGCGTAGGGCAGTTCGTAATGGCTGATGGTGACCAGCGGCTCGATGCCGTGCTGTTTGCAGCAATTGAACACGCGGTCGTAGAACTCCAGACCCTTCTCGTTCGGCTCGGTCTCCATGCCGGTGGGGAAGATGCGGGTCCAGTTGATGGAGGTGCGGAAGGTCTTGAAGCCCATCTCGGCGAAGAGGGCGATGTCCTCTTCGTAGTGGTGGTAGAAATCAATAGCCTCGTGGCTGGGGTACAGACGGTCAGGGCGGATGCTGGTGGTCACCCATTTCGGGCTGGTGTGGGAACCGTTGGTGCACATATCCGGCACACTGGGACCTTTGCCGTCCACATCCCAGGCACCCTCGAACTGATTGGCAGCACAGGCACCGCCCCACAGGAAATCATCGCGGAAAATGCTCATTTTATTCTCCCTTATAATTCAGCGGCAGCGATTCCCAACGTTTTTTGAAGGTGAATGCTGCATCCTTGGGCTGACGCTGGCGCGTAAAGATGCCCTTCTTGTTTCCGTTAACGCGCATAACGCCCTCGGAAGTCTGGAAGTCTGCAAAGTTCCAGACCAGCTCGCCCTGCACAAAATCGTAGCTGTCAAACACGCTGAAATTCATTGCCAGATACTCATTCTGGTATTCCTGACTCCACATGATAGCGGGCAGCTTGTGCTCGGTGGCAAGGGTGTCCGTGCCGAATTCGGTAAAGACGAATGGAACGTTCAGCTTTTTTGCCGCCCACTTGTCCATTTCAGCACGGAACTTGACCTCGGCTTCCTCCATCTCGGCGCCGCCGCTGATGTACCAGCCATAATACCGGTTCAGACAGATGAAATCACACAGCTGATAACAGCGGCACTTGTCAGGCGCACTGTTCTTCTCGAACGCACCGGTCAGCGGACGGTTCTGCGGGTCCAGTGTACGGGCGGCCTCAAAGACTTTCGTGAAGTAATCCTTTGCATACTCGCTGGTGGTTTCCGGCTCATTGAACAGGCTCCACGCAAAAACGCTGGGGTGGTTCTTGTCGCGCGCCATCATTTCTTTGACCTGCTGAATGTGATTTTTCAGCAGCTCCGGAACGGTGGGGGTCTCAAAGAAATAGGTGTACTGTCCAGTGCCTGCCGCCGCAAAGTTATGGGTCGAACGCATCATGCCGACAGCGGGGACTTCATCAATAATAAGGAAGCCCTCTTCATCTGCCATCTGATACCACTCTTCTGCATAAGGGTAGTGGCTGGTACGGAAACAGTTGGCATCCGTCCATTTCATACACTCAAAATCCCGCTTTGCGACGGCCCAGTTGAAGCCGCGCCCCAGAATATCAAAATCCTCGTGCTTGCCAAAGCCTTTCAGGTAGACAGGCTTTCCGTTGATGAGGATCTTTGTGCCGCGAATCTCCACCGTGCGGATACCGATGCGTTCCCGGTACTCGTCCACAGGCAGGCCGTCCTTTTTCAGTGTGATGACGATGGTGTAAAGATAGGCGTTCCGCACCTGCCAGAGATGCGCGTTCTGCACGCAGAGCGCGCCTTCCGCACCGTTTGCTTCCGCCACCAGCTTGTCTTCCGCATCCAGCAGCTGTACCGAAACTTCTCCGGCACCTTCACAGAAAACCTTGTAATCCACCTGTGCATCCGCACCGTTCAGCGTATAGCGCACCTCATAGTCCTGAATGCTTTCTGCCGGAAGCATGACCAGATACACACTGCGCTGGATACCGGAGTAGTTAAAGAAATCGAAATAAGGCTTAACGATCTTTCTGCCGCTGGAAAGGATATTGTGTGTTCCGCAAGGCAGAGTGCTCTCGTTCAGGTCGTTGTTCACCCAGATACAGACCCGGTTCACCGCACCACAGCGGACAACGTCCGTGACATCGGCGACAACGGGGAGAAAGCCGCCTTCATGCCGGGCGACCTCAACACCGTTGCAGAACACAATTGCACGGTGGGTAATGCTTCCAAAACGAAGCTGCACCTTGCTCTGCACCGTTTCAGGCACAAAAAAATCCTTCTGATACCAGAAATCGCCGCAGTAATCCCGCTCCGGTCCAGTGGTGAAGAAATCGGAAAAGCTGGCAGGGACCGGCATGGAAATGGGGGACGGCAGACCGTTTTTCCAGTTCTCAGCGAGGCCGCAGGACTTCGGGTCAAACTGGAACTGCCACATTCCATCCAGCGACAGAGCCATGCGGTAACGGTTTGTAATGGGGTAAAGGACTGAGTTTTTCATAATATAACGATGCTCCCGTTTTTTGATTGTATCTATGGTCTGTTTACCAAAAATGCTCCGCAGCTGTTCATCCTTCAAGAAAAACATCTGCGAAGCACGGCGTTATTTTACTTGCTTTCTTTTTCCAGCATCTTATCGCTGTAACCAAACAGCCAGGTCAGGGCAAAGGAGCCGACAAAGGAAACCACGATGGCGACCACACCCCAAGGGCCATAGACCGCCCAGACTGCGGGGATCGTCAGCAGGTTGACCGACATCTGCACATTACGGGTGACATTGAAAATGCCGCAGATGGCGCCGCCGATACCGTTGACGAGGCAGACGATCACCATGGGCTTTTTGAATTTGAGCAGAACACCGTACACAGCAGGTTCGGTAACGCCGCCGATCAGAGCGGAGATCACGTCAGGGCCGGCAATCTCTTTGAGTTCCTTGTTCTTGGTCTTCAGGAAAACCGCAAGGCAGGCAGCCGCAATACCAAAGTTGCAGCCGACCGTCAGAGGCAGAAGATAATCATAGCCAAGCACAGCCAGATTGTTCAGAGCGATGGGAACGAAAGCCCAGTGGATGCCGAAGATGATCATGACAGGCCACAGTGCCGCCATCAGGAAGCCGCCCAGCGGCGGGCAGAGGTGCATACCAGCCTCGATAATGGTGGAAAGACCATTGCCCAGCATATCGGTAACAGGTCCTACGACGATAAAGGTCAGCGGAACAAGGAGCAGCAGATCCAGCACCGGAATAAAGATGCCGCGCAGCATCTTGGGAATGACCCGGTTCAGCAGCTTTTCCAGCTTAGCCTGCACAAAACAGGCGGCAATGATGGGGAGGACAGAGCTGGTGTAGCTGATCATGTGGACAGGGATGCCAAAGAAGTCAACTGCGATGGGGTCGGTTGCACTGAACAGAGCGGTGATATTCGGATAAACCAGCGCAGAAGCGATCGCCATCGAGATAAAAGGCTTCGCGCCGAACTTGCTGCCTGCGCAGTATGCAAGGAAGATTGGAAGGAAGTAGAACACGCCATCACCGGCTGCGTTCAGGATCGCATAAGTCGTAGTGGACTTATCCAGCACACCCAGCGTGACGAACAGAACCATAAAGCCTTTCAACAGACCGGCACCGGTAAAGGCACCCAGGAACGGGGTGAAAATGCCGGAGATCGTGTCGATCAGGACAGCGGACAGATTCTGCTTTTCCGCCGGGGCGGTATCGGCAGCCGTTTCCGCCGCCCGAGGCCCGTGCCCCCAGAGAACGTT
>OBAB01000481.1_pt1 | contig 26442 bp, 24 predicted proteins | sample 1516501 | NCBI WGS metagenome assembly OBAB01 (sample SAMEA2579906, study PRJEB22360) | human gut metagenome
GCCTACAAGGCGATTCTCTTATCCCCGGAAGATGCGGCGCAATCACCGAAACCCATCTGTCTGTTTCCCGCCCGCGACGGCCAAATGTATGAGATGCGAAAAAACAAGCTTGGGGTTTTCGTAACCCCCACGAATCACATTCACGAACTGAGCGAGGTAAGGGCCGGCTTTCAGCCGGCCCTGCCGCGCATCCCCCATGAGCTTTTCAAGCGGATCCTTGCTTTTTTCCGATACTACACGGAACAGGAGCATCCGCTGGAAGTTATGGTACAGATCTATTGGGATTCACTCAAAAAGCGTTTTTTAGTCGTTGTCCCCTATCAGCACGTTTCCGGTGTAGAAATCCGCGTGCCCGAAGAACAGCCGGGACAATTAGACGAGGAACGCTTCTATTACTACGCGGACGTTCACTCCCACAACATCATGCCGGCGTTTTTCAGTGAGCAGGATAACCGCGATGAATTGGCGACCAGGCTCTACATCGTAGTCGGCCGTTTGCAAAGACCATCCCCGGAGATCCGCGCGCGGATTTCCAACGGCGGAAAATTTATGGAAATCCCACTGAAAGATGTGGTCGAGGTGAGTCCGGCAGAGTTTCCAGAATACTGGACAGCTTCGGTCGCTCCTTCATTCACCGCCAACAGGAAAGGAAATGCATTATGAACTTCAGTTTGTGCCGTCCGGTCAAAATCCTTCTCCTCGGAGCAGGAGGAACCGGAGGCTATGTGGCGCCGCATCTTTACCGTCTGATGCATACGTTGAACAGACCGGTAAGAATCAATATTGTAGACGGTGATCTTGTAGAGGCCAAAAATCTCGTGCGCCAGAATTTCTGCGCTGCCGATCTTGGCGAAAACAAAGCTAAAGTCCTTGCGACACGCTACTCCGAGGCGTTTGGGATGGAGACTCTCTACCACCCCGCATTCCTCGAAAAAGATGAAGATCTGTATCGGATGGTCCAACCCGGCGACATTTGGCTGGATGGAAAACGGGTGCCGGAATTGAGCATTCTGATCGGGTGCGTGGACAACAACAAATCCAGGCAGATGTGCCACAGGGTATTCGAAAGGTCTTCACATCTGGTCTACATCGACAGTGGGAACGATGAATTTTCCGGGCAGGTCGTATGCGGTATCCGCTGCAACAGACGCACCATTTACAAGCGTGTCGCAGGGTACCCGGCGACACCGGACGCACGATTTACAAGCCAGTCTGCAAGCTGTACCCGGATATGCTAGAGGAAACCGATAATTTTCCCAGCGAACTGTCTTGCGCGGAGGCTGCGGTTTCCGCGCCTCAGAGTATTACCGCAAACATCATGGCGGCGACCGTGGTGACAGACTTTGTGTACAACATCGTTGCACGGGGCAAATTAACGACCCGCTACGCCGTGTTTTCAGCCGCCAGCATCAATGTGCGGGCGGAGAGCAATAAAAAAAGACAAAGGAGAACTGCATAACATGAGAAAAGGAATCTGCCTGATTGAGCGGTTGTATGTGCCTTATGGCCAGACCGTACGCTTTGAAACACTGCGCGTCGACAAACTCATTGTGGACGGAAACCTCATTGTCGAGGGAAAGATATCTGCCGTAATCTGCCGCGGCAAAGGCAGCGTGCAGGTCGGCGACATGGAAGTGGACAAGCTCCGCCTGTCGTCCGTTACATGCGAAGGGCGTTTAAAAGCACGAGAAGTGATTTCACGCCGCGTCTATGCAGAAAGCATTCATATTTCCAAACGCATTTGGTGCCTTATTTCGCTTGTTGCAAAGTATCTGGTCGCGCCTTGTGTGGCCACACCACTGCTGGGATGCGAAAATGGGGACCTTCAGGACTGCGTGATCGTTCCTCAGCGGGATTACTCGCTGCGCAGGTTTCGCAGGACGGTCTGTTGGCATCGTTTCCTGTCTCACATCCGCGCCAGAGGAAAGCGTCTGGAAAAACAGAGGCATACCAAGAAAGCGGCCATCCAGGAGACGGATGCCCGGGCTGTCGAAAAACAGACAGAACAGACAGACGAAGTGCTGGATCAGTTGATCCACAAAATGGAGCATCACTTGGACCAACTGGATACAATGATTCGGGAACGGGAGGCGCATGGAGTATATGTACCCTGTGCGGACGGCTCTGAAATGCCGGCAGTGAAATGTGTTTCCAGTCCGGTCTTACCGGGCAGCGAAGAAAAATCCCCGCCGAAAGCGGCGTGAGGTGCCGCCAATGGAGTTGGAAACCCATTATTCCCTGCGCTGTTTGCTCAATGCACAATCAGGGCTGCGATCCACGGCTGCCGAGCTTGCAAAGCTTCGCCGCAGACTGGATAAAATGCTTCGGGAAAAAGGGATGGAAACAGCCCGCCCCGTTCATGATTCCATCGTGCGCGGAAAAGAAAAGCTCTGCAGCCTTTTGAATGGCAGCAGACTTTCTCTTCTGGAAATCGGCCAGGAAGAGTTGGCGTCAGCATCGCAAAAACTGGTCTGCTCCGTCCGCCATTTTCCAATTATGGCGCCGGATTATACGCCAATGCTGACCAGCGTTTTAAAGTTTGCCGACCTGCTTCCAATCAAAGATGACAGCCTTTCCGCCGCGTTGGGCCATCTGGCGAATCTTGCCAAGATTGGGTATTATCCCACAGATCCGGCACATGTGGCATATTTATCGCAAGCACTGGTATTTCCCGAGAATTCTAAGATAAATCTGCTTGATCCCTGCTGCGGTGAAGGCCTTGCGCTGGAACGGATTGCCCAAGGGCGGAACTGCCATACGTTTGGCGTGGAATTGGATGATTCCAGAGCACGCCAAGCCTGTGAGCACCTGGAACGCGTGGCGATGGGCAGCTATTTTTATTCCCGTATCAGTCATAATGCGTTCCAACTGCTTTACCTGAATCCGCCGTATCTTTCAACGATAGGCGCCAACGGTACACGGACCCGGGAGGAACGCCGTTTTCTCATTGAGACGATACCACATTTAACGGAGCATGGAGTTTTGATTTACATCATTCCATATTACCGCCTGACTCCGGATATCGCCCGTGTACTATGTGATAATTTCGAAAAACTGTCCGTGTACCGCTTTTGTGGCAAAGAGTTCACAAAGTTTCATCAGATTGCCGTGCTGGGATGCCGGATTCCCAGGCAAGACGGCTCCAGGCTGGCTCCTGCCTTTTTGAGCCGTGTGGAAATATTGGAGCAAATCCCTACACTTGATGAACTCCCCCCTGAAAGCTATGCACTGCCTCCGGCCACGGCGAAAGTCCAGATATTTTATGGTTCTGTTTTCAACGAAGTGGAATTGGCCAGACAGCTGGAGTCCTCTGCGCTGTGCAAAAAACTGTACCGGGAAGAGAATGTGTTGGACCGGATGGACAAGCAACCTCTTCTGCCGCTCAAGGTAGGGCAGGTCGGTCTGATTGCCGGTTCCGGCATGGTCAATGGCTATGCCGGAGGCGAGGCGCCGCATGTGATCAAGGGTTATATGCAGCCGGAGGAAACGATCACAGTAACTTCAGTGCCGCAGCAGGATCCGAATGCTTCACAAATGATGTATCAGCACAACAAAAAAAGCAATCATCTTAGAATCAACATCTTAACACCGCACGGGATTAAAAGCCTGTCTTGAATGCCGTGTCTTTTGGAGCGTGATTGTATGAAGTCAGAACTTGATTATTCTATCTTACAAAAAAACGTCAATGCGCTTACATCCTGCGAGGCAGAAGACTTTTTTACCGAGATCAGTCCGCATCTGCGTGACCATTTTCTCATTCCGCTTTTACGGGGAAAGTCCGTTTCCATCGGCAATCTGGATTTCTCTCAATTTGATGAAAGCGATATTGACGATCTTCAAGACGGTGCGGAGCAGCTGGCTGATATGCTTCAGAGGATACAACGTACCGCTGAGAAAGCCATATCGGTTCCCAGCGCTGCGAAAGCTCTTGTGCCGTTTTTGTAAGCAGGTGGAACCAATGTTTGAAATTGAAGAAAATACGTTAGATGAGTTGCCGTACAGCATCACGTGCCTGCAGTTTGCATGCCTGGCATATGAAGTCGCCCCGGAAAATGTGAACTCTATGCGCCATCTGGAGTGTAGCATGGACGATACCTATGAAGCAGCCGAAAGGGCGCTGGCGTGTTACTGTGATCTTATAAGTCCACATGACTACGGGGACAACAGTGAATGCTTTACCTATGGCTGCTATTATTCCAGCAAGCACATGATGGAGTTTTACAGACTTTGCCGTGTTCATGCAAAGCTGCTTCGTGTGAAACTGCACGAAGAGCCATTTTTCGCGCGGGCGAAGCGGTTTGTCTATTCGCAGCTGTCCAATTCTTATACATTTGATTATACGCTGCAGACAAAAGTAAACCGCGAATATGCCAGCGGTATCGCCGTCCGCTTTACGGGAGATTTTTACGAATTTGAAGATTTTAACATGGCGATGATCGACATCATGCGTTTCTATCGGGACGAGGCGGCCCGATTGAAAAACGCCCTTGCTATGACGCGGCGAACGGATTCGGATGTGACAATACGGGAGGAAGCTGCATGACTGGCGATCGAGTTACCTTTACGCTATCCCCCAAAAGTCCCTATGTGGATTGCTCATGGATGGATGGGCCGCAGGTTGGAAGAAAAACAATAGAGTTTTCCGCTTTTGTCAAGGCAATTCAGGAATCCGCTCCGGCGCCGACAGCATGTTCCGGTCTCCTGCCGCCGGGGACGATCAGCTATTGCGAAAGCTCAAATCACCAAATCACGATGACCGTGGAATCTTCAGATGAATATGCCGACATTACTTATTTCAATACGCGCTATGAACATTTCCCACTGCCCCATCTGATTTTCCAGTTTTCATTTTTTGAGGGACAGCGGGTGCAGTCGGTGCGGATCGGCGTCGCCGAACGAGGAAGGCTCCGCCCGGAGTCACGGATGTTTTATTATCCATTCTCAAACGTTTGTGTTACGAACGGCCGGCTTTGCGTTGGCAGCAACATACTGCCCAAGGTCTCATCTCAGCACGGTCTGAGCAGCCTGCCGCGTTTCCTTCTGGAGCTGCCAAACAATGACGATTGGTTTGATTCCACATACAACAAGCCAGGCTATTCCATGCGCCAGCTTCTGGAGCATCTGAAAGACAAAACACCGGGCTATTATGAATCCGATATCCTGATTCCAGACGGCAGGAGGCTTGCCGACTTTATAACTCCCCAACACAGGTAAAGGAGGCGAATGTTTTATGAAAAAATCCTGGGAACAAATTCACCAAGAGCTTTCGGAGCCTTTCTCTCACGAGGATGTGGAGTGGAAGATCCAGACAGTGAGCAAAGACAAGTCCCGTGGCCTTGCGGTCGCATACGTTACCGCCCGTGCGATTCAAAACCGGCTGGATGCCGTTGTCGGGGCACAGAACTGGAAACCCGTCTTCCGCCAGTGGCATACCGTCACGGACCGCGACGGCAACCCGATTTCTTCCCAACTGTGCACCATCCAAATTTTTGATGACGAACGGCACGAGTGGATGGAAAAAACAGACGGTGCAGAAAATACGGATTACGAACCGGTCAAGGGCGGCCTTTCGGACGCCATGAAGCGAGCCGCTTCACAGTGGGGCATCGGCCGCTATCTATACAAGCTGGGAACACCGTGGGTCGATGTGGAGTTCTTTGGAAAAACAGCCGTCATTGCCAAAAAGGAGATGCCGGGGCTGAATCAGTTCCACGACGATTTCGTTGCAAAACTTAAAGAGCCTATGCCGGGAAGTCGTTCCAAGCCTTCGCAGCAGGAGCGGCAAAGGTCCGAGACCTCTTCACAATGCAATGCCGCATCCGGTAATGGGACGACGGCCAACGATCCCGCAAAGCCCAAAATCAGCATTGCCGATACGCCGCGCTACACGATTCGAAAAGCTGTCCCGCACCGCTTTAAGAGCGGCGTCATGACAATCATGGACATCGAGTGTGAAAACGGAGACGTATTTACGGTCTTCTGTGACAAACCGGATGAGGCGCTGCGCGCCGGCACCGTACTGACCAATCTCAGAGTCATCCAGCGTCCGGGCAAAGATGATCCAAACCGGCGGTTCAACACACTGGAAAGCTACCGCGTGGCATCCGCTGCGTAAACTGATACAAGGGAGGCAGCCAAGTGGATAAGGTCGCTTATTTCAAGATCACACGCTTAAAAATTTCGCGCTTCAAATCACATGTGGAAGAAACCGAGTATCACTTTGGCGATCTGACGATGATCAGCGGCGGGAACCATACCGGCAAAACGACCATCGCGGACGCGATCGCCTGGGTCATGATTGGGCAGGGCTTTTTCGGCGGACATCTGCTCGACCGCTTTTACAACGATAAGGAGCGGAAAAAGCGCATTGCTGTAGAACTCGAATATGTGGATGCCTCGGGAATCCGTCATGTCCTTTCCCGGCAGCGCATCAATGACAAAGTGGATGCGGCGCTGGATGGCAGCGCCATACGTCAAAAGGACCTCAATGCCATGTTTGGCGATGCGGATGAATTTCTTTCGCTCGTCAATCCGCTTTATTTTGTTGAGATTTTAGCGGAAAAAGGCCGGGGGCTTCTGGAGCGAAACCTTCCTCCTGTTTCACAGGAGGAAGTCCTTCAAAGGCTGAACGGGGACTCGCAGAAAGCGCTGGAGGGCTACTCTTTCCTGTCTCCAGAGGCGGCTCTGTCCAATCTGCGCGCAAAACAGCGTGAGATTGCGGACGCCATGCTGGCGCTGGATAGCCAATCCGACCTGCTGGCACAGCAAAATCAGGAGTGTCAAGACCGTATCCAGGCGCTTCAGATGGAAATCAAAGCTCTTTCAGAGCAGATTGCCGGGCTGGAAGCCAAACAGAAAACCGGTATTGATGAAGGCGCACTGCGCCTGGAACTCGCTTCCTTGACCATGCGGTACGATGAGATGCTCAATGAAAAGCCTTTGGCATTTGATCCAGCCGCCTATCGAATCCGGGAAATGGAGCTTCGCACAAGGCTATCGGAAGCCGAGAGAAGAACTTTCGAGAGCAAATTCGCACAAGAGATTGCAGTACAAGAGAAAGCGCTGGCCTCTATGAGGAACCGATATCACCAGATGGCGGCTTTTCTGACCGCGCTCAAGCCTGGCATCATCTGCCCGCAGTGCCGCAGACCGGTGAAAGAGGACGAAATTCTCGATTGTGAAATAGGCTTGAAAAGTGCCCTCGCAGAGTGCAAGGAACAGGGCGGTGGAATAAAGCGCAAGCAGCAGGAGCTTCTTGCGCTGGAAACACAAAGCCGCAGGACATTTGAGGATTGGAAAAACGGCGATATGGCCGAGATTCAAAAAGAGGTTGAGCAGCTTTACAGAGAAGAAAAAGCAGCACAGAAGGCCGCACAGGAGCAGGCGGACTATACGGCGGAGTTGGAAAAGATCAGTTCACGCCGCCAGACGATCGACGTATTGCTCTCCTGCGGAAATCTGACGCCGGCTGAAGAAGAACGGCTTTCCGAACTGAGAAAAGAGATCGCGGCCAAAGACGCCGTACTGGATCAGTTCTCCCGGGAAAGCAGTAAGCCCAATCAAAATGTTGCTTCACAGCGCGACATACTCCAAAGCCAGCTCAACGATGTGAATGCGCGGATTTCCGCTGTAGTGGATTACGCGTCTGTACGAAATGAGCTGCCTTTCAAAGCGCTTCACACACCGAACGTGGAATTCCAGCTCTATGATGTGGTGAAAAAAACAGGTGAGCTTGTGCCGGCCTGGAAATTCCGTTACCGGGGAACGAGCTATCAGTGTCTTTCCCGCTCGGAAAAGATTCTGGCAGGTTTGGAAGTTGTGGAGCTGCTGAAGCGTCTGACAGGGCGCTGCTATCCGGTATTCATTGATGACTCGGAGAGTGTCGACCATATTCCGCGCCCCTCCGGTCAGGCACTGATTTCCAAAAAAGTGGCGGATCAGCCGCTCAAAGTGCAAGTGAAAAATACACCAATGAACCTGCCCAAGGCCGGGTGAGCGGATGACTCCAGAATACAAAACCGTCCCGATTCTCGATGCTGCGCGCCGTGCGGGTGTCCGCATCGCCGATGGACAGGCAGGACGGTATGAAGTCAAGGCGTTCTGCCCTTTCTGCCTGGGACGGACGAAGAATCCGCACCTTTATCTGAACACCGAAAAAAACAGGTTCTTCTGCCAGCGGTGCGGAGAACACGGAAACAGCGTATCGCTGTATGCCAAAATTCGCGGGATTTCCAATAAAGAAGCATTTGAAGAACTGGAAAAGAGCAATCTCCAGATGTTCCCACAGGCAGCACCCAAGGAGCCAAGGCAGGAATATATGGCCCCGCTGGAACAGCGGCACGATGTCTACTACGACCTGCTGGCGCTGCTGTCATTGTCAGAGCATGACTTTCTGGACTTGCTCGGCCGCGGCCTTACGCTGGACGCCATCGAGCAGAATATGTACCGCTCCATGCCGGCCAAGATGGAAACCCGCAGCGAACTTGCACAGACGCTGTCGCGCACCCATGATCTCCATGGTGTTCCCGGATTCTACCGCAGTGAAAACGGTGATTGGCGCCTGTCCGGAAACAGCGGACTGCTTATCCCGTATTGTACTGCCAAAGGGTATATCCAGGGGCTGCAGCGCCGTGCGGAGATTGGTGGAAAACGCTGTTATGTATGGGTGTCCAGTAACCCGGACAAATGCCGGAAAGACGGCAGTCCGCTCTATCCATGTGGAACAAGAGCGCACGGGTGGATCCATATCACGGGCAATGTCCACAGCACAACCGCTTCCATCACAGAGGGGGCGCTCAAGGGCGATACCGCGAGCTGTCTGTCCAATGGAGCGCTTTACTTATGCGCACCTGGGGTCAATGCAATCAAGTACCTTCCCTCGGCCATCCGTTCACTGTCTGTGGAACGTCTTTTAGGAGAATATGACATGGATCAGATCCGGCAGGAACAGTATTCTGTGGCACTGCGGCGGATGCAAGACACGCTCAAGCCTCTGGGCATCCCCTATATCCAGCAAATGTGGAACCCCGCTTATAACGGGATCGACGATTACAAACTGCACAGCCGCTGGCTTCCTCTTGCGGCTTAATAAAGAAGGAGAATTTTATGAGTATTGCGAACAACACGGTCAATCTCAGCGAAATCATGACCACAGCCAGCGATGGCGAAGGTGTTCTTGGGAAAATCGTTTTTTACGGTCTCGGCGGTATCATGATCGACCGGGAAGAATTTGAGCGGCTGCGGGCGGCCTGTCAGTTTTCTGCGCCGACCAATTTCCGCAGTACCCCTGCCGATGCTTTCCGCAGTGCCACGGGCGATCTGCATGACCGGCTGGTACGCGGCACGCAAATCTATAAGGTGTACTGCCGTGACAACCGGCAGCGCCGTCATACCATCAGCCGGGAACTGGTGCTGGAGGAAGTGGACTCCACCACCAATATGTACACCAAACTCGCCAACATTGTTTTGGATAAGGAAAGCGAAATCATCACTCTGGAGGACGCAGCTTACAATCCGATTGTGGATTCCCAGCCGTACTTTGACCAGGTTCAGGAAAGCTTTCAGTTGTACCGCCGCTGCGTCAACCGCAGGCAGATGGATACCGTGCTCGGCAAAATGCTGGATGACATGGAGGCCGTCAAGATACAGTCACGCGGCGGTATGTATTTTGTCCCGCGGCAGCATATGGCGAGAATCGATGTTTTTGAGGACTTTCTGGAAACGATGAACGAACATGCTCTGAGCGAAAATCAGGTGGATGTGAACAGTATGTATGTCGTGGACAATGAGCGCCAACGTGAAAAAATGTCGCACGAATTTTATGTTGCGCTCAAAAAGGAGATCGAGACATATCAGGAACGGGCCAGCCATCTGATCAATACCGGATGCGAAAGTCCGGCTATCATGGCACGCTGGGTATCCAAAATTTGTGAGCTTGGTGAAAAACGCAGACGCTATGAAGACCTTTTCCAGCGCCAAATTTCTGAAGTGGACGGAGAATTCAATACATTGCAGGGATTTGCACGTGAGCTGCAGGTGCGTATTGATCACGCACATTTGAAGCCTCTGCGTCCCTGCGCCTGAAAGGGTGGCTGCGATTGAAGAAATCATTTCCGCTGAACTTAAACGGAATGTACATCTCCCAATGCTGTTTTAAAACAGGATATTACAAAAACAGCGGCGCACTGGCAATCACAATCTGCCGGCGAACGACCCTCGGAGTCCTGCCGGTTATCCCTCTTACCATAAATCTCGGGCCGATGAAAAACCACTGCGCCGCAGTCAGGGATATTACAGGCCCCGACTATAAACTGACAAAACAGATGCAGCGCATCGGACTCGTCAAGAAAAAGCTCACCACCATTACATTGGGATACACGTCATACCCAATTTGCGAGATTGATGAACAAACATTGACAAAATATGCCGCATAACAGCGGCGCAAGGAGGAAATAATATGGAACGGAACATCAATCATATGAATCATACAAACAGCATAACCGGTACAAAGGCAGATCAGGTAGTGCTTTCCTTTGAGAAACTCAAAGCTCTGCGTGAACGGAAACTCACAACGGAGGAAGCCGATTTTTCAGAGGAACATCTCTCAATTGTCTGGTGGTTCCTCAACGAGAAAAAATTACCGGCCGACGACTGGTTTGATGTTGTTGTCTTACGCTATCTTTTGACGGTCAAGCGTTGGTTCACTCTTCCGGAACTGCAGCGATACAGTTTTACCACATTGGCTGTGTCCGCCATGAAATCTGCCGTCAACACCGAGAGACGCAAGCAGAACCGACGTCCACAAACAATAAGCTTGGATGCGCCGTACAAAGGTACATATGGCGATCCGCTGGTTGAGTGCCTGGCAGGCTGATTTATTGAAACATTGCAGATATTACACTTTGGGAGGGCCCTTGCGGCCCTCCCTCTTTTTTTTGAAAAACCACCGGCCGGGGGATATTTATTGAAATGAAGAAACCATTCTGGCTGGTGGCAAGGCGTTTTCGCTGCCTACGATGATTCACGGCTTTTCAATGTTCGCGCTGTGACGAAATGCAAGCAATCGAATTCTAAACTTCCTCCAGTGGAACTAACCTTACCCACCTGCGTCATAAGTCTATTCGCTCGCTTAGATTCACAAAGACTATACTCTCTGAAATCCAAAGTTGTAGTGGGGCTGTCGTACAGCATATTTCACTTTGTATCCGTATGGTGGCCCCGTCAAGCTTTTTCCTTCGTGCGGGACTCCCTTTTCGCCCGGGACAAAGAAAAAAGCCCCACGCTGGCCGCTGCCGTGCAGCGCCAGTTGAACAGGGCTTTGAAGCATGTGTATCCGCTTCCTCTGTTTTCTCTTTTGAATATTGACAGGGATACATACGGGACGATGCTGGAGGAGCTGTGCCGGAATTCGCCGAAAGAGTTCCAGAAAGCTGTAACACCGGGACGCTGGAAAGATAGAACCCGGCAGGATCGGTGCTCGCTGTAGCGCGCCCGCTTTATGAAAAATACAGCCGCACACTTGTCCGAATTTGGCCAGACACCGAGCCATAATATCGGAAACCGCTGGAGAAGTTGTAGGCATCGTACCCGCTACCCGGCAGAATGCGGCACGCGATACAGCTGCGCAGACCGGCTCGGCACATCACATAGACAAGTTTGTCCGTCTCGGTTTCCCTCAGCCGCTCGAGCAGTTCATCGACGGGGAGATTCCGAAGACCCTCGGTGCGGCCTCGAGCAAATCCTCCCCGGAGTGCGCGTGCTCACCGCTTGATTCACGATTTTTCCGTTTTTCATTACAGTGAGCATGGGAATGCTCATCATGCCGAAACACCCGGCCAGCTCGGCCCCCTCGTCGATGTTGATTTTGCTAACCTTGAGGTCGGGCCGCTCAGCGACGATTTCCTCTAGAACTGGCCTCGCCATCCGGCACGTTCCATACCAAGGTGCTCAGAAATCCAGCAGTACGGTTTGCTCGGAGCGCACGGCTTCCTGTTCAAAATCATTTTGATCGATCTGTTTCACAGATGTTTCGCAGTCCTCTCTTTGTTCCAGCGGCCGGAAGAATGCTCGTTTGCTCCCATTCCCGTTGCCCCGGTTTGCAGGCGCCGGAACCGGAAGCCCACCGCGCCTTGTCTATGTGAACACGGGCCCCACTGGCTCTCCGCTTCCTGATTCCGCCGCGCCGATTTTATTCGGTGATGTTATTCTCCCCCATAATCACACGTTCTTCCGTGATAAAATCACCAAATGGGAAGCGCGATTACACGGACGCCTGGTAAGCGGAAAGCGCCGCGCCGATTAGCCCAATTTTCTGCGGGTCCAACTGGGAAACCGTGATGTTGTCCAGCAACGCGAGGTTGTTCGGCGGCAACCAGCCGGTCAGTCCGTCGATGATGCCTTGGAGCAGCCATGAATCGCGGAAGACACCGCCGCCGCAGATGATCGCCTGCGGGTCCATGAAATTGATGATGTCCTGCACCATAGACAGTTGCGCCTTCATCATCAGGTCTGCAACGCGGATAGCCAGCACGTCGCCCTCGTGTGCCGCCTGAACGATTGTCGAGGAAACCATGCGGCCTTCCCGATCCAACCGCGCCAGAACGGAATCGGGGTACTGTTCCATCAGCGCGCGTGCGTGGCGGATCATCCCGCCGCCGGAAGCATAGGTTTCGATGCAGCCCGTGCGCCCGCATTTGCACGGCACGTCAATGTTGGCGACGATATGCCCGACTTCCCCGGCGTTGTTTTGATGCCCGCGGATCAGCCGCCCGTCACTGACAAGCCCGGCGGCAATGCCAGTACCGACGTTCAAATAAACGAAATCCCGGAACCTGCGCCCCGCGCCGAACTGGATTTCCGCCAGAGTGGCGCAGTGTACGTCATTGTCCGCGATTACGGGGATTTGGTACTGCTGCATAAGTTCCTGCCCCAGCGGACACGGTTCCAGAATCGGCGTGGCGATGGAAAAAAGCCAAACTGCGCGGCGGTGATCCACCTGCCCCACCAGCCCAAGGCCAATCGCGTCCGGTTTGGGAACGACTTTGGTTTCCACCATTTCCGCCCAGTAAGCCGCGACAGCCCTCTTTACGGCGGCAATCGCGGCATCCTGCGCACCGCGCTGGGACGGATACCGGCGCTCATGAGTGATCGTCCCGTCCGGCCGGACGATGCCGATCAATATTTTCGTTCCCCCGACATCCACGCCCATTACGGTATTCATAAAGACGATCCCTCCATTTTTTGAATAATTATAGTTATAACGCAGAAAAAGTATAGCGCAGAAAAAGGAATGCGGGCAAGCGCTTCTAATAATAATTGCGAAAGATACAACGAAATGCAAAACGCGCCGCGCGCTGCGGGGCATCATCCAAAAATGGTTGTGGATGGGCGCGGCGGGGATATGCTATACTGAACGTAAAATCAAACCCACAGAGAAAGGATGGAGAGCAATGGCGGCAAAAGAACGCGCAATTCACTTGGATTATTTCGACCCGGCCGTGGGCAAGGTGCCCAACCCCGGGATGGGCGTACAGGGCTATGTTTATAGCGACCATATGCGGTTTGGATACACATGGGCGGAGATCCAGCCCAGCGTGCCGCATGAGATGACGCCGCTGGACCGGAAGAGCTTGGAGCGCATGGCAGCTTCCCCTCACTGCGACAACCTCTACTATCGCTGCGAATGGCGCGATATCCAGCAGGAAAAAGGCAAGCTTTCTCTGCCCAAGGAATTTGAGTGGATGCTGGAAGCGTGCGAAAAGTACAATAAAACATGGTCGTTCCGGATTATGTCCAGTTCGGTGACGTCTGTTTACAAAGACAGCGTCCCGGAATTCATCAAAGACCATGTGAAAATGATTCCCTACTGGCGCACGATTGGCGTGCAGGAGTGGTACCCGAAATATTTCCCGGAATACTCCTCGGAATTTCTCCAATACTGGAACGAACTGAATTGCCTGCTGGGCGAACGGTTTGACAAGGATCCGCGCCTTGAATTCGCGGACGTGTCCGGCTACGGCTTTTGGGGGGAAGCGCATCATTACAGCCTGCAGCGCCCCGATCAAAAGGAAGAAATCAACTGGGAACCGGACAACGTTGAAGAGGTTACTGAGTTTTTGATGGAGAGCCATCTGAAAGCTTTCCCCACCACACCCGCGTGCATGAACCTGCACTATACTGAGTACGGCTTTGCCGACCGAGTTCTGGAACAGAACGGCGTCTGGTTGCGGCGCGACAGTTTCCAAGCCCATATGAATACCGAGGAGTACCGGTGGATTCACCGGGGCGCGAAAAAGGGCGCAATGATCTGGGAGCCGATCCGCGCGCACATCCCGCGCACCGCGCCTTTGTTGTTTACGTCGTCCCAAATGGTACAGCATTGTCTGGATTACGGCGCAAATTACTTCGGGGTGGCATTCACGCCGTGGGATTTTGTCATGAGCACACACAATTATCAGGATCTGATGGATCAGATGGATGCGCAGGTTGGCTATCGTCTGCGCCCGGCAATGGCGTGGCGCCGGGAAAACGCGGATCGGACGCAGGACCTTGTGCTGCAGCTTTTGAACGATGGCTGCGGCGCGATTCCCGGCGCGCTGCGGCTGAAAGCATACTTCCCGGACGGCTCTACTGCGGAAAAAGAGCTCCCTGTGGGCGCGCCCTTCAAGGGAGACGAAAATCTCTTCGCTCTTCCGATCCCCGAACGTTTCTGGGGTGCGTCGGAGCGTGAGGTGATTCGCGTTTCGGCGAGCCTGAAGATGCGCGGAAAAGAAAAGCTTGTTCGCTGGGCCGTCCGTCAGGAGCTGGAGAATCCCTTTGAAATCGTCCTTCCGCTGCGGGCGTTTGTGGATTGATCCACCGAAAAACGTAAGCACAATAAAGCTGCCGTGCAGGTTTTTCCTGCGCGGCGGCTTTTTTATGATTTGGTTTCAAACTGTTTTCCGATGATGCAAAAGCGGAGCAGCTTCCAAAAGTGTGCACCCGGGGAGAGGTGCATGCTTTTGTGAATCGCGGCGGAGTCGTTGCCGGGCTTCTGACGAAACGGCTTTCCGGCAGCTCGTTGTTTGAGGTGCGCCGCGCTGTGCCCGCGGGGAGCGCATTAGGCCCGCCCGGCGCAGCCGCAGACACGGATGCGATGGAGCACTCGTTCTTTTACCGCATCGCGTCCTGCACGGCCATAAATTTTCGGATCGATTATGTCCGGGTTTTCTGCCAACATCCGGCGCACCGCAAGGGTGTACGCGGCGCGGAGCTCGGTGGCAAAATTCACCTTGCAGATCCCCTGACGGACGCATTCCCGGATGACTTTCTCCTCCAGACCGGATGCTCCATGCAGCACCAACGGGATGCGCAACCGCTGCCGGATGCGATCGATCAGCTCAATGTTGAGCACCGGCGGGACGGCATAAACGCCATGTGCCGTGCCTACGCCCACGGCAAGGCTGGAAACCCCCGTTTCCACCTCAAAACGCTCGGCCTCGTCCGGGTCGGTGTAGCCAGTTTCCGAGCACTCGAGGTCGTCCTCCTTGCCACCGACACGGCCCAGCTCACCCTCCACGGGAACGCCGTTCGCGGCGCACATCCGCACCACCTCGCGCGTCAATGCGATATTCTGCACCAGAGGCAGCGTACTTCCGTCGATCATCACGCTGGTATACCCCGCGCGCAGCGCCTGTGCGCATAATTCAAAGCTGTTCCCATGATCCAGATGCAGCGCCACCGGCACACTGGCGCGCTGCGCAAGCGCCTGAACATTACTCCAATATAGCTGTGGGTCTGCGTACCGGAGCGTCGAGGGCGTTGTCTGCAGGATTACCGGCGCGCGCGCCTCCTGAGCAGCCAGCACGATGGCCTGTGCCATCTCCATGTTTTCCGCATTGAACGCGCCGACGGCATAGCCGCCCGCCTGTGCGGCGTGGAGCATTTGAGTGGTGTCGGCAAAAGGCATGGGGGTTCCTCCTTCGATCCTTCTATTTTCAGCTTGTTTTGCGCGTCCCGCGTCTCAGGCGTGGTCCACGACGTTTTGGATCCAGCGGCCCTTTTTGATGAGCAGTATGCCCAAAAAGGTTTTCAGGATTTCCGTGGCCTGACAGAACCCATAAATCCACAGAATACCCAGCCCCGTGAAATGGACGAGACAACTAGCGGGTGCAACGCATGCCAGCCAGATGAACACGGTGTCGAAAATCAAATTCAGATTGGCGTTGCCGCCTGTATGGAGCACGCCAGAAACGACCGTCAGGTAAGAGGTGAACGGCAGGATCAGTGCACTGATGAGGATAAAGGAAGAAGCCAGTTGCCGCACTTCGTCGGTCGTGTTGTAGATTAGAGGGAAATATCGTCCCGCCAGCGCATAAAGCAGTGCGACCGCAAAGCTCGACACAAAGCCAAGACCGATGAATTTCTGGTAAACGGAACGGATTTTGTCCGGCGCTTCCGACCGGCCCATCATATGTCCGATGACGATTCGTGCCGTGTTGCCGACGGCGTTCGCCACAACAATAATCAGGCTGGAAAGCGCGCTTACAATGTTGTTTGCGCTGACAACATACAGCCCGCGGACAGAGTAGCACTGCGTCTGCGCGGCAACGCCCATGGACCAGAGTAGCTGGTTGAGCGCGAACGGCGCGCTTTTTTTCGCAATTCGCAGGGCGAGCCAGCCGGGGATATGCAGTGAGCGATACGCGCCCTGTATGAAGGGGAGCCTGTGTGCGTTGAGATGCGTCCAGCCCGCCACGCCGGCCAGCTCGATGAATCGCGCGACCAGCGTCGCGGCGGCGGCCCCGTAACAGCCCATGGCAGGGATCCCCACAAAGCCGAAGATCAGCACATAATTCAGGACAAGGCTCACCACCATGGAAAAGACACAGAAAAACATGGGCATCTTTGTCTGCCCAAGCTCCCGCAATGTGGAGGAATAGACGTTGATGAGCGCATACGGCGGCACGCCGACTAACATAATCCACAGATACCCCATACCATAGGCGAGCGACGCTTCGGCGTCTGCCGCAAGACCCTCGCCGCTCAGGTAGCTTTGGATCAGCGGCTTGCCCCAGATGCCCAGCAGTAGGATGGTCGCCGCACTCAGCAGGAAACTTGTCACTAGCTTGAAACGGAAAGTATAGCGGATACCCTCCTCGTCGCCTTTTCCGCTGAACTGAGCAGTAAACACGCCGATCCCGCCAAAAATCCCCGAAATGCAGGAATAGAACACAAACATCAGCTGGTTGACAACCGCTACGCCGTTCATCTGGACGGTACTGACGCGACCGACCATAATGTTGTTCAGCAGCCCGATTAGGTTATAAATGCTGCCCTGCATCATGATCGGCAGCGCGATTCGGGCCGCTTTCGCGTAAAATGCCTTTTCTCCGATGTATTCCCGCACCCTGATCATAAACACTCCTGCCTTCTCCAATCGGCAGCCTGAGGGTCAGCGCCGATCCTTTTTCTGCTTCTTACGGTATTCGCTGGGACTCGTTTCCGTCAGCTGGCGGAACGCGCGGTTGAAATTGGCTGCGTTGTTAAAGCCGGAACGCAGCGCCACTTCCAAAATGGAAAGGTTTTCATCTTTCAAAAGCTCAATGGCCAGCCGGATGCGCTTGCGTGTGATGTACTGAACCGGGGATTCGGACATCTGCTTTTTGAAGAACGTGGAAAAATAATAGCGGTTCATCGCCGCAACCTGAGAAAGCTGGTCGATCGTGATGTCCTGCGTCAGGTTTTCCTCAATGTAATCCAGCACCTTGGTGAATGAATCCTGCAGGACGGGAACGTCCCGCCGCGACGGGTTCAGGCTGGGGACGTCTTTTTGATAGTGACACGCAATTTCGGAAAGCATCAGGAAAAGATAGGCTTTCACCGCGAGCGGGTAGCCGTCTTTTTTTTCATACAGAGCCGTCTGGATTTTCCCGAACAGCGTTCCCACCTCTTTGGCGCAGGGCTCCGGATACGGAATCCGGCAAGAGCGGTTTGTGAAATAAAAGGGCTCGAGATACCGCAGGTTGAAATCTTCCATTTCCAGAGATGAAATAAACGAAGGGACAAAATTGAGCGATAAATATTTCAAGCTGGCCGACGCGTTTTCGGAAAAAATATTGTGCGGCTCCATGCTGTTGAAGATGAAGCAGTCGCCCTTTCCAAAGGGATGCTCCGCGCCGCTGCTTTTGAAAAATCCCTCTCCGTCCACGATCACTGTAATTTCCATGGTGGAGTGGAAATGGGCCTGTGTTTCCGCGTAATCGCCCGAAGCGGCAAACTCCATAAATTCCAAACACGTGTCGTGTCCATGCTTGATGAGCTCGACCTGATAAAACAGCATACGGCTTTCCCTCCGGTCAAATTAGTTTGATTATATCGTGCTCTGTTTTCAAAAATCAAGGAAATGCAACAATCGTTGTAGGAATAACAACAATTCATGAAAGCGCAAAAAAAGAGGGGGAAAAGATGAAAATTTTCCTTGTAGAAAAATCTCGCACGGACAAGGTATACTGAAAATAAACGGAATGGGGCATCCCATTTCCGAAACGTGCGTCTGTTCTGCACACGTCCAGACGAGCGCTTTTTGTAAAACAGGGAGGGACGGCCATGGGCGGCACTGCGGGATGCGGGGTACAGGCGGCGATGGCGATTGATATCCGTGAAGATCGGGTTAAAATGGGAATCGTTTCCCGGGAAGGAAACGTGCTGTTCAGCCGACGCTATCCATGGGAAACCTCCTCCGTCGCTGGTTTCCTTGACGCGCTGGTGCTCGACATTGCGGATTTTCAGAGACAGGCAGAAGGCCGTTGGGAGTATGACCGCGTGGGCGTGAGCATGGGCGGCTGGATTGACCGCGAGGCGGGCATGTGGCTCTACACTGCGAAGGTGCACGGCTTTGCTGACCCCGTTCCGCTGCGGTACCTAATCGAGCGCGCCACGGGCCACCCGACTTTCATCGACAATGACATCCACGTCAGCACGCTTGCGGAAAACCGTTTCGGGATTGGCCAGATCTATCCGAACTTTACATATTACCACATCGGAAGGGGCATCGCGGTCGGCGTTGTGAGCGAGGGGAACCTGATCCGTGGCGCGGCGAATTACGCGGGAGAATACGGGGGATATTTGTACGATTTAGGCGGACAGGACGGTGTCTGCCGGCTGGAGGAATTCGCCTCTGGCCGCGGGATGGTACGTTGGGCGCGTAGCCTGTTTGAGCAGTACCCGCATTCCGTACTGCGGCAGGCCGACCGGGTGGGTGCACTTTCCCCAACGAAAATTTTTGAATGCGCCGCGGAAACCGATTCGCTAGCTACATATATCGTCCACCATGTGCAACGCGGAATCGGCCTGTCGGTGGTAAATCTGCTGAGCTTTACAAACAGCGAGGCAATCGCGTTTGGCGGGGAGCTAGCCGGGCTGCACGGGCTACTGCCCGTGCTGACGGATTTCATTGAGGAACACTGCGCGGCCCCAACCCGGCGCTCTTTGAACTACATCGGCAGCGGGCGGCTGGATGTCCACGAGGAGGGCATGATCGGCGCAGCCTGGCTGACTTGGGGGGGGGGGGGCGGCCCGCCGTGCCCCGGGCGGACGCTGTGAAGGGAGCCGCGCAAAACGAGAGACTTTGGGAAATATCCGTCAAAAGGAGAACATCATGGAAGAAAAAGATCGTCTGCTGCAGCGGATTCTGTCGTTGACCACAAGCGCCCCTTGGACGGAAAACCTCCGCCTGAATCGGGAGAGCATCCGGACACTCTGCGAAGAGGGGATGCTGGGCAGGATCCGGCGGATGTATCTGACCGGCGGCGGCACCTCGCTATACGCCGCGGAGGTGGGCAGAAGCTATATGGAGCGGATCGCCGGGATTCCCGCCCAAGCAGTTCCCTGCTATAGTTTCAGCCATTATATCCCGGAGAACCTGCTCGGGCCGGATGTCTGCCTGCTCGCCATTTCACAGACAGGGACGGCCCGCTCCGTGGAAAACTGTGTCCGGACGGCGCAGCGAGCGGGGGCACTTGACATCGTCGTCTCCGGCTCCATCGACGCGCGGGTGCCCGCAGCGGCGCGCCGCCTGATCCTGACAGACGCAAAGACGGAGGGCCCTTCTGCTAAGAGCACGTCGTATATTCAGGCGATCACCGCAGTTTACCTGCTGGCGATTGCCATTGGGCTGGCGAACGGGCACCTGACCGCGCGGCAAGCCGCATGGTGGGACACGCAGCTGGAGAAAACCGTTCAAAAATCGGCGCAGCTGGGCGGAATCACAGAGCAGATGTACCAGTTGGCCGCGCAATATAAAAACGCGCCGATCCACCACTGCCTGGCCGCAGGGCCCAATGTTGGGACAGTGGAGGAGGGCGCGCTGAAAATCATTGAAATGGCGTGGGTTCCCGCAGAAGGACGTGAGATGGAGGATTTTCTGCACGGAAGATACCGCGAAGTGGACGAAACAACCCCCCTTCTGCTGGTCGCCCCGCTGGGGCCGTCCAAGGAGAAGCTGATGGATACGCTCGGTTCGGCTAAACGGATCTACGCGCCGACGATTGTCCTGACGGATGACCCGGACCCTGCCATCGCACGGCTGGCTGCCCATGTGGTGAAAATGCCGGGCGGCGTGGATGAATTCCTCACGCCGTTGCTATACATCACGCCGCTCTGGCTCTATGCGCACCGAATGGGGCTCCTGCGCGGCGGGGACCCCGCAGGTAACCGGCACGGCTTTATCCCCACAGGATATGATTACCGCGCGCATTATGATGAAACCGGGATGCCTCTCGAGCAGCCTGTCCCGTAAGCTCGCTTCGGCTCAGACGGACGCGCGCACGACCTTTGTGATCGGCAGATAAAGCTTTCGCGGCGGCAGGGCGCAGCCGCGCAGCCGCTCATCCAGAAAATCTGCCGCTACTTGGCCGATTGCTTCCGTCGGCACGGCGTACGTTGTCAGGGGCGGGCTGGAAAACTGGGAGAGTTGGATGTTGCTCAGGCCGATTACCGCCACCTGCTCCGGTACGCGGATACCGATGGAATACAGCGCGCTGAGCGCGGCCATCGCCATCAGGTCGCTGGCTGCGCAGATTGCGGTGGGGGGGTCTGGCTGCGCCATCAGCTTTTTAACCAGATCAATGCAGAGAATTTCGTCCCACTGGCAGTCCAGCACCCACTCCGGGCGAACGGGCAGACTGGCGATGTGCATGGCCGCAGCAAATCCGAGGTAGCGGCGGGTCACCCCCCCCCTTCGCCCCGAAGATGCTGCCGCCCAAAAAGGCGATTTTTTGATGGCCTTTTTTGATAAGATGGTTGGCAAGGTGCATGCCCGCGTCAAAATGATCGTAGCCGACAATATCAATATCGGGGGTCCGCGTGTCGATCCCCACGCAAGCGGGAATGCGCGCACGCAGGCTGCGGTAAAGAGAGGGGGAAAGCTGTTCCATCAAAATGATTCCGGCGGGCGGCGCTTCCAAAATCGCGCGGAGAGTTTCCGGCTCCTGCACTTCATAATAAGTCTTTAAAAATGCGATGGAATACCCTTTTTCCATCAGGCGCGCTTCCACCCCGGCATAGATGCTCATGAAATAAGGGTCGCGGTATTTATCTTTCGTCACGCTCAGGATGCAGCCAATGCGCTTGTCCAACGGCGCGGCGGCTGCCTTGTTTGAGTGGGGAGCGGCTTTCTGCTTATATCCGGTGCGCGCGGTGGCGTCCCACACCTTGCTGCGTGTTTCTTCCCGTATTTTATAGGTGGTGTCGTTGTTGAGCACACGCGAAACGGTAGCGGCAGATACTCCTGCCAAAGCGGCAACGTCCCGGATAGATGCCATAGAAATCCCTCCAGTGTCTTTTTATGGTAATTTTAACGTAACATATCACGAAACAAATGTAAACAGTTTTTTTCAAAAGAATTCAATTTTCCTTTGTTGCGTATAGGTTTTCGCGAAACAACCGAAAAAAAGCATCGGAAACGCTTTAACGAATCTTCTAAATATCGAGAAAAAACTTGTGCAAATTCCTGATTGTATTCTGTCTGCGTTATCTTTTATAATGAATTTGAGCTTAAATGCAACGCAAAATTTGCGTAATGTTTACGAAACGAAACATGGGCCCCAATCACAAGTGAGGAGGAATGTGCTGTGAAAATCGTTTTGATCGGCGCAGGACAGCGCGGACGGGTGTACGCGGATTATATGATGGAAAAGGGTTGCGCGCAGATCGTGGCCATCGTAGAGCCGAATGACGTGCGCCGCAAAGAAGCTGCGGCCCAGCTGGGCGTGGCTGCGGATTGGTGCTTCACTGCGGCGGAAGAGTTGTGGGCGCAGGGAAAAATCGCCGACGCGGCGATCGTTGCCTCGATGGATCGGGATCATTACACGCAGGTGATGAAAGCACTGGAACTGGGCTACCACGTCCTGCTGGAAAAGCCCATTTCCCCGAATCCCGCCGAGTGCATGGACATCCTGCACCGCGCCGAAGAGAAGAAACTGCATGTGGTGGTCTGCCATGTCCTGCGCTACACGCCGTTCTTCTCCCGGATCAAGGAAATCATTGATTCCGGACGCATCGGACGCCTTGTGTCGATTCGACTGGACGAAAACATCGGAAACTTTCATTTCGCACACAGCTTTGTGCGCGGCAACTGGCGCAGGGCAGATATTGCCAGCCCCAGCATCATGCAGAAATCCTGCCATGACATGGACCTGCTGAACTGGCTGATGGGTGCACAGGCAAAGCGCATCTCCTCCTGCGGTTCGCTGCATTATTTCAAGGAGAGCAATGCGCCGGCCGGCAGCACAGCCCGCTGCGCGGACTGCCCGGTTGAGGGCAGGTGCCGCTTCAGTGCCTATAAAAGCTACTTGCCCGCGGCGGGGGATTGGCCCGCGGCGGTGATTACATCCTCGTCGGACCCCAACGTCCTGCGCAAAGAGCTGGATCACAGCCCCTATGGACGCTGTGTATACCGTTGCGACAATGACGTGTGCGACCAACAGGTTGTCGCTGTGGAATACGAAGGCGGGCAGACGGCAAGCTTTAATATGTCCGCCTTCACCAACCGGATGACCCGCACCATCCACGTCATGTGCGAGGACGGGGAAATCTTCGGCGATGATGGACTGCATGAGATCGAAGTGCTCTCCTTCTCCTCCAACCAAGTGGAGGGCTATCAGTCGGAGATGATTCATGTGTCCGAGCCGCGCAGCGGCCATGGTGGCGGCGATTCCGGCATTGTAGATGATTTCATCAGCCTTTTGCAGAACGGCGGACGCCCCGCCCGCTCCGAAATCGGCATGTCTGTGGACAGCCATGTGATGGCCGGCGCGGCGGAGATGAGCCGGTTGACGGGACAGACAATTGACTTGGATTCTTACCGCCGTCAGTTGGGGAAAGAAAAATGAAGCAGCTTGCCTGTGCGGCCTGTGGGGCCCCAATGACAAATGACGAAATTGCCTTTTGCCTACACCTGCACGGGGGGACGGCGGCCCGTTTCCTCTGCGTGGGCTGCATGGCGACGGACTTTGAGTGTCCGCCGGAACATCTGAAGAAAAAAATCGGGCTTTTGAAAAACAGTGGATGCAGATATTTCGATGAAACATATGTTTGATGGCACCGCATGGGTTGCGGCGCAGCAGGATTCCTTATTGGAGGAGGAACGACATGCAGACGGTAATCCCAAAAATTATTTCGGATCTTTTGAGCAACCCCGGCATTGGCTTTATTGCGGCACCTCACCTGATGGGAGATCCCGCCGAGCTGCGGGATAACAGGGGCACCCCTGTGGAAAAATACCGCTTCCCGCAAAGCACAAAAACATGGAACCACCCGGATTCCGGCCTGTATTACTGCGGAGGGCGGTGGAAGGAACTGGAGCCCGAACCGGGTAAATACCGTTGGGACATCCTGGATAACGGCCTCGAAAAAGCCCGTCAGATGGGTTGTACTTCCATTGTGCGCATCGCGCCCTATGCGCTACGCCCGGAAGAGGATGTGCCCTTATGGATGCGGGAAAGATGGCCCGAAGAACCGGATTATCCATTCTGGCGCGTGGACCCCAACACGACGGATTACGCGGAACGCTGGTCTGAATTTATTCGCGCGTTCGCGGCACGTTTTGACGGGGATGAACGTATTTCCTCTGTGGACCTTGCCATTACAGGCGCGTGGGGCGAGGGCGGCGGCTCGGAGTTTGTGGTCCCGGAAAAGCTAGAGCAGGTTGTCAGCGCGTACCTCGATGGGTTTACCAAAACGCCGATTCAAGCGTTGCTGCATGATCCGGTTAGCGTAGCGTGCATTCGCCGGCATCGGGCCAAAGTGGGCTTCCGTGTAGACTGCCTCGGTGATATGGGTGGTTTCCATCCCGGGCAGTGGAGCCATATGGAGGATTATTATCCGCAGAATGTCGTCAATTTCCATATGCAGGACGCGTGGAAGGAAGCCCCGGTCGTTTTTGAAGCGTGCTGGCACACCAACGATTGGTATCTGCAGGGCTGGGACATTGATTACATCATCGACGAAAGCCTGAAATGGCATATTTCCTCCTACAACGCAAAGGGTACGACCATTCCTCAGGCGTGGGAAAAAAGTATCGAGCGCTGGGTGCGGAAGATGGGTTACCGGTACGAGATCCACTCCTGCACGCTTCCCGAACAGACTCAGGCAGGCGGGACGATCGACTTTGAAATGCTCGTCAGCAATACCGGCGTCGCCCCGTGCTATCACAATTATTCCCCCATGCTCCGCTTTGCCGGAGAAAACGCCTCGTTCGATCTGCCGATTCAGGCAGATATCCGCCAATGGATGCCGGACGCAGATGTGCGTGTTGCGCAGCGGATGGCGGTTCCGGAGAATACACCAAAGGGAACGTATCAGGTGAAGCTAGGTTTCCCGGTGCCCGGATATCTTGACAAGACGCTTCGCCTAGCCATTGGGGGACGCGACGCGGATGGCTTCTACCCGCTGTGCGCTGTGCGGGTTGTGTAAAGGAAGGAGAGATGCAGAATGACGGAGTTCGCGCGCCTTACGGCGCAATTTGAGCTCTCCGGTTTCCCGGAGGGGTTGGATGCCCTGTATGACCAGTATGCGGTCGACTATCAGCCGCACGCGCTGATGCGCCGTGGGCTGATTGGCGAGTTGTGCGCCCGCTTTGACGCGGGCACGCAGAACGAGCGACGGCTGTTCGCAGCGTTGGACGAGATCGAGGGCAATCCAGAACTGCTGAAGCTGTCGAACTTTCTGGTAAACGATATGTGCGCGGCCAGGCACCGGCTGGACCTTGACGATTATCAGGCGATGGAGCCCAAAAAAGGCGTGGCGCACGCGGACCTCTTCTCCTGCCTGTTGCTGTTCGCCTGTATCGAGCCATCCATGCAACGCATGGAAAAGCTGGGGATGCCGTTGGAATGTTATGAGAAAACGCCGTTTTCCCCCGCGAGGCGCCAGCTAGAAAAAATGCGGGAGACCGGAGACGGGCGTGTGGCCGATTTCCCGTGGGATATGAATTTTTACCCCTGCAGCCTGTTCCCGATGGGGCGCTTCAATTTCATCCCGTTCCGTTTGGATGACCCGATCCAGGTGTTCCGCAAGGGAAAAGAAACCGTGGCGTTCTTCACCGAACCGCGCAGAATCCGCCGCGACGGGATGCTGGACGGCGTAAATGGCCAGTATGATCCAGAAGCGTTTGATATCCGGTATGAGGAAAAGGACGGCGTCGTGACCGGCTGGCCAATCTGTCCGGCGGGAACCGTGGAGCCGCAGCCGCGCAGCATTGCTTTATCGGAATGGGAAATGGTGCTTCAGAAAGGCGATATTCTGATGGGCTTCCATATCCCGGGCGGAGCCGGATACGACCCGCAGCATCTGCGTGATGACTGTCTGACGTGCTATGAATTCTTCCGGAAATGGTTCCCGGAGATTGAGATCAAAGGCTTTGGCAGCGAAAGCTGGTTGTATGATCCCCACCTCGCAATGCTTCTGGAAGGGCGCGGCAACATTGCGATGATGCAGAAGCAGATGTACATTTACCCGATTGAAAGCGGCGATGGACAGGTGTGGCGCGAGCTATACCACGGCAAGCGCTCCCCGGATGAGATTGAGTTGAAAAGCCGTTTGCAGAAAGCGGCGGCGGCGTATATGGAAACAGGCGGGCGCTTCACACCATGTAGCATGTTTGTGCTGGCGCAGGACCTATCCCGCATAGAGCAGGAACCGCTTTACGCAGAAGAAAACGTTTATAAGGCCGTTTGGGAGCAGATGCGTCAGCCTCTATGTGTGCAGGAAGGAAATAAAACATGAATATCTATTCTTTAGAATATTTTGAACAGACGCTTCCTGTGGAAAAGATCCGCCCGCCTTATCGAAAGCCGTCCGCGGACGGTCCACGGCTGTCGGTGTGTGATGTGGAACAGTCAGCGTGGGACGGTGCTTCCGTTTCCGCGTCGGATGGAATGGGGCTGCTATCGCCGCGCCCCACGC